>Ga0302325_10030671_pt1 | contig 11082 bp, 9 predicted proteins | sample Palsa_T0_2_FD_201948 | JGI IMG/M metagenome (GOLD analysis project Ga0302325, IMG submission 201948) | Peat permafrost microbial communities from Stordalen Mire near Abisko, Sweden - Palsa_T0_2 | ecosystem: Environmental > Terrestrial > Soil > Palsa > Peat permafrost | place: Sweden: Abisko...
CCCACCCGACCCGCCCGACCCGCCGCACGCGGAAAGGGCCACCACGGCGAGGCCGACCGCCACCGCGACCAATATCCCCCTCTGCAAGATCCTCCTCAAGGCGTGACTAAGCAAGCGGGCCGAGCGTAGCATTGGGCTGGTGCGTAGGCGCCTGCCCGGCCCGTTCGTCGCGGTCGCCTGCACCGTCGGCATGCTCGGTGGTGCATCGACCGCCGGAGCGGCCCCCGTTCTCGTCCTCACCACTGGGGGCCACGCGGTCGAGCTCGTGAACCCCTTCCTGCCCGCGGCCTCGCTGACTCCCGCGCCGGCGACGGCTGAGGCGCCGGAGGTCCGGGCGCGCACCGACGTGGAAGCGCGCACTGCCGCGTCGCAGGTCACGATCGGCACCGCGCTCACCAAGCTCTACCACCACGGGGAGATCTCCGCCGCCGAGTACGGCAGCGATCACGCCGTGCTCGAGGCGGCGATCCACACGGCGGCCCGGCTCAGGGGCACGCGCGCGGTCGAGCTCTACAGCATTCTCACCAACCTTCACGACATGGCCTTAGCCGGTGAGCTGACGCCGTCGCGGCTGCCCGCGCTCTTCCTGACCCTGGACGAGAACCGGAAGTGGTGGTCGACGGGCCCCCTGCTCGCCTCGGGCCAGCGCGTCCAGTTCGCCGGGTCGCTGCTCGTGTGGGAGTACTACCCGGGGCAGGGGATCGAGCTCCAGGTGCTCGGGAGCTTCGGCGAGGCGGACGGCTTCTACACCGGTGGCGCATCGGACTACCCGGAGCTGCAGCAGCTCATCTCCGAGCTCATCCCCCTGGCCGTGGACCGGGCCGGCGGCCTGGCCTGGGAGTACTACTTCCGCTTCGACGGCGGGCGGCCGCCGTGGGTCAGCGCGATGGCGCAGGGAACCGCCCTCGAGGCCCTGACGCGCGCCTACGAGGCGTTCCAGAACCCGTCCTATCTGACCACCGCCACCCAGGCGCTGCCCCTCTTCTCGGCCCCGCCCCCTGTGGGAGTGAGGGTGGCAACGCGCCTCGGCGCGCGCTATCTCCAGTACTCCTTCGCGCCGAGAACCTCGATCATCAATGCCTTCCTCCAGAGCCTGATCGGCCTCTACGACTTCGCCCACGTGAGCGGCAACCCGGTGGCACTTCAGCTCTTCAACGCCGGTAACGCCGAGGCGCTCGCCGAGGTCCCGCACTTCAACATCGGGGCCTGGTCGCTCTACCAGCCCGGCGACGAGGACCCGCTCAGCTACCACGAGCTCGTCACCGGGTTCCTCCAGGAGCTGTGCTCGCGCACCCAGGCGCCCGTCTACTGCACGACGGCAGCGGACTTCGAGAAGGATCTGACCACGCCCCCCGCCCTGACCCTGATCACCCATCACTCGCGCGTGGGGGTGGCCACCGATGTCCACTTCTGGCTCTCCAAGGAGTCGCACGTGGGCATCGTCGAGGTGCTGAAGGGGACGACGATCTTCGCGACCAGCGCCGAGCTCGGGTACGGAGGCGATGCGTTCAGGATCCCCACCCCGCGCCGGGCCGGCACCTACACGGTGCGCCTGGCGGCGACAGATCTGGCCGGAAACTTCAACCGGATCGTCGGGACGCTCGACGTCGCCCCGGCCCCCAAGCGCCACCATCGCTAGCGCGGGCCCGCGGGCTCTATCGCCCTCGTAGACTCGCTCACCTGATGCGGCCCCGCACCATCCTCTACACCGGCAAGGGCGGAGTCGGGAAGACGTCGGTGGCGGCGTGCACGGCCCGGCGCACGGCGCAGAACGGCCTGCGCACGCTGGTCCTCTCGACCGATCCCGCCCACAGCCTTTCCGAATCGCTCGAGACCGAGCTCGGTGCGGAGCCCGTCGAGGTCGGAGACCGGCTCTGGGGTCAGGAGATCAAGGCTCAGGACGAGATGGAGCGCCACTGGTCGGGCGTCCAGGACTGGCTCGGCGAGCTCTTCGTCGAGCGCGGCGTGGACCGGATCTCGGCCGAGGAGCTGAGCGTGCCGCCGGGAATGGACGAGCTCTTCTCGCTGCTGCGCCTTCAGGCCCACCACAGCGGCGGCGAGTGGGACGTGATCGTCGTCGACTGCGCGCCGACGGGCGAGACGCTGCGGCTCCTCTCGTTCCCCGAGATCGCGCGCTGGTGGATCGAGAAGGTGTTCCCCAAGGAGCGCCAGATCCTCGCCGCCGCGCGCCCGATCGCCCGCTCGTTGCTCGACATCCCCTTGCCCACCGAGGCGGTGTTCGCGGACATCCAGCGGCTCTCGGAGAACCTGATCGCCATGAACGAGATCCTGCGCGACCGCACGTGCTCGACGATCCGGCTGGTCATGAACCCGGACAAGATGGTCATCGGAGAGGCGATGCGGACCTTCACCTACCTGAACCTGTACGGCTACCTGACCGACGCGGTGATCGTCAACCGCGTGTTCCCGGAGGAGGTGGGCGGCTATTTCGCGCGCTGGCGTGCGCTCCAGGAGGAGCATCTCGAGCTGGTGGAGTCGGCCTTCGCGCCCGTGCCGGTCCTGCGGGCGCCGTACTTCGAGCAGGAGGTGGCGGGCTCGGTGATGCTCGACCGCCTGGGGGACGCGCTCTTCGAGCGCCACGACCCCGCGGCCGTGCTCCACGAGGCCATCACCCAGGAGCTCAGCGTGTCCGAGTCCGGCGCGCGGCTGCGGCTCTCGCTCCCCTTCGCCCGCAAGGGCGACGTCACGCTGAAGAAGATCGGCCTCGAGCTCATCGTCCGGGTCGACGGTCAGAAGCGCACTATCATCCTCCCCCCCGCGCTCGCCTCTTTCCGCCCCAGCGCGGCGACGTTCGAGGCAGGGGCGCTCGAGGTGACCTTCGATGGCGCGCAACGATCCTCCTCCCCCCGGCGCGGCTGACGACCCCGACTCCGAGCCCGGCGCCTCCACGCCGGGCGGCGACGAGGCCAGCCTGCGGCGCCTCCACGAGCGGCTCGACCGGGCCTCGGACGCCGCCGAGCGCCTGATCGCCGAGGCGGCCGCGGGGTCCGCCGCGCGCGCGGCCAGCGCGCTGCGTCGCCCGCCCCCCGCCGGCTGGCAGGCGCCCCGCAGCGAAGAGGAAACTCAGCGGGGGGCCGACCTCGACCTGCTCGTCCAGCTCCTGGGCTCGTTGCGCGAGCTCATCCCACCGGACCTCCAGCAGCGTCTCGCCGACGCCGTACGCGAGCTCCTGCTCGCCCTCAGGGCTCTGATCAACTGGTACCTGGAGCGCCTGGAGGGGCACCGGGAGGAGCCGGCCGAGGTGCAGGACATACCGATCAACTGGGACTGAGCCCGCCGGCCGAGCGGACCTACGCGGACCCGGGCTGGAGGATGAACGCGACGTAGGCGCTGACGCCGGCGATGATGACGAGCCCGAGGAGGATGAGGAGGCGGGACTTGACGATGTGGCCGAAGGCGGCGAGCACGAAGCCGAAGGCCACGGCGAGAAAGGGGCCGAGCGGGGACACCACCGCGGATGCCAGGACGTTGAGCACGGCCGCGAGCATCTCAGACGGCACCGTGGCGCGCGCAAGGTGGAGCGCGCGCGTCACTTATCCTGGGCTGAAGTGCCCATCTCACCCTCATCCGTCGCCGAGGTCGCGGACGGCCTGCGGGACGCCGGCTACCTGGCCGGCGGGACCACGGCGCTCGTGTCCTACCTGGCGACCAAGCTCGACAAGCCCGTGCTCGTCGAGGGTCCAGCGGGGGTGGGCAAGACCGAGCTGGCCAAGGCGCTCGCACGCTACCTCGATCGCCGGCTCGTGCGCCTTCAGTGCTACGAGGGCCTCGACGAGGCCAAGGCGCTGTACGAGTGGAACTACCGCAAGCAGCTCCTCCGCATCCAGACCGAGGCCGGCGCCGCCGGGTGGCAGGACGTCCAGGACGACATCTTCGGCGAGGAGTTCCTGCTCCCGCGTCCGCTCATGACCGCGATCGCCTCAGAAACGCCGGTGGTCCTGCTCATCGACGAGATCGACAAGACCGACCAGGAGTTCGAGGCGATGCTCCTCGAGCTGCTCTCGGACTTCCAGATCTCGATCCCCGAGCTCGGTCTGATCGAGGCGCGCACGCAGCCCGTCGTCCTGCTCACCTCCAACAACACGCGTGAGCTGACCGAGGCGCTGAAGCGGCGGTGTCTGTATTTGTGGCTCGACTACCCCGACCTCGAGCACGAGCTCGAGATCGTCCGCCTGCACTCGCCCGAGCTCGACGAGGCGCTGGCGCGCAAGCTTGTCGAGGTGGTGCATCAGGTCCGCGAGCTCGACCTCAAGAAGCCGCCGTCGATCGCCGAGTCGATCGACTGGGCCCGCGCGCTGCTCCTGCTCGGCGCCAGCGACATCGACGAGGTCACCTTCGCGGAGACCATGAGCGTGATCGTCAAGCACCGCGCCGATCTCGATACCGTGGCCGCGCGTGTCGGCGTCACGCTCGCGCGGCCCTCCGATGCCACCCGTCCCGCCGCGTAGCGCCCTCTACGGCGGGCTTCCCGAACCGGGGCCCGGCGGCTTCGACGGCCAGCTTCTCGCCTTCGCCGAGGACCTCAGGGCCGAGGGGATGGCGCTCGGGACCTCCGAGCTGCTCGACGCCTTCGCCGCGCTCGATCACGTCGCGTGGAGTGAGCGCTCCGCGTTCAAGGTGGCGCTGGCGGCGACCCTGGCCATGTCACCGGAGGACCGGGGCCTGTTCGAGCTCGTGTTCGAGCGTTTCTTCTTCCGGGCCGCCGAGGCCGAGGCGGCGCGCAACGAGATCGACGCGCACGGAGCGCTCAAGGGGGGCGAAGAGATCGACCTCGAGGCGCTACGCCAGCAGATCGCCGCCGCGCTCCGGGCCGGTGCCGAAGGGATGATGGGCGACCTCGCGCGGCTGGCCATCGCCGCCTTCGGTCGCGGTGAGGGCTCGGGCGTGGTCGGGGTCGATGTCCAGCGCATCCGCCGCGCCCTCGGTCTGCGCACCGAGCCCCAGCCCGACCTGCCCGGCGACGATCCGCGGCGGGACGGACTCCCCCGGGAGCAGCTCCGCAGATTCGAGTCCCACCTGCGGCGCGAGCTCGAGCGGGACGCCATCGAACGCACCCGCTCGCTCCCGCCCAAGCGGCCCCTGAGTGATCTCGACCGCGCGCTCCCGACCGGACCGGTCCAGGATCTCGCGGCCGTGCACCGGGTCGTGGCCCAGCTCAAGCGCCGGCTCGCCACCCAGGGTCACGAGCTCCGCGGGCGCAAGCGCCACGCCCACGTCGACGTGCGCCGGACCATGCGCGCGTCGCTTCAGACGGGCGGCGTCCCGATCGACCTCAAGTACCGCCCGATCCGGCCCCGCCGCCCCGAGCTCTTCGTCCTCTGCGACGTCTCCACGAGCGTGACGAGCGCGAGCACGTTCTTCCTCAGCGTCCTCCACGCGCTCCACGACTCGTTCCGCAAGCTTCGCTCCTTCGTCTTCATCGAGCGCATCTCCGAGGTCACCGAGCTGCTCGAGCGCGAGCGCGACTTCCGCGCCGCGAGCGAGGCGATCGGGCGCGACGCCGGCGTCGCCGACATCTCCGGCTACACCGACTACGGGCGCGTGTGGACCGAGTTCCTGGCCCTGATCGAGGACGAGCTCCATCCCCGCGCCACCGTGATCGTGCTCGGCGACGCCCGCACCAACGGCCGGCCCCCACGCGATGACGTATTCGCGCTCATCACCGCCAAGGCGGGCCGCACCTTCTGGCTCAACCCCGAGCCGCGCCTGTACTGGAACTACGGCGACTCGGTGATGGCGGCCTACGAGACGCACTGCACGGCGTTCGAATGCTGGCGCACGGACCAGCTCGAGGAGTTCGTCAAGGCGCTGACGCGCTAGGCCTCGACGAAGCGCGTCAGGATCGTGCGCGTGTCGCCGTTCGCGTCCGTGAGCACCCACTTGGCCGTGTAGGCGCCGGGGGCGAGCGCGGGCACGGATGTACCCTGGGCGGTGTTGACGTTGGCCGCGTGGAACACGACCGGACCACGCGTGCCGGAGGTGATGGTGACCGCGACCGCGGCGCCGCTCGAGACCACGGCGTGCTGCGGCGTCGGGATCGCCGCTCCCGCCAGCGCCACGAAGGCGCCGTAGACGGTGCCGCCGTCGGTCGGGGAGGTGAACGCGAGCTCGGGCACCTGGGTGAACGTCTCGCCGCCGCTGAGGTCGTCGGTCTGGGCTATGTCAGCCGCCGGCAGGCCCTTGGCGTTGCCGTCCGGCGGGCAGATCTTGCCTTGGCCGGCGATGCCGGGGGCGCCCACCGCCGCATTGATCGGGGGCGAGGCCGGGGCAGGGCCGTAGTAGTTGCCTGCCTCGCAGGATCCCGAGGCGATGACGGTCTGGGTGCCGATGATGTTGACCCGCAGGTCGGCGACGTGGAGCCTGGTCAGCGTGCGATGCGCGGCGTTGCGCAGCGTGAGCACGTCGCCACCGACGATTCCCTTCGCTCCGGGGAAGGCGACGGCGGGCGTCGCGCCATCGCCGTCGGCCTTGGCGGTCACCGTGGCGTGACCGCGCGCGCGGATGAGCTTGTAACTGGTGCCGGGCACGAGCCCCGTACAGGTCACGCGCTGGGACCGTAGGTTGGCGGAGCAGGTCGGGAACCCGCTGAGCACGAACGGCACCTCGTCGTTGGCGGTGGCGGAGACGCTGTTCGCCTCCCCGAGGGACACGGCCAGGCTGACGAGGGCGCCGCCCGGGTTCGCCGGGGTAACGGCCCGGTTGTCCTCGCTCTGGAAGCGCAGCACCGCGCCCGGCGCGATCGGTCCCGTGTCCACGATCGAGACGTCGGTCTCGGTTCCGCACAGGTCGGTCGGCGACTGGGTCGCGGTGCCGTTGATCGTCAACTGGAGAACGCCGGTCTGAGAGCACGGGCCGATGAGCACGCCTGCCGCGCCGAACCCTGAGGCGACGTCGAATCCATGATCGAGGTCGAACCAGCCCGTCCACCCCGCCTCGGTGAAGGCATTGCCGCCGTCGCCGGTGAGGATGGTGTCGTTCTTCGGCCCCCCGGCTCCGTAGTCGACGAAAATCTTGTCGCGGTCGTCGCCGACCGCCTCGACCCGCGCGCGGGTGAGCGACTTCAGCGACACGGGCCCCCAGGACCCGTCCGGCCGAGTGGCCGTCCTCACCCGGGCCACGAACGCCCGCGCCCGCTGCAACGAGACGGTCACGGACACGTCCGCCTTGGCCACGCCGATGCTGCCGCTCACCGAGGGACTGAACTGCGTCAGGTGCACCTGCGCCGGGGGCAAGGCCGACGTCGCTGCCGTCGAGCTCTGCACGCAGCCGCCGTTGGCGTTGGACCACATCTCCTGGATCAGCCACGGGTCGCCGTCGATGAGCTGGTTGTAGGGGGAGCCGTCGGGCGCGTAGCCGAGCGGGGTCCCCACCTCGGGACCGAACTCACACTTGTCGGCCACTTCGTTGCCGTTCGAGTCCATCCACGCGTCTCCCTGGGGATTGGTCATGGCCTCCATCGTCTCGTGGGCGGCGGCATCGATCGCCGATTCGGCATCGGGATTACCCTCGGGGTCGGCGCCGGGTGGGACCGTCTCCTCGATCAAGGCGTCCGGGATGACCGCGTAGATGGTGACGCCGTGACCGAGGTCGGAGGACGAGTGGTAGCCGCCGTAGGCGTTACTGCCGCAACTTCCCGGCGTGATACAGGTGTCGACGTTGGGAGGCAGGAAGACGAACCAGAGGTTCCTCAGCCCGCGTGCGGACGGATCGCTGGTCTGGATGGCATGATCGATCTCCTGCTGGAGCTCGAGGTCGGTGACGCAGGTCGCGATGCCCTGCGGCGAGGCGCACTGCCGGCCGACCCGCGGATACGAGTCGCTGTCCTGGATCGAGTCCGCGGCCGCGCTGTAGGAGATGCTGTAGGTGCCGGGGCCGCCGCCGTCGCCGTACTGGCGCAGAACGGAGTAGATGTCGGTGAGGAGGCCCGAGTCGTGGGCGATGTCGGTGAAGAACCGCTGCACCAGCGGCTCGTAGCCGAGCACCCCGGGCGAGGGAGGCCCTTCGAACGAATAGCCGCCGGGAGCCCAGAAGATCGTGTGAATGGTGACGTCGCGCATCACCGACCCACCGTGGTACACCTCTGGGAGGTTGGCGCCAACGGCGATGTCGGGGCCACCGGCGGCTGGCACGAGACCCATCGCCCCCTTTATCCGCGGTGGCAACGCGGTGCTGGCGCCCGCGCTCGCCGCCGTCGCGCCGAGGGCGCAACAGAGGACCGCGGCGACGGCCGCGCGGCCCAGCCGGCTGAGGCGAAGTTTCTCCATCCGAGCTATCACGCCACGCCCCGCCGCGGCGGCCCGTGACCTTACTTGATGCTCACCCATCGGCACGCGGTAGGATGAACGGCCAGCTGACCACCCAGGGGGGCTGGCGGGAACGCCGGCTGAGATAGCGCCCCCTCGCGCACTGCGACCCGGCGCTGACCCTTTGAACCTGTGGGGTAATGCCCGCGAAGGGAGCGAACATTCAAGCGCGCGCGCGCGCCGTCGAGGCTCCGGCCCAGGAGCCCCGAAGTCCCGAGGGTCCGAACGGCGTTCGGATCCGCTCGGTCGATCGCGTCTTCGTCACCCGCCGCGGCGAGGTGGCGGCGCTGGCCGGCATGTCGCTCGACGCGGCGCCCGGCGAGATCGTCGCGGTGGTGGGGCCGAGCGGATGCGGCAAGTCGACGCTGCTCGAGCTCATCTGCGGCCTCCAGGAGCCGGACGGGGGCACCGTCGAGGCGGACCCCGCGGCGCTCATGCCCCAGCGGGACCTGCTCCTGCCATGGCTCGACGCCACTGACAATGCGGCGCTCGCCCTGCGGGCTCACGGGACCCCGCGCGAGCAGGCGCGCGAGGCCGCCCGGCCCTGGCTCGAGCGCTTCGGCCTCGCCGGCTTCGAGCGCTCTCGCCCGGCCGAGCTCTCGGGCGGCATGCGCCAGCGGGTGGCGTTCCTGCGCACCCTGCTCGCGGGCAAGCCGGTACTCGCGCTCGACGAGCCCTTCGCGGCCCTCGACGCGCTCACGCGCCTGGAGATGCAGGGCTGGCTCGGGAGCCTGCTCGCGCGCGAGCCCCGAACCGTCGTGCTCGTCACCCACGACGTCGAAGAGGCCGTGGTCCTCGCCGACCGGGTGGTGGTGATGTCGCCCCGCCCCGGACGCACGGTCGCCGAGCTCGCGGTGGGGCTGTCCCGCCCGCGGCACCGGACCGATCCCGAGGTGGTCGCGCTCCGCGAGCGCGCGCTCGAAGCGCTGGGGATCCCTCGATGAGCACGCGCGTCGGCGTTTCCGGGGCGGAAGCGGGGGTCGTCGTGCGAACCGAGATCCGAGTCTTTAGAGCGGCCGGCCGGCTCGTCCTCGGCTGGCGTACGATCGTCTTCCTGCTCGTGCTCTTCGGTGCCTGGGAGCTCTACGTCGACCTCGGGGGCGCCGACTCGCTGATCCTCCCCCCGCCGCACCAGATCGCGCAGTCGCTCTACGACGACCGGTCGCTGCTGTGGAGCAACTTTCTCGTCACCGCGCGGGAGATCGTCTCCGGAATCCTGGTGGCCGCCGTAGCCGGCCTCGCGCTCGCGGTCTCCCTGCATCTCTCGCGGACGCTCCGGCGCGCCCTCTACCCGCTGCTCGTGGCCTCCCAGGCCATCCCCGTCGTTCTCGTCGCACCGCTGCTCGTGCTCTGGCTCGGCTTCGGCTTCGCACCCAAGCTGATCGTGATCGCGATCGTGTGCTTCTTCCCGATCGTGGTCACGACGCTCGACGGCCTGGCCGCGGTCGACCCCGACTTGGTCAAGCTGATGCGGACCTTCGATGCCTCGCGGGCGGCGACCTTCCGTCACGTCGAGCTCCCGGCCGCGCTCCCCGGGCTCTTCACGGGCATGAAGATCGCCTCCGTGTTCGCCCCCATCGGTGCCGTCTTCGCCGAGCAGGCGGGCAGCAACAAGGGGCTCGGCTACGTTTTCCAACAGGCGATTCCGCAGCTGCTCACCGCGAGGGCGTACGCCGCCGTGTTCATCCTGGCCGCCTTCGCGATCGCGCTTTTCGCCCTGCTCACCCTGGCCGAGCGCCTGCTGCTGCCCTGGGCCTACGAACCAAGAGGAGATAACCGCGCATGAAACGAAGCTTCGCCCTCGCCGCCGCGCTCGCCGCCGTCCTGACCCTGGCAGCGTGCGGGGAGATGCAGGACCGGACCACGCCCGCGAAGACGGTGTCGATGACCCTGATGCTCGATTACTTCCCCAACGCCGACCACGTCGGCATCTACCAGGCCATCGCCGAGGGAGACTTCGCCCGCGCCGGCCTCGACGTCCACGTCGAGGCTCCCTCCGATCCCTCCGCCCCGCTCAAGGATCTGCTCGCCGGGCGCGCGACTGTGGCCATCTCCTACGAGCCCGAGCTCATGCTCGCACGCAATCAGGGCGAGCCGCTCGCCGCCTTCGGCGCCGTCGTCCAGGAGCCCCTGACCTCGATCGTCTCGCTCGGCTCGCAGCACATCACCGGCGTGGCCGATCTGCGCGGCAAGACGGTCGGCTACGCGGGCCTGCCCTATCAGCAGGCCTACCTCGACACTATCCTCACCCGCGCTCACGTCCCCATCGGCTCGGTCAAGCTCGTCGACGTCGGCGAGAACCTCGTGCCCGCCATGATCTCGGGGCAGGTGGCGGCGACCATCGGCGCGTACTGGAACTACGAGGCGATCCAGCTCGCCATGAAGGGCAGGCATCCGAACGTCATCCGCGTCAACCAGGTTGGCGTCCCCAACTACGACGAACTCGTCCTCGTCGCCACCAAGGCCACCCTGGCCACCAAGCCCGACGAGATCCGCGACTTCGTCCAGGCCCTGGCGCGCGGCTACGAGTCGACGCGACGCGACCCAAAGGCCGCGGTCGCGAACCTTGTGCGCATGAATCCGGGCCTGAACGCCAAGTTCCAGCTCGCGAGCGTGAAGGCGACGCTCCCGGCCTTCTTCCCCACCGGACCCAACGCGCCCTGGGGCTATCAGGACCAGCCCCAGTGGAACCGCTTCGGAGAATGGATGCTCGACCATCACCTGATCTCCAACGTACAGGCGGTGGCGAACGCGTCGA
>Ga0302325_10030672_pt1 | contig 11082 bp, 7 predicted proteins | sample Palsa_T0_2_FD_201948 | JGI IMG/M metagenome (GOLD analysis project Ga0302325, IMG submission 201948) | Peat permafrost microbial communities from Stordalen Mire near Abisko, Sweden - Palsa_T0_2 | ecosystem: Environmental > Terrestrial > Soil > Palsa > Peat permafrost | place: Sweden: Abisko...
CTTGTCTCATCGTTCCTTATGCTGGCTTGCCATATTGACCGCAGCTGTGCTGGGTCTGCGCTTGCCTCTTCTGCTTCTTCCTTATTTGTGGCGCAATACTGGCTTTCAACGTACTATAGCTCGGGGGACATTTGGAGCCTAACTACCAGAAAAGTCAGACTCTAGGTAGTCTCACCTTTGCTGGTTCTGTTTTAGTCGCTAGGCGTGAGCAGCGGCCGCTTTAACCTGAGCCGAGGGTAAGCAGGCCTGAGCAGAGCCTGAGCGACCCGAGTCTAGGGTGAGCATCCTGAGCACGCCTTGAGTTATCCTAGTGCGGGTCCTATTTTTGGCGCCTGTGCGCTACGTGAGCAAGTGGCTTAGCGCTATGGCCTATGCGCGTTATTGTATGTGGTTGGTCGTAATACGAGTTGGAAGTCTATTGCTGGGTGGACTGGCCCAGCACGTGCCCATGGGGCGCAGCCTTCTCCAAACGCGTTATTGACGCGCCGGCATCTGGGTTCCCAAGTACACCTGCCTGATGGCGCATCTCCTTCGTTCGCAGCATTTACAAAGTACTCTCACTCGCAGAATCAATTATATCGTTTAACTGTTCGTCCGATCGATTTTAGCAGGGCCGAAGTAACTGCTCTGGGCGCCGCGCTTCCAGCCTGTGGTCTTCAGCGAGGCGGACCCTTCGTCGCAGCTCTTTCAATCCAACTGGAGCCTGGGCTCTATTGTGGGAACAACAGTCAGACCAAAACCTACAGTGCCAAGTTAACCCGTGGTAGAACACCAATATGCCACCATCTTATCCCAGCCCCCCAAATACGCCCTCCCCAGCGAGGGTGCTGATCAATGGGGAGCTAGCACGCCGGAATGAACGCTTCACAACAAGAGCTGGCATTTATGCTCCACCTACCCCTCCAACAACCCCTTCGAACAACGGATCTATTGTGGCCGTCAAGGCTATGCCTGTGCCAGCTCCGATGGACCCTGAGGCTCTGAAAACTCTCTTGCGCCTTGGCACCGGAAAATGCGGATCTCCTACGCAGTACGAGGGAAACCCTCCATGCAGGAGGTATAATCGTAGCAACATCGAAAGTCAGATCGAGTCTATGACAACGCTAACTCAAGCGTCCCCGGAGCTTCCAGCCCAGCTTGCGAAGCTTGCAGAGCTAGCTCTTTGCAAGGACCATAGAAGAACCGATCGAAAAGCTGCTCGAATCAAAGACTGGACGAAGGTTTTCCCGGTGGGAGACGAGGAGGCAGTGCCAATCGAACCGATTGAAGATCAAATAAGAAGTGTATTGGATTGCTTTCCGTACACCTCCGCGTATACCTGTATTGGCGAAAACCGTTACGGCACGCGATGTGCCATTCAAATTGGAGGTAACAGGGTTCGCAAAGGTAAAAGAACAGTTGCTCTGATCATCGAGCCAGAAAACTACTCGAACAAGCACAACCTCACATTTCTCCTCAATGTTCTTGCCTTCATTATGTTCTGTCATCATCATCAGGAACAGATACCCGACTGGGTGGTAGAACAGGAGTCGCGTATCAAAACGATTTATAGAGCTTATCCTGTACGGGGTCGACCGCTCAGATCAACAAGCAACACAGGATTGGCACACAAATTTAGGGGCGATCCAGCGGACTTTTGGGACGATGCCGACGACACAAGCGCTTTCATCACTGAAATAGAGGAGGACAGGCCTTCAGATTGTTTGGCCTGCTATTCACTGGTTCGAGACAAGATGATGGAGCCTTTGAAGGAGCCAGAGTTGGACGACGGCCATGTTTATGTCTACGAAGTCGAGGGCAACAAAGGCTTTGTCAAAATAGGATTTACGACAAAGACTATCAAGGAACGCTCAGCAGAGTGGAAGTCCCAATGTGACAGGGCGCCTAGGGTCCTGTATCCTCTCGGGCATGCAAAGAAGATTCGACATGCCAATCGTGTTGAAGCTCTCTGTTTAGCGGAGCTGAAGTATCGGAACATAACTGTGATTTGCGAAGCCTGTCCAAAGCGACACATAGAATGGGTCGAAGTTCCCGCTGCGGAAGCCATTGCGGTGATCCAGAAATGGACGAAGTGGATTGGCACGGCGCCATACGAAGATTCGAAGAGGCGACTTACTTCACGCGAACTCAAGAACAAAATTACTTCATGGACCCTTAGGTATGAGGAGAGGCAGAGAACTGGTGACATGCCCAAGTTTATGCAGGAGATAGTGCTAGCTTCTCTGTCAGCAGGAAACCAGAGCTCGAGGAGGGAGACATCAGAAGCTGTGTTTGCAAGGAACAGGAGCTCGAGGCAACTAGAAGCTGAGGTACTAGAAGCTATATATGAATTGAGGCAGATGTCCAGCAGAGAGATATCGGAAGCTGTGCCTACAGGGAGGCAGAGGTCAAGGAGGGAGGCGTCGGAAGCTGTGTCTACAAGGAACGAGAGCTCGCGGCAAGAGACATTGAGGCAGAGCTCAAGGAAGGAGACATCGGGAGCTGTGCCTGCAAGGAGAGAGAATTCAAGGAGAGAGATATTAGGATCTGTGTCTGCAGGGAGGCAGAACTCAAGGAGAGGGATTTTGGAAGTTGTGTCTGCAGGGAGGGAGAACTCATAGAGGGAGACGTCGGAAGTTAGGCCTGCAGAAGGCTATTAGCCACGGGCGTATACCTTTGTGCCAAGATCGCGAGTCAAGCGACTGTTTTCGAAAATTTTCGGCTCTAAAGGCCTGCAAGCTGAGATGAACGTTCAAGATTGCTTTGGCGTGTGGGGTTAGGAGCGATATAGACCTTGCTAGATTTCATGATTAACGTCTGTCCCTGCGTCGAGAGACGCACCGTGTCACGAGACGAATCTATAGTTTAGGAATCTTAAAAAATTTCTTGGCAAGTTTATAAAGTAATTATGAATATATCACTATTGTTTAACTATTTCTCTTTAATAGGACTAGTTAATAACAAGAAAAAGAATAGTATTGATTATACTATCGATTGTTTTAATTACGCTATTAATCGCTGTTTCGACTATTCCCCCCTGCTTAATCGCGACTATTAGAGTTTCTTCAAAATTCGGAGCACTTGGGGAAAGGTTCTATAAAGAAAGAATATAGCTCTAAGTTTTAAAAATACTCAATAAGGAAAATAATACACTCCGGGAGTTTCGCCGTGCTAAGAGAGGGGCATGTTTTAGCTTCTGTTGGCTTCAGGTTTAGTGCTTAATAATGCGCATTAGCCGAGTTACAATATACCGTATTCAGGCCCGGGCTCGTTATATTTTACTTAGCCACGATTCTCTGGCCTGGTCATGTGTGTAGCGTAAAATGTCACGCGTGTGGCGTAAGAGATGGTTTCGCGAACTTTTCCATCGGCAGGTGGCAGCACGCTAGTGCCTGGCCGCTAGAGCGCCGTCTCTCTTCTCCTTCCAAATCACCATCGCGACTGTAGGATAATATGGATAGAGCCAGTCAAGTGCTGGCACAAGGCGTGCCTCCTGGCGTGCCTAAATCCTACCGTACCCTTGCAGATCATGGACAGTATTCCTCGCGCTACCCTCCATCGTCGTACTTGATTCAAAGCTCTAGCACGCTTAGAAATCACGAAGAAATATTTTAATATTTAAAGGCCAGCTCTCCTAAGCCCCTCTTTATCAAAGTTATAAAAATATGAAGAATATGACTTCAAGGCTATTCTACGAAAGCAGTTTTTCAACCCCATAAAAGTTTAGGATCAAGTACTCTATGTGTTACTAAGAAACATTCTACCCCTTCATGACCACCAAGTGCCTCGTTGTAAGGCAGTCCAGCCAACGTCAGCGCCCCGGTCAAGCAGCAGCGTCACGACGGCGTCTGGCTATAGGGATCTTTGCTCTCGAGCAGCAGCGCCACGACGGCCTTGTGTCCGTTCAGAGCAGCCCGCGACAGCGGCGTCCGGCCTTGTTTGTCCTTCGTCTCGAGCTCGGTGCCCTTCCCGAGCAGCAGCGCCACGACGACCTCGTGCCCTCTCTCAGCAGCCCACAACAGCGGCGGCCCGCTCAGAGCAGCCCGAGACAGCGGTGTCCGGCCATCTACATCCTTCTCTGCCTTGCCCCATCTGCGGCTTCAAATCCCTTCGGTCGGTCGGAACCTTTTCTCTTCTGCTTCTCTTTCTGTGCTTGGCATCGCGCCTCGAAGCGACTGATCAGAGGCTGTGCTTGCGAAAGGCACCTTACTGTTGTTGCAAGTTTGATGGCAGCACGGAGCCCACCGCCCATTGCCATGTAGCATCTTGGAGGCAGCTCACGTGAGCAACCAATCACAAAAGTCCACACTTCAAGATGGCTTGTAAAAATGGATGGCTAGATCTAAAAAAAAAAATTTAAAAAAAAAATGCCATTTCGGGATCTAGAAAGGCGGGATGGAAGTCCTTTCATAAGCCTCTTCGAGCTTTGATGGGTGGAGCTTTGCTCCGGAAAGTAATTGATCGACTACCCCACCGGGCGGGGGGGGAGCCTATCGTGCCGTTCGATTGGCTGGACACGCCACACAAATTCAGTTTTGCGACTGAGATTTGGATACTTGATTCTTTAAGACCTCTCTAAAGGATTGATTTATTAGTGATAAAGCTATCAGGACCTAGGCTAAGGATACCGATATATATATAGTTACCTTACTGCCTAGAAAATACTAATCGATGGGCTTAGGGGTACTTCTTACTATAAAAAGGTCATGAAACCCAACCGACAACGAGTGCGGAGAAAAGCCCCTGGATCTTATCCTCTTACCTCCACATTTATGATTCTTGGGCGTTGGCCATTAAGGGCGAGGGCAAGCCACAGCGCTGTCAATGGCTAACGAGGTTGAACTGCCAGCGTGAAGTGAGACACGCCTTTCTCAACCCCTCAGCCCCGCACGCGAGTCCCCGAAGCGGAACGCATCCAAAGCATCGACGGGCCTTCCTGTGAAGAAGCACCTTCGTGATGTGGCCCGGCGTTCTGGCAGCTCTTACCTTATAAGAGTCAACCGGTCCAGGAGTACCTCCGAACTCGCTTAATAAACGAAAAGCGAATTGATAAAATATTTGGATCAGCGAGTCAAGCTTTTATACTACATAGCAGTACTATCTTGCACCTTTTATGCTTCTTGACAACCAGTGGAAGCATTCGTACTGTACCTAGAGCCTTTGCAACCGAGACTTGGAGGTTCTATCGAGCAAAGGGGGTCGGAAATCATGACGACTGCTAATGGCGACCCGTACGCACTCCTCTGGCATCAGGTATGAATATTTGGCGTGTCGTCCCAGCAGCATTCCTGTGTTCGCCCAGAATGTAAAGCTGACTTATGTGTGGTTTCACAGCCATATCCTTCCCACTTTGGTCATGATTTGGCTACGCGCAGCTTCAACATCACCTCCGAGACGCTAGCAGCGACGATCACTCAACTTCTACTCACTCCGTGGCCCATTGTGTTAGGCCAGGCCGTCGTTTCGATCGTGGTGATGGCAGTCGAACTTATAACCCTGGGAACAGGCTCTGTCTCTGGTACCAAATAGGCACTCCTCTATACATTCAACATGATACGCGGGCTGGGTGCGGTAGTCTGGATGATAGAGGATATTAAAGCCGGGCCGAAGATGCCTAGTTTGGGCGTTGCTCTGGTAATGCTAGCTTTATGCGTATCCAGCATCGCCCTTCCTACTCCCTGGACTGGATTTCACCGAGCTTGCCTCTATATTGGCCAAGTCTCTGTTTGACTGGACTTGGGCTTTACACTGCTAGTGGGGCATTAAGCATCGTTCACAATGGCTTCCTTCCTCGTTATGTTACCGTGGTTGTTACGATGGGATGTCCGGGCGGCTTCCAGTATCCAGACAGTATCTTTGCCAATGCGCCATTATATTGCGCAGCTTTGCAGCCGAACTACGAATTTAAGGACACGTCAGGATTCCCTGTCTGGCTTGGGTTCTTGTGGGTAATGAGTCTTTTGGTGGTGCTGGCGCTTTACTGGGCGTGGGTTATAATTTTGCTGACTTGGTGCTCTCGCCCGTCTCTGCTGTTGACGCTTTTCAAGTCTTCGCGTCCGGGTTCTACTGTTAACCACCGGGAACTGAAGAGGTCTGCAATTTTGTTCACAATTGGAAACACCACAATTGGAGGCGTACTGGCAACGGGATCTGTTGCAATAATGACGTCTGGAATTACGGAATCATTTCTTGATTGCAGGAATGCACAACAGCAGAGCTACGGTTACACTGGCTGTATTCAAACCAGCATATCGCTCCCAGCGAGCCCGTCGGGGCATTTTACAATTTGGTCAATGCACTGGGAAGCTATTGTACGGTCAATGTTTGTTTGATAATAACTACACTTCTCGTACTACTCGTATAGGGGATGATTATTTTCAAGTGATCACAAAGCTTAATATATCTTATTAACTTCTTATATAAATAATATTATTACCTTGTTAATTACCAGGATATAGTAGTAGATCTATACTATATAACTAATCATAATTATAAGGCTGTAATTGATATGAAATGGTATACTACAACTCGGAGTGACCGCTTTTAAAGCATTGCATTTTAACGTAACTGTAGCTTGCCATACGTGCTTATTCTTATTACTAGCCGGAGCATTCTTAATTGCAGTACTATGATTGAGAGTACAGTACATAAGCTTGTGGTACGCAGATTTGGCGCACTGGAAATTAGCGTAAAACGAAACACCTCAGAAAACGGAGGTCTAAGCCTCAAGTTTCCGCGGTATTCCGTTCGATGTCGATTGAGATAGATGCAAATGACATCGACTCCTCACAACCGCCGGAGTATCTCTGGAGCTTAGCCTCTCTAGAGCGCGCCTCAAGCTCTTAGTGAGAACAAACTTGTGGCCATTGATCAAAAATGGTCCCGGTGTCATCTGCATCGCCCCAAGCGGACCAGACAACAATATATGGGGAAGGATCGTATAGTGATGTATGGAACAGCTCACATTTGATAATGGCCAACCTCAACAGAAATCTTTCCCACAAACTTTATTCCAAATCCTCACATCCACATCCATACCGTGCTATAACTCAAGCCAGCCTACCTACTTACCTGCCTAACTTCCTAATTGCCAAATACATCATGTCAACCAGAAGCAAAAAACAAAAAAACACATACAAAACCTCCCCGAACTCCTTTAAGTTCCCCATCGAATTCAAAAGAACAAACAGGAAACAAAAACCAGAAAACAGAAATCTATAACTTTGATTTTATCAGTTTCTCACATTCCATATCCCAACGTAACGACTTAGCTTGGATGCATCATGCCCATCCCTTGAGCATACAAGACCGTAAAACAAGAAAGAAAGAAAGAAAGGAAGCGAGAAAGCGAGAAATGAGTATATGCAACCACTTGCCCGTACTCCTGCAAGGTTAATTACTTGAACAGGATGTAAGTAACGGTAAATACTTGGGAAACATGAGAAACATGAGAAACATAAAAAACAATAAAAAACAATAAAACCACCTTTCACTATTAAACCCCACATTATCTTTTAACTCTTATTTCATTCCCATAAATCCCACCAAACGACCTAACCTAACCTAACTACAATGCACCATGCCACCCATAACCGCAAGAAATAAAAGCCCATGCACACCTTCCCTTATCCCATCCCGCTTCAAAAACTTACCCCAACAAAAGCTTTTGGTCTCAAAACACCACCCATGATTATTCGCCCCATCCCACCCTTAGTCAATCCACCCATCAATTATGCTTCGTAAACACCTCAGCACAACCCATCAACCCATCAAACTAGCCTTCTTAACCGTCGCAGCCTGCGGCATAGGAGGATTCCTCACATAGCCCGTATACTGCCCGGGTACATCCGGATTCTCCCTCAGATTCCCCATATTCGTCAGACCTAGCGGATCCTGTTTCCCCTCACCCAGTCCACCACTCATAAGCGGCTCCTCCAGTGTCGATTTGCGGCTCTTGGGCGCTTCTAGCATCTTGGGTTTGTCTTCCACATGGTCGTCCGTTGAGTCCGAGTCGGAGTCCGAGGCTGCTCCTCGATCGCGCTCGCTGCGGTGTCGATGGCGGCGTTCGGAGCGTTCGCCGCGGTCACGATCAGAGCGCTCTCGAGGGTCGACGTCGCCGTTGCGTTGTTCGCGTTTGTGGCGTTCGTGTTTGTCACGTCGGGCGCGACGGCGTTCGTTAGCTTCTGCTTCCTCAAGATCTTCGCGGGCAGCTGGGGTTGTTAGTCCCTGAGATGTTGACGTTGTTGGGTAGACAAACCTCTGATTCGCTGTGTGACTTCTGCATAGCCTTGGACCTCTTCTCGTGTCAAGACTCGTAAAACAATAACGAAGTCTTCTCGTGCTTCAAATCTCTCCTTGCCGGCTTCCAAGGCCTCGGGGTTGACCAGCTTTCTGCTGATCTTGGTCCATCGAGCGTCAGGTGGGATGCCATCTTTCTTCGCATCTTTCAAGGGTGCGACACCTTCACGGATTGGAGCGGGGTCTTCAGGGAATTTTTCACGAGGAGGACGTAGAATGCTCTTTACAGGCTTCTCTTCGGCCTTCTCTCTCGGTGGGGAAACAACCCGGAGTTGACGATTCTCGTTCGGTTGTAGTGGGTCACGTGGTCGTCGCTCATTGAGCTCCTTTCGAATCTCAGATGCATCTCGAGGATCTTTGGTCAGCGACTCTCGTGGTGTCCTGGCGCCGTCTTTGGAGGCAGCTTTGGGCGCAGAATCCTTATTGTTCAACGCCTCCTTCAAAGCCATTAGACCCATTGTATCTTTGGGATTGAAAGCTGCTGCTCCCACAGCAGAGGATCGCTTGAGCCGAGAATTGCTACGGACGGGACGAGTCGTGTCATCAGGTGACACGGAGCCGTCAGAACGAGAATCTGCTGAGCCCCCTTCTGATGCTTCGGAGCGACGCCTACGACGTTCTCGACGGTCTGGATCATCCTCTTTGGTTGACTTGCGTTCTCTCGGATCGCGGCCATTAAGGTCAATCAAATCGGGTTTGGATGGACTGCCGACCTTGACATCTTTATCGGTAGGTGGAGGGCCAGAAGGAATGTCTCTAGGAGCGGTACCGTCTCTGAGTGGGGGCGAGACTCTTGCTGGTAGGTCATCATCTCTATGCCGCCTCTCCTTTGGATCTCTGCCAGTCAAATCCACGGACTCTTTATCATCCCTATCACGACGCCTTCGAGGCTCTTCATCATAATCGCTTCGTCGTTCGTCTCGATCCTCACGATCATCTCTATCCCGACCTGCGTTCTTGGCAGCCTTGATACCCAATGCAGCACCAGCAAGACTCAGGCCAGTTGCTGCCAGATCTCTACCCTTGTGATCCTTGTGTTCCTTACGATCCGTGTAATCTGAACGGTCCTCATCAGAGCCTCTCTCACGTCTTTCAGATCTTTCGGATTTCTCTGATCGCTCTGACCGGTCTGTTCGGTCATGCTTCTCAGATCGCTCAGCTCTTTCTCTCTCTGCGCGAATACCATATCCCCTCTGCTCAACACCATCCTCATGTCTGTCATGGTGATGTCTCTCTCTCCTGTCCCGCTCGTCATCCCTAACTTCGTAATAATCTTCTCTCGGTCCCCTTCTTGAGTCATGATCGTGATAGAGTGATGTTGGTCTGGTACGCGAACTAGTCCGCGAGCTGTTCCGTCTCACAGGCTCAACAGGATCGAATGGAGCAGGTCTTGGTATTGGTTCCATTGGGGACAGTGAAGATGCAGGCGGGGGGACTGGCATCCTAATCTGAGGCTGCTCCCATTGTCCTCGTCCAACAGGTATCCTATCAAAACCTCTGGTCGACGGAGGTGGGCCACGCTCTCTGGCATCGTAGGATCGGGGAACAAGGTCGCTGTATCCCGAAATACTGGTCGGTCTGCCAGTTCTTCCATCATAACTATCTCGCCGCGGCCGTGTCTGCACAACAGGTGGTGGGGCTGTTCTCTGAAGATCATAGCGCACCACCTCTTGCGGATTTGTGTATCCATATCCATTCTCACCATAATCCTCCGCCACATTGTCTGCATGTCGAACCAGCTGGCCGGGGTAGATAGGTCGTGATCTTATATTTGCGTAGTGTGGTTCCCTGACAGGCGCAACCCGTAATCCACCACCTCTAATATCGCCATTGTCCATTGTCACACTGTGTCGATTTCTATGATGATGGCCATGTCTTGAAGATGCTGGGATCGCAACGTATTCCTCCGCGCTCGAGCGAAAGGGGTTCGACACAGGGCTGGCAGGTCTCAGACCCCCGCCACTGTGTATGATCGGTCTGCTGTGTCGCGGTGACTCGGTGATGATTACGGGTGGTCGGTTGTGGTTGTCAACAGTGTATCGCCGTGAACGACTTCCCTCTCGCACACTGCTGCCCCTCGAAGGGATCCCATCAGAGGTGACTTTGTATGTCGTCATGACGGTTCCATTGCTAGCAGAGCTCGAGCTGCGATTAGGGATAACTTGGCGAGGACCGGAGGGAACGACATGGTGATGCTGCGGTTGTTCATAGTATCCACTGGTGGTGATGGGAAGGGAGGCTCTCGCAGGATTGTAGGTTGGTGACCGAGGTCGAGGAGCGTATCTGTTGTACCTATCCGACATCTTGCTGGTATCTTTGCTCTCAGATATGTCCTTTAAGAGAAAATTTTCGCGGGATATGGACAAGGCAAAGACTCGATTTTGGGGTCGAGGGCCTCTAGTAAGCTGTCGCACGTGAGGAGATGCAATGCAATGCGAGATTGCTGAGTTTTTTCCTAGCGAGGTCTGTACGAGTACAGCAACATTGATCAGCAAACAATCGACGGCGAGGAAGCAGCTAGAAAAGGTAGGAGAGAGGGGTTATTGAGAGAGGAATGCACGCACTGTCACGCTGAATGCAATGCGGGTGGGCAGATCGCAGGCGTAGGGCTACCAATGGTCAAGACGTCGCAGAATCGTGCAGGTAAGAAACTCGCCGATGTTGCAAGTTTCTCGTGGCGTTTCTGCCTGGACGTGACCCCGCTGCTGCACTCTTCTGCGGCTGTGGATGATCTGATGATCTGATGATCTGACTGAGAAGGGTGTGCAGCGAACAGTGAGGGCACTGGTCGAGGGAGAGTTGAGA
>Ga0302325_10030673_pt1 | contig 11081 bp, 6 predicted proteins | sample Palsa_T0_2_FD_201948 | JGI IMG/M metagenome (GOLD analysis project Ga0302325, IMG submission 201948) | Peat permafrost microbial communities from Stordalen Mire near Abisko, Sweden - Palsa_T0_2 | ecosystem: Environmental > Terrestrial > Soil > Palsa > Peat permafrost | place: Sweden: Abisko...
GCGTCCAACGTGGCAGGCACGTTCATCTACCATCCTGCGGCAGGGACGGTGTTGAACGCGGGCACGCAGGTTTTGTCGACCACGTTCACGCCAGCCGACGCCACCGACTACTCCACGGCGATCGCGAACGTGACGTTGACGGTGAACCAGGCAGCCTCAGTCATTTCCTGGGCCACGCCCGCGCCAATCGCATACGGGACAGCACTAAGCTCCACTCAGCTCGATGCAACCGCCAACGTGCCAGGAACGTTTGTGTACACGCCCCCGGCAGGCACCGTGTTGCCAGCGGGAAGCCAAACCCTGGCAGTGGCCTTCACGCCGACCAATGCAGTGGACTACAAGTCGGCGACAGCGCAGGTAACGCTGCTGGTAATCCAACCCTCGATCGGCCTTTCCCCCAGCAGTTTGAACTTCGGGAACGTGAAGTACGGGAACCTGGTATTCCTGTTGGAGACGGTTTCCAACCCTGGCAGCACACCGTTGAAGATCACAGGCGTCTCGATCAAGCTCGGATCCGGATCAGATTCGGATGATTTTGGATTCGTGAGCTTGTGCAGCGAATACTTAAATCCGGGCAAGAAATGCGACATCGTGGTCAGTTTCTACGCCGACGATCTCGGGGTGCACGATGCGACTCTGCTGGTTACCGACAACGCTGCGGGAAGCCCGCAACAAATCCCGATAACGGCGAACGTGGTGAAGAAGTAGGCCAGGCTCCGGCGGCAAGAGGGCAGCAAGATAACACGACAGGGGCGCTCAACTCTGGGGTACAAACTGGGAAGCTGCGAACTGAGAAGCGTCGGCGTAGATGGGCTTCAGATCGTAGCGTTCGATGATGTGCTCCGCGCCCTGCTCTTTGCGGATCTCATCGAGCAGGTTCCGCGCCTCACGGTATTGCGCCGCGGCTTCGCCGGCGCTTCCAGAAAGTCGCAGCGACGTTCCTAGCAGGTAGTGAATCCGTGCGCTCTCCAGGCGCAACCCCAGCCTTTCGCTCCTGGCTAGGCTGCGCTGTAGCTCCTGGCGTGCATGCGAATAATCTTTGTCCTTGATCATGGCCTCGCCGAGCAAGGCCGAGCAGGCGACGGAGATGTATTTATTGCCTTGAGAATCAGCCTGCTGCATAAGACTTCGCAGATCGGTAATCGCTGCGTGAGAGATCGCGGAATGAGGACCTCCCTCAGCGATCGCAACCTGAGCCAGATTCATTCTTGAGGTTAGTAGCGCATCTTTGTCCGATGCATGTCCCGCTAAACGCAGCGCCTGCTGATAAAAATCCTTTGCGGACTTGAGGTCGCCCTGGTAGAACCGAACATCGCCCTGCGTGTTCAAGACAGCGGCCTGAAGCGAATCGTTCTTCAGATCGCGAGCCAGCCCTTTGGATTCTTCCAGCAGTTTTCCTGATTCGCTTCCTCGTCCCGATTGCGCGAGTGCATCCGCCAAGTCGTTCAACGCATCGGCTGTCACGCTGCTTCGGTCGCCCAGAGCCTGAAATGCCTTGACCGCATCCTGCAACGCATCTACGGCCGGCCCTAATCGTCCTTGATGCTCAAAAATTAAGCCCATGCTGTGGGAGACGACCGCCGCACCCTGATTGTCCCCGCCCTTGCGATACAAATCCAGACTCCGCATGTAGGAAGTCATCGCCTGATCGTACTGTCCCAGGCTGCCGTAAGCGCTTCCCAGGTGCTGCAGCGTTTCGGCGATGTCACCCGGCACGTTCAGCTTTTCGCGGATTTGCAAGGCCTGCTGCAAATAGGTAAGACCGTCCTCGGTCTCGCCTTTTTGCAAATAGGCGGTGCCGATGTTGCTCAAACACAAGGCCTGGTAAGTATCGTCACCGGCGTCGCGTTGAATTTGCAGCGATTCCTTGAACATTTGCAGCGCTTTATCGGGCTGGCCGCGCTCCAGGTAAAGGTCGCCAAGGTCGATGAGCGTGTCGCCCGCATCTTTCTTCGCGCCAATTTCCTGCCGGATCTTGAGGGCATCGTTGTATGCCGACAAGGCGGCATCCGGTTTTCCGAGCGAGAGTTGCACCTGCGCGATTTCCGCCAGGCTGGCTGCGACTCCGCGTTGTTGTCCCAGTCGCTGGTTGATCGCCATCGAGTCCTCATAATTGCGTAAGGCCTCGGCCGGCTTGTTCATCAATTTGTACGCAATACCAGTGGCCTGGAGGATAAGCGCCTGCTGCTCCTGGTTGTCCAGGTCGATCGCGATATGCCGTGCCTGATCGAGCGGATCCAGTCCCTTCTGCGGATTGCCCGCTTTTATCTCCACTCGTCCCATGGAAAGAAGGGCGTCAAGATTCTTGCTGTCGGCGCGCAGCACGTTCGCATAATAGGAGCGCGCTTTGTTCAACTCGCCCGCATCTTCATAGAGGCTTCCGAGCGCGAACTGCACATCCAGGTTATCGGGAAAACTTTTGGCCAGATTTTCGTAGGCGGCGATCGCCTTGGGACTATCCTTGCTGACCCGCGCCAGACTGGCTTCGATAAAGTACCGCTGTGCCAAAGGAAGATTCTGGCTCAAATCAACCGCGCGCCGCGCTGACTGCTCGGCTTCGGCGTCGTGTCCCAACGCAGAGTAAGCTTCGCCCAATCGCGAGTAAGCAACCGCAAATTGCGGATCTTCCCTGGTGGCAGTCTCAAGCTGCTTCTGGGCCTCGAGGTTATTTCCCTGGCGCAATAACTGGAGTCCCTGAGTGTAGTCACGCAGAGCGTCCACGGAATTCGACGTTGGCTTGAAAGATTGCGCCTGCAGTTCCTTCACCAGATCCGATGACAAGGAAAGGTTTTGGCGGATCATTCCCGCCAATCGGTCTACGGCTGGCGACAGATCCTGTTGGCTGGCCGCCTCAACCTTTATTGGGATTGTCCGGTTGTGTCTGCGATCCTGCAGCATGGCGTCGATGCGAATCTGATCGCCCAGTTTGGTGTACTGTCCCCAAACCAGCGTGTCGGCATTGGTGTATTCGGCAACCCGGCCGAGAGTTGAGGGATCCACTACGGAATCAGACGCGATTCGCAAATCGTGAAAAACCTGCTGCACACGGTCAGAAGAAACCGCTCGCAGGTGCGTGGATTGCCCAACATCCGTGCTCAACATATCGGCAAGACTCGGGCCCAGCCAGTCCAAAGACTGATCGCCTGACGTATTACGAAAGGGAATTACGGCCAGCGAGAGCGCCGGGGCAGAGGCTGTTTTCTTCGCCGAAGAAAACAGCGTGCCGCGAAATATGTAGCCGACGATCGCCAGCACGAGCACGGTGGCGATCCCGGTCACGAGCGGCCAGTGAACCGTCCGTGCCCAGGGCTCGACGGCCGGTTGGAAGCCCAGCGTTGCGGCTGCGCGATTGCTCTGCCAGGCTTCGAGGTCCCGCAGCAACTCGGCGGCGCTCGCGTAGCGGAAGTTAGGATCACGCTCCAAACATTTGCTCACGACATTGCTCAGCGCGCGGGGAACGGTCCCATCATGATCGGAGACTGGAACAGCCCGTTCCTGCGTGCGCCTGATCAAGCTGGCCACAACGCTCTCAGCCTTGAACGGCGTTACGCCAGTCAATAGCTCGTAGAGAATCAGGCCCAGAGTGAAAAGGTCGGAACGCTGGTCCAGTTCCTTTGCCAGGGCCTGCTCCGGTGACATGTATTCCATGGTCCCAACCAAAGCTCCGGTCTGGGTCATGCCTTCGCCGGCCACGGTGCGCGCCAGGCCGAAATCCATCAGGAGAATCCGGCCGGTTTGATCGCGCATAATGTTTTGCGGTTTCAGGTCGCGGTGGATCACTCCCACGCTGTGGGTAGCTTCGAGCGCGCGGCAGATTTGTTGCGTGATTTCCACTGCGTCTTCCGGGGAAAACTTTTTCTTCTCCTGGATGAGCGTGCGCAAATCCTGGCCTTCGACGAACTCCATGGTGATGAACTTCACACCATCGGCGTCGCCAAGGTCATAAATGCGGATCACATTCTTGTGCGTGACCTGGTGGGCCAGCAACAGCTCCTGCTTGAATCGCGCCAGGATCGACGAATTGGCAGCCAGTTCCGGTCGGATCAGCTTGAGGGCCACCGGACGATCCAACTCCCGATCCATGGCCTTGTAGACTGCGCCCATTCCGCCCTCGCCCAGCAGTTGCAGGATTTCGTAGCGGCCGCCCAGCACATCGCCGGGCTGCAGAGCGGGCGCGACGATCCGAGGGCGTGCGGCCGCGGGTTCTGGAGAACGGGGCGGTGGAGTTGGAACGGCGAACGGAGAATTGCCGTCAACCAGGGTGGCATCGGGATCCAAGGACGTTCGCGGAAAGTCGACTAAAGTGGCGTCGAGGTCGGACGGAAGGTCGGAGCCGGAACTATCCCCTTTCGCGGGAACGCTGACGCCCGGCGAGTTTGTCGACTTCGCCCGATCCTGGGGATCAAACCGCGGATTCCGGTTTTGCATGAGTCGCTCGGCTGGGGGCCGCACTGAATAGCCCCAACGCGCGTCGAAAGAAGCGCGAGCGTCCAAAGTATATACCGCCTATCCGGGCCGCGGACGCATCCCAGATGAATGTTGTACTCGGCCTGGCCGGTGTTTGCCACATCGAAACTTTTACTGCATCGAAACCATGATCATATCGCCGAAACAATGACGGGTGCCCATTAACAAGGGCATTCGCAACATGACCCGGTAAGATGACCCCTGGTTATGAAACTTGTTTGTCTTTGACCCAGAAGGCCCCACCGGTTGACAGCTTCCCCGCTCTCAGCTGAGAGTATTGTGTGGGTCAGTGGGGTTGGCTCTGTGGAAGCGCGGGCGCTTATCGGGTCGCGAGAATAAATGGGTCAACTCACCGTGGATAAGTCAGTTGCCGGTAAACTAGTTCTGGGAAAAATGGAGAGACTCAACAGCAACTTGCATCGAGCGGGCATATCCCCGCTGTTTCTCGTGGCGACGTTCGTGATGTTGGCCACCGTCGCTCCTTTCCTTCAAGTCCTTCAAGCCCGTGAGAAGGACAAGCTTTCCTACGGCGAGGGATTGATCGTGAACGTCCCTTTTACCGAGGCGGAAGTCGAGCAGGTCGTACAAGACGTGGCGCAGAACGGCATCATCCGCGGCACCAAGGAATACAACAAAGACGAGTACGTCGCCGGTGCCAAGGCCGCCGATTCCACGCGCGTTTTTCCGGCCTGGACCGAAGGCGGCAAGGTTTTTTATAAGGTCCGGCTGCAGGCGCTCGACCCCCGGAACTTTAAGGATGGCGGCGACGTCGGGACGCTGGCTGTGCGCTACGTGCTTCAGCCTCAAGGCAACAAGAACACTGTGTTGCGTATCGACGCGGTCTTCGTCGAGGACTTCCGCCACACGGTGCATGCTTCGAACGGCTCGGTGGAAAGCAGCGAATACAAGGACATCAAAGACCATCTTGACTCCATCGAGGTCATGAAGCAGCAGACGATCGAAGCGGAACAGGAGCGTCAGAGTCAGCTGTCCAGGAAGCAGACTCAACCGAAGCAGCTTCAACCAACGAATGGCGGCAATGAGCGCGCGGCGACACCTCCAGCTGCGCCTGCGCCGGCTGAGGTTGCGTCGGCTACGACAGTTCCGGCTCGGGTCGCGCCGACTGGGGTTCCGAATAGCGGTCCCAGCCTCGAGGAGCCGGTTTCTAGCCAAACGCAGCCGGCGGGCTCCGCGGTTCCATCCGCCGCGGGCAGCAGCGTCTCAGGTCAAAGCGTTTCGAGCCAAAACGTGTCGGACGAGGTCGCGTCCGGTGTAACCCTGGAGCAACACGTGCACGATCTGCGGCAACAGCTCGAGCGACTGGTGAAATCGCCCGGCGCTCCGCTCAAGTCCGCGCCCTTCCACACCGCGAGCACCCTGAGCGCCCTGACGACGGGCACGGAAGTTCTTATCCTGATTTCGACTCCGTATTGGTATGGCGTGGAAACGCGAGATGGGCAGCATGGCTGGGTTTTCCGCGACTCAGTGGAGTCACTGCCATGAAGCGGGAATCCATGGTGTGCCGACAAATGTTATCCGGACGCATGGTGTGCCGGCGCATCGTGTCCAGACCATGCCGCCGAGGATTTATTTGCACGCTCTTGGGGATCATGGTTATCATCCTGCTCGTCGAACGCGGCGAAGCGCAGGGCGGCGGTTATGAGCGCAGTTTCGCGGAATCGAAAGCAACCGTCGAAAAAGCCTTGAAAGACATGCCGTCTTCGCTGGCTGGCCGCCTTCCGGTGCTGGATGGGTTCGCCCTTCCGGGCGATCGACCCCTTGACCGCTTTCAGCGAGGCTATTTCCAGTCCACGGTTCAGGTGAGCGCTACGGCCTCTGGAGGGTCGGTCGTGCATGTGAGTACCAAGGTGACCGCCTGGTATCCGGATCCGATTCCCGCACGGTCTGGATATCAGTTGTTAACTTCCAATGGCCGGCTGGAAGCCGACCTGCTCGATGAGTTGGCAGAGGAACTCGGCAAGCGGGCGGCAGCGGGACCGGCAACAACGGCAGCGTCCACAATCGCAACATCAACGACGCCAGCACCAACAAGGGCAACGCCAGCCATGGCAACATCAACACCGGCAGCGCCAACGACAGCAGCGAATTCTCCGGTAGCTGCGGCGTCCCTACCTCCCACTCCTTCGCCAGCCATCGCGGCGCAGCCTCCATCCTCCCCAAGACCGATCCTTAAAACTCCGCCTGCGGATTCCGCGCCCTCTGCACCGACGCCACGATTGCCGGAGACGGGCGGAACATTTTCTTCCTCGGTGGCGCAAGGTCTCGCCACCCGGGCGGCCGACGTTCCCGCAACGCCGGCCCCGGCGCCGGCTGGTGATCCTTCAGGGTTGAAGGCCGAAGCGGAGAGCCTGGAGGAAATCCTCAAGAACCAGGCGCACCCCAAGAATCTCGTGGCCGTGAAAAAGTCCGGCACACCGGTGGTGGATGCCCCGAGTTTGAAGGCCAAGACGTTGTTTCTGGCCAGTGAACACGACGAGTTCGAGATGCTCGACTTCAATGCAGACTGGGTGCACGTGCGGATTTCCGGTTTGTCCCGAGGATGGGTGTGGCGCACCAACCTCGAAATGCCGAATGAAATTCCCGACGTGGACGCAAAACCTGGAGCAGCGCCCGCCGCCGCGGATTTATTCCATGTGGCCCGCGAAGAGACTTCGACGTTCCCCGGCGATTGGGGACCCTTGCGCGGGAAGAGCGTGAAAATATTATCGGTCGAGAAGATTGACGAGAATGCAAAGAACAGCAGTAGCCAGGAAAAACTGGAATTCGCAAAATCGCTGCTCGAGCAACGCTATGCGGATCTGGCCAGGAACTCGGGAAGCGTTGAAGGAATTGTGCTGATCTTCGATTCCGCGGATGGCGGCATGATCGCGGTCACGCTGCCAGTTCTTCAGCAGTGGAAGGCAGGGACCCTGTCAGACGCTGCGCTGTGGCACCAGAGTTTCTTTGATCCGCCGGAAACCTTCGGCGTCTCCGCGGGTTCTTCCGCCAGTCAGTAGACGAGGCGTGGGCGCACACGTTGCTGGAGTCCAAAGCGCCGGGCGCGCATCTAGGTAGGCATGGCAACCTTGACGGAAATCAGCCTCGCAGAGGCCATCGCCCTTCTCGCCCGCACCCCTGCAACTCTGAATGCGCTGTTGCGCGGACTGCCGAACATCTGGGTGCGCCGCAACGAAGGCCGCAACAACCAGGAAAAAGATACCTGGAGCGCGTTCGACATCGTGGGCCACCTGATCGTCGGCGAGCGCACTGATTGGATGCCGAGGGTGCGGGTCATACTCGAAAGCGGGGAAGCGCGGGCTTTTGATCCCTTCGACCGTTTTGCACAGTTAAAAGAGGGTCAAGGTAAATCGCTCGAGCAGCTTCTCGACGATTTCGTCCGCCTGCGCGGGCAGAGTCTGGCTGCGCTGCAGGCATTGAATTTACAGCCGGAAGATTTGCAGCGGAGAGGGAAGCATCCAGCGCTGGGAGTGGTGACGCTGTCGGAGCTTCTGGCAACGTGGGTGGTTCACGACCTTACGCACGTGCATCAACTATCCCGCGTCATGGCGCACCAGTATCGAGACGCGGTCGGCCCGTGGAGCGCGTATCTGGGTGTGTTGCAGTGTGCGGGTCATAGCGCGCCATAGGGAGCCGAGCGCTGCCGGCTCGCCCGAACTAATCTGGAGTCGGAGCGGAGGCGCGAGCCGTCTTTTGCCAGCGGTAGAAAAATGGAACGCCTGCGATGATCACTGCCAGGCCAAGCGTAGAGCGCACGGGACGGACCATCCACAAGTTGATGGTCAGCGCGAGCGCAGCAAGTAAAAAAATAAGCGGCGTCCACGGATAGCCCCACGCGCGGTAAGGCCGGGTAAGGTTGGGCTCGATTCTGCGCAGCCGAAGAAGCGCGATCGCGGTCAGCGCGAAAAAAATCCAGACCGCAAACACAAAGAGCGAATAAAGTTCTTCAAACGTTCCCGTCAATGCGAGCAGCGCCGCCACGCCGCCCAGAAAAATCAACGCCCCACTTGGTGTGTGAAAAGAAGGCTGAATCCGCGTGGCAAACTGAAAGAAGACGCCGTCGCGCGCCATCGCGTACGGAATGCGCGCCCCGGTCATCACCACCACGTGGAGCGCTCCCAGCGCGGAGATGGCCATGGCGATAGTGAGCCAGACCGCTCCGCGGGACCCGGCGAAGGAACGCACCACGTCGGACGCCACGTGCGGGGAAGAAGCAATCTGGGCGAAAGTCAGAGAATGGAAATACACCACGTTCGCCGACAAATAGAGGCCGCCAACCGTGAACAATCCCAGAATAATTGCCAGAGGAATGTTCCTTTGCGGATGCAGTACTTCCTCGCCTAAATCGCCGAGGTCATTGAAACCGTTATACGCCCACATCGCAGGAACCAAAGCAGTCAGCACGGCGCCGATGGTTGCCCAGCGCATGATTCCCGAAGCCAAAGGTGCGACCGCTGGAGCGGCTTCGAGCACATTGTGTTTTCCGAAAAGAACGCCGGCGACGACGATCATCACGATCGTCCCCACCTTCAGGCAGGTCAACAGCACCTGGATCGCGCCACCCGTCCGCACATTCAGGTAATTGATGGCGGTCACGGCCAGCACCACCAGCGCCGCGAGCGGCTGCGCCAGGGTGAATGTGAAGTCGTAACTTCCGAGATGGCCGGTGAAGAGCGGCATGCTCACAACCGGGAACAAAAATCCGACCAATCGAAGAAATCCAGCTCCCAGTCCCGCCATGGCCACAGGCCGGTCAAGAAACGAACTCATCCAGCCAAAAAGAAATCCCCAGAGCGGACCGAGCCCGCGGCTGAGGTACACGTAAGGGCCGCCAGCTTTGGGGAATGCCGCGCCCAGTTCGGCATAGCAGAAGGCGCCGCACAGCACGATCAGGCCGCCGATGATCCACGCGGCAAAAACCAGGGCGACCGAACCGGCGGCGCGGGCCATGTCACTGGTAACAAGAAAAATGCCTGTGCCGATGGAGTCGCCAATCACGATCGCGGTGGCGGCCCACAGACCTAAGCCACGAACTAAATCCGGACGGCTATGACTTGGACCGGTATCACTCTCCTCGATATGATCTGTCAGATGGGCCCTCTCGCGCACATGAAGGTTCAGCGAGACTACTCTTGGCGATCAGGGTCGTCAACCGGCTGGCGTTCGCGTTATCATCGAGCCGTGGCGGGTGCCCCGTTTCTCGCGTCTTTTGCGAGAACTGGGGCTTTAGCCGCGACATAGACTCTCGCGCGGCAATGCAAATCATGGTATCGAGCGAATTATGCTAAGCGAATTTAGGCGGGACCAGCGCTATCGCCTTTCTGATGTCGACAACGTTCTCACACCTGCGCTCGTGATGTATCCAGAAGTGATTGCGTCGAACATCGAGCAAACCCTGAAGCTGCTGGCTGGCGACGGGGATCGCTGGCGCGTGCACATCAAGACTGCAAAGCTGGGTTTCACGCTGCGCATGCTGGCGGAGCGGGGCATCCGTAATTTCAAGTGTGCTACCACGCTCGAACTGCTGGTGGCTTGCCAGTGCGGCGCGCGTGACGTGCTCTTTGCTTATCCGGCGATGGGTGCAAATGCCCGCCGGGCGCAGCAGATAGCGCAACGGTTTCCGGACGTTCGCATTTCCGTTCTGGCCGAGAACAACGAGCAGGTGCGGCAATGGCGCGGCAGCCCTGTGGGAGTTTTTCTCGATATAAATCCGGGCATGAATCGCACCGGCATCGAGCAGAATCAGACTGATAAAATCATCGGTCTGGCGCTGGCGATTGCCGATGCCGGGCTGGAGTTCCGCGGGTTACATTACTATGACGGTCAGTTCGGTGGGATCGCCGAAGGTGAACGGACGAAGGCGGCGCATCGTGGTTATGAACGCTTGCTGGAAATTGTTAGCGAGCTTGAGCAGTCTGGGATAAACGTTCAAGAAGTCATCACTTCGGGAACGCCGACGTTCCCGTGTTCGCTGAGCTACGAGGGCTTTCGCCGGGGAAAGTTTGTCCATCGCGTTTCGCCGGGAACTGTGGTGTATTGCGACGCCAGCAGTCTGGAGCAGCTGCCCAAGGAATATGGCTACCGGCCGGCCGCGCTCGTGTTGACGCGCGTGGTGAGCTCTCCGCATCCCGGGGTAATCACCTGCGATGCTGGACACAAAGCAGTGTCCGCCGATGCCGGAGTTCCGACGTGCGTGGTGGTCGGGCATCCGGAGCTCACGCCGCTTTCGCCGAGCGAAGAGCATCTGCCGCTCGCGGTGAAAGAAGGAGCAACGGGTCCCCAAGTAGGTGAGGCGCTGTATCTGATTCCGCGACACGTCTGCCCCACGGTGAACAATTTCGATTGTGCGCTGCTGGTGAGAAACGGCGAGGTCGAGTCGGTGGAGAGCGTGTCAGCGCGCGGGCATGAGGCGCCGCTGCTGGCCGCGGCAGATCGGGCGCTTTCCGTTCGGAGTTAAGACACTCGCGAAGGGATTAACCAAGCCTGGCAGAAGGGGCGAATAAGGATAGGGCGCACACTTACTTCTTTCTTCGTCCCGCCGACTTCCTCTTTGATACCCGCGTCCGTTTCTTTTTCCCTGCGCTGAAGGCGATGCA
>Ga0302325_10030674_pt1 | contig 11081 bp, 8 predicted proteins | sample Palsa_T0_2_FD_201948 | JGI IMG/M metagenome (GOLD analysis project Ga0302325, IMG submission 201948) | Peat permafrost microbial communities from Stordalen Mire near Abisko, Sweden - Palsa_T0_2 | ecosystem: Environmental > Terrestrial > Soil > Palsa > Peat permafrost | place: Sweden: Abisko...
TCTCTGGACTACTGAATTACTTCGGCCGCATTGCTCAGAACGACAAGATAGAGGTTAAGCCGGTTCTGCTGCAAAAAGGCTCAACAAAGCTCGCTCTACACGGTTTGAGTAACGTGAGAGACGAGCGACTTTTCAGAACCTTTCGAGATAACAACGTCAAGTTTTATAAACCCCTTGTGCAAGAGAAGGATTGGTTTCACTTGATGGCTGTCCATCAGAATCACCACGCCCATAGTGACACGAATTACCTCCCGGAGAACTTCCTCCCCGACTTCCTTGACCTCGTTGTGTGGGGTCACGAACATGAATGTGTGATCGAACCACGCCTCAACACTGAAAGGGGCTTTCAAGTCATGCAACCTGGATCATCGGTAGCGACCTCATTGGTCCCAGGAGAGGCCGTTCCGAAACATGTGGCAGTTGTCAGCATCACTGGCAAGGAATTTAGCGTCGAGACCCATCGAATTAAGTCTGTGCGGCCCTTCATCACGCAAGAATTGGTCCTTGCTACAGATCATCGATTCAAAGCACTTGCCAAGATCAAGGACAACAGAGCTAAGTTGGGCATGAAGTTGACCGAGGTTGTTAATGGGCTCATCCAGGAGGCCACGGATGAGTGGCTGGCGATTCAGGAGGAAGATGTTCAATCTGAAGACATTCCATTACCACTCATCAGACTGAAAATTGAGTATTCAGCACCAGACGGAGGCAAGTTTGATGTCGAAAATCCACAACGTTTCTCGAACAGATTTGTTGGCAAGGTTGCAAACAGCGGCGATGTTGTCCAGTTCTACCGAAAGAAGACCGGCGCTAGTAAGTGGTAAAATTATTCTTTGCGACCTGAATACTTACTGAACGCTTACAGAGAGAGACAAGGCCCAAAAGGACATGCCAGATGAAGCCGTCCTAGCTGCCCAGAACGCCATGGAAACTATCAAGGTGGAGAAACTGGTGCACGACTTCCTGACTGCGCAATCACTCAAGATTCTCCCCCAAGAACCCTTTGGAGATGCAGTTTACCAATTCGTGGATAAGCAGGACAAGCATGCCATGGAGAACTTCGTCGACGAAAACTTGGCGGTACAAGTGAAGCAATTACTGCTGACGAATGCGGATTCAGATGACGGAGAAATGGAATCTAACATGGACCGTATTCGTACGCAACAGGAGGAATTCTTTAAGGCTGGTGTTTTGAAGCGAAAGTCCAAGAATAAGAAGATCAAGCCGCGACCCCAAACCTGGGATTCTGATGAGCATGGTCCTTGGGAGGAGCAACCCGGTGCTATTGAACTTAGTGGAGCTGAGGATGGAGAAGATGGAGCAGATGCAGCTCCCGCTGGTCGAGGACGCAAGAAGGCTACCTCTCTTGTGAGTGATGACGACGCATCGGTAATCTCCACCACGACGAAGAAGACGGCGGCCAAAAAGGCTCCTGCAAAGAGAGCTCCTGCGAAGCCGAAGGCACCAGCAAAGGCCAAGGCTCCGGCAAAGGCTCCTGCGAAAGGACGCAAGAAAGCTGTTACGGAAATCAGTGACGATGAAGATAATGACTCCGATGTTATTATGATGGACGAAGCACCTGCACTGCCGAAGTCGCATCCAAGAAGAGCTGCCACCAAAGGACGACAGACGCAACTCAGCTTCTCTCAGGCAACTCAGCCAAAGACTTCGACGCAAAGAGAATTGAGTGACGACGAGATATCTGACGATGATGATGCATTTGAGCCAATGACGAGGAAGAGATGATGGATTGATTGGTAATTGCATAGGAGACACCGGATTTGCATTGCTTTCGAAAGATAAGACCTTAAGCACATACACGGGAATTGGGCGTAGATGATTGTACGAGTATACGGGTCATTATGGACAATGCATTAGCGGATACGGCGTTGTTTGGGGGCATAGCACTTGATATTAAATGCAGACAAACATTTATTTACGACCAGTACTTCATCTTCTTCCTTATCTACCCCAGTTCATCGACTTGTGACATGAGCCTGGACCTTCTTTGAAGGTGTTCTTCTACAGACAAATATTTCCGTGCCAAATCTCATGTCAAGATGGCGAGTGCAGTGAAACCCAAAAATATGACCAGCAGGGTTTCTCACAGAAAGTCTATATTCAAGAGGGGAAAATTCTTTCCATTTTACCCAGTACCTCTAAGATATCATACGCCGCAACTCCCGATAATCTCGAATGCTATTTATGAAGTATCGAACCGGTCATCTAAACTCATCCATAAAGTCCTTATGGAACTTGGTGATTCTTCCTACCCACTCAGTGCCAGGAGCCAAGAATGTAGTTCGGAAGTGAAGGGTGTTCTCCTTCTGGCCGAAACCAGCACCTGGGACAACACAGACTCCAGTGGCGTCGAGGAGACGGAAAGCGTAGAATTCGTCTGGAGAGCGGCCTTCTCTCTTTGCTGCTTCGACAGCTTTTGGGGGAAGGTTGATAGTCGGGAAGAGATACATGGAACCCTAGACCGAGTTAGAAATAGATAAATCACGAGAAGATGTATACGTACTTGAGGATCTTGGCACTCAACTCCCTCCATCTCCTTGAAAGCTTCATACAGAGCCGTAGCTCTCTTCTTTAGACCGCTGAAAATCCCATCCCACTCCTGCTTGTAAAGGGCGTAGCTAGGCTGGCCCTCCTTCGGCGGGTTGACCATCAACTCTACCAAGCATTGTCCAATGACAGGAGCACACAAGCTGATCGACACGAATTTGTAGATTTGCTCCACGACTTCCGGGTCAAAGCCAACGAGCTCGAAATATCCACCTCTGTGTCCGCACTCACCAACCATGCCTTTGGATACACTGTGCAGAGAAGCAAGCTCAACGTACTTGTACTTCTCTAAGTCATCCTTTTGCATATTTCGTAGAACGCTTTTGAAGCTGTGGAATTTTCCGATGAAGACGTTGGTTTGGTAGACTTCGTCGGCCATGACTACGAGCTTCTCCTCAGCGGCGAACTCGATAACTGCTTTGATATCTTCCTCTGAAAGACTTGCACCGGTTGGATTTCCAGGGTTGATGATGACGATTGCTCGCGTATCAATTCCCTCTTCTACAGCTTTCTTGTATGCAGACTTGATAGCCTCGAGGTCTGTTCCCCAGCCTTTTGACTCATCGAGGTAGTAAGGAACGCACTTTGCATTGAGAACCGAAAGTGAAGCAGTGTAGAGCGGGTACTGTGGAATAGGGACAAGGACGCCAGTGTTCGGTGAGGCGCAGATAATGTGCAAGAGAGTATTGACGCCTGAAGAGGCGCCTGCGGAGAGGTAGATATCTTTCGGGTCTGCTGGATGGCCATCTCGTTCTAGATCCTATGGTCAGATTTGTACATAATTCGGGGACAGAAGCTTTACCTTCAATGAACCTTGCAACACTATCTTTGATGCCGACAGCACCAGCACTAGCACTGTATGCTCCAACAGACCCCACAGTCTTCAGGAGCCATTTCGCCCTCTCGATAACATCGCTCTTGTATCCCAAATGATTCAGCAACACATCCTCATGTTCCAACAACGGCGGGTATTCAAGCAAGCTCAGAACTTGACGAAAGAAGGTTATCGGCTTCTGATCCAATTGCTGGGGGTTTCCAATGTTCGCAGAGATGATTTTCTCGAAGGGGATGTCAGTGGCGCCTTTTGCAAGCTTGGCTCTGTACTCCTCCGACCGAACAGCAAGTTCCCCTCTGACTGCGTACTTAGCTTCCTTCACGTGGGGGTTTATGTTGTTGATGTTCAGACTCCGAAGGTGAGCGGTGGAAGACATCGTGCGATGTTGGGTTGTCAGCAATATGGAGGAAACTGGTAATGAGCGTTGAAGTTTATCTAGGTATAAATATGTGTTAGAAATCAGATGACGAAAAAAAATTCACCTGGGATGCGGTATATAAAATCTATGGGAGAAGGAAAGAAAACAGCACATGCGCATGATATCCCACCCATGCGATGCAAGGCTGGGACGGATCAGGCCGACACCGGCTGTGCCTGTGCCTCTTCTCCGGGCGGCTGCCAAATATCTCCGCGTCAGACTGCACCACATACCTAAATTTCGCGATGGCCATGGTCTGGAAAAGCAATATGTTTTGGACCGGGCAGTGGGGGATTTGGATTGATTCTGCGCAATCCGCGCCGTGCCTTTGGCACATAATGACGCATTGAAGTGAGGCATCCGATGGATAGCGGGAAGGCCTGCTGAACTCTATTAAGGGTCTTCAGCATGCGCTCGTTCTAACTGGTTTTGCTTGTCTGCAGACGTTATCTTCGAACCATTGTAGCGGTCTTTGGGAGTATAGAGCGAGGCGGGTCCAGTTCGAATGGGCAATCGAAAATTGAGAAGATCGACAAGCTTGTTGGGTATCTATGGCATAGAAGTAGTAATACAAGAAGGAAAGAGGTCTCAATGGCTGGAGAAAGTTGTATGCAGGACGTTGAGCTGTGCGATGAGAAATTGAAAGAAAAGTCCCGCCGATAAGCTGCGATAAGCTTGAAAGGGGGAAGGGAGGCTTAATTAGCGGCCGCTTCCTCACCAAAAGTAGGACACATTAATGAACCCCCCTTTGCGACCGTTTCAGTACAGCGCAACGCGATGTTACCCTTTGAAACTCAAATATATTAATCTAGAGCTTCTGAATTCTGCGGATATATTTTTGGCTTATTTCTTAGGAGTTTGTTACGTTGAACAAGCCCCGGTGCAAAACACTCGGTTTTGGTGCGATCGCTAATTGCTCCCGCATTTTTTGTCCACCGCGGGCCGGTGTGAACATCCTAGCACCAAAGTATTGTAAACCTGTACGGTGTATGTCAGATGAAAAGGCGGTCTCATCTAAACATGCAGTCGGTGAGTTGTATGCGAAGCTGGCCTTGGCACTCCGAGCTCTTTTGGGATCCCAGAAGAGACATTGGAACATGAGCTTGAATACATTTCTGGCAGCAAATGCAGCACACATCAGAGGGCTTTTCCCCAGATGCGTGCTTAGTTTAGCGGCAATTACAGCCTCGTCTCCTCTTCAAATCACTTTAGAAGAGGAGTCTGTACACTATTTCTTATATCCCTGCGATGCGTACGGACGATACACCCAGTGTGCACTGATGATTTCGTTTCTTCGATGGGAACTCCACCAAAACTTACCGCTTTCTCGACTCGTCCACTCCAGCCCTGCTCCATTGTTGTTTCTAACCCCATTCTCTCCGTAAGACAGAACTTCATCAGTTGGAATGCCGTCCCAGTCCAAACAGGTTGGGCAATGCGGTTCTCGACCCATGTATTGTTTCAACCACCGTACCGATGCCACTCAAGTTACAGCTGGCGGTTGTAGCCCAAGGGTCCAAGTCTGGGCAGGCCGAGTGCCTCCTTCAATCTGGCTCACACCCTATGCAATCAACGGCTTCCACTCCTCCGAAATAAAGGTCATCAAATTCCAAAATTTCGGGGCTGCTTCACCATCGAACCACCAAATTGTATTCAGCTTTTTCGTCAACACGAAAAAGTAAGCACAAATACAGAGGGTTCTCGGATCTTTCTCTTCCAGTAACTGAATGAAGCTGCTTGTCACCACGGCGGTGAATTTTGAAGACATTTCGCTTCACGAGATGGGCTTGCGCTTTTGCAAGCAATGCAAGCGCAGAGTCGTACGCAGAGTTTATCTCCTGATCCGTGGTCTCGCGGTCCAGCTCCGCAACCAGGAATGAGAACGGGTGCGGTGACGGGGCGCTGGAGGAAAGTAAAAGGCCCTTCATGGATCCGCTTTTTGCAAGTAAAATAGATTTGATGTCTTCGGTCTTGATTTGATCCACCCTTCTGCTACAACAACACGAACGCCTTGCCAATGGTTGAACAATGCAATGGCAAGACTGGGGCGACATTGAGTTCCTCGGCACGTGTCAGGAAGTAGGTGCTGAATGAGTGGAAAGCTATAAGCGTGCTTGTAGCGAAGCAGATTTCTGCATTCTCACGTGTTATCCCAGAGCGGATATTCTTCGCGTGTTGTGAGATGGCTCGGGTCATGAATATGAGTGAGGCGTTGGACGCCTCTATCAAGCTTATTGATATAGCGGAGGTGGAAAGCAGAGAATCCTAGGACTGCGTCCATCACACTAGGTGTTTCGAGAGCAAGTCTCATCATCCAATTTGCGTAGACGTTACCTCCTGGACTTGAGATGAGGATGTCTCCCAATTTCCGAGCCTGGAACGTAAGGAGTAGTCATTGTAACATAATGGTGCAGCAGCCTCAGCTCCAAGAGTCGCGCTCGCTGGGAGTGTCCATCCATTAAAGTACCAAAGAAGAGGACTTTGGGCTTGGTGCGTTGCTAGTAGCTCTGGAATGGTTGGAAGAAGCGGCATTTCCATTCTATAATTCTATACAAGTCGACCACCCGACGGCGAATGATGTTCTATGGGGCGACTTCCGGGCTTGCCCTCTTCTGAAGCGGCGGGATCATCACAGGTGGCATAGTAATACTTGTAGATGCCCAGCCTGATGTCTCAAAATCACATAGGACGCCATGTTTCTTACAGTTTAAGCAACTTGGGCGTCCCTCATCACACTTTCTAATGTCAATACTTATTGCATGAACAGCTCGGATCAACTCACTTTTGTGCGTCGGGACTTGCACATCGTGCACCCTAGCCTCGACTTTCGATGAGGTCGTCGACACGGCATCGTGACCTGTGCTGCTAACTTCCTTGTGGATACTGGTGCCTGTTCAGTCACGCCCGATGAATGATTCGTCGTCATTCAAGATCAGGGACTAGGTAATCACGCGATATGGCGACAAAGTCCCAGATATGAAGTAAAGATGGAAGTCAAAGCGGATGTTCACATGACAACGGCAAAGAGATACAGTGCCAAAGCTGGGACTGAATTGATTTGACGCTGTTACAACGAGAGCGAGAAAGGTGCAGAACTTCCGGCGTTGAACACAGCCTCACAGGGTTCGCATCTGTCGAGACACGTACGTAGTCTCTGTAAGGAAGATGGGCCCACTAGAGCTGACTGCAAAGCAGATTCAGAAGACACTGAGATGTCTTGTGTGGGTAAACGATTGCAATATAGGTTCAATTAGTGTTCTCAATGTTAAAAGCGTCATTTGTTCGTAAAGTTGCACCTGCCTGTGACCTGTTTTAAACTATGAGTAGGTAATTGAAGTGAAGGACGGTGAATGTTGAAGAGGTACGGAGGTAGAAATCCTCAGTTTCGGTAGGGCTGCGGGGGCTGCAGGGGGCTAGCCACGCTAAATAAACCACTAACTACTCACGGACTCCGTCCTGTGTGGTGAGCCTAGGCGCGACTTCCTCTGACGAGTCAACCACAGCATCTTCTTTCAACCAACATTCAACCTCTGCCGGCTTGGGAATAAGAATAAAAATAACAATACCGTCAATATGTCGACTGCCAGAAGGCTAGTCCAGCGAGGACGTCAGAACGAAGAGTCATCTCCGGTCCCTCGCAACCGTCAGCCAAGACAGGAAACTGAAGCAGACTACCTACCCACACCTCTTCCTCCCTACGAGCCGCCGTCTTGCCCTCTTTCAGCGTCTGCTCAAGAAGCCATCGATAACCTGCGAGTCAATCATGATTTTTCGAAGTACAAGAAGCATCTCACTGGTGCCCTGGACGCGATTACTACTGCAGCAGCCGACAATAATGAAAGACTCGCTATGCACCAAACTGCTGTCCAAAGACACGCGGAATCAAGGAAGAGCAAGGATATCCCGGAGGACCAAAAGCCAGAACATCATGTCGAAGAAGAACGATATACCAATGGTCTTGAGCGGCAGGTTTCAGATCTCACGGCCAAGGCAGAGAAGGCTTTGAGAGAGTTGATTGATTACGGCGATGAGCTCACCATGCAAGATTCGATTATGAGAGAACTTAGTGAGTATCTCGCTTCAGCTCCGGCTGCTCAGCCTGCCGCAAGAAGGAGAGGGAGGGGTTCGCACGACGAGGATGCAGAAGAGGAAGAGCCTCAAGAGGAGAATGCTCCTGCCGCCAACGAAAATAATTTTAGTGCGGTAGAGCTCTTGAAAGAGGCGAAAGAGGAACACGCTAGAAAATACACAGCTAAGAGCATGAGAGCCAGGTGAGCGTGATTTCCTACAAGCACTTGCGGTCCTGCTAACATTGGAATAAGATATGGAGATCATAATGAGTACAGGAATTTTAAGCGTACAGTGCATGATGCTCTTCACCCCGGTGACAACCAGCCTCCGGTTCCTCATGCTAGTACGTGGTTTCCTGAGGAGGAGTCCAACGCATCTGCCGGAGCTCGAAGACGACGAAATAACACCACAGATAACACCAATAACGACGACGATTCCGGGGACGAGATCGAGATGACGGGAGTTACGTTCAATATGAAATGTCCGTTGACCTTGCAAACATTCACGGAACCCTACAGTAACAACGTTTGTCGCCATACGTTTGAGAAAAGAGCATTTCTGGAATATTTCAACGGTGCTGCCACTCTTTTTATTCCACCTGGCCAGCCACGCGGTAGAGGACAACCATCGCAAGGAGTCAGACAGGCAAAGTGTCCCCAAACTGGATGTGAAAAAGTAAGCTCCGAAATTTTGCACGAAATAGCTGTGTTAACCAGTTGCAGTGGTTCCAACTAAAAGACTTTTTTGATGATCAACTTATTATCCGGAAGCTGCAGCGGATGCAAAAGGCTTCAGCTCAGGTGGATGATGACGACGATGATGAAGACGATGCTCGCCCACGGGGGACACAACGAAATCGACCGACACAGATAGACGATGACTCGGATGAGAGTGTTAATGTTCAGGAAGAACGCAGAAAAACGATCAAAAAAGTGAAACGAGAGAAGCAAAGTCTTATGAAGGTAGCATCTTCCGTACCTGGCGGAGAGGATGTGGATGCGATGGATACGGATTAAACATGGTGCGTCTTAATGTCCTAATTAGATAGGATTTCTTTGAGGACTCTTAGCACAGTTTCCTGATTTTTTCTTGCATTGTAACACCATGCAAAAAATAAATCAAGGGGAAATGTATGCACGTTTGTTACCTCGGTGTTTCTGGGCGACTGAACCCTATTTCATTACTTCTTACCCAAGTTGGGTTATTTCACAGTTGTTTGCGTTGATTCTGTTGATGCATCACGTTGGGATAGTTCAAATGAAAGGTGGACCAATTAAACGTGTTATTCGTCAAGATGGAAGACATAGTCTGGAGAAAAGGTATTTCTAGTCCCTAACAGTTTTTTTTACAGTCTGCTGAAGCGGACAATTATAAACCATCACCAAATTTCCTTTTCGAAACCATCCGCTTTCTATCCAATACGTCTAGATAGACTTCCCCATAAGCTACTAGGTTTCGCAGTTGCCTGCTTTGCCCGGACTGATTCAGCAAGCATCTCCAATTCTGGCTCCATCCTCTCAGCATTGAGCGTAGCATACAATTGCTTGAATAATAACCCGGATGGAAAAGTTTCATGGCAAGGACGGCAACCGCACACATCACACATCCAGGACAACAAAGGCGGGCTCGTTCTCCATAATCCTGTTCCTCCAGCTGCCAGCCATTTCTGCATTTCGGTAGACGCATCGAATGGAGATACAGGCGTAGGCGATAATCTTAGCAATCAAGAAGTACTTGAATTGGCCTGAGCTACACAGCTTTCTTGTTGAGTCGTTCAGTTCGCCGCGGTATTTGCAGACCCGAAAGTAGACGTCCGCTGTCAGGGCACCGAACACGCCGAGAGTAACGACTTGCAAAACGAGACCGATCATTATAAGGTCGTTCCTAGGTTGATGTGGGTGCCCTGGAGGCGATGACAGCTCCGGCACTAAGCAAGGGGTCTTGGTTAGCAGAGTCTTTGGAAAAAGTTCTACAGAGCAAAACTTGACGATGAATCGAAGAGTCCTCTGGAGCCTTAAGAATCACCTGGTGGGGACGTACGATTGAATGGAGATTGATAGAAATCTCAAAAGACGAAATTCAAAGTATACCACTTAGGTGCGATGGGGGAAAACAGAGCTCCATAGATGCTGATGCTGTTCACGTCAGCGGTGAGGCCACTCGACCATCCCTAAGCCAAGTACTCCCAGGTGTTTCCAAGGTCAATTATACTCCGCCTGCAAAGAGTGCGGGAGCAATTGTAAGGCAAACAAGCTGTATACCAAAGCTTTGGAGTGTGTCAGCGCTTGTCCGTGATATTCTAAAGAGTCACGGTATCTTACTGTGCTTTACTCCAAGGATTGCTTCTCATTTGGATACGACCAACATATCCTGGAAACGCATCAGCTGTATACCAAAGCATTCCGCCCGTTCGACGTACCGAAAGCTTCTGTCGCGGTCCCTATCCCGAAGGCAATCATGAAGGTCCACGAACCGAACATGACGCCCTGTATGATATGTGCAATACAGGATGTGGCGAAGAGCACGACGAAGATCATATTGACAGCTTTTGATGGCAGATAGCCATATAGAGAGTCTGATACTGGGCATATAGCAAGGGTACAATGTAATCTTACGTATTGCTGTACTCGAGGGCGCAAAAAGCCCTTGAAGACGTTCATGGTGAAGTTATCGATGAGGTTGTCAAAATCCAGAGCCACCTGAGGCAAGATATGAATAACAAGAAGTCAAGAAGCGAGACGAGTAACGAGGCAGATAAGAAAGAGCTCGAGTGTATGGAAGGGAAGACATGGAGACAATGATTCTTTTTATAGGAACTCTTTCCAACCTGTCACGGAGGCCGCGTTTTCATCAAGCTGTGCATTCTTAGGGCCGCGGGATCAAGGGCCGTATTCTTATTTGAGATGCTTTGATTGCAGCAATACCAACAAACTGTGAGATTCCCGGACTATTTTGCATATGGGCCGCTCACCAGGGGGTGTCAGAATTCGTTTACTTTTTTGCCGAGAACCCCAAAATCCCACCGAAAATCAAAATTTATAAAATTCATAATAAATCAACAATAAAATATAATGTTACAGCTTTGAAAACAGGAATATTAGAGAGTATAAAGTATCTATAGTTCAAGCCTCTTTAGCTCACGATATCTTTTAGTATATAAATATTCTAAATCTAGTTTAATGCACATAA
>Ga0302325_10030676_pt1 | contig 11080 bp, 12 predicted proteins | sample Palsa_T0_2_FD_201948 | JGI IMG/M metagenome (GOLD analysis project Ga0302325, IMG submission 201948) | Peat permafrost microbial communities from Stordalen Mire near Abisko, Sweden - Palsa_T0_2 | ecosystem: Environmental > Terrestrial > Soil > Palsa > Peat permafrost | place: Sweden: Abisko...
TTCTCACCGATCGGCGATGGCGATGCCGGCGAGGAAACGACGCCTTCCGCCGGCGGCCGAGACGGCGAGGCGCGCGCTCTGCGGTCGCACGGATTTCGAGAAACGGCCGGCAACGTGGTCAAGTATTGGTTCAACGATGACGGTTGGGAGTACGTCTTCAAGGGGTTCAACCTTGAGGACGCCGCTCGCGTGGCCGCCGAGGCCGGCTATCTTGAAAAGGACGATGACGGCAAACACTACAAGCGCCGGCGCAAGTTCCGCGGCGAGCGCCACCGCCTTTACTGTGTGAAGGGCTCAATTATGGAAGCCGACTTCGGCGACTGACTGTGGCCCACGTCCTAGACTGGGTGGGCCACGCTAGCCGGGTTTGTGGGCCACCCTAAGCCCCGGAAAACGCGGACTTTTTAGCGCAGTGGCCCACATGGCCCACGTGGCCCACCGAAAAACACAACATCCCGCATCGCATTCTCGGCGCGTCGCCGCGCCTGACTTCGGGTCGCCGCCCGACTATGTGGCTTTCTCGGCGAGGGCGGTGAGGCTTGAGGATGAGTTGGAACTATCGGGTGATGCGCCAGACGCTTGCTGGCGAGCCGTCTTGGGGCGTGCACGAGGTGTTTTACACCGAGGCGGGCGAGGTCAGGGATTGGACGCGGGAGCCGGTGGGCGCGGCGGCCGATAGCCTCGCCGAGGTTTGTGAGCTGTTGGCGCGGATGACCAAAGCCACGAGGCTGCCAACGCTCGACTTTGAGACGGGCCAGCCGGCTGCGGGTCCGCCGCCGCCTGCTAGGCCTTCTTCAGGCGACGGACGTTCGACGCCATAGCCTCGCCGCTAGTGATCGCCTTCACATGTGCGCCCCAGGCCGCCGAGGCGGCCTTTCGTTCGGCTCGGTACTCGTGGCGTTGGTAGACGCCCACAAGGCCGCTCTGAACGCCCGAGACGTGGTTTAGGACCCTCTCAACGACGTGTGGCGGAAAACCCATGGCGGCCATCCCGGTCGCGGCGGTGCGGCGAAGATCATGCAGCCGCCAATCCGCGGACGGTGCAGCTGGCGGCTCGTGGCCGGCCTCGGTGGCCTCCTGCACGCGGACCGTCTCTATGAGGGCGTCGAGCCTGCGTTTCGTGGCGGAAAAGCCGCGAGCCGCGCCCTCGGCGGCGCCTTTCCTGGTCACCGGGAAGACGTACGAGCCGCCGCGGGGGAGCTTTTCGAGGATCCTGATTGACGAGGGGCAAAGGTCGACTTCGTGAGCGCGGCCGTTCTTCGCTCGCTCGCGGGGAATTCGCCAAGTGGCGGCCTTCAGGTCCAGCTCGGCCCAGGTCATGCCGGCGACCTCGGCCCGGCGCTGCCCGGTCAGCATCAAGAGCTTGACGATCGCGGAGAACGTCGAGCCCAGGCCATCGCTGGCCTTCCAAATCAGCCGCAACTCTTCATCGGCGAGGACGCGATCGCGGGCCTCAGGGCGCGGCGGAGCCGTCACGGCGACGCACGGTGACACGGCGATCAGGTCACGCTCGACGCACCAGCCGAAGAGGCCGCGCAGCGCGGCGTAAGTCGCCCGCGCGACGGCAGGGGAGCGCTTCTTGATGGTGTCCATCAGGTCGGCGACGTCGGATCGGCGAATGTCGCCGATGTGGCGATCAGCCCAGGCCTGCATCGGCCCAGCCGCGTCAGGTGCGGTCCGATGTCCGCTGGGCCGCTTGTTGGCCAGTTCCTTGACCTCGCCGAACTTTAGCAGGCGCTCGGTTTCAGCCCAGGACCGCCCCGGCTTCGCGGCTAGCGCGATGTATCGGTTCGCCACGGCTCTGAAACTGTCCCGCTGGCGCAATTCTTGGGCCCGCTCGGCGGCGGCGGCGGCCTCGACGGCGCGCCGCTTCTCCTCGGCCTCAGCCTGGCGCGCGGCGCTCCGATCGGCGAAAGGATCATGACCAAGGTCGACCGGCGCGAGGATTTTGCGCGCTGCGGCTCTGGCTTTGGTGACGTTCCAGGTCTCGCCGTCATGCTGGGCGATGGAAATTCGCCGCGTCACCTTGCTGCCGCCCTTCGGACGGTACTGCACGAGATAGATGCGAGCGCCGGCGCGCGTCACACGCACCCCGAAGCGCGGTAGCGCCGTGTCCCACACATAGACGCTGTCCCGATCCGGCGGCTCGATGCCCTCAACGTAGCCGTCGGTCAGCTTCTGGCTCGTCATCGTCGCTTATCCGGAACAGGAGTTCGAGGAGCCTGGATAAGCACCTGGATAAGCAGACTGTCAAGCGCCGCGTGCGGCGTTGGGTAGCCATGCCGCGCGCTGCATGGCCGGCGTCTTCTACTAATTCAATCGGTTAGTTTGGAGGCTCGGCTACAGGCGTGGCGGCCTGTAGCCAGCCTAAACCGCAACATGTCCTGTGAGGAGGTCAGGGGTTCGATTCCCCTCGGCTCCACCAGGGGCGGGGGCCGCTACGACGCTTCGGCGAACTGCAGGGCCTGGTCCATGGCGTTGATCAGCGTGGTCAGGTCGATGGGTTTGGCGACCATGGCGTCCATGCCCGCCGCCAGGTACTCGGCCGCCTGGTGGGTCATGGCGTTGGCGGTCACCGCGATGATCGGGGTGCGCCGCCGGTGCTCCAGGCGCTCCACCTTGCGCATCAGCTTGGCCGCGGTGACGCCGTCCATCACCGGCATCTGGATGTCCATCAGCACGATGTCCCAGGGGGCGGCGCGCCAGGCGTCGAGCGCCTCCTGGCCGTTGGCGACCATGACAGTCTCGATGCCGGCGGCGGCGAGCAGCGCCCTCAGGACGCGCTGATTGTTCTCGTTGTCTTCCGCGGTGAGCACGCGCAGCGCGGCGGGCGCCGCCGCGGCCGTCGACTGGGCCTGCGCCGGCCCTTGCGAGGCCGCATCGGCGCGCGCCAGCGGCAGGTTGACGACGAAGGTGGACCCTTCGCCGGCCACGCTCTCGGCCTGGATGTCGCCGTTCATCAGCCGGACGAGATCGCGGCAGATGGTCAGGCCGAGACCCGAGCCTCCATATTTGCGCGTCGCGGACGCATCGACCTGGACGAACTTGTCGAACACGTCACCCAGGGCCGAGGCCGGGATGCCGATTCCGGTGTCCTTGACGGTGAATGTCGCGCCTTGGCTGCTTGCGGCGAACTCGACGTGGATCGAGCCGTGCTTGGTGAACTTGATGGCGTTGGCGACCAGATTGTGCAGGATCTGGCGGACTCGCCGGGGATCGCCGACCCAGCGCCCTCGGGCGCCCGGCCCCACCTGCAGGTCCAGGCTCACCCCTTTGGTGTCGGCCTGCGCCAGGAACAGCGCCCTTGCGCCGTCGGCGAGGTCTTCCATGCGAAACGAGCCCGCCTCCAGCACGATCTTGCCCGACTCGAGCTTGGAGAGGTCGAGCAGGTCGTCGAGCAGCGACAGCAGCGTCTCACCTGACGACCTGATCACCCCGAGGCGCTCGCGCTGCGGGGGATTCAGCTCGCCGCGCCCCATCGCCTGGGCCATGCCGAGCACGCCGTTGAGCGGCGTGCGCAGCTCGTGGCTCATGGTGCCCAGGAACCCCGACATCGCGTCCGCCGCGCGCACCGCCGCCTCGACGCCTGTCGCCGTGTCGCGCCACTCGGTGACGTCCTGAGCCGCGCCGCGAAGCCCGACGCAGCGGCCGTCTTCCAACACCGGATCGCCGTAGAGCCGCCACCATCGCAAGTCGCCGGCGGGCGCGCGGGTGCGGCCTTCGAACAAGAAGCGCTCGCCCTGTCGCTCCGCCTGCGCGAGCTTTTCCTGGAACTCGGCCCGATCGCCTGAGCACCAGAACAATTGCGCCTCCAGCGTCGGCATCGCCGGCAGGGGCGGGCTGCCGAGAAGCTCGCAGAGTTCCGCCGAGAGCAGGGTCTGCCGCCTGACGAAATCCACCTCCCAGCCGCCGACCCGGGCGACCCGGGCCGCCGAGCGCCGGGCCGCCGCGGCTCGGGCGGCTTCGAGGTCGCCGGCCGCGGTACGGGGGCCCCGCGCCGTCCGCGGCCCGGCCGGCTGCGCCGCGGAGCCGCCTACGGCTCGCATGCATCCTCACTCGGGTGGCGCCGCAGCGAGGCGGCGGTCGCGACGCCGATCAGCAGATATCCTGGCGTCTTGCTACGGCTGGCCGCGGCGCGCAGCTGCGGGTGGCACACCTCCTCGATGGCCGACTTCAGCACCGCATAGAGCTCGGCGACCGTGTCGGGCTTGATGACCACGCGCACGGCGCTGCGCAGCCTGCTGCGGATGGCGTCGTTGCGCGCCGATGAGGAGGTCAGGACGACCATGGGAAAGTCCAGCCCCGGCTGGGTGGCGAAGGCGACGAGCAGATCGAAGCCGTCCATGCGGGGCATGTGCAGGTCGATCAGGGCCAGATCCGGCAATATCTCGGCGCTCTTGACCATCGCCAGCGCCTCCTCGCCATCGCGCGCCCGCTGCACCCGGCTCACCATCGGATTGTCGGTGAGCGCCCGCTCGATCAGGTAGGCGTCGGCCTCGTTGTCCTCCACCAGGAGCACGAAAAGCCCGGCCAGCGGCTCGCCGACCGACCCCGCCGGGGCCGGACTGGAGATCAGGGACATGGCTACTGACTCCATCGGCCGGATGCGGCTTTCCTGAGCACGCCGTTGAGACGCGCCTGCAGCTCCAGGTAGGTGTCCGGCTTGATGACGTACAAGGCCGCCGTGCTTTCCTCGGTGCGCGCGACATCCACGGCCCGGCGCGAGGTGGTCAGAAAGATCACCGGCAGACCGGACATGTCGGGGACCTCCCGCAGCCGTTCCAGGAAGGTGAAGCCGTCGACCTTCGGCATATGGATGTCGAGCAGCAGCAGGTCCGGCTTCAGGCGGCCGGTGTGCAGCTCCCGCAAGGCGAACTCCGGCGCGTCGGTCGCCTGCGCCGAGGTGACCTGCGGATGGCGTTTGAGAACGTTCAGGATCAGCGAGGTGTCCGCCGCATCGTCGTCGATCAAGAGGACGTTGAGACTCCAGACGCGCCGCGGCGGAGGCTCCGGCCACCGCGGACCGATGGAGCCTCGGTTCTGGGAATGCGTGTCCATGTCCAGATTCATGGGTGTTCTCTCCTGTTAGGCGTGGGCGAACTTCGGCCTCAATTCTTAATATAAAATAGCTGATCGCGCTCCTGTCCCAAGCAATTCAGGAGATAGTCGGTCATAAGTGCGGTATCGGACTTAATCTGTTGTTACCCAGCACTTGACTTTTGCAGAAAAGGATCAATATGGTGCGCTGCACATCGACTCCGACTAACTGAAAGCGCGACGCGAATATGCTTGGCCGCACCATCTCAACAAGCTTCACTACTGTGCAGGCGGCGGCGTCCATCGTCGAGGGTTGCGGCGGGCGTATCGGGGTGAGCCCCGAACGGCGGCTCGACTCCAGCTTCACCGTGAACGTCCAACAGGAGGACCTCGATCGTGTCCGGCCAGACCATTGAACTCAGCGGGCGGCCAGCGGAGCTGCTGCTGATCGAAGACAACTACGGCGATGTGTTGCTCACCCTCGAGGCGTTCAGCAGCGCCAAGATCAGCAACAACATGATGGTTGTCGGCGACGGCGAGGAGGCCCTCAGGCTGCTGCGCCGCGAGGGCGGGTTCGCCGCCTATCCCCGCCCCGACCTGATCCTGCTCGACCTCAATCTGCCCCGCATGGACGGTCGCCAGGTGCTGGAGGCGATCAAGGCCGACCCCGGCCTGCAACGGATCCCCGTCATCGTCATGACCAGCTCCAGCGCCGAAGCCGATATCCTGCGGAGCTACCAGCTCAACGCCAACGGCTATGTGGTCAAGCCCATCGACTTTGACCGCCTGACCCAGATCGTGTCCGCCATCGAGTCGTTCTGGTTCAGCGTCGTCGTGCTGGCCGCGGCGCCTGCGCTCGAGCAGTCGCGTGCCGCGTAGCAAGGCCGCCGACCAGGACCTGCGCTGCGCCGACCTGGAGGAGGAGCTTCAAGCCTTCAGCTACACGGTCTCGCACGACCTGTCGTCATGCTTCCGGCACGTCTCCGAGTTCTCTCGCCTGCTGCTGGTGGAAACCAACGCCACCGGCTCGGCCCGCCAGCGCAATCACGCCGAGTTCGTCCGCCGCGCCGCCGACAGATGCCAGCTCATGCTCGACCAGCTGCTCACCTACTCCCGCGTCCAGCAGAAGCCCCTGTCGCCCGCGCGGCACGACGCGACCGCGTCCGCGCAACTCGCCATCGCCCGGCTGGAGGCGCTGTCGGCAGTGCATGCCCAAATCTCGATCGAGCCGCTGGGCGAGATCTACGCCGACGCCAAGCTGCTGGCCCTGGCGCTCGAGCACCTGATTGACAATGCGATCAAGTTTCGCCGCCCGGGGGTGCGCCCGCAGATCGCCATCAGCCCGGCCCATGACGCCGCGACCTGGCGGGTGCGGGTCCGCGACGATGGCCTGGGCGTCGCCGTCGCCAATCGGGAGAAGGCGTTTCAGATGTTCCGGCGGCTGAACGGCGAGGACGATTTCGGCGGCGTCGGCGCGGGCCTGGCCATCTGTCGGCGCATCGCCCGCCGCCACGGCGGGGACGCGCGGTTCCTGGACAGCGACGACGGCGCCTGCGTCCAGCTCAGCCTGCCGCGCCGCGCCGCGCTCGACCAACCGCGCTCGGGACGAGGCTGAGATGTCCACCCGCCCGTCCGTGCTCATCGTCGACGACAGCCCGGCCGAGCGCCAGCTCATGGCGCAGGCGCTGCGTGCGGCCTTCCCCGAGGCCCTGATCGAGACCGCAGCGCATTCGCGGGCGGCCAAGGAGATGTGCGCCGCCGCCGCCTACGACTGCGCCTTGATCGACTACAACATGCCCGACATGGACGGCATGATGCTCGCCCATCAGCTGAAGACCGAGCACGGCTACCTGGCCACCGTCCTGACGACGAGCTTCGGCGATGAGATGCTGGCTGCCGAGGCCATGCGCAGCGGGGTCTCCGACTACATCCCGAAGTCACGGATAACCACCGAGTCGCTGCAGCGGATCGTTGGCCGGTCGATCTACGCCTGCTCCCAGTCGCGCCTGATCGACGAGCAGCGCGGGGAGATCGAGAACTTCGCCTACGCCCTGGCGCACGACTTCAAGCAGCCCATCCGCCAGATCATCACCTTCGCCATGCTGGTCGGCGAACAACTCAGCGAGCTGGACGCCGGCGACGCCAAACGCCATCTCGAATTCCTCCGCGACGCGGCGGCGCGGTTGGGCGCGCTGGTCGACGTGATGAGCCGATACACCCTGCTCAATCAGCCCCCGGAGCTCTCGGATATCGACCTCAATCGCGTGGCGCTCGGGGTCAAAAACTCCCTGGCGTCCTTGCTGTCCGAGCGCCAGGGCGAGTTCCTGACGCCGGAGGAAGCCCCCGCCGTGCGCGGCAACGAGATCCTGTTGAGCCAGATCCTGCAGAACCTGGTCATCAATGGGTTGCGCTACAACCGTAGCAAGACGCCGCGGGTCTCCATGTCCGTGCGCCGCCAGGGCGCGCAGGTGATCATCGACGTCGGCGACAATGGCGTCGGCATCGAAGCGGGCTACCTGGCCGAGATCTTCAAGCCGCTGGTCCGGCTGCACACGGCGGCGGAATACCCGGGCAGCGGCCTGGGCCTGACCCTGGCGCGCAAGGCGGCCCTTGTCCAGGAGGGCGCCATCTGGTGCGAGTCGACCCCGGGCGGCGGGTCGGTCTTCCACGTCCAGCTGCCCGCCGCCCCCGATCAACCAACCTCGAGCGTCGAGCCACGATCGCAGGCCAAGCCGCCCAGCAATGACAACGGAGGGGCCGTCCACTAGGTCAGACGGCGAAACCGCGCCGGATGAGGTCAGTGTGCAGCCATCGGAAAGCCCATGTGGGACATCTTCAACGTCGACATCAACATTCGCCGCTTCGAGGGCCTGCTCGGCTCCGACATCGGCCCGGATCAGCGCAAGACGGTGGAAAGGCTGCTCTTCGCCGAACGGGGAAAGCTGTCGCGCCGCAACGCCGGCGCGGTCGATCCGTCGCGCCTCTTCAGGGGGCTGCGCCGCGGCTGCGACAGGGACGAGGCCTGAAGCGGGCCTCGGTCAGGCGGCGCGGCTCGCCGGGGCCCGGCGCAGATCGGCGCCATCCTTGCGGCCGTCGCGGTAACAGGAGCACGCCGCGCGTTCCAGGCCGGACCGATCGAGGATCTCGACGCGGCCCCGCGAGTAGCGGATCAGGCCGGCATCCTTGAATTCGCTCGCGGTCAGACTGATCGAGCTGCGCAGCGCGCCGGCCATCAGTCCCATGTCGTCCTGAGTGAGCACGATCGTCGAGCGGCCGACGCGATCCTCACAGGTGAGCAGGCACCGGGCGAGCCTGGCGCGCAGATGGTGCACGGCGCAGCAGGCGGCCGTCTGGTGGGTTTGCACGGTGTCCGCCTGGGCGAACAGCAGGACGGCGTTCATCAGGGCCGCGCTCCGGTGGACCTGGTCGCGCAGGCTGGAGGCCGCCAGGGCGACCGCCCCGCCGCCGATCTGCACCTGCAATCGCGAAGGCGAGGCGACGCCGCTGATCGCCGGCAACACCCCAGCGGCGCCCTCGAAGCCGACCGAGGCCGTCTCCACGTCATGACCGTCCGTGGTCACCGTGATGACTGCGATGGAACAGCTGCTGGGGAAATACACCAGATCGACCGGATCACCCGGTTCGCACAGCGTCTGCCCGGCGTAGAGCGGCATTTCCCGGAGAAACGGAGACAATTCCGCCAGGTCGACCGGCTCAATTACCGACAACAGAAGATTACGGTGCTGCACACGCAACTCCTGTGCGCGCCAAGCATTCTTGACTCGCGTCCTAGTAAAGTGACCGTTCTCACTGACGGAGTCTGTGCACTTTCGAACGATTTCGGCGGGGTGCGACGCCCGACGCGACAACAGGTGCGAGCCGCGGCCCCCGCTTCGGTTCTGTCCAGAAAGCGTCGGCCCATGCCCGTCCGCCAGCCCGATCCGAAGACCATCCTCGCCAAAGTCGGCGCGGCTGAGACGGTGGCCGCGTACGGCAAGGGCCAGCGCGTGTTCTCGCAAGGCGACCCCGCCGAGGCCGTCTTCTACATCCACGCCGGCAGGGTCAAGCTGAGCATCGTCTCCGAGCAGGGCAAGGAAGCCGTGATCGCGATCCTGCAGGTCGGAAATTTCTTCGGCGAAGGCTGTCTGGTCGGGCAATCGACGCGGGTGTCGTCGGTCACCGCGCTGGCGGACTGCGTCATCGGGCGACTGACCAAGGCCGTGACCCTGAAGGCGATCCACGACGACCCCGAGTTCGCCGATCTGTTCATGACCTACATCCTGGCCCGAACCATCCGCGTCGAAGCCGACCTGGTCGACCAGCTGTTCAATTCAAGCGAGAAGCGCCTGGCGCGCCTGCTGCTGCTGCTGGCGAATTTCGGCAAGGACGAGAAGCCGGAGCCGATCCTGCCGGACATCAGCCAGGAGACCCTCGCCGACATGATCGGCACCACCCGCTCGCGGGTCAACCTGTTCATGAACAAGTTCCGCAAGCTCGGTTTCATCGACTACAACGGCCGCATCGTGGTGCACACATCGCTGCTCAACGCCGTGCTGCACGACCATCCCCAGATCGCCGAGGACTGAGCCGGCGCCGACCTTGCGTCCTGCCGGTCACCGCACCCGCGCCATCATCACCCCGTCGCCGACGGTGGCGAGCGCCATGTCGACGCGTTCGTCGGCGTGGATCTTGGCGTTCAGATCCCGCAGCGCCGTGGTGTCCCGGTCTTTGACCGAGCGATCGGCGACCGCGCCGCTCCACAGCATGTTGTCGAACAGGATCAGCGCGCCTGGCCGCATCAGCCGCAGCGCGCGCTCGTAGTAGTTGTCGTAATTGCCCTTGTCGGCGTCGATGAAAGCGAAGTCGAACGGGCCTTCCTTGGCCTCGACCATCGCATCGAGCGACTCGACGCCCGGGCCCAGCCGCAGGTCGATCTTCGCCTCCACCCCCGCCTCGCGCCAGTAGCCGCGCGCCTTGTCGGTGAACTCCCGGCTGACGTCCAGGGCGACGATGCGGCCACCGTCCGGCAGCGCCAGCGCCACGCTGAGCGAGCTGTAACCGGTGAAGGTCCCGACCTCCAGGCAGCGGCGCGCGTCGATCAGCTTTACCAGCAGGGCCAGGAAGGCGCCCTGCTCCGGCGCAATCTGCATCCCGGCTACGGGCCCCATCTTCTGGGTCTCTTCCCGGCACCGCGCCTGCGCCGGATGTTCCCGCGCGCCGACGCGAGACAGATAGTCCATCAACGCGTCCGTCGCCGTTACGAAACGTCCCATGAGCCCGCATCCCCGTAAGTGCTTAGATATATCTGCGTCCCGATATATCGGAACAGGGCGGCGATCAAGCGCTCGCGGCTATTCCGCCGCGGCCATCCACTCCTTCGGCACCGGCCAGGCGCGCTGGTTGGCGAGGATGCCGGCGCGGCGCGCCTTCTCCTCGTCGCTGATCGTCGCCGGGTCCTCGCGGAACTCCGGGCCGAGCGCCATGGCCTTCTGCACCGCCGGCCGCTCGCCCATCTCCTCCAGCCAGCGCTTCACGTTGGGAAATTCCTCGATGTCGATGCCGCGCAGCTTCCAGCTGGTCGACCACGGGTAGCAGATCATGTCGGCGATGGTGTACTCGCCCGCCGCCAGCCAGCGCTTGCCATAGAGGCCCAGGTTCATCACCCCGTAGAGGCGGTGGACCTCGTTGCCGAACCGGCGGGTGGCGTAGGCGAGGTCGCCGTTCTTGGGGTCCTGGGCGGCTCTGGCGAAATTGCCCTGCTCGCCCATCTTCGGGCCCTGGTTGCCAGTCTGCCAGTAACACCACTGCGCCACGTCGTACTTGGCGTGCGCCTCCTGCGGCCAGAACTTCCCGGCCTTCTCGGCCAGGTACATCATGATCGCCCCGCTCTCGAAGATGGGCAGCGGCGCGCCGCCGCCCAGGGGCTCGGTGTCGACGATCGCCGGCATGCGGTTGTTGGGGGCGATCCTCAGGTAGTCGGGCTCGAACTGGTCCCCCTTGCCGATGTTCACCGGCTTGATCGTGTAGGGAATTCCCGCCTCTT
>Ga0302325_10030677_pt1 | contig 11080 bp, 10 predicted proteins | sample Palsa_T0_2_FD_201948 | JGI IMG/M metagenome (GOLD analysis project Ga0302325, IMG submission 201948) | Peat permafrost microbial communities from Stordalen Mire near Abisko, Sweden - Palsa_T0_2 | ecosystem: Environmental > Terrestrial > Soil > Palsa > Peat permafrost | place: Sweden: Abisko...
TGTCTCGACTTCAAGCTGGCAAGGATGTAAGAAACGGCACGACCGGCTTGTGGTGGAGGGGCGCTGATGCATGGCCGCCAGCACGGAATGGCACGCTATTGTTCCCTGCTAGTTTCAGTGCTGCAACCAGTTCTGTGTCCCACATAGCCAATCCGCTCCCAAGGATTTCGAGCCCGCCCGTTTCCCAGCAGCTCCTTCTGGAAGTCCACCGAAGAAGTGGTCTTCACAAAACGAACTATGAAGGCGTTGATGCAAAAGAAGTGCAAGAGGATAAATCAGCGATGCAACCTTATGCAGGGCGAATGCGCGGCCTGGCCCCCACTGCAGCTCACGACTGCAGGACAACGAAGAGAAGAAAAGTCTGGCAAAAAGCGGCGACGGTCCAGGCCGGGAAAATAAAAGCGCTCGAGCTATCTTTAGGCCTCACTTGCACTTGCGCACAATTCAGTACCCACCAATGCATTATTAGTGCTGTTATGCAATTTCCCATTGACAGCAGGCCTGCGGTGGCACAATCAAGCCATTTATTGATTGACGATTTGTGCAGAAATGAAACACCTCTGCAGAGCAGCGTCTGTGGCCGGCAGGCGCTGACTTTGCTGCACAATTTTTCCAGGCGCTGCCAGGCGTGGGCGTCACGCCGCCGCCATGCTCGTGCATTGTTCATAATTTTATGGGATCTCCAACTTGGACTTTGGGGGCTTGAACCGCCCTCAGCTGCTGACCAGCCCGCTCACTTTATCGATACGAGATACCAACCCGACCCGCGATATCGCCTCCCACAGTCTGGTTCCGCCTTGCTAGGGACATTATTCGTAGAATTTCTTGGCGTCTTGAGGAGTGACCGCCAAAACTGACCACACATCTTCGGTACCAGCGTTTAAAGATCCTTCCAAACGCGGGATCGAGACTGGGTAAGCCAAATTTGACCAGATCGAACAACCACCTGTCAAAAGCTTCAAGTCTTTACCTCTGCGAAAATAATAAAGGGTAATGGCGTGAGAGGCCGGTCTGGTTGCGGATCTGTTGAGACTTTCGAGGACGAGGATCACTTTCCTTTTGTCCTGAATCAAAGTGGGGGATCCTGGAGGCCGAGACTCTTGGACATCATGATGGCGGTCTTATACGTACGGCACTGAATACAGTTTCCGTTAGGACATCTTTCGAAATGGTATCCTCTGTTCCTGCAGGAAGCCTTTCCAGAAGCGAATCATTTTTGCCTGGATCTGGTGCCCGTACCTGAATTCTGACTTATCATGGTTGGTAAGAAACCACCACACGGGATGAATATGTGCGTCGACTTATTTGTGACACATTATCCGCTGCAAACCGTCTTAACGCAGCCATAGTGTTCGCCATCCGCTGTAGTGGCTGCTAAAAAATGGTCCATGGAGTTTCATGTTTCAATATCTTCCCCCACAGGCGTCTCGATGCGAGGCGGGGCAACATTTCTAAATGTGAAGCTGATGACATATGCTCGAAGGGCTGAACTATGAGAAGCCTACGGTCCACTTAATGACGGATCCTAGACTGCGGAGTCCTGCTCGATAACAGCAGAGGAGAACTTTGAGTGCTCGGTGGTGGGATGGCGGCATTGGCTTCGGAGGAGCGTCGAAAAGATGGAAGGTGATACGCCGCGAGAAATGTGGCCAAAATTCAGGAACCAGCATCTCCTTGGAGGGGCAGCAGAGGGTGACTTGGATAACTGCATTATGAGCCGTGCACAATTTGTGTTTCTGTCGTTCAAGACGGCTAATCTGAGTTTGGGAGGGGTGCTTCGCGATGTGAGTGGCTCTTCGCAGCGCAACCAGATGTTTCGCGTCTCGCTCCAAGTCTTTGCTTTGCAGCACCGTGTCGAATGGGAAGCAGACCTCGCAAGTGAGGTTTCTTTGGCCATCTTGAATCACATCGCGTGGATGCATTCGAGGACGGAGAAGCCGCAGGAAGGGCGTGCTTCTTTCCTGAGTCGCAGCTTCGCATGAAGCCGTAAATATGACGGCCCATGTAAGAAACCTCAATGCTCAGTTGTCAAAAGGCCGCGGTGGAGTGGGCTGTGCGGTTCGAATCACCGTCCGTACATGAGACTCGCGGAAAGGGACGAATGATGCAGCAGCAATGGGTAAATCCCCATTTTTGGCCGAATCATGTTTGCTGCATAGTTAGGTTGAGAGGGCAATGATTGAGGCATGAGTATACTGAAGCTTATCTGGTTTCTGGTTTCTGGCGTTTCCTCGATGAAGTTATTTTAGAATTCTCAGGTAGAGAGAGACATGATGCTGCATGACTTTTGCGTGCCAGTCGCAATTTCCCAAGCTCAGCAGCGATCCACCACCACAGATCGCGCTCGCAGCGCGCACCAACGCGGTGGTTGCCCAATCCTCGTCGCCACCGGCCGTGGTGCTGAGGTTTTCATTAGTACTCCGCACAGTAGCATTCAGGCGAAGTGACGCGGTGCTCACAGTCGTATGGATAATAATGCTCGCTGCTAGCTCGGTCGGGGTTGTGCATGTGCATACGACAGACTCATGTTGGCTGCGGACCGCGGTGGTCCAACACCCAGCCTGACCCAGGAGTCTCGCCGCTTTGTCCGGCGCTGCTGCCTCGACGCTGCTCACTCGACTGGCTGCGAGTTTGAGTGGTTTTTTGCACCAGGCCCCAACCAGTCGATCCTGGCCTCCATGGCCCAACCAGGGCCGCTGGCCTGCCCACCTTGCTCTCTGGCCCATGGCATGGGTTGGGGCCGCTACGCACCAGCTCCCGGAAAATCTATCACCACCCTATGGGACGTAGCGTCGAACACGAAGGACCAGGATCCTGACCCTGCCTACTGAGCTAGATTTAGAAATTGTAGCCAATCCATCCCATCTCATGCTGCCGGCTCCCCCAGACAGGGTCCTTGACGCGGACTCACCACCCCATTGCTTTCTTGTTCCTGGCCCACCTGTTGACCATGCCTGCACCTCAGACCTAAGCCAGATTCGGCGGCCTGCCTATCTTCGCCTTCCATCACACTCGTTGATCTGTGATCTTTACTTTATTCGCAGGGTCCCCATCACACACTCTTTTCGTCTGTCGTTAGGATTGTCCTCTCATCCCAAATCCATTCTTCTTATACCGACAACCGGTTTCCCTTTTTGTACGTGGACATTTTGGAACATCTTCGACCTGTGCTTGCATCTCATAGCCTCCTCGAACTTCTTCCGTACCTTCCTTTAGCATCCTGCTGTCGTTCTGCATCCCGGCTTCGTCCCACGAAACGTCGATAATATCAGATCACCGAGACGACTACAACTTCTCCCACGGCGAGCCTATGTATAATCAGTCACCTGCACATTACAATTATTAGACAGTCTTTGGATATCCAAAACTGTTGTCCAGTCACTCTCTTCACACAATTTTCATTTCACTTTCGAGTGTCGAAATTCCGGCCATCCTGCCTCGTTGAATCCAACCGTCCAGCATAGCGTTCCAAACGTATCTTAATCAGCATTTCGAATCGAAACTTCGAGGTTGAGTCAAAGTAGGTATGTGCAATGCAACCATCGGTTTCGAGGACAGTCGACTGTTGAAAGCGGTGGTCAAACAGGAATTGTGACTAACGTTCCTCAGACACCCTCATAGCTTAGAATCTAACGATTTGCGTCATGGACTCTTCATACCCACACGCCCAGGTAATGGGACAATCACCTTTCTTTTACTACAACCCAGACCCGAAGCCAGACAACCGCCAGCATGGCCACTTCTCGCAGCACCCGAGCAACATTCAGGTCCCAATCTACCACCCACATGTGCAGCCAATGCCTTCGACCCCGATCTATTCCAGACCGAACTCGTCGTCCTCGCAGCCCCCAATGCACCCGCACATGTACAACGTTGGATTCCAGACTAATATGACACCAATGGCTTCTCCTCGTCCAATGTATCAAAAGCCCACCATTTTGGTCCAGGACCACTCGCCACGATTGATGATCGACTCAGATTGCCACGAGGGCGACATGTACTACTACCCTTCGACACCACCGTTGTCTGCCTCTGGCAGCGTCATGAGCAGCCCATCCAGCTGTGAAGTTGTGCAAACTCCGATGAACACCATGTTCATGGGCCTGGAAGGATTCGAGGGCGTGAAGGAGGGGTGCCAGGGCGAGGTCCAGTCCGAGAATCTTGCCGGCGGTGACTGGCAACGATGCTGCTCCCCACCGATGACTCCAGGTATGTGTACACCACGGAACTCGCTTTCCAGGTCTTCGTATGCATGTAATTACGAGGCTGCGTCATTGATCGTTCTGAGGCGCGGACGCTGACTCGCTTTTGCTTTTGGCAGTGTTCATCCAACCAACTTCGCTTATGAGCAACGGCAGCGGGAACGCTAGCGAGCTGCTCTCTGCGACGTCTTGTCCCTCACTTTCGCCTTCCCCTTCCCCTTATCCACGATCTGTCATTTCGGAACAGGACTTCGACTTCTGCGACCCGCGAAACCTGACTGTTGGATCTGGGGCACCGGTAAACCCACCATTGACCAAGACGTCCGCCGCTGAATTTCCAACTCTGCCAACCCTCTGCGCAGGAGACGACGAAGAACATCGGTTCATGCTAGGGGGCGAGAGCTTTAACAAGGCTGCCGAGACCCACGCGAGAACTTTCAACTTTTCCACACCCGCGCTCCACGGCCTGCCCACCTTTGACCAATTCTCTGACCTCGACTCTGAGGAAGATTTCGTCAACGGATTGGTGAATTTCCCTGCCACCGACAACGTCCAATTCTTCGGCAGCAAGAGGCAACGAACCAACTCGGGCTCCGACCTTGTTTCCCTCGACCACGAGCCCTTCATTGACGAAGACGACTTCGAGGATTTTGAGGACTTTGAAGACTCTGAGCAGTTTGCGGTCGCTTGCCTGCCAAGCCCCCCGGCTTCTGGCTCTGAAGGTGAAGTCAAGAAGGACAAGCGTAGCAAGAAGTCGAAGAAGGCCCATTGCGAGGAGGATAGCTCCGAGTTCGACAACCTCGTCCGCTCTCGCAAGTACACAGTCCCAATGAACGCAGCAAGCGGAGCACAGGCCCAAGAGAGCACCAACGAGGGACAGCACGCCGAATCCGCTCCAAGCCAGTCCGGCTCCTCCGAGTCCAATGCTGGCAACAACGCCATCGGTGGAGGTTCTGATGCAGGCGCCACGCCATCGCAGCCACCAGTCAACCGCCGCGGCCGAAAGCAGTCCTTGACTGAGGATCCTTCCAAGACCTTCGTCTGCGACATCTGCAACCGTCGATTCAGACGCCAGGAGCACCTCAAGCGACACTACCGGTCTCTCCATACTCAAGACAAGCCCTTTGAATGTCACGAGTGCGGCAAGAAGTTCTCCCGAAGTGACAATCTCTCTCAGCACGCTCGCACTCACGGAAGCGGTGCTATTGTCATGGGAGTCTTGGAGGACGGCGAGCTGCCAAGTGATCACATGGAATCTGCCAGTGACGGCGAGCACATCCACTCGTTGGGCAGCGTTCTCTTCAATGTTGCAGCTGCTGCCTCTGGCAGTGATACTGAGCTCACTTCCGATGGAGGTAGCAGTGATGGCGACAGCCAGTCCCGCAAGAAACGGAAGCGGTCTGACTGAAGCTCATGGTAGACATGCTTCGGTAAGATCAGATACGAACTTCACGAACATACGGACACAATCTTCACAACCGGCCGTCCACTACCGTTTACGTGGTCAGTCTCTAGGGATATTCGGGTCTCACGACCACACTGATGCTATCATGACGGTTGGGGGTTTTGAAATCAAAAGTCATCGTCTTGCTTTGCTGCTAGGATTTCTCTTCTCTGTATTAAATTTTCCTTTCAAGAATTTTCTCGTGCCCATTTAGCGTGATGACGGATCCTATGGGGGAATTGGGGGAGCGTGTATTTGATATGAGGAGGTCCGACTGGTTGCTTTCTTTACACTTGTTGTAATATTATTGCGACGGAATACTGGTAGACCGTCTTGCAAAAGCTGCCCCTTGTCTTGCCCTTCTCGGCTGCTGTGCTGGTCACGATGTAAACCAGTTTGCCTACTTGTATAGAATCTTTTCCATTCTGATCAATGGTGCCTTAAATACTAGTGACTGGTTCACTCCATGTTGAATGATAAGATAAATGACTGATGTATGAACCGCCATCAATTCCATTACTGAGCTGTTACTTTTACCCCTGAAGCTGAACTCCGAGGATCACGTGAAAACTACTTCAGCGAATTTTCGGATCCACAACACCGACCACCTTCACGAAATGGTCGTCGCCAACGACCTCTAACAGAGTGATAGTCTAAGCAAGATGAGACTCCATAAACCTCAGCTTCCATGGCAAACCTTTCCACGTTGGTGAAGGCTCCACACTGACTTCGTCAAACTTCAGCCGCGCCAGCCTGCGAGCTGCGGCTGGCACTAACGCCCGGCATGACCGAATCTCTCAATGTCATTGCCCTCATTTCAGGCGGCAAAGACAGCTTCTTCTCACTCCTACACTGCGTACAAAACGGGCATAAAGTCTTGGCCCTGGGAAATCTTTACCCAGCGACTCAGCCGCCAGGACGAGTCCCTGAGAATGGCTCCAATCACGCGCCGCAGAACGAGGATGACGAGCGTGACCTCAACAGCTTCATGTATCAGACTGTTGGTCACACGGTAATTCCCTTGTATGAACAAGCTCTCGGCATACCGTTGTATCGTCAGCCAATCGTTGGGACCGCGATACAGACTGGGACGAGTTACGGCCATTCCGATGTTGGTTCAGCGGAGGCATCAACTTCAAACTTGGGATCCACAGGGAACCCTCAGCCTTGCCGGGGTGAGGGAGAAGATGAGACCGAATCACTGGTGCCTTTGTTGAGGAGGATTATGGCAGATCACCCGACGGCAAATGCTCTTAGCACTGGTGCGATTCTCTCGACATATCAACGGACACGCATTGAGTCGGTAGCCCTACGACTCGGTCTTACACCATTAGCTTATCTATGGAAATACCCAATCCTTCCACCAGGGGCTCAGTCCTCACTTCTCGAAGATATGCAAGCCACTGGTCTCGATGCAAGGATTGTGAAAGTTGCCAGTGGTGGACTTGATGAGAGCTTTCTCTGGCAGAATGTTGCTAGTGAGCACGTAATACGACGAATAGAACGATCCATGAAAAGGTTTGGAACGTATGGCGATGGAGCTGTGCTCGGGGAGGGCGGAGAATTTGAGACTTTGGTTATTGATGGACCTGCAAGCTTGTTCAAGGGGAGGATAGAGGTTCAGGAGAATGACAAGAGGATCGTCAGGGAAGGTGGTGGATCTGCATGGCTGCAAATCCGTAATGCAAAAGTAATCATGAAAGACTCAGCCGAAGGTGCGAGGATAGGATGTCGATCCCCAGACCTGCTTGACCCAATATTCAGCACCGTCTTCAAGAGGCTCATTAGTAAACCCAAAACTGAAGCAATTGCCAAGTCAGACCACCCGAGGCCTCCCTCGTCACAAGGCAACAATATGAAGGCATCTAAACTGTCCAGTCTTCCACTAGGACAAGGTAGCACAATTCACTGGACAATCGCCGCAGGTGGAACGACCTCAAGTCTTTCTATCACCGAAGAAGCCGGGGAGCTGATGGAAGAAATCAGACAACGGCTGCATCAGTCATCTCTACAGCCAACCAGCATCATCTCATCAATCATCGTCTTATCCTCAATGCAAGATTTCTCATCTGTGAACAAAGTACTCTCATCCCAACATAACCCATCAACCATTCCTTTCTCTAACACAGCACCAGGTCTACGGAGCACTTTTCACTGAGCCAAATCCCCCAGCAAGAGTTACAATAGCATGCGGAGATCTCATGCCTAAAGACACTAATATAATCATCCACCTCAAGCTCCACAATCCACCTCCATCATCACCATCTAGGAAAGCGCTACACGTTCAATCTCGATCCTACTGGGCACCCGCCAACATCGGGCCTTATTCTCAGGCTATCTCTGTACCACTCCCCTCACCCCATGACCAAGACCCACGGACCTGGACAGTTGCTGTCGCGGGCCAGATACCGCTTATTCCTCACACCATGACCTTACCAGTCAACGAGAACAGTAATGAGATATCAAGAGTAAGTGGATTTGACATTGAGAATTTCAAATTACAGGCAGTGCTGTCATTGCAGCATCTGTGGCGGGTAGGACAAGAGATGAATGTCCAATGGTGGGCAAGCGCCGTCGTTTATCTTCCCCATGACTCCCTCGAAGTCATCGCGGAGAAAGCTGCGATTGTAAGCGAAGCTTGGCTATTAATACATCAACGAGGTATCATCGATGATGAGTCTGAAGGTGAAGAAACGAGGGACCTGTGGGAGGAGAAACATTATGCTGGGATGGAGGTTAGGGGTGCCGAGAAAGTGGAGAAGATATTACCTGATTGGGATATAGTGGAGGCTGGTAGTGGGCACGAGGAAGTTGTTCCTCCTTCTTGGGTGGTGGAAGTGGAGGAGTTGCCAAGGGGAAGTGCGGTTGAATGGCATGCTCAGCTTGGGGTTGTGGGCGGGCCTGTGAAGGTGAGTTCTTGTGAATATTTTGATACAAGATACTGATAATATGTAGCTTTACTCCAGTCGCGGTGATGATGGTTGGTCTATTCACCAATGCTCATATGGTGAAACCGTGCAGACTGTCGTTATGATAGATTACTTGGAGGGTGTGTCCGGCTTCCTACGAAGAGTAGGGGAGGCACTCAAAGTTTTTGGGGCGGAACTTGAAGTTAGAGATTGTGTACATGCGTCCTATCTTGACGTCTCTATCCAAGGGATGTGGGACGCAGGAAACTTTGGTGGCAAAATACCATGTAAAAGTATATGGGATACGTCCAAGAAACGACTCGCTGCAGTTCTGATACTAGAAGCATCTTAGACATTGCCGCGGAATCCAAATTTACAACAACCTTTTCTTCTAAGACTAAAGTGAACACTTATTGTAGATATTTAAAAAATTTCGAACTTCGAGGAAGATTAAAAGATGCTCGACATTCCTCTAAGCTAACTTGAGGGAAATTCTTGCCGAAAGTTGCCTGCTAGGGGTTATTATGATCAGAGTTTAGAAGAGCCATAAAATTTCTAGATTCTTTGAGAGAAGATTAAGCTTGGAAAGGAAATGGTACGGGTGGCCCGGAGTGGGAAATTGGTCTTGAAGATCTCGTAAATTCTAGTCTATTGAGTTACTAGAGGATTTTTCAAAATATCTCGGGCAAAATGATAGATTGTGGTGAATCAGCTCACTGTGCTCTAACTGATACTAATGCTCAGAAGTGACTTATTTTTGATTCCAAGTCCGAGCCCGTTCTCTGTCCCAGTTGGAAGTAGAACAATGCAGCGTTTTGCGGACTCAATGACCTAGATCCTTTGAGACAAGGAAAACGTGATGATCTGAATGACCTAAGTTTCTATGATACATTCTCCTCCCATTGCTGCTAATACCCTAACGAAAGTCGTTGAAACATGAAAATTGAGGAGCAATAACAAAGAGACTTGAATGTCCCCGACGACTTGAGACAATGAAAGCAGAACAAACCGTTGCCTTAAAAGCCCAAAGGGCATTCTCAAGTGAATTTGACACAATTAGGATGTAAATTCGCAAGGAAAAACCAACTCACGAGTTAGAGAGTGAATGTAGATGTGGCCGATTGAAAACCAGTGTGATTGTTAAAGGTGACGTCCATGACCATTGAATGTCCTAGGTTGTGAGGAAGATTGATAGACTATCGCGATAGTGAAGAAGTTAGTAAACCTGAAGTCTCAGCTAGCCAAAGAAGTGAATAGTGACCGCAAGTATATATACCAATTAAGTGAAAGATCAAGGACTAGGTTGAGTATATATTTATGTGACTGACGAGATATTGAGAAAGTGAACATGTGCTCATGAGCCGAGAAAAATATTTCCTAACAATCATGATGCTAGTTAGGGATCAGACTCGAACACTTGTATGTTGAATGGAGAAGAGAGTAATGAGTGTTGGTGGATGATGGGGAAGAAATTGAGTGTAATTAATGTAGAGAGCGTTCATTTACTGGGTGGAGAAGACAGTGGTGAGTGTTGTTAGATGATAAGTCAGGAAGCAAATGAAGTGAAGGAAGAGAGAGCTTTCCTGTTGAGTAGACAAGGCAGCGATGGATCTTGGTTGACATTAGGTCAGAAGCTCGCGTGGTAAGCAAGGCGAGTTTGAGGTGTGAAGGAGGACAAGCGAATTTCCAGGATAGAAGTGGGTGAATGAACCTTGATAAGTTTGGGAAAGGAGAGTTGAGGCAATGTGGTAAAGTAGAAGATAGTGTGAGAGAGTAGATGTTCTAGGGAAGAGATGAATTAGGGTTGAGCGGATACTGTCCGGAATAGGTGGGTGGAAGGCGAGAAGGAAACAAACTTACTTGCCTCTTCTCCGATATTGAATTGGTAGATGAGAAGGAAGTGAGATTGGGAGCTGACAGTGCTATGAAGCAGGTGATGGATTAGTACCGGTTGAAAAAAGTGGTCCGAAGTTAAGACGAGACAAGAAGGAAGTAGGATGAGACGCAACCAATCACTAACTACCTGTGAAGGAAGGTATGTTCGGACTAAAGTGCTACTACTCGTTGCAGGAAGGTGCGCTCAATCAATGCAAACATAAACGAATTTGAAAACTGCAGATCCGAGATTGATGCTAGAGTAATTTACCAGCCTGCCCCTTTTCCCCCAAAGTTTGTCGAAGACTCCTCAATCTTCTTCTGCCCGCCTCCGCTCCGAGCTGACTTCTGCTGGGCAGCCTCATGCTTCCTCAGTTCCTCCGGAACACGTGATATAGAGCTCTTCATCATCATCTGCTTAAGATCATACATAACATCAGCATCCTCGTTCCCCAAGAAGGTTATAGCAACACCTTCTCTGCCTGCCCGCGCTGTTCGGCCGATACGATGAGTATAACTCTCGATGTTGGTTGCCATATTGAAGTTGACAACAAGACTGACGTCGGGAACATCGATACCTCTGCCCGCAAGATCGGTTGCAACCAAGACATTTGTGGCTCCAGATCGCACAGATGCTAAAGCAGCCTCGC
>Ga0302325_10030678_pt1 | contig 11080 bp, 10 predicted proteins | sample Palsa_T0_2_FD_201948 | JGI IMG/M metagenome (GOLD analysis project Ga0302325, IMG submission 201948) | Peat permafrost microbial communities from Stordalen Mire near Abisko, Sweden - Palsa_T0_2 | ecosystem: Environmental > Terrestrial > Soil > Palsa > Peat permafrost | place: Sweden: Abisko...
AGTACTGGACTAACAGGGACCTCTACTACCCAGCCTACCTCGAGACTGCTGCGAAGATGGCGTACAAGATGGCCAAAATCGAGAACCCGCGGAGACAGCTCGATTTCGCGGAAGTCTACGACCCTTTTGATTACAAGGAACTCCATCACATGGAGGGATTGCTGCTCGCGAAGAAAGGCGAAGCCCCGAAACTGACGAAAGAGGGCGTGACCCAGAGGAACGGAGACTTCCCTGTGAACCCTTCGGGTGGCCTTCTTGGCGTCGGCAACCCCATCGCGGCGGCCGGAATGATGAAGGTGTGCGAAGTCTACTGGCAGCTAAAAGGCGAAGCTGGAAGGAGGCAGGTAAAGGGAAACAAGGCGGAGAGAGGTCTGGCGCAGGCCTGGGGCGATCTCATGCAGGTGGGCACGGTCCTGACGATGAAGAGGTAGATGGTGGAGAATGCCCAAAATCCTCTGGGAGCCGACAGCTGAAACGATCGACAAGGCGAACATAACCGCCTATTCCAGGTGGCTTGAGGGCACGGTGGACATCCAAGCGACTACGTATCCTGAACTCTGGCGCTGGTCAGTAGAAGAGCTCGAAGACTTTTGGGAGTCACTATGGACCTACTTCGGCGTCCGGTCCGGAACGCCGCACTCGACAGCCCTGGTGAGCAGGAAAATGCCTGGCGCGCAATGGTTCCCGGGCTCGACCCTCAACTACGCCGAGCACATCTTCGCAGGCAGAGACCCGGCGAAGACCGCGCTCATCTCGAAGACAGAGCAGACCGAACCGTCGACGATGACCTGGGAAGAGCTCCAGAGAAAGGTCGGGGCACTCTCCGAGTCCCTTAGGTCCCTGGGCGTCGGGAACGGCGACAGGGTTGCGGCCTACCTCCCCAACGTCCCCGAGACCGTGGTATCTCTCCTCGCGTGCGCCTCTATCGGCGCGGTCTGGTCGAGCTGCGCGCCCGACTTTGGCGCTACCAGCGCCGTAGACAGGTTCAAGCAGATAGGGCCGAAGGTTCTGATTGCATCGCACGGATACACGTACAGAGGAAAATGGAACTCGAAGGAGGACATAGTGGACCGCATAAGGGAATCCATCCCGTCGATCGAGCAGACTATCATGACAGGCGATTCGAAAGATGGCGTGAGCCGCTCTCTCAGTTGGGATGACCTCGCGAAGGGGAGCGCAAAGCCTGCCTTCGAGCGCATGCCCTTCGACCATCCTCTCTGGATCGTTTATTCCTCGGGGACCACGGGGCTTCCCAAGCCGCTGGTTCATGGCCACGGGGGGATTCTGCTCGAGCACCTCAAGACCCTCTCCCTCCACAACAATCTCGGGCCGGATGACAAGATGTTCTGGTATACGTCGACTGGGTGGATGATGTGGAACTACCTCGTGAGTTCGCTCTTGCTGGACTCGACCATCATCCTCTACGAGGGAGACCCCTTCTACCCTGACGGCAACGCCCTCTGGTCTCTCGCCGAGGCTACGGGGATGACGTTCATGGGTGCGAGTGCCGCGTACGTCAATGCGCTGATGAAGAGCGGCGTCGAGCCACGCTCTTCCTATGGGCTAGGGAAACTGAAGGGCTTCGGCTCCACGGGTTCGGCCCTGACGGAGAACGCGTTCGAGTGGGTCTACGCACACGTGAAGAACGATATCTGGCTGACCTCAATCAGCGGAGGAACCGACCTCGCCACCGCGTTCCTCGGCGGCTGCCCAATACTGCCGGTCAGGGCGGGCGAAATCCAGTGCAGGAACCTCGGGGCTGACGTGGCGGCATTTGACGAACGAGGGAACGCTGTGGTAGGCGAGATGGGAGAATTGGTCATCAGGCAGCCTATGCCCTCGATGCCGCTCTTTCTCTGGGGGGACGCGAGCGGCGAGAGATACAAGGAGAGTTACTTCCAAGACTTTCCAGGAATCTGGCGGCACGGGGACTGGATCAGGATAAACGAGGACGGAAGCTGCGTCATATTCGGCAGGTCAGACGCCACGATAAAGAGGATGGGCGTCCGGATGGGGACGAGCGACTTCTATCGCGTTGTGGAGTCGATGCCGCAAGTCTCCGACAGCCTTGTCGTCGACATGGAGTTCCTCGGCGGCCGCGCTTACATGCCGCTGTTCGTCGTACTGAAGGGAGAGATGAAGCTCGACGACTCCCTCAAGGACGAGATCAGGCGGAGGATAAGGAGCGAAATCTCTCCGAAGATGGTCCCAGACGAAATCGTCGCGGTGGCAGAGATTCCGAGGACGCTCAACGGGAAGAAGCTCGAGGTCCCAGTGAGGCGCATATTCCTCGGGGCCGAGCCGTCAAAGGTCTACAATCCCGGTTCGTTGAAGAACCCCGACTCGATGTCCTTCTTCATCGAGTATGCCAGGAAAGTGAGCAAGTAGGTGGTTTATATCGACAAAGATGGGAGAACGGCCGTACCTTGAGCTCGAAGATCTCGAAGTATCCGGGTACTGAGATCACTCCCGACGACGTGAAGGCAGGAAGGTACCTGACCACGCTCTATCAGGCCGACCTGAAATATGCGTGGACTTCGGGCGTGGCCACAAGCCGATACCTGAAAGGCCTCAAAGAAGGAAAGATCTGGGGAAGGAGATGTGACCGTTGCGAAAGGGTGATGGTCCCGCCCCGCATGTACTGTGAGAGGTGCTACCGGCCGACCGATGCATGGGTGAGGCTCCTTGACACGGGAAAGGTGGTCACGTACTCGATAGCCTATGTCAATTTTGACGCGAGCAGGAGGAAGGAACCGATACTGGTCGCCGTAGTGGAGATAGAGGGAGCGTCGCCGCTGATGGGTATCCTCCACCTCCTCGGTGAGGTCGCGCCGGAGAAGGTGAAGATCGGCATGCGCGTACAAGCCGTGTGGAAACCAGCCAAGGAGCGGACGGGCGCCATAACGGACATCAGCTACTTCAAACCGCTCGGAGGCAAAAGATAGCCATGCCGATTACGGAGAGGCTGGACGACGTCACAGAGGCTCTCCGCTGGACGGACTCGATACCTCTCCACTACGAGTACACGGCGGGAGTGGCCGGAGAGGCGTTCCTCCGCGGCCTGATGGAGGGAAGGTTACTTGCCGGTTACTGTCCCAACTGCAAGATTGCAGCTTTGCCAGCAAGGATGTACTGCGTCGACTGCTACTCCCGGACCTCGAAGTTCGTGCGGGCCGGTCCAGCGGGAGTGGTGAAGGCACTGACGCGAAGGACAGCCGACTCAGGAGAGAAGGTCACCCTCGCGTTCATCGAGTTCCCGGGCGTGCGCGGCGGGATGATCCACACGCTGATCGGCGAGGCCAGGGCAGGAAGCAGGGTGAAGGCCAGATTCAAGCCGAAGTCTCAGAGGACGGGTGCGATATCAGACGTGCTCGGTTTCGAGCGGACCAGTTGAATGGCGCGAGACCAGGCCAGTGTCCTGGCGCAGAGCCACCTTTCGAGCCGCGATGTAGAGAACAGGGGCTACGGTCGCGAAGAAGACAAAGTCGCTGACCTCGTGGGCCAGCATGAAAGGAACGGCGAACAGCATCTCCGAAAGACTCACCTTGAGTGACTGACCGAGTATCAGGTACGGGGTCAGTATCGTGTTCACGTCGTAGAGGAACGCCCCGATCAGGCCGAAAGACCCCCAGAGCAGGCTCCTCGTCGGGACACTCAAGTCGGGGCTGAGCATTCGGCGCGCCAGGTAGCCGAAAGCCACGTAGACCATCTCGGAACCTATCAAGAGCAAGAGGAAAGGACCGCTGTCGGGCCCCAAGGGGTTGACGGTCCCATAGACCAGCCAGGTCAGGGCCGCCACAGAGGCTCCAGCGCTCACCCCGAAGGTCAGGGCGCAGATGAAGACGATAGAGTCCATTAGTTTGACGTTGGCCAGTGGTAGCATCGCATAGTCGGTCGCTATCGCCAGCGCGGTGAACATCGAAACGGCAGCGACCTTGCGGGAACCGCCCAGAGTGATGCCGTCCAACGCTGGATGGCTCATCCAGCCATTTTAATAAGGCTGTAAGGTCCGGAGAGAAAGTTAGCATGGCGTTGGACCCACGCGCCCGACAGATCAAGTGCGAGCTGTGCGGGGCCGAGTTTGCCTGCAGCCGCTCGGCCGGCTGCTGGTGTACGGCGGTCTATGCTCCGATGGAGGCGCAAGCTGGTCTGAGGCGGCTGACTGACGATTGCGTCTGCCCCTCCTGCTTCGAAACGTTCCTCAACCTCTGACACTAGACGGACGCGACAGCAACGACGATTATTGAGGCTGGCACTGGAGATTGCGTTATTAACCTCCGGACTCGGCCGATATGCAAGATATTGTCTCAGCCTGTGATTTTGTCCGCGTGCAGGACGGGGATCGGCAAGTTCGGCAAGAGCCTGGTGGGAATACCGGCGGCCCGGCTGGGCGAGGCCGTGGTCAGAGAGGCCATGGCGCGCGCCAAGGTGAAGCCGCAGGAGGTCGAGGAAGTGATACTTGGAAACGTAATCTCGGCAGGGCTAGGGCAGAACCTCGCAAGGCAGTCGGCGATCTACGCTGGGGTGCCCGTCTCCGTCGGTTCCTTCACGCTGAACAAGGTCTGCGGCTCGGGGCTCAAGGCCGCGATGCTCGCAGCCCAGGCGATCAAGGCAGGAGACGCGGAACTCATGGTGACCGGCGGGATGGAGAGCATGAGCAACGCGCCGTATCTGGTAAAGGAGCTGAGGTGGGGACTCAAGTACGGAGACGCGAGGCTGCTCGACGCAATGATAAGCGACGGACTATGGGACGTCTACAACGACTTCCACATGGGCGTCACCGGAGAGAGGATCGCTGAGAAGTACGGCGTCACAAGGAAGCAGGCTGACGAATACGCCTACCGGAGCCACGCGCTGGCGGCGAAGGCGTCCAAGGACGGGAAGTTTGCGGACGAGATAGTGAAGGTCAAGATCGAAAGCGAATCGGGGGACGAGAAGACGTTCGACTACGACGAATGCATCCGCGCAGACACGACGCTGGAGAAGCTGGCCAAGCTCAAACCGGTGTTCAAGCCCGGCGGGATTCTCACAGCCGGGAACTCGTCACAGCTGAGCGACGGCGCCTCTGCCATGGTGATAGCCTCTGAAGAGAGGGCCAAGCGAGCAAAGGTGAAGCCGCTCGCGAGGATCGTCGCGTACAACACAGGAGGAGTGAAGCCCGAGGATGTAATGGAGGCGCCGATACCGACGGTGAAGGCGCTCCTGAAGAAGACGGGAATGACGGTCGACGACATAGACTTGTTCGAGCATAACGAGGCATATTCGACCGCTTCCATTGTAGTGCGCGACCAGCTCAAGATACCGGACGAGAAGTTTAACGTCAACGGCGGTGCCGTCGCGCTCGGCCACCCAATCGGATGCAGCGGGGCGAGGGTGCTGACGACGCTGATCTACGCGCTGAAGAACAGAGGGAAGAAGAGGGGCCTTGCTACCCTGTGCCTCGGCGGAGGCAACGGGGTTGCCATGATCATCGAGACGGTTTAGCTGCGTCGTTGGACGGCTCGTTCTGGTCGCGGAGCTTCCTGCGGAGCACCTTCCCCACGAGCGTCTTGGGAAGGTCGTCGACGAATATCACGCTCCGGGGAGCCTTGTAGCTGGATATCTTCGACCTGCAGAACTCGATTATCTCCTTCTCCGTGACCTTGCCCTTGCTCTCGGGCTTCAGGACCACGTAGGCCCTCACTGACTCTCCGCGGTATTCGTCAGCGACGCCGACCACGGCCGCCTCGCGGACCGCTGGATGGGTGAAAAGGACCTCCTCTACCTCTCTGGGCCAGACCTTGAACCCGCTGACGTCGATCATGTCCTTCTTGCGGTCGACAATGAAGAAGAAACCTTGCTCGTCCATCTTGGCGATGTCACCGGTCAGCAGCCATCCGCCCTTGAGGACCGCGTCAGTCTCATCCTTGCGGTTCCAATAGCCGAGCATCACCTGTGGGCCCTTCACCACCAGCTCCCCTGCTTCCCCTATCTGGAGAAACTTGGACGGGTCGGCCATGTCGACAATGGCGGCGTCTGTTTCAGGGATGGGCTGGCCGATCGACCCTTCCTTGACTACGGCACCTTCACCTATCGGGTTGCAGTGCGTAACGGGGCTCGCCTCGGTCAGGCCGTATCCCTCGACGAGGTGGCTGCCGGTTATCTCGATGAAGCGATTCCTGACGGCGACGGGGAGCGGCGCGCCGCCCGAGATGCATGATTTCACCGTCCTCAGGTTGAACTTGGAGACGTCCCGGTGATTGTTGACAGCTATGTACATCGTCGGGACCCCGCAGAAGCTGGTCACCTTCTCCTTCTCTATGGTCTTCATCACTTCTCTGACATCGAACCTCGGAAGGAGCACGACGCGGGCGCCGACGAAGAACGGGCCGTTCATCGCGGTGGTCATTCCATAGATGTGGAACAGCGGGAGCGCGGCAAGCGCCACGTCGCCGGAGAGGAGCGGGAGGGCCTGTGCGGCGGCGGCCGCGTTCAGGTACAGGTTGGCATGGGAGAGCATGGCGCCCTTGGAAGTGCCCGTCGTACCGCCTGTGTACTGCAGGACCGCCACTTCTTTTGCAGGGTCGACCGGGACGGCGTCCCTTGACGGGTCACTGCTTTCGACAAGAGGTTTGAACTGGACGGTGCCGCGCCTGGCGACGTTCTTGACGCCTGCAAGACCTGCGAACGGCCGCTTGAACGCCGGAAGATATTCTGTGACGCTGGCGGCTACGATGGCCTTGAGGGAGAGCCTCGCCCTGCAGGCCTCGAGGCTCGCGAAGAGGTCATTCCCCTTGACCACGTCGTTCGCGGCGACCACGAAGGACGCACCCGAGTCCGTGAGCTGGAACTCCAGCTCCTTCTCCTTGTAGAGCGGGCTGCAGGGAACGACGACGCCGCCCGCCTTCAGCGTCCCGTAATAAGCGAACACGAACTGTGGCATGTTGGGCATGAAGAGGGCGACGCGGTCCCCTCGCCGGAGGCCCAGCGAGACGAGCGCAGAAGCGAAGCGAGAAGACGCGTCGTCTACCTCAGAGTACGTAAGGGAACGGCCCTGGTACGAGAGGCAGGTGCTGAGCGGAGAACGGGCAGCACTGTCCTCGAGGAGGGACTGCAGCGACTTGGCAGCGACCCCTATCTTGCGGAGCTCTCCGTTCTGGCCCTGCTCGAGCCAAGGTCTCTGAACCTGCATTCCAGTCGCGGGCGAATTGGCCGAGCCGTCTTATGTAGGTTGCGCGGTATCCGTCTGTAAAGTCACGCCGCAGCGGGATAGCGCTTAAGTAGAGAGCCCCCTCCCGAACGGAAAGATGTCTGAAGAGGCGGAGAAACTCCTGGTACTTGCGGTCGACAGGGACGGAGACCTTGAGAGCAAGACCCAGGTTCGCTCGCCCGCCTACGGGAAGACCGACGTAGTCCAGGCCGCGACAGACCTCGCCATCGCGGACCCTGAAGAGGCGGACGCGAACTCCATATTCGCCGCGGTACGCGAATACCAGAAGCTGCAGGCCAAGGGGGTCAGCGCCGAGGTGGCAGTGGTGTGCGGAGTACCGGACAGCGGCCTCGACGCAGACAGGAAGATCAGGAGGGAAGTAGAGAAGATCCTCTCAATGGACAAGTTCACGGGCATAGTCCTCGTGAGCGACGGCGCAGACGACGAGCAGGTGCTCCCGGTCCTGCAGTCGATGAAGCCGATAGTCTCGGTGGTCAGGATAGCGGTGAAGTACAGCAGGACGGTCGAGGAGACCTACATGGTGCTGGGAAGGTATCTGAGGATGCTCGTATTCGACCCAAGGTACTCCAAATGGGTCATCGGAGTCCCGGGCGTCATATTCCTCTTCGCCGGGGTACTCGTCCTGTTCGGCCGCGCATATGAGGCCGGGATAGCGATACTGCTCATTGTAGGCACGGCTTTCCTCGTAAGGGGATTCGGAATCGACAGGTCGGTGGCGCTGATGCTCAGCCAGCGGCCCTACGGATACCTCAGGATATTCTCGGTCCTTGCGGGCACGCTCATCTTCCTGGTCGGGCTATCGAGCGGGTACACGTACATGGCGCTGAGGGACCCTGTAGGAGCCCAGGCAGTGGGCCTGGACCCCGGCCAATTCCTGACATACGGTGGGAACCTCATAGGGTACTACCTGGAGGGCGCGCTGCCGGTGGTCTGGGCAGCGTTGGCGGTGTACCTCATCGGGGCGCTCCTTGCGCACCTTGCGAGGGGGAGCAACAGGGTGTGGCGAGACGGGGTCCTGATCGTCCTCCTGGGCCTGCTATACCTGCCCATGGATGAGTTTGCGATATTCCTGACCGGGGGGGTCAACAGCTCGGTGCTCCTGATATCATACGTGCTGGTAGGTCTAGCCTTCACCTTCGCGGTCGTCACGGCGGTCTACGGTAGGATCCGGAGCAGGAGTCCTCTCCTCAAGGAGTGACGGACGTGCTTGATTCCGTACTCAAGGCGACTGGAGCGTACAAGTTCTACGAGAGCAGGCTCAACTCCGAGGTCGAGCGCGGACCGATCCCGGGCCACATTGGGATAATCCTGGACGGCAACCGCAGGTGGGCCCAGAACAAGAGCTACGCCGTGGAGCTGGGCCACGCATACGGAGCGGACGTCGTGGAGAGACTCCTCGACTGGTGCCACGAGCTCAAGATAAGGTCCATAACCCTCTATGTGCTCTCGACTGAGAACTTCCGGAGGAGTTCCGAGGAGGTCCAGGAGATAGTCCGGCTTATCGAGCAGAGGCTGACCAAACTGCTGAAGGACGAGAGGATCTACCGGTACAGGGTCAGGGTAAAGGGGATCGGGAAGTTGGAGCTGCTACCCGAATCGCTCCTGAAGATACTCCGAGAGGTCGAGGAGAAGACCGCGTCATACGACGGCCACTTCCTGAACATTGCGTTGGCATACGGAGGCAGGGCGGAGATCACCGACGTCGTCAGGTCAATAGCGGAGGACGTCAAGGCAGGTTCGCTCCAGCCGGCCGCGATAACCGAGGAGACCATCTCGGGAAGGCTGTACACGGCTTACCTCCCCAACCCGGAGCCCGACCTTATCATCCGCACTTCGGGCGAGGAGCGGATGAGCGGTTTCCTCCTGTGGCAGGGGGCCTACAGCGAGCTGATATTCATGGACGTCTACTGGCCCGCGTTTCGCAAGATAGACCTCCTCAGGGCGATCAGGATCTACCAGAAGCGCCAGCGGCGCATGGGCAAATAGAAACTCAGATCAGGTTGACCAGGAAGCCCACCAGGAAGCCGAGGAAAACGCCGAGATAGACCATCCTTTGCTTCGCGTGGTCCATGTCCCTGAACGCGTTCTTGAGCATGGGGAGGATCACATACAATATCGCTCCGATTGCCAAGCCGTCAAAGACGATGTCGAACACGTTCGAGTTGTCGTAATAGCCTACGGCGCCACCGATTATGGTCGGCAGGCCACCTACCAGTAGCAGAAGGAGGATCAAACCCGTCTTTTTCTCGAGCTGCCCGAAGAATGGGGATGTTATCGGGAAACCTTCGGTGACGTTCTGGAAGATGAAACCCACGAGCACTACGAGCGCTGCACCAGTGAGGCCCAGGGACGCCCCGAGTGAGCCGAACAGCAATCCTTCGGTCAGGTTCTGGAACCCTATGCCGAGGGCGATTATGAAGGCGAGCTGCGTAGGGGTCAGGCCATGTCTGGACCGGTTCTCCGCAAAGTAGAGGACGAGGAAGCCCGCCGCCAGTGAGACGGTGAAGACCGCGTCGTAGGAAGGAGATGAGCCGTAGTCGAAGAAGGAGCCGTTGTACAGGATTGTCGCGGCGTCAGAGAAGACATCACCCATGAGAAAGATGAGGATCCCTATTGCAACGGCGTTGAACAGCTTCGTCCGCATCTCGCCGGTCTTCTTGCTCAGCACGATTGGGAGTGAGAGATAGATGGAGAGCCCCATGACCGCCGAGAAGAGGAGCACCTCCGGGAACCCTAGCATGCGGCGCCGCCATAACCCATGTTATATTTAATCTGGACGGTGTTAATTTTAGGAGTTAACAGTGTTGTTAACAGAAGGGGTTAAACGGCCGGACGCGAGACGGACCACTATGCCCGCTAGCAATCGCGGCTTGAAGAGCGAAGAACGTCTGATTCCGATGATAAGGGCCGCTGTCGCCGAGAGGATGTCGCGTGAGGGGTTCCACGTAAACGAGATCGCGGCAGCGCTCAACGTGACGCCGGCGGCCGTCACGCAATACCTGAAGAAGAAGAGGGGCGGCAGCGGAGAGAGTCTCGACGGTATCGGGCACCTTCTCGACCCGCTCACGGAGAAGGCGGTCAAGCGGTCGCGCTCCGGCCTTGGCCCCATCGAGACCGTCGAGCTGCTCGAGACCGCCCGTCAGGTGATGGTGATGAACGCCGGGAGGGGAATAATCGAGAGCAGGTCCGACGAGCCTGAGCGGAACGCCTCCCTGGAATTGCTGAGGGAGAGGCTCCAGCTGGAGCTCTCGGCCGCAGAGAAATACCTCGAGCTTGCCAACAAGACCAGCGACGACCACACCAAACTCCTCCTCCGTATGATAGCGTCTGACAGCATAAGGCACGGCGACGTGGTCTCCCAGGTGATGTCGTGGCTCGAATCTGACAATAAGAGGAAGGTCGAGCTCCCCGGGAAGGAGCTGCTGGAGAGTATGCTCGCGATGGAGGACTCGGCTAAGGAAGCCAGCCTCGGCGACAGCATCAAAGTAGACCACCCGGTGGCCCGTCTCCTGCTCGAGTGGATCGACATGGACGAGGCCAAGCACGGGAAGATGGTAGTCAGGATGCTCGCATTGAACAGGGCCCGAAGCAAGCACGACAAGTGAGGGAAGGACTCCCCGGCTATACGCTCGTCAATTGGCAGCCGAATCTAAACCGTTATAATCTCACTGTCGAAGAGGTGGGCGAAATGAAGATAATCCTGGGCACGTTCAAGGACAATGCCGACGAACTTGCCGAGTTCCTTGGGCCAAGGCTGGGTGTCAAGGCCGAAATTGGGGGAGGGGAACTGAACTTCGAGGACGGCGATGTCAAGAAGACGGTGAAGTCTAGGCACGTAAAGACGTACGTCAAGCGGTTCCTAAACAAGAA
>Ga0302325_10030680_pt1 | contig 11080 bp, 9 predicted proteins | sample Palsa_T0_2_FD_201948 | JGI IMG/M metagenome (GOLD analysis project Ga0302325, IMG submission 201948) | Peat permafrost microbial communities from Stordalen Mire near Abisko, Sweden - Palsa_T0_2 | ecosystem: Environmental > Terrestrial > Soil > Palsa > Peat permafrost | place: Sweden: Abisko...
CCTAGCGACTGCACGAATGGTTTCGAATATCTTTTGTACCAGCAATGGCGCGAGTCCCATGCTGGGCTCATCGAGCAACAGCAATTTCGGTCGGCTCATCAATGCACGGCCAATTGCGAGCATTTGCTGTTCCCCGCCGGACAGCGTGCCCGCCGCCTGCGTGCGCCGTTCGGCGAGCCGCGCGAACATCTGATAAACGCGCTCGAGATCGGTGCGTACCATGCCGTCAGCCTTTCGATGATAGGCGCCGAGCTCAAGGTTTTCCTGCACGGTAAGCTGGCCGAAAATACCGCGGCCCTCCGGCACCAGCACCAATCCCATCTCGGCCAAGCGGAACGTCGGCAATGCCGTGATTTCAATGTCATTATACTTAATGCTGCCGGCTGCGGGCTTGACCAGTCCGGTCAGCGCCTTGAGGGTGGTGGTTTTGCCGGCGCCGTTGGCACCGATCAGCGTCACCATTTCGCCCGCCCGGACGTCGAAATCGATGCCCTTAACTGCATTGATGCCGCCGTAGACGACTTGTAGTCCTCTGACCTCAAGCAAGCGCGCCTCCCAGATAAGCTTCTATGACGGCGGGATCATGTTGCACTTCGCGCGGTGCGCCCTCGAAGATTTTCCTGCCATAGTCGAGCACCGCGACGTGATCACACAGGCCCATTACCAATTTCACGTCATGCTCGATCAGCAAAACCGTCACGCTGTCGGCACGGATGCGCTCGAGCAATTGCTTTAACGCCGCCGACTCGGTTGCGTTCATGCCGGCAGCCGGTTCGTCGAGCGCGAGTAGCTTGGGTTCGGTCGCCAGCGCACGTGCGATTTCCAGCCGACGCTGATCGCCGTACGGCAGGTTTTTAGCGAGCTCGTTCACGCGCGCCGAGATGCCGACATATTCGAGCAGTTCGTGGGCGCGCATGGCCACCGCCGATTCTTCGGAGCGCGTTGCGCGGTCGCGGAGGATCGCGCCGGCTATGCCGGCGCGCGTGCGCACGTGACGGCCGACCATAACGTTTTCAAGTGCAGTCATGTTGGCGAACAACCGGATGTTCTGAAACGTGCGCGCGATGCCACGCACGGCCATGCGGTGCGGTGTGAGTTTGCGGAGGTGTTCGCCGTCAAACCTGAATTCGCCGGCATCGGGCGCACACAGTCCAGTCAGCACGTTGAACAGCGTGGTCTTGCCGGCACCGTTGGGACCGATCAATCCGAATATCTCGCCGTGAGCGATGCTCAGGCTGACATCTGCGAGCGCGGTGACGCCGCCGAAACGTTTGGCGACATGGGCGATTGAGAGTAGTGACTCCATGGCTTTACTCCCCCGCCGCAAATTCACGCTTGCGGATCGGCGACGGCCACAACCCGGATGGCCGCAGCAGCATCATGCTGACCAGCGCGAGTCCGAAGAGCAGCAGCCGCAGGTCGGACGGATCGACCACGACGCGGCCGAACGTTGCATTTTGCAGGTCGCCGATGTAGCGCAACGCTTCCGGCAAGACCACCAGCAGCACGGCGCCGAGAATTACGCCCGGGATATGCCCCATGCCGCCGAGCACGACCATGCAAAGTATCATCACCGACTCGATCAGCGTAAAGCTTTCAGGACTGACGAAGCCTTGAAAGCTCGCAAAGAGTCCGCCCGCCAAGCCGCCGAAGCTCGCGCCCATCGCGAACGCAAGTAGCTTGATGTTGCGGGTGTTGATGCCCATCGCGGCCGCCGCGACCTCGTCTTCGCGGATCGCAATCCAAGCGCGGCCAATGCGCGAGTCTTCAAGCCGCAACGAAATAAAGATCACCCCTAGCACCAGCAGCAGAAACAGATAGTAATAGTTGTATAGCGCGGGCACTGTGAGCCCGAGCAGCTGATGCGAATGCGCGAGCGACAGTGCGCCGAATTGCAGCGGATCAATGCGGTCGACGCCTTGCGGGCCGTTAGTGATGTTGATCGGTGCATCGAGATTATTGAGGAAGATGCGGATAATTTCTCCGAAGCCGAGCGTGACGATAGCCAGATAATCGCCGCGCAAGCGCAATGTCGGTGCGCCTATCAATACGCCGAACACGCCGGCGACTAACGCGCCCGTCGGCAGCAGCAGCCATGCTGGCAGATGTAACCCGAAGTGCGGTGAGGCGAGCAGTGCGTAGCAGTAGGCACCGATCGCGAAGAACGCGACATAGCCGAGATCGAGCAACCCAGCGAAACCGACGACGATGTTGAGGCCGAGCGCCAGAATGATATACAGCAACACAGACGCTAGAATGCGCACCCACGCATTGCCGGCGACAGCGCTAACAGCGAACGGCAATACAGCGAGCAGCAACGCGAGCATCGCGTACACAATCCATACGACGCGCGAATTGTGTTTCAGGTTTTGCCAATGGCTGATGAGATCAGACATGACGCTAAGCTCTATCTGCGACGCGTTCGCCGAGCAGACCCGACGGCCGGAAAATCAGCACCAGGATCAGCACGGCGAACGCGAACACGTCCTGGTAGTTGCTGCCGAAAACGCCGCCAGTCAAGTCACCGATGTAACCGGCGCCGAGGCTTTCGATCACGCCGAGCAGCACGCCGCCGAGCATGGCGCCGCGCAAATTGCCGATTCCACCGAGCACTGCCGCGGTGAAGGCCTTGAGCCCGAGCATAAATCCCATGTAGTAATGCGCAACGCCGTAATACGCGCTTATCATCACGCCAGCGACCGCAGCGAGCGCGGAGCCAATAATGAAGGTGACCGAGATAATGGCGTTGACGTTGATGCCCATCAAGCTCGCGATCGCCTGGTTTTGCGAGGTCGCGCGCATCGCGCGCCCGAGCGATGTACGGTGCACCAGCCATTCGAGCGTTATCATTAGCAGACACGCGAGCAGTAGGATAAAAATCTGCAGATTACTGATTGTCGCGCCGCCAAGGTTGTGTGTGATCGGCGACAATATCGGTGGGAAAGGGAGATAGCGGCGGCCCCAGATCATCATCGCGACATTTTGCAGTACGATCGACACGCCAATCGCGGTGATCAACGGCGCGAGCCGCGGCGCGTGGCGCAGCGGGCGGTAAGCTACGCGCTCGATGGTGAAGCCTAGCAACATGCAGCACGGGATCGCGGCCGCGAGTCCGAGTCCGATCATGACCGGCGGCGGCAGCGCGATGCCGCTTCCGAACAATGCCTGGATTACCGACAACGCGATCATCGCGCCGATCATCACTACTTCGCCGTGCGCGAAGTTGATTAAGCCGAGGATGCCGTAGACCATCGTGTAGCCGAGTGCGACCAGCGCATAAATGCTGCCGGCGACAATACCGTTGATGAGTTGCTGCAGCAGGGTGTCCATAATTTTTCGTTCGCCGACGCTAAAACGGCACCTTACGGTGCCGTTTATATTACAGGATCAGCGCGACATTACTGTCCGGCGCCAGCGGTGCCCGATACCTCGAGCGTGTGCCATTGGCCATTCTTGACCTGATAGATCGTGACCGCGCTGTTCTTAAGGTCGCCGTTAGTGTCGAATTCTATCGGGCCGGTTACGCCGTCGCGCTTAATCCGGGCGAGGACCGGTAGGTATTGCGCTGGATCTGTCGAGTCTGCCTGCTTCATCGCCGCGGCCAGCGTCATTACCGCGTCGTAGGCGAACGGCGCGTAATTCTCGATCGGGCCATATTTGGCGACGAACTTGTCAGCGAAAGCCTTGCCACCCGGCATTTTATCGAGCGGCAGCCCGGGCGTTGAGGCAATCGCACCCTCGGTCGCCGCACCGCCAAGCTTGAGGAAGGCTTCGCTGCGCGCACCGTCGCCGGACAGGAATTGCGCAGTGATATCGAGCGATTTCATCTGCGCGAGCATCGGGCCGGCTTGGGTATCCATGCCTCCGTAGAAAATAAGGTCGGCACGCTTGCCTTTGATGCTGGTCAGAATGGCGCGAAACTCGGTCTTCTTGTCATCCACGTATTCGCGGTCCACGATCATCGCGCCAGCGGCGGCTGCGACCTTTTCGAATTCATCAGCCAGTCCTTGGCCGTACGCGGTACGGTCATCCACGACCGCGATTCTCTTGGCGCCCAATTTGTTGACTGCAAATTCGCCGAGCGCCGTACCTTGTCGATTGTCGTTGGCCATCATGCGGAACAACGTTTTGTAGCCCTGCTGAGTCAGGTCGGCCGCAGTTGCCGATGGCGTGATTTCGGGAATGCCGGCGTCGCTGTAGATTTTGGCGGCCGGGCGCGTGGTTCCGGAATTGAGGTGGCCGATGACGCCGACGACTTTTTCATCCACCAACTGCTGCGCGACGATCGCGGCGGTGCGCGGATCAGCCTGGTCATCTTTGCTGACCAAGTCGAATTTTATCTTCTTGCCGCCGATGACGAGACCTTGCGCGTTCAATTCATCGATTGCGAGGCGCGGGCCATTTTCATTGTCCTTGCCGAGGTGCGATTGTGGGCCGGTCAGGGGCGCCGCCGAACCGATTTTGACTACCACTTCGTCGGTGCTTCCTTCATCGGCTGGCCTGTCGCAACCCGCCAACGTTAGTGCTGCCACTAAAGCAATGCCGTACCAACGGATGAAGTTCATTAGGCTCGAGGATAAGTGGTTGTTGCAACGCGTCAAACGATTATCCCGACGCACTTTGGCATTGTCAATTTGCTTTGAGCGTGGCAAGCAACGCGTCAAGCTTGTCAATTGGCGGCAAACACGCTGTGTCGTGACAGACCCATGCGGTGGCGGTGTTGCGCAACGGCTTGTCGAGCGCGGCCGGTAATCCGGCAATTGCGGTAGGCAAGGCAACCGACATGACACGCGGCAGATAGCGTGCCGCGCACGCGCGCTGCCAACCGGCGAGCACCGCAGCATCTCCGCGCAGAATCACCACAGTTGGCGGCTGCAGATATTCTTCGAGCGCGTTGCACAAGCTCGTGTGGGAACTTGCCTGCTGATCGAGCGCAGGCTTGAACGCACGCAGCGTGCGCTCCGATGCTTTGAGGTAACGCAATTCGCCGGTCAAATAGCCAAGCCGCTGCAAGACATAAGTGGCGATGCCGTTGCCGGAAGGAATCGCTCCATCGTAAGCAGTCTTGACGCGCTGGATCAGGGTTTCGTGGTCATGACTGGTGAAAAAGAAGCCGCCGTGTGCGCGGTCTTCGAATTGTTCGAGCAGCAATTGCGCGAGCGCATTCGCCCATTCCAAATCATCGCTGCGGAAATCGTGCTGCATCAGTTCGAGTAGCGCGTCAATTAGAAAAGCGTGATCGTCGAGATAAGCGTTCAGGTGCGATCTGCCGTCCTTGTGCGTCGCGAGTAATCTTCCGTTGTGCCAGAGGTGTGTACGGATGAATTCTGTCGCCGCGCGCGCCGAGGCGAGCCATTCGGGACGATTGAACGTGCGCGCCGCGCGTGCCATACCCTTGATCATCAGCGCGTTCCAACTCGTAAGGATTTTTTCGTCACGCCCCGGCCGAATACGTTTCTCTCGTGCCGCGAATAATTTTATACGCGCCGCGTCGAGCAACACTTGTGCGCGTTCGAGCGGAATGTCGAGCCGTTGCGCGACCGCGGCAAGCGACTGCGTCACGCGTAAAATCCAATGATGTTCAAAGTTTGGCCCCGCGGTGAGTCCGTAATGTGGAGCGATCAATGCGTACTCGTCCGTACTCAGCGCGGCCTGCACCTGCTGCGGTGTCCAGACGTAAAACTTGCCTTCCTCATGTTCAGAGTCTGCATCGAGCGAAGAATAGTGACCCCCTTCTTTCGATTGCATCTCACGTATGACCCACGCCGCGGTGTCGGCGACGACGCGTTCGTACAGCGGCTGCCTATCGGCGAGCCACGCGTCGCTGTACAGCGCGAGCAGCAGCGCATTGTCGTAGAGCATTTTCTCGAAATGTGGGATCGTCCATTCGCCGTCCACCGAGTAACGGCAGAAACCGCCGCCAAGCTGGTCGTAAATGCCACCCTCGGCCATTTGAACCAGTGTACGTTTGACCATGTCGAGCGCATAGTCGTCGTTTGTAATACTTGCACGCCGTAGGCAGAAGCCGAATTCGACCGGATGTGGGAACTTGGGCGCGTTGCCGAGGCCACCGTGTTCTTCGTCGCAGTGATCCTTGAGTTCGCGCAGCGCAGTATCGAGCGGCGACACCTGCAGTCGTGTGTCCGGCGCCAGCGGTTCGGCGTGCGCAAGGATCGCGCGTAACCGTTCGTTTTGCTGTTCGATCTCAGCGCGCTGGCTATGGTAGGCGGCAGCGACTTGCGCGAGGACATCCTTGAAACCGGGCATGCCGTAGCGCGATGATTTCGGGAAATAGGTACCGGCGAAAAATGGCGTTTGGTCCGGCATCAGGAACATCGTCAATGGCCAGCCCCCGTTGCGCTGCGTGAGCATGCCGTGCACGGCCTGGTAAATCTGGTCGAGGTCGGGACGCTCCTCGCGATCTACCTTAATATTGACGAACAGTTTGTTCATCAGCGCGGCGGTTTCTACATCCTCAAACGATTCGTGCGCCATCACATGGCACCAGTGGCACGCCGAATAGCCGATCGACAGCAGAATCGGCTTGTTCTCGAGCTTGGCTTTTTCCAGCGCTTCCGATCCCCATGAATACCAATCAACAGGGTTGCTCGCGTGCTGCTGTAGGTAGGGGCTAGTTTCTTGGGCGAGACGATTACGCGAGGAAAGAGGTTCAATCATCAGATGGTGGATGAGGCGGCGGCGATTTTCTCAGCAAGAACTTGCCTACCAATTGCAACACGCGTAGCACGAGGAGCTTCTTGTTGATCCCCGGGCATTTCGATGGCTTTCTGGTAAGGCTCAAAATCTTCGTCAAGAGTTGGAGCATGATATGCGAGATACCAAGGCTGTAGCACTGATTCCTCCATTTACAATATTCCTAAATTACTTGAATTCATTACTACCATATAAACCAGAAATTCTGTATCCCATAATGATCAAGCTCGAGTTTAGGTGAGGTCTCCACACGAACAGGAAAAAATATTTTTCGTTTGACACATGATTCTAAAATATTCAGTACGAGTCAGGTTGTTTGATTGTCGTAAAATTTGTCCCAATACAGATTGGAATGAAGCTGTTCAAACAGGTCAGAAAAAAATGTCGAGGCGGCCCCCATCAATGCATGATCTACAACTGAATCGCCTCGTCAAACAGCAACCGGATAGCGTTACGTAGCTGTCGACGCGTTGCTTCAAGACTTGTGATTTGTATATGATTGCTCATAAATGTATTTCGGGCGTCTAAAAGTAGACGGCCCGAAAATAAATAAATCTACGACTCAATATCTGTTACCGCACCCTTGCTCGCGGTTGAAACCAGCTTGATGTACTTTCCAAGTGCGCCGCGCGTATAGCGCGGGTTCGGCTGCTTCCATGTGGCGCGGCGCTGAGCGATTTCCGCATCGCTGACATTGAGCTGAATCAGATGTTTGTATGCGTCGATCGTGATCGAGTCGCCTTCATGCACCAATGCGAGTACGCCGCCAGAGTACGCTTCGGGTGCGACATGGCCAACCACCATACCCCAGGTGCCACCAGAAAAGCGACCATCGGTAATCAGGCCGACCGATTCGCCCAGCCCCTGGCCGATCAGCGCCGAAGTTGGCGCTAGCATTTCCTGCATGCCGGGCCCCCCTTTCGGTCCTTCATAGCGGATCACGAGCACATCGCCGGGTTTTATTTTCTTGGCGAGGATTGCGTCCATCGCCATTGGTTCGGAATCGAATACGCGCGCGGGACCGGTAATCTCAAGGCTTTTCAGCCCACTGATCTTCGCGACGCAGCCCTCAGGTGAAAGGTTGCCTTTGAGAATTGCGAGGTGGCCTTGCGCGTAGAGCGGCTTGTTCCACGGCCGGATCACTTCCTGATCCGTACGCGGTTCGTCGGGAATGTCTATCAATTCCTCGGCCAAGGTTTTTCCGGTAATCGTGATTGCGTCGCCGTACAGCAGCCCGCGATTGAGCAGCATCTTCAACACCTGCGGCACGCCGCCCGCCTGATGAAAATCGGTCGCAACGAAACGCCCTGATGGTTTCAGTTCGCACAGCACCGGCACCTTTTTACGCACACGCTCGAAGTCATCAATCGCCCATTCGACTTCGGCTGCATGAGCGATGGCGAGGTAGTGCAGCACTGCGTTTGTCGAGCCGCCGGTCGCCATCACCAGCGCGATCGCATTTTCGAGGGATTCCCGCGTGATGATATCGCGCGGTTTCAAGTCGAGTTTTATCGCGTTGACCAGCACGCGTGCCGAGGCTGCGGCAGACTCCGCTTTCTCGGGATCGGGCGAGGCCATTTGCGACGAACCAAGCAAACTCATGCCGAGGGCCTCGAATGACGACGACATGGTGTTCGCGGTGTACATACCGCCGCACGCACCGAAACTCGGACATGCATTCTTCTCGATGCCGACCAAATCCTCTTCTTTCATTTTGCCGGCGGTGAACGCGCCTACTGCCTCGAACGGCGAAACGATCGTGAGCTTCTCGCCTTTCCAAAAGCCGGGCTTAATGGTGCCGGCGTAGACGAAAATGCCAGGCACATTAATTCGTGCCATCGCCATAATGCTGCCGGGCATATTCTTGTCGCAGCCGCCGACCGACAGTACGCCGTCCATCGCCTGACCGTTGACCGAGGTTTCGATCGCGTCGGCGATTACTTCGCGCGACACCAGCGAGTATTTCATTGCTTCGGTGCCCATGCCGATGCCGTCGGTCACAGTCGGGAACCCGAATACCTGTGGCATCGCGCCCGCTTCCTTGAGCGCGGCCATCGCGCGGTCCACCAGCGGCTGAATGCCAGCATTGCACGGGTTCATCGTCGAGTGGCCGTTTGCTACGCCGACAATCGGTTTGTCAAAATCGCCGTCATTGAAACCGACCGCGCGCAACATCGCGCGGTTCGGTGAGCGCGCCACGCCCGCAGTGATCACTCGGCTGCGTTTGTTCAGTGCCATTTGCTTTCCCTGCTACGTATAATCGAGTAATTTTACCGCGAGACTACCGAAACATGCTGGTTCATCCGCAATTCAATCCCATCGCAGTTGATCTTGGCAAGTGGGATATTTTCGGCCTCACACTGCACCCTGCCATCCATTGGTACGGTGTGATGTATTTGATCGGATTCGTGCTGTTTTTGGTGCTTGGCAAATATCGCGCGCGTCAGAATTTGTTGACCGGCTGGCACCCGCGGGAGATCGAAGACCTACTATTTTATGGCGTACTCGGCGTCATCATCGGAGGCCGGCTCGGCTATGTGCTGTTCTATAAATTCAGCGAATATCTGGTGTCGCCGTGGCACGTATTTTATCTGTGGGAAGGCGGCATGTCGTTTCACGGCGGGTTTCTGGGCGTGCTAGTCGCGATGCTGCTGTTTGCTCGACGTAGCCACAAGCATTGGCTAGCGGTCACCGACTTCATCGCGCCACTGGTGCCGCTGGGGCTGGCGTGTGGTCGGCTCGGCAATTTCATTAACGGCGAACTGTGGGGGCGGCCGACCGATGTGCCATGGGCGATGATTTTTCCGAACGTCGATCCAACGCCGCGCCATCCCTCGCAATTTTACGAATTCGGGTTGGAGGGCGTGACACTGTTTCTGATTTTGTGGTGGTATTCGGCCAAACCGCGGCCACGCGGTGCAGTGTCGGCGTTGTTCCTGATCGGCTACGGAACGTTTCGCTTTCTAGTCGAGTTCACCCGCGAGCCGGACAATTATCTTGGCTTGCTCGCGCTCGGCTTATCGATGGGACAGTGGTTATCGCTGCCTATGATAGTCGTTGGCGTTGCGCTGCTGATCTGGTCGTACCGGCTGCCAGCTAGTTGAGCTTCTTCATTTTGGGCTGGGATGCCGCTGGCGATGGTCCGTGCGCAGCACGGCGACCGAGCAGCCGTTCGAAGTTGCCAAGAGAAAACAGCTGCGCGTAGAGGCAGGCCAGAATATTTTTCTGCACCAGTTCTTTGAGGATGGCGGCATTGAGCGCAGCGAGCTTGGCCTCTGCAATGCGAAACAAGCCAGTCATTTGCAACGGCTGTCCCTGATTCGGCACCGCCTGCATTACGAACGGATCTAGCAACTGATGTTGTGTAAGCAGCTGACACATTTCTTCGGTACGCGCCATGTCGGCTTCGTATTCGAACAATAATTTTTCCAGCATTTGCCATTCCGGTGCTGCGTTGCCGTGCCGGTCGAACAGCGCCGCGCCTTGGTCGTCGAGCGATTCCTTCTCGACACAGGTGACGCGCTCGGGGCGCATCTCGCCATTGACGGTGATGCGAGTCATGCAAAAAGGATAGCGCCGCACGTACGCTGGAAAGTAGACCGTGGCATCCCACATCTTGTCTGGCTGCACGAACAGGTTTTGTCGCGACTCGAAACCGAGCACTATCATCGGCGCGTAGGTTTTGCCTTGATCGCTGCTGATGAATGCCAGTGGATAGTCGCGGCTTGCCAAGGGAAATTCTGAGCAGCTTATCGGCATTAGCGTCATGCTGCGAAATACCGGTGGCACCATTCGGCCTTGCAGCAAGCGCACGCGGTGGGTCTTGGTCAGGGGTACGACTTCGCTGAACCCGTACGGTGGAGTAATCTGCATCGGCAGCCTCGTTGTTAGTGCTTAATTATAACTGTCCAATTACGCCGATTTTCTATGACCGACTGTCGGAGCGATGCACGACATAGGCATCTTGAAAATCATCGTAGACAAGCCCTCTCCATGATCCCGGATAAAAAGCGACTACAGTGAGACCCGCTTGAGCCACCATGGTTTCAAACGCTGCGCGTTCAAATGCAACCGCAAGCTCAGGCTCGGCCACGGATTCTATCAATGCACCTTCCAAACGATGGCGGAAGGTGAACAATGTCGCTGCATTATTTATCTGCGAGCTGGATTCGGCATCCAGGATGAAGCAAGTGAAGTATGCTTTCCCGTCGTTTTTTAGACAGCGCGCTATTTCCGCCAGATAGTGTGCAACTTCAGTCGCTCGCATATGGGTAAATACTGAAGTGGCGAATGCGAATTCCATGCTTTGGTTTGTGCAGGGGAAGGTGTAGATGTCAGCATTTCCATTGCCTTGGGAATTGTAAAA
>Ga0302325_10030681_pt1 | contig 11079 bp, 15 predicted proteins | sample Palsa_T0_2_FD_201948 | JGI IMG/M metagenome (GOLD analysis project Ga0302325, IMG submission 201948) | Peat permafrost microbial communities from Stordalen Mire near Abisko, Sweden - Palsa_T0_2 | ecosystem: Environmental > Terrestrial > Soil > Palsa > Peat permafrost | place: Sweden: Abisko...
TGATTGCTGCCCGCCTGAATGCTGACGTAGCTGGAACCGTTGTAAGCAACCGCGTCTTTGAGGATATAGGTGACGCCCGAGTTCCAGCTCCCCCGCCAGTTCAGCCCCGCCTGTCCGGGTGCACCCGGCGCTCCCTGCTGACCACGCGGGCCGGATGGTCCCGTCTGCCCGGGCGCACCTGGCGGACCAGGCGCACCTGCCGCTCCCGCCGCGCCCTGCGGCCCCGGCGCTCCGGCGGCCCCAGACGGACCCGTGGCGCCCGCCGCTCCAGAAGGTCCTGGCGTTCCGGCGGGTCCGTCCGGGCCGGGCGGCCCGACCACGGCGGGAATCACGCCATTTTGCAACGTAACGACCGTGGTTGGCGCCGGCAAATCCATGGGCGCCGTGGCGTTGATCTGATAAATCACCTCGCCCGGCGCCATCCCCGCAAAACTTACTTTCGCTGCCCGGCCGCCAAACTCCACGATTGGCAGGATCGCGGCAGTGGCCAACGGGTTCTCCGGTCCAGGCTGTCCCGAGGCCAGCGCGGGGATAACGACTCCCAGGCCCGAGGCGTAAATGGTGATCGAGTCCCCAGCCAGCACCGGATTTGAATTGCTGACGAGCGCCCCAGCCTTCAATACGCGATATATCGCCGGGTCCTGCGCCAGCAGGATAACCTGCAAATTGGCGGTCCCACCGTCGGCATGCACCACCATTTGCACAGAACTCACATCCAAAAGTTCGAATGGAACCTGCGCATTGATTTGGGTCGGCGAAACGGATAGAAGAGGTGCGGGAACAGAGTCGAATGTTACCTGGGTACCTCCCAAAAGGGTTGGAAGGGGAAAGCCATTGGCGGAGGCGGATGTGGATGCTAGATTCTTGCCATTGATCGATACAATGGACCCGCGCGCGGCCACCGGGACGCTGGATGAGCTTTTGTTACTGGCCGCGTTTACAAATGAGGATATGCTGGGCACCGGCGTCTGTCCCCGCAACGATGCCGAATCGAAAAGCAAGAAAAGCAATACGCCCCGCGTTGCTGACCACCTGGTTCTTCCGTGGGTTGCCTTTCGTCGGCAAATCCCCTCTGTATTAGTCTCCTGTGTCATAAAAATCCTGATGCACACTCTTTTGCTACCAGAAGGGTATCGGCCGATTCCAATGTTCTTCAAGTTGAACTCGACAAGCCTCGAAAACGGTTCAACGTGCGAAACCGTGCCCCAACCAATCTGCGGAAGCCAGCGTGGCCCGTACACAACGCCAAGTGGCTGATCGCGCACCTCCACGCGCATCTCTGACTGGACGCCTGGGTTTGTTTGGCGCATCCATGCGGACCCCCTTCGTTGTAACGGCGCGAAGTGAGGAATAGTGGTTCAGACAGCTATGAGCGGCAAGTTCACAATGGCCACTAACGGCTCCGACGATCAGCCATTCCAGAGCCAAACTGGTCTTCCGGCCATTTCTCGTGAGTCTCTACACAACTTGCCGCCGTCAAGGGCTACCGTGTGGAGATCAACTTTGAATGCGGTTGAGGCGTTCCTTTCCCACATAAGTTGGCCACCATCTTTCAATGTACTTGTTCAGACGGTCCTTATCCGTGAATGCGGGTGCCGTGCGAAAGCTACCATCTGGGAACGTCGCCCTAATGTGAAACTGCAAGACACCCGATGCAGAGTGGGGTGCTTTTACCACTTCCCAGAAAGCAATCGCTCGAGTCGAGCGATACTTAGCATCACTAATCCGTATTTTTCCATGGTATCGGCCTCTCCTGTTCGGTCCGTTCACTCTCCACCAACGTCTCAATGCACGTTCACTTCCATTTACGCTAATTCTCCTCGAATAATATACGTCCTGGCTGCGACCATGGGACAAACCGTAAAGTGCCTGATGTGGACCGGCATATTCGCCGGTAACAGTCGTCGACAAGCCCCGCCCGCCAGTTCCTGGGGAATCCACACGTAATGCGAGATTCCTTAAATGTTCTACCGACTCCGCTGAACTGCCTCGGATCGATGGACCCGAGAGTGCTCTTACCCGGCACGACCGGCTTGCTGATATGGATGGTCCTAACTTATGTTAAATGAAGGCATGCGCGAAAATCGAGACATGACGGGCCAGAGATGGCAGTTTTCCGAATGGGCCCCGGTTTGTACCCCTTGGGTCGCTTCCTAAGAACAGCAATGCTGGCTTCTGGCGAAATGCGTGTTCGCCCTGACCTGCCCCCGTTATTTCTAGCAATCATAACCTGAGAAACTCACAAATTGCCGCTCTTTGTGCAATCTGGTGCTGTCCTCTGATCCCTGCTCCTTCCGTTTTCTTGCTCACTCTAGAGGCTGCGCAAGAACGCGGCCAGATCCTAGAGGGCCGAGTTGTGCCAGTTGAGTTAAGCCGGCCTGGCGCAACTGGTGGACGGCGCGAAGGAAGCGCGGCACCCCTTGCAGTCGATCCAAGAATCCGCGCCGCATTGCGATGAGGTCGTCAATGGTAGCGTTTCGCCGTGCTGGCACCCCGCCGGTCGTGCCGGGCCCTCCGAGCGCCGCTATTCGGCCTGAGTTCGTCCACGGAACTTGGACATCTGAGTCCATGGCCTCGAGCTGGCGCGGACCTTCCAGCCCGCTGCGCCGCCGGGGAGGTCAGAAACGCGAGGCAGTGGTTTCATGCGCGGCGGGCAGCAGCCGGCTTTTTGGAATCTCGGTGATTTCGTGATCTTCGGCGTAATCGATACCTTTAGCGGTGACTGCGAGACGGCCGTTGTCGGCGCGCACCACCAGCCCGTTCTCCTTTAAATACCAAAGGCTGCACTCTAGGTGTTCACGCGGGCAACCGAGCAGACCTTCCAAATCGCGGAGGTTCAATGTCGGCGAGGAGGGCTGGTTCAGCCGCGTGATATAGAGCAGTTCGAGAATGCCCCGGCGCTTAGCTTTCTCCGCCATCTTGCCCTTCCCCGCTTCCTTATTTTCGAAGATGCGCCAGCGCTCCTGGCGGTAGAACTGCAAGTGCACATCATAGGCTGCACGTTTTTCCGGATCGCCGACCACGTTGTAAGCTTCGGTGATCTCACGAAAGGTGGCCCCGTCGCCGGTAACCGTATTATCGGGATGATAGCGCTGAGCCAGGAGACGGTAGACACGGTGGATCATGTCAGGATCGGCGTTGGGGCTCACCTGGAGGAGCTCGTAGTAATCGGGAAGCGTCTCGGTGGGCTTCTGAGCCGGAGAGTGATAACCGCCCTCATATCCGTACTGTGTAGACACGGCCAACAGGAAAGCACTTCGAGTACCTAATGGCGCACGATCTCCACTCGCCCTTCCAAGTGGTTCAGATCTTGTCCGTACGGGGGCAAGACCGGAACCTTGGCGACTTCTTTAGGTATGAACTTCAGTGCCGGGACTAAGCCGAGCTGGGGAGTCTTCAATAAACCCTAAGACCCGGGCCCGAGCCGGCGCTACCTTGTGCCGGCATGCGGCATTATTTTAGTTCACGCTGCCGGGCGGCAACGGTTCGCAGAATTCGATTCTTTGTCCAGCGTGGTGCAGTCAATTGAGTATGTCGGGCATAGTATTAATCGTGCTATATTCGGCAGAGGAATGCGATAGTAGATGTACTGCTCAGGGGATAACCCAGGAATTGTAGGTGGCCTCAATCCACTCGGCCTTCCGTTCTCTCGCACTCTCGCCTTCGATCTTAACGGCGTCTGAAACTGCCGACCTCAAGTGACGAGAATCGCACATCTCGCTACTTCAGTTCCGGACACACCTACGCTGCTTCCTCTCGCGAAAAGACATCGCCTCCGAAAGCACTAAGCGAGGAGTCGTGAAAGCTTCGAGGCTCTGTCACGGCCGTTCTCCGTTTGCTGGGGTGTTTGAAATTGAAACAGAGATGGTTCAAACTGAACCATCTCCACGCTCTCGCCGACAAAGTGCGAAGGCGAGTCTATGGATTGGTTGGGGTAGGAGCCTGACGGCTAGCGCCGAACCCCTCACTGTTCCTCCCTGGCCTTTTTTCATGCGCGAGCCCTTTCATTCTAGACGAAGATGCCATTTTCAATCCGATCCAATCCAAGCCGTCTCGACCAATGCCGCCGCCGGGAACGATGATGGCCCCGTCGCTGTTTTCCGGGCTCGCGCAATACTCGGTATTGTCGCAGATGGGCAGTAAAGTTGCGTTGCAGTGGCGTCTGAAAGAGCATCTCTTCTCCCGGAAAAATTCTCGGCGAGGTAGAATTCGGTTGCGGTTCTTCAAAAACCGAGATTGACGTGACGACCGCGGATGACCAGCATAGGACAAGGGGGCATTTTGGCGCGACTCACGACTACGCCAGAGGATGCGCCTACGGAAGGCTATTCGCTCAGCAGGTCATCAGACCTGCCAGCCATATGATTTCGGTGCGCACATTCGTGCGCGGGGCTCTTATGCCTATTCGTAAGCCGCAGCCAAGGACTGTGATCGCTTCGGAACTAGCGAAGGCGGTTTGCAACAGCGCGTACTGCGAGGGCCCCGAACAGAGACAGTAAACCGATTAGCCCAACCAGTGGCAATGGACTCGCCGTTTTCGGTAACGTCGCCAGTAGCCTCGGCTGCATATCCGGCTCTACAGCTGTCTCTGCGGGCGGTTGCGTAACGACTTCGGCCGCTTGTACTTCTTCTCCCGTGGGTTTATTGCCATGACGGGCGCCTGCTTCAATTGCACGACCACCGGCTCGTCCGGGGACTTGACCACCACGGTGACTTCCGGCGTAATCTCGACCGGTGTGTAGAGAACAATCGTCTTCGTCTCTTGGGCCAACTCCATTGCTCTAGCCTTCGGATAGACGAACTCCTCGCCCCAATTTCTGCCCGGATAGAACCATGCGAGGAGGGCTTCAGGCCGTCCCATTGGTCTTTCCCTAAACGTCATCACCGTCTTGCTGGTCGCCCGAAGACGATAGTTTGGGATGGCCAGAATGGTAGCGTAAACCACGGTTTCATCCTGATTGAAAATCTGGACGATGTGGCGGTCGGACTGGGAGTCCAGAATTTTGAACACATAAGTGCCGGCGGGCAGCACCCCCCATCCCGCGAGGTGGACGCCCGGAATCTCCGCGGGTGCGCTGAAAGTAATGACAGTTTTTCTTTTCCACTCATCCGCGCTGGCGCTGGGCACAAACATCGTTCCTGAAAGTGCCAAACAAAACATGGTTGTTGTTACTATTCCAAATAACTTCACGCTGAACTCCTTTTTCTGAACAACGCGTGTGAGTTCATCCTTTGCCGGTACACACTATCGCTTTAGTGCGTAAGATCTCACGTTCCTACTCTCGGGTCCATCGGCCCGAGGCAGTTCAGCGGAGTCGGTAGAACACTTAAGGAATTTCGCATTACGTTGTGGGTTCCCCAGGAACTGGTGTAGCGCGCGTTGCGAAAGGTCGGGATCGGGTGAATTCTTGGGTGGGAGGGTTGAACACGACCGATTCTCCACTCCCACCGTTCATCGCCGGGGCCTCTCGACGACTGTTACCCGCGAATATGCCAGTCCACATCCCGCACTCTACGGTCCGCCATGGTCGTAACCGGGACGCATATTATTGGGGAGAATTAGCGTAAATGGAAGCGAACGTGCATTGAGACGTTGGTGGAGAGTGAGCGAACCGACCACAGGAGAGGCCGAAACCATGGAAAAGTACTGAATTAGTGATGCTAAGTATCGCTCGACTCGGGCGATTGCTTTCTGGGAAGTGGTAAAAGCACCCCACTTTGCGTCGGGTGTCTTGCAATTTCGCATTAGGGCGACGTTCCCAGATGGTAGCTTTCGCACGATGGCACCCGCATTCACAGATCGGGACCGTCTGAACAAGTACATTGAAAGATGGTGGCCAACTTATGCGGGAAAGGAACGCCTCACCCGCATTCAAAGTTGATTTCCACACCTATCAAGATGGTGCACTTTCGCACTGTCAGCGAAACCGAAACGATTCCGTCGGCGACCAGCGTCTCCGATTATCGTGGTTATGGTTGGGCCGTTCCATCGGAACAACCTGCTCGCAAATCCGCATGACAGCCAAGCGACGACGGTTCGCTTAACGCATGACGACCATTAGAGTCGAATCAACACTTGTCGTATTGAACAGACTTTTCTTGCAATCCCCGTGGTCTAGAGAATAAAAGCCAAAGACGAAGAATGAAGTCACTTTCGTTTGTTAACATGCGTTTCGTCAAGCACCGTCTGTCTCGTTGGTTGGTTCCGAGCATTACTGTTATTTGTATAGCGAGTGGCATTGTCACGTGGTATTTTTCGTTGCCGGAGGGAACTCAGGTAGTGGAAGCCACCGCTTCGCAGGCGATGGAGTCTAACGAGCCAATCCAACCGATTGAGCCGCTGCCTAGTTTGGATCCCAGGAAAATCAACCTCGGGCACAAGTTGTTTGACGATCCACGACTCTCGCACAATAACCAAGTGTCCTGCACAAGTTGCCACAATCTCAAGAGCGGAGGAACGGACCGGCTGGCGCGATCGATTGGCATCAATGGCGCACTGGGCGTCATCAACGCTCCCACCGTCCTTAACAGCGGCTTCAACTTCAATCAGTTTTGGGATGGCCGGGCGGATACGCTCGAAAACAAATCGACGAACCAATTCAGTCAAAAATGGAAATGGGCTCAAGTTGGCCAGAGGTGATCGAGAAGTTGATCGGTTCTCCAGATTACGTTCGGGCATTTCGTCAAGTTTATGGTGATGGCATCCTACGCGAACACGTTAGAGATTCGATCGCCGAATTCGAGCGCTCACTGTCGACGCCCAATTCCCGTTTTGATCGATACTTGCGCCACCACACAGGCGCTGTGAGCAGTAGTGAGCAGCAAGGCTATGAGCTATTCAAATCATTCGGTTGCGCGAGTTACCATCAGGGAGTGAACATTGGTGGAAACATGTATCAGAAGTTGGGGGTGATGGCCCCTTACTTTGCGGATCGGGGCCATATCAACAGGGCCGACCGGGGCCGTTTCAATGTCACCGGAGATTCGCGCGACATGTACATGTTCAAAGTGCCAAGCCTCCGGAACGTGGAATTGACTCCGCCTTATTTCCATGACGGAAGCGCGGCTACACTGCAGGACGCAGTTCGCATGATGGCGAAGTACCAGCTTGGCCGACATCTCACGGATCATGAAGTTGAATTGATCGTTGAATTCCTGAAGACATTGACTGGGGAGTTGAATGGGCATCCGCTATGACCATGGCACAGATAAGAAGTGTGTTGATAGGCGCTGGAGCCGCGTCGCTGCTGACATTCATGTTCATTCAACAGAGGTCTGTGGATCCCAGGCAGCACAACCGGTTCATTGGCAACCTTTTGCGGATGAAACAACTAGATGCCGAAATCAACCGTGATCTGCTCAGTTCCCGGTACGAACTGCTCAGATCCTACGATCCCTTTGTCCAAAAGCTCGACGAAATACGCAAGGCCGGAGCGGGCCTCCAACTCATTCCCCTTTTTGTTAGTGGGAGCAAAAGAGAACAAATCGTGCAGCTCCTGAAACGCGAATCGGAAGTTCTTTCCGAAAAAGCGCGCCTGGTCGAAACCTTCAAATCCAATAACGCGGTTCTAAACAACTCCCTTCGATATTTCCCCGTCTTGATGGCCGAAGCCACCCGCGCGGCAGCTGAAGCCAAAGACACGCAGTTCCAAGTTCATCTTACAAACTTGTTTCGGGACATTTTGCTCTCCGATCTTACGTCCCATTCCGATCTAGTAGGTGTGCTGAACGCTGAAATCACCCTCATCGCCAGCGACGCGACTCGGCGCCCGGCGTTGGGCGCAATTCTCGGCAACGTAAGGGCGCACGCGATGACCATCACATTGGTCAAGCCCCAGGTGGAAGCGACCTCCGAAGAGTTGAACTCATTTCCAACCGGGCGCAGCTTCGACGCTATTTTCCGTGGCTTATTTGCGCGACTATGATCAGACTCTTAAGGTCAGCGAGATCTACAGGATTTTCCTTTACCTCTGTTCGGTGATCCTGCTTGCTTACGGCGCGGATAGGACCGTGAACTTGGTGAAGTCTCGTGTAGTGGTTGAACAAGCGAAGGCCGCCAGCCAGGCCAAGAGTCAATTCCTTGCCAACATGAGCCATGAAATTCGCACTCCGATGAACGGAATCATCGGAATGACGGAACTCGCCGTGGACACAGAACTTAACCCCGAGCAGCGCGAATTTATGGGCATGGTAAAGAGCTCGGCGGATTCCTTGCTCTCGCTGCTCAATGACATCCTCGACTTTTCTAAGATCGAGTCGGGAAAACTCGACCTCGAACTGATCGAGTTCGATCTGCGCGACACCCTGGACTTGGCGGTTAGAGCGACGAGTATTCGCGCTCAACAGAAGGGTCTCGAATTGGTGTATGACATTGCTCCTGACGTGCCGAACGCTTTGTTGGGAGATCCCACCCGGCTAAGTCAGATTGTTCTCAATCTGGTGGGCAACGCGGTGAAGTTTACCTCGCAAGGGGAGATCGTGCTCCGAGTCGAGAAGCAAGAAGAGACGCAAGACGAAGTCACGATCCATTTTGCCGTAACGGACACCGGTGTTGGCATTCCGTTGGAGAAACCACAATCCATATTCCTAGATTTCACGCAAGCTGACAATTCGATGTCTCGGAAATATGGAGGAACTGGATTGGGCCTCGCAATATCCTCTCGGCTGGTCGAAGCGATGGAAGGGCGCATCTGGGTTGAGAGCAAACCCACGTTGGGCAGCACATTCCATTTCAGCGCACTGTTTGCGCTGCAGAAGAATCGTCTGCCAGTCACCGAGCCAAGCTTGGCTCTGGCTGGCCTGACGGTGTTGGTCGTCGACGATAATGCCACCCATTGCCGCATACTGGAGGAAATGTTGCGGGATTGGGGGATGAACCTACAATCATAGATCGAGGTCAGCATGCACTGAGGCAAATGGAGCACGCAATCGGCCTTGGATTTGCTTATCCCCTCGTCCTGCTGGATGCCCACATGCCGGACGCGGATGGATTCTGGATCGCGGACCAAATTAAGAACAATCCCAGGTATGGCGAATCGAAAGTAGTGATGCTCACGTCCGTCGGTTTGCGGGGCGATACCGCGAAAAGTCGCAAGGCTGGGGCCAGCGCTTATTTGGGCAATTATATACTTGACTAATTCTCGGTTCTGGCGTACGATTGAAGTATGGAAGCCGCCAACAAAGGACCGCAAACCCTTCAAGAAGCTATCGTTTACTTCTCTGACCCAATGACCTGCCTTGAGTACTTGGTGGCACGCCGTCCCGAGTGGAAGGACGGAGTTGTTTGCCCCAGGTGTGGTAGCTCTCGGGTCGGTTTCCTTAAGAATCAACTTAGGTGGCAGTGCAGCGAACGGCATCCCCGGCGGCAATTCTCCGTTAAGGTCGGAACCATTTTTGAAGACTCCCCGCTGGGCTTGGAAAAGTGGCTTCCGGCAATGTGGCTCATCCTGAATTGCAAAAACGGTATCAGCAGTTGCGAGATCGCCCGAGCGCTTGGCGTCACTCAGAAAACTGCGTGGTTCATGCTTCACCGGATCAGACTCACTCAGCAAGGCAAGCAGGGCGGCAAGCTGGCGGGCGAAGTGGAGATCGATGAAACTTTCATCGGCGGTAAGGCGCGGAACATGCATAAGTCGAAACGTGAGCGCGTCATCACCGGCACTGGCGGAAAAGATAAAACCGTCGTGATGGGTATGATGGAGCGCGGCGGGAACGTTCGGGCTTTCGTTGTTGACAGCCGGCGTACGAAGGAACTTCAGAGCAACATCCGCGAACACGTTGAAGCTGGCGCGGCGATTTTTACCGACGAACTGAGATCCTACGATGGGCTCGAAGATGCCTTTCAGCACCAAGTCATCAATCACGCGGTCGAGTACGTGAACGGGAATGTCCACACCAATGCGCTGGAGAACTTTTGGTCGCTTCTGAAGCGTGGCCTGCATGGAACCTACGTGAGCGTTGAGCCGTTCCACTTGTTCCGCTACATAGACGAACAGGCATTTCGTTTTAACAACCGAAAGATGACCGATGCCGAGCGATTCGACATTGGTGTGCGCGAGATCACCGGCAAGCGGCTGACCTACGAGGAACTCATCGGCAAGGTGGGAGCCACCGAAACGATCAATTAAACCGTGGCGGGGAAAACGCGGACCTAAGCCGAAGTAGTCTTTGGCTTGGGTCCTCTGCGGTTCGGATTCGCCAAGGCCTTCTTTTTGTACTCCCGTTCGCGCCGCATGAGTGTGGAGTGGGGTACAGAAATAATCTGACGTACGCCTTCATCGAAGCGCTGCAACGCCAGTGGTCCCTCGTGACAATGCGGAAGGACGGAGGAAGGTTCTGATTTCATCTCGTGCTGCTCCTATCATGACACTATCCAACTGGGTAAGGTAGCTAGTCCGCCTGCGACGGAAATCCTGCCTCTTTCAATAATCGCGCCAAGCGCTCTTTGTTGGCTTTTGCGGCATCTATTTGGTTCGATAGTTCCAGCAGATCACCCCCGACTGGAAGTTCCATACGTGAGCCGCCTGTAGTAAATGAGTCAGCATAGGAATGCTCAGTTCGCAAACTTTCACCTACGCGCACCAAATAGCCGCCGAGACTTTCAGCCTCTGCGTGGAGGGCCGCACCTCGGTGATCACCTCAAAACCGGCCATACATGATCACTTCAAAACCGGCCAACGAAGCTGCACTCAGAACATGAAATTGTTTTACCTCGCCGATGCCCGTTCCTGCAAGTTCTGTTCAGTCTCCTTTTGACGTGTCATGCTCGGTCCCGACCAACGGGAGGGCGCAGGATGCTTCGGATGAAGCTTTTCGTTTTTCCTTCTGAGGAAGGTTTTTGTTTTGCTTTTGAGAGGGGTCGCAGGGGCGAAGCCCCCGCGGGGTTCGGGGCGGAGCCCCGAGCAGGCCAGCTCAAGTAGCGAATCATTGAGTGTCTCCCACGGTGGTTGCCGCCGTCTTGGTGCGCCAGCTACGCGGACCGCACTTGAGCACATGTCCATGGTGAAGTATGCGATCGAGCATGGCGGTGACCGCCGCCACGTCGCCCAATAGTTTTCCCCAGTCTTCAACCGGGCGGTT
>Ga0302325_10030683_pt1 | contig 11079 bp, 5 predicted proteins | sample Palsa_T0_2_FD_201948 | JGI IMG/M metagenome (GOLD analysis project Ga0302325, IMG submission 201948) | Peat permafrost microbial communities from Stordalen Mire near Abisko, Sweden - Palsa_T0_2 | ecosystem: Environmental > Terrestrial > Soil > Palsa > Peat permafrost | place: Sweden: Abisko...
CCACTCGACGCCCTGGCCGCGCTCAAGTCCGCGGGCGTCAGCGTCATCGCCGAGGTCAAGCGGTCAAGTCCGTCGCGCGGCGCGATGGCCGCGATCGACGACCCGGCGGCGCTCGCGGCCGACTACGAGGCGGGCGGCGCGCGGGTGATCAGCGTGCTGACCGAGCGGCGGCGGTTCGGCGGGTCGCTTGAGGACCTGGCCGCCGTCCGGCGGGCGGTGCAGGTCCCGGTGCTCCGCAAGGACTTCGTGGTGAGCTCCTACCAACTCTGGGAGGCGCGTGCCTACGGCGCGGACGTGGTGCTGCTGATCGTTGCCGCGCTTGAGCAGTCCGCGCTCGTGTCGCTGGTGGAGCGGGCGCTGTCGATCGGCCTGCTGCCGCTGGTGGAGATCCACGCCGATGAGGAAGTTGACCGCGCGGTCGACGCGGGCGCCACGGTCATCGGGGTGAACGCGCGCAGCCTGGCCACCCTCGAGGTGGACCGGAGCATCTTCTCCCGGCTGGCGCCGCGCATACCCGAGGGCATCGTGAAGGTCGCCGAGTCCGGCGTCCGGGGCCCGCACGACCTGCTGGCCTACGCGGCCTCCGGCGCCGACGCGGTCCTCGTCGGCGAGTCCCTGGTCACCGAGAAGGACCCCAGGGCGGCCGTCGCCGACCTGGTAACCGCAGGCTCCCACCCGGCTCTCAGGGGCGAACGCCCGTAGTACAGTGACGGCGTGAGTACCGCACCTGCAGAACCCGACATCTCCCAGGTCCCGGACGTGGCCGGGCACTTCGGCGCCTACGGCGGCCTGTTCGCGCCGGAGTCGCTGATGGCGGCCATCGAGCAGCTCACCAAGGAGTACGAGGCTGCCCGCACCGACCCCGGGTTCACCGGCGAGCTGAACGACCTGCTGCAGAACTACGCGGCCAGGCCGACCCTCGTCACGCAGGCCAAGCGGTTCGGCGCCGAGTTCGCGGGCGGGGCGACGGTGCTGCTCAAGCGGGAGGACCTCGCGCACACCGGCTCTCACAAGATCAACAACGTGCTCGGCCAGGTGCTGCTCACCAAGCGGATGGGCAAGACGCGGGTGATCGCGGAGACCGGCGCCGGCCAGCACGGCGTGGCGACCGCGACCGCCTGCGCGCTGCTCGGCCTTGAGTGCGTGGTCTACATGGGCGAGGAGGACACCAGGCGCCAGGCGCTGAACGTGTCCAGGATGCGCATGCTCGGCGCGGCCGTCGTCCCGGTCACCGCGGGGACGAAGACCCTCAAGGACGCCATGAACGAGGCGTTCCGCGACTGGGTCACCACCGTGGAGAACACCCACTACTGCATCGGCAGCGTCGGCGGCCCGCACCCGTTCCCGATGATGGTCCGCGACTTCCAGCGGATCATCGGCGTCGAGGCCCGCCAGCAGGTGCTCGACCAGGCGGGACGGCTGCCCGACGCGGTCGTCGCCTGCGTCGGCGGCGGCAGCAACGCGATCGGTGTCTTCCACGCCTTCATCCCCGACTCCGCTGTCCGGCTGATCGGCTGCGAGGCGGGCGGTGACGGTGACGGCCGTCCCGAGCGGTCCGCCGCCGCCCTCACCCTCGGCACCCCGGGGGTGCTGCACGGCATGCGCACCTACGTGCTGCAGGACGCCGAGGGCCAGACCCTCGACACGCACTCGATCTCCGCCGGGCTCGACTACCCCGGTGTCGGGCCCGAGCACTCCTGGCTGAAGGACACCGGCCGCGCGGAGTACCGCAGCGTGTCCGACGCCGAGGCGATGGAGGGCTTCGCCGCGCTGTGCAAGACCGAGGGCATCATCCCCGCCCTTGAGTCCTCGCACGCCGTGGCCGGCGCCATGAAGGTCGGCCGCGAGCTCGGCCCGGACGCCCTGATCCTGGTCAACCTGTCCGGCCGCGGCGACAAGGACGTGGCCACCGCGTCCGCCTACTTCGGCGTCTAGAGGGATACAGCGCATGAGCACCGTGGGCACCGGCCTGAGCCCGGTCAGCACAGCCCTGAGCCCGGTCAGCACAGCCTTGAGCCCGGTTGGCAGAGCCTTCGAGAAGGCCGCCGCCGAGGACCGCGCCGCGCTTGTCGGCTACCTGCCCGCCGGGTTCCCCGACCGGCAGACCGCGATCGAGGCGGCCCGCGCCATGGTCGAGGCGGGCTGCGATGTCATCGAGGTCGGCCTGCCCTACTCCGATCCGCTGATGGACGGCCCGGTTATCGCCAACGCCGTCTACCGCGCGCTCAAGGGCGGGGCGAAGATCAAGGATGTCTTCGACACGGTGCAGGCGGTCGCCGACGCGGGCGCGGGCGCGCTGGTCATGACCTACTGGAACCCGGTCGACAAGTACGGCGCCGAGGCCTTCTCCCGCGACCTGGCGAACGCCGGCGGCGCGGGGCTGATCACCCCGGACCTGACGCCGGAAGAGGCCGGCCCCTGGATCGCGGCGTCGGATAACCACCAGCTCGACCGCGTTTTCCTGGTGGCACCGTCCTCGACGCCCGAAAGGGTGGCTACCATCACCAGGCTCTGCCGCGGCTTCGTCTACGCGGTGAGCCTGATGGGCATCACCGGCACCAGGGACACGGTCAGCTCAGCCGCGGCCGGCGTGGTGGCCCGCATCCGCGAGCACACCACCCTGCCCGCCGCGGTCGGCGTCGGCGTCTCCACCGGCGCCCAGGCGCGGCAGGTGGCCGGCTTCGCCGACGGCGTGATCGTCGGCTCGGCCTTCGTCCGCCGCCTCTCGGAGGCGCCCGATTCCGTCGCGGCCGTCGCCGCCGTCCGCGACCTGGCCGCCGATCTGGCCGAGGGCGTCCGCCGCCGCTGAGAATTCGGATGAGAATTCCGCCACATTGATATGTGCCGTTTTATACGCGGCGAAATGTCAGTGTAACTGTGTGTATGGCCGTGATCGGCATCACGTCATGTCCCCCGCCCAGGCCAGGACAACGTTGTCGTCACCGGGCCGCTACCCCGAATATTTTGCGGTTTCGCTCTGTTTTTGCTGGGTATCGGTCCTCTACCGATCGTCCCGATGCTCGCACGGTAGAGCCTCGGTAACTCACGGTGCAGGCGACGCTGACATTCACTTCGTGTACACGTGACGCACGTGCACCAGATCCCACCCGATTGCCCAGAGGCCACTCTGGCAAGGGAAACACCAGTCATGTAATCTCGATGTAACTTACGTGTAGCAGCAGGGCCAGCGTCGTCCCCCCGCAGCAAGCGCAGTTCAGCGGAGATATGACGACAGGAGATTTGATGGTGCCTGCCGCAACGAACGGACTTTACGACAGCCGTTTCGAGCATGACGCCTGTGGCGTGGGTTTTGTCGCAGACCTGAGGGCCCGGGGCGGTCACGATGTGGTGGCCAGCGCCCTGCGCGTCCTGTGTAATCTTGAGCACCGAGGCGCGGCCGGCGCGGACCCGGACACCGGAGACGGTGCCGGAATCCTCACCCAGATTCCGGACGCGTTCTTCCGCGCGGTCGCCGGGTTCGACCTTCCCGAGGCGGGTCATTACGCCGTCGGCCTGGCCTTCCTCCCGACCACGGCAGCCGAACGAGAGCGTGCCGTCGCCCGGATCGCCGACCTCGCCGCCGATGAGGGGCTGGCCGTGCTCGGCTGGCGCGAGGTTCCCGTCAACGAGGCGGCCTGCGGCGCGGGCGCCAGGGAAGCACTGCCCCACCTGGCTCAGTTGTTCGTCGCGGGCGCCGCCGACGAGGCCGGCGTCGACCTTGACCGCCTGGCCTTCTGCCTGCGCAAGCGCGCCGAGCACGAGGTAAGCGTCTACTTCGCGAGCCTGTCAAGCCGCACCATCGTTTACAAGGGCATGCTGTCCGCCCCGCAGGTTGAGCCGTTCTTTCCCGACCTGTCCGACCCGCGCTTCGAGTCCAGCATCGGACTGGTGCACTCCCGGTTTTCCACCAACACCTTCCCGTCCTGGCCGCGCTCGCACCCCTACCGGTACGTCGCGCACAACGGCGAGATCAACACCGTGCAGGGCAACAGGAACTGGATGCGGGCCCGCGAGGCGATGCTCGCCTCACCGCTGATCCCCGCGTCGAAGTCGGGCAAGGGCATCGAGCGGCTGTTCCCCATCATCAACCCGGACGGCTCGGACTCCGGCTCGTTCGACGAGTGCCTTGAGCTGCTTCACCTGGGCGGCCGGTCGCTGCCGCACGCGCTGCTCATGATGATCCCTGAGCCCTGGGAGAACCATGAGGAGATGGATGAGAAGCGCCGGGCCTTCTACCAGTTCCACGCGTCGCTCATGGAGCCGTGGGACGGTCCCGCGCTGATCGCGTTCACCGACGGCACCGTGATCGGCGCCGTCCTCGACCGTAACGGCCTGCGCCCCGGCCGGTACTGGGTGACCGCCGACGGCCTGGTCATCCTCGCCTCCGAGGTGGGCGTCCTCGACATCGACCCGAGCCGGGTGGTGCGACGGGGCCGGCTCCAGCCCGGCCGGATCTTCCTCGCCGACACCGCCGCCGGCCGGATCGTGGAGGACGAAGAGGTCAAGTCCGCGCTCGCGGCGAAGCACCCCTACCAGGACTGGCTGCATGCCGGCCAGGTTCACCTTGACGACCTGCCTGACCGCGCGCGCCTCGTGCCAACCGCGAAAGACCTGTTGAGCAGGCAGCGCACCTTCGGCTACACCGAGGAAGAGCTGCGCATCATCTTGTCGCCGATGGCCCGCACCGGCGCGGAGGCGATCGGGTCGATGGGCACCGACACCCCGGTCGCCGCCCTCTCCGACAAGCCGCGGCTGGTCTACGACTACTTCACCCAGCTGTTCGCCCAGGTCACCAACCCGCCGCTGGACGCGATCCGCGAGGAGCTCGTCACCTCGCTCGGGGTGACGACGGGGCCTGAGCAGAACCTGCTCGATCCGGGGCCGGCGTCCTGTCGCCATGTCGTGCTCCCGTACCCGGTGATCGGCGAGCAGGACCTGGCCAAGCTGGTGCACATCAACGACGGCGGCAACCTCCCCGGCCTCGCCGCCTACGTCGTCGACGGCCGCTTCGACCCGGCGGGCGGCGGCGACGCCCTCCGCCACCGCCTGGGCGAGATCTGCGCCGAGGTGACTACCGCTATCTTCAACGGCGCGCGGCTCATCGTGCTGTCGGACCGCGGGCCCGAGCACGATAAGTTCATCCCGATCCCGTCGCTGATGCTCACCGGCGCGGTGCACCACCACCTGATCCGCGAGAAGACCCGCACCCGGGTCGGGCTCATCATCGAGTCGGGCGACGCGCGCGAGTGCCACCACATCGCGCTCCTGGTCGGCTACGGCGCCGCTGCGATCTGCCCGTACCTGGCGATCGAGACCGTCCGCGACCTCGCCGAGCGCGGCGACCTGGACAACCCCGACCAGGGTAAGGCGGTCGGGCCCGACAAGGCCGAGGCCAACCTGATCAAGGCGCTCAACAAGGGCGTGCTCAAGGTCATGTCGAAGATGGGCGTGTCCACCGTCGCCTCCTACGCGGGCGCGCAGATCTTCGAGGCGATCGGCCTCGGCGAAGAGGTCGTCGGCACCTGCTTCACCGGTACCGCGTCCCGGCTGTCGGGCGTCGGCTTCGACGTCCTCGCGCAGGAGGCGGCCAGGCGCGCCGCCGTCGCCGACGGCGGCGCGGGCATGGCGCACCGGCAGCTGGAGGTCGGCGGCGAGTACCAGTGGCGGCGCGAGGGCGAGCCGCACCTGTTCAACCCGGAGACCGTCTTCAAGCTGCAGCATGCCACCCGCAGCCGCAAGTACGAGATCTTCAAGGAGTACACCTCGCTCATCGACGACCAGTCGGCGCGGCTGCACACGCTGCGCGGCCTGCTCCGCATCAAGGGGGTCGAAGACGGGGGGCAGCAGCCCGCGACCGTTCGTCATATCCCGATCGACGACGTGGAGCCGGTCGAGTCGATCGTCAGGCGGTTCGCCACCGGGGCCATGTCCTACGGCTCGATATCCGCCGAGGCGCACGAGACCCTGGCGATCGCGATGAACCGGCTCGGCGGCCGGTCCAACACCGGCGAGGGCGGCGAGGACCCGGACCGGTTCAGCCCCGACCTCAACGGCGACCTGCGGCGCTCGGCCGTCAAGCAGGTGGCCTCCGGCCGGTTCGGCGTGACCAGCGAGTACCTCGTCAACGCGGACGACCTGCAGATCAAGATGGCGCAGGGCGCCAAGCCGGGCGAGGGCGGCCAGCTTGGCGGGCACAAGGTGTACCCGTGGATCGCCAAGACCCGGTACTCGACGCCCGGCGTCGGGCTGATCTCGCCGCCGCCGCACCACGACATCTACTCGATCGAGGACCTGGCGCAGCTCATCCACGACCTGAAGAACGCCAACCCGGCCGCCCGGGTGCACGTCAAGCTGGTCGCTGAGGTCGGCGTCGGCACGGTCGCGGCGGGCGTGTCCAAGGCGCACGCCGACGTGGTGCTGATCTCCGGGCACGACGGCGGCACCGGCGCCGCCCCGCTGACCTCGCTCAAGCACGCGGGCGCCCCGTGGGAGCTCGGCCTCGCCGAGACCCAGCAGACGCTGCTCCGCAACAAGCTCCGCGACCGGATCGTCGTCCAGGTGGACGGGCAGCTGAAGACGGGCAGGGACGTGGTGATCGCCGCGCTGCTCGGCGCCGAGGAGTTCGGCTTCGCCTCCGCGCCGCTTGTCGTCTCCGGCTGCATCATGATGCGGGTCTGTCACCTGGACACCTGTCCGGTCGGGGTGGCTACCCAGAACCCGGAGCTGCGCAAGCGGTTCTCCGGCAAGCCCGAGTTCGTGGTCAACTTCTTCGAGTTCATCGCCGAGGAGGTCCGCGAGTACCTGGCCGCGCTCGGGCTGCGGACCATCGAGGAGGCCGTCGGCCGCGTCGACCTGCTGGACACGGCGCTCGCGGTGACGCACTGGAAGGCCGCCGGGCTCGACCTCACCCCGGTCCTGCACGCGCCAGAGGGCACCATCGACGGACCCCGCCACCAGGTGATCGAGCAGGACCACGGCCTTGACCGCGCCCTCGACAACACGCTCATCCAGCTCGCCGAGGGCGCGCTCGAGGAGGGCCTCCCTGTCCACCTTGAGCTGCCCATCCGCAACGTCAACCGGACCGTCGGCACCATGCTCGGTTACGAGGTGACCAGGCGCTGGGGCGGCGAGGGCCTGCCCGCCGACACGATCACGGTGGCGTTCACCGGGTCGGCGGGCCAGTCGTTCGGCGCGTTCGTGCCGCGCGGCATCACCCTCAAGCTGACCGGCGACGCCAACGACTACCTGGGCAAGGGCCTGTCCGGCGGCCGGCTGGTGGTTACCCCGTCGCCCGACTCGCCGTTCGATGCCGAGACCCAGGTGGTCGCGGGCAACGTGATCGGTTACGGCGCCACCGCCGGGGAGATCTTCCTGCGCGGCGTGGTCGGCGAGCGGTTCTGCGTCCGCAACTCAGGGGCGCTGGCCGTCACCGAGGGCGTCGGCGACCACGGCTGCGAGTACATGACAGGCGGCCGGGTGGTGGTCCTCGGGCCGACCGGGCGGAACTTCGCCGCGGGCATGTCAGGCGGCATCGCCTACGTGCTCGACCTGAACCTGGCCAGGCTCAACCGGGAGATGGTCGACACCGACCCGCTTGACGACTCCGACCTGGATTTCCTCGCCGAGGTCGTCTCCCGGCACCACGCCGAGACCGGCTCGACGGTGGCCGCCAGGCTGCTCGCCGACTGGGGCGCCGCCGCCAGCCGGTTCACCAAGGTCATGCCGCAGGACTACAAGCGGGTCCTTGAGGCGGCCCTGGCCGCTGAGCGCGAGGGCAGGGACGTCAACGAGGCCGTCATGGCGGCGGCCCATGGCTGAGTCAGGGTCACGGCAGGCACAAGAGAAGTCCCGTGGTTGTCAGAGAGAAACCCGTGGTTGTCAGAGGGAAACCCGTGGTTGTCACAGGGGAAAGAGCGGAGTAGCTGACCATGGGTGACCCCAAAGGGTTCATGAAGACCGCCCGCGAGACGCCGCGGCGGCGGCCGGTGGACGTCAGGCTGACCGACTGGCGCGAGGTGTACGAGCCGTTTGCCGCCGAGCGGGCCGAGCGGCAGGCGGCCCGCTGCATGGACTGCGGCATCCCGTTCTGCCACCACGGCTGCCCGCTCGGCAACCTCATCCCCGAGTGGAACGACCTCGTCTTCCGCTCCGACTGGGCGGCGGCGGCCGACCGGCTGCACGCCACCAACAACTTCCCCGAGTTCACCGGGCGGCTGTGCCCCGCGCCGTGCGAGTCGTCCTGCGTGCTCGGCATCAACGCCGACCCGGTCACCATCAAGCAGGTCGAGGTCGAGATCATCGACCGCGCCTGGGCCGACGGCGGCGTCGCGCCCGTTCCGCCCGAGGCGCTCACCGGGTTCACGGTGGCCGTGATCGGCTCCGGGCCGGCCGGGCTGGCGGCGGCGCAGCAGCTGACGCGGGCGGGGCACCAGGTCACGGTGTTCGAGCGGGACGACGCCATCGGCGGGCTGCTGCGCTACGGCATCCCGGAGTTCAAGATGGAGAAGCGGCACCTGGACCGCCGGCTCGCCCAGATGGAGGCCGAGGGCACCAGGTTCGTCACCGGGACCGGCATCGAGTCGGCCGCCCAGCTCGAAGGCTTCTCCGCGGTCGTGCTCGCCGGGGGCGCCCGGGTGGCGCGCGACCTGCCGACCCGCGGCCGCGAGCTGGCAGGCATCCACCAGGCGATGGAGTTCCTGCCGCTGGCCAACCGGCACGGCTCGGAGTCGCCGATCAGCGCGGCGGGCAAGCACGTCGTGATCATCGGCGGCGGCGACACCGGCGCGGACTGCCTCGGCACCTCGCACCGGCACGGCGCCGCGAGCGTTACCCAGCTGGAGATCATGCCGAAGCCGCCGAAGTCCCGGGCGGCGAACCAGCCCTGGCCGACCTACCCGATGATCTACCGGGTCGCCTCGGCGCACGAGGAGGGCGGCGAGCGCGTCTACGCCGTCTCCACCGAGGAGTTCGTCGGCGACGCCGACGGGCGGGTGCGGGCGCTGCGGCTGACCGAGGTGGCCTTCGAGGGCGGCCGGTTCGCGCCGGTTCCCGGCAGCCGCCGGGAGATCCCCTGCGACCTGGCGCTGCTCGCCATGGGCTTCACCGGCGCCGAGAAGCCCGGCCTGCTCACCGACCTGGGCGTGGAGTTCGACCAGCGGGGCAACGTGGCCCGCGACGGCGGCTACCAGACGTCGGTGCCCGGCGTGTTCGTGGCCGGCGACATGGGCCGGGGCCAGTCGCTCATCGTCTGGGCGATCGCCGAGGGCCGCAGCGCGGCGGCGTCGGTCGACCAGTACCTGCGGGCCCTGGACCGCCCGGTGCTGCCGGTCGCGATCCCGCCGACCGCCCGCCCGCTCGTCTAGCCCCCCGCCGGAGACCAGCCAGCCGCGCCAAGCGGCCGCAGAAGCCCGCGTCCGTCACGGACGCGGGCTTCGCGCGTCACCGCGCCGACGATCCCGCATGCGTTGCGCAGACCGTGGGTGAACGTTCTGTGACCCCGGTCACCGGCGCCCGACAATGAGCTACAGTGGTATAGACCACCGGAAGGGGATTCAGGATGAGCCGGCGTGCGAAAATTGTCTGCACCCTAGGGCCCGCGACCTCAAGCCAGGAGCAGATCACCGCGCTGATCGGCGCCGGAATGGATGTCGCCAGGCTGAACATGAGTCATGGCCACCAGGCTGACCACCTGGAGACTTACCGTCGGCTGCGGGCCGGCTCGGACATCGTCGGCAGGAGCGTAGGCATTCTCGCCGACCTGCAGGGGCCGAAGATCCGCCTCGGTGAGTTTCCCGACGGCCCGGTGCACCTCGGGGCAGGCGACGAGTTCGTCATCACCACCGAGGATATTCCCGGCAACGCCCGCGAGGCGTCCACCACCTACGAGGGCCTGCCCGAGGACGTCAGGTCCGGTGACCGCATCCTCATCGACGACGGCAACGTGCAGATGGACGTGCTCGGTGTCGAGGGGACCCGGGTGCGGCTGCGCGTGGTCGTCGGCGGCAAGCTGTCCAACCACAAGGGCATCAACCTGCCCGGCGTGAACGTCAGCGCGCCGGCGCTCACCGACAAGGACGAGGAAGACCTGCGCTGGGCGCTGGCCACCGGCGTGGACATGGTCGCGCTGTCCTTCGTCCGCTCGCCGGAAGACGCCCACCTGGTGCGGAAGATCATGACCGACATGGGCCGGGCCGGCGTCCCGCTGATCGCCAAGATCGAGATGCCGCAGGCCGTCGAGGTGCTGCCGGACATCGTGGACTCCTTCGACGGGATCATGGTCGCCCGCGGCGACTTGGGCGTCGAGCTTCCCCTTGAGCAGGTGCCCACCGTGCAGACCAGGGCGATCAAGCTCGCCAACGAGCGCGCCCGCCCGGTCATCGTGGCCACCCAGATGCTCGAGTCGATGATCCACGCGCCCCGCCCGACCCGCGCGGAGGTCTCCGACGTGGCCGGAGCCGTCGCGGCCGGCGCGGACGCGGTGATGCTGTCCGCGGAGACCAGCGTCGGCGCCTACCCGATCGAGACCGTCGCCACCATGAGCAGGATCGTCGCCACCGCCGAGCAGTCCTCGCTGCGCGCCGAGCACCACCTGTCCAGGATGCCGACCACCACCGGCGGCGCGATCGCCCGGGCGGCCGCCGAGGTCGGCGCGATCGTCGGGGCGAAGGCCCTCGTCGCGTTCACCATGACCGGTGAGACCGCCCGCCGCCTGGCCAGGTACCGGTCGCCCATCCCGCTGCTGGCGTTCACCACCGACCCGGCCATCAGGAGCCAGCTCGCCCTCACCTGGGGCGTGGAGACGTTCATCGTGCCGACCGTCAGCCACACCGACGACATGGTGCACGAGGTCGATTCGGCGCTCATCAGCCTGGGCCGCTGCGCCATCGGTGACAAGATCGTTATCGTGGCCGGCAGCCCGCCCGGAAGCCCCGGAAAGACCAACGCGCTGCGGGTTCACCGCATCGGCGACGCGATCAACCTGCCCTATCCCTGATCTGCGGGCCGGGCTCCGGGGCGCGCGGGCTGTTCGCCCACGAAGAAAGCGCTTTGAAAAGGAAAAAATGGCGTCCTGACCCTGGC
>Ga0302325_10030684_pt1 | contig 11079 bp, 8 predicted proteins | sample Palsa_T0_2_FD_201948 | JGI IMG/M metagenome (GOLD analysis project Ga0302325, IMG submission 201948) | Peat permafrost microbial communities from Stordalen Mire near Abisko, Sweden - Palsa_T0_2 | ecosystem: Environmental > Terrestrial > Soil > Palsa > Peat permafrost | place: Sweden: Abisko...
TGAATTGCGGCCACATAACGGTTGAGAAACAGGCCTCCGGCCGCCGCGAGAAATGTGGCGGCGGAGATGAACAGCAGAACGCCCCGGTCGCCAAACGAAGGCAGGATAAACCACGCCGCCCAGAATATCTCCACCACGCAGAGCATGGCGGCCACCCGGGGCACGCCGACCCGGCTGGCTTTCAACGGACGGAGCAGCATGCAGCCCATCGGAAAGAAAAGATGAAAGAGCGCGAGGCCGGCAATCACCGCCTTCCAGCCACCGGAATCCCGGTGAAGATACCAGGCGATTTCCCGGGGGAGATTGCCGGACCAGATGATCAAAAACTCCATAAACGCGACATAGGTTGAGAAAATCACGGTGGTGAGAAGCAGGTTGCCCCAATCCATGCCGAGCGGCCTCCCGGCCGACCCGCTCCCGGCGGGGTTCACCCCGAAAAATGCGGCGAAAAGGATCGCCCAGGACAGGCCGGCGGTGGCCTGGATCGACATCCAGACCAGGGGAAAACCCGAGGAGTACCAGCCCGGCTCCAGGGTAAAAAACCAGTCCGCGGCCAGGAAATGCAGCGTGAAAACCAGGACGAGCAGGCCGGGCGCGGCGAGCCGGGAGAGCGACTTTCGCAGCGCGACGTTCCGCAATCCTATGAAAATCCCCTCGTAAATTGCGGCCCGCAGGAGAAGAACCGCCGCGGAGGGGTTCGCCGGATGCGTCGCGTCGACGGCGTGGGGCGTGGCATGCGACGCGGGAACCACGACCAACACCGCGATGAGCGGCCATAGCCAGGGCAGCAGGCGAATCCCCGCGCAAAAGAAGGGATACAGGCTCTCGCCCCATTGGCCTCCGGTGATACGATAAATGAGCGCGAATATAAGCGACCCGAGCACCGGCTGCAGGCAGGCGAAGGCGGCGAACCGGTAAGCGGGGGCCGCCGCTTCCGGCGCGAGCCAGGCCAGCCCAGCCGAAACGATCACGGCGGCCGCACCGACCCGCCGCGCCTGGCGGCCCAGATCCACCCGGTTCGAAGCGAATGGGGCATTCATGGGCGAAGGAGTCCAATCCGGTCGGCGGGTGCGACGTCCGCCAGCGAGGCATGCTGGGACAATTGCAGGGCCCGGATATAAAGAACGATCGCCCAGCGATCGGCCGGCGCGACGCGGTCGGCCGCCGGATACATCGCTCCATAGCCATCGGTGATCACTTCATAGAGCTGACCCGCGGGCGCGGCGCGCAGGGCGGCGTCATGGAAGGAAGGAGGAGCGGGAAAACCCCGCCGCACCACGATGCCGCGCCCGTAGCCATCTTCTCCGTGGCAGACGGCGCAGTTGATATTGAACCGCGACTGTCCGCGCTCGAGGATTTCGCGCGTGACCGGAACGGGCACGCTGACCACCCATTGCCCCTCCTGCCGGCCGGTGAGAAAAGCCCCGGAGGGGAGGGCGCCGGCGGGAACGGTGTGCGCGGGCGGAATCCGGGCCGAGCTTCCATTGGAAAAATGCGCCGAGGGATCGTAGGGACGGATGTTCTCCTGATGCTTCATGTTGTCGCAGCCCGCCGACGCGCCCAGCGCGAGGCCGGCCGCGAAACGCCAGAACGCGCGGCGCCGGCGGATCATGACGGCACCTCCGCGATGGACTCCGCGGCCAAATCCGCCATGAACCGTCGCGTCTGGGGGTCCGCAAACAGCGGATCGTCGCTCCGGATGCAGAGAAAAAAGCGGTCCGAGCTGGCGCGGATAAAGCGCGGGTCGTCAAACACCGGATGGTCCAGGCGGGGAAAGCGGGCGATCCAGAAAAAAGCCAGGAGGCCGCTCAGGGCCGACCCCAGCACCGTGAGTTCGAAGGTGATCGGCACGAAAGACGGCCAGCTATTGAGCGGCCGGCCGCCGACATTCAGCGGGTAGTCGTGCGCCGCATAATACTGCATGAAATAAGCGCCCAAGCCGCTCAGCAGCCCGCCGATCGCCATCGCCTTCGGCACGGGCGAATGCGCGTCGGCGGAGAATTCGAGCGCTTCAGGGAGCGCGAAGGGCAGGTAGGTCTCGCAACGGGTGTAGCCGGCCGCCTTGACCCGCTTCAGCGCCGCGATGAATTTTTCCGGCGAGGCAAAACCCGCCAGGAGTCCATGGGCCGGTTTCATGATACTTTCCCCTTCCGAAAGACCAGGCTGCGCACCTCCGACATCGCGATCGCCGGCAGCAGCCGCACGAAGAGGAAGATGAGGGAGAGAAACAGCCCGAGGGTTCCCGCAAACGTGGTCCAGTCCCAAAAAGTCGGTATATACATTCCCCAGGACGACGGCAGATAGTCCCGGTGCAGGCTCGTGACCACGATCACAAAGCGTTCGAGCCACATGCCGACGTTGACCAGCAGGGCCCCGACAAAAAGGACCGGCACGCTCCGGCGCAGGCGGCGGGACCAGAACAACTGGGGCACCAGGACGTTGCAGGCCAGCATCGTCCAGAAAGCCGGGGCATACGGACCGAGCGCCCGGTTGGCGTTGACGAATTTCTCGAACTCGTCGCCGCTCCACCACGCGGTGAAAAATTCGCTGAAGTAACCGTAGGCCACCACCGATCCGGTCGCCAGCAGGACCATGGCCATGAGTTCCAAATGCCGCGCCGTGATGAGACCCTTCAGGCCGTACATGGCGCGCAGGGGAATCACGAGGGTCAGCACCATTGCGAAACCCGAAAAAATCGCGCCGCCGACGAAATAAGGGGGGAAGATGGTCGAATGCCATCCCGGCAGGATGGCCACCGCGAAATCGAGCCCGACGATGCTGTGGACCGAGACCACCAGCGGGGTCGCGAGCCCGGCCAGGATGACATAGAGCTTTTCGTAATGCGACCAATGCCGGCCGTCGCCGCGCCAGCCCAGCGCGAGCACGCCGTACATCCGGCGCCCGAGGAGCGACGGGGCCTTGTCCCTCATGGTCGCCAGGTCGGGGAGCAGGCCGACATACCAGAATAGCAGCGAGACGCAGGCATAGGTGGAGACCGCAAAGACGTCCCAGACCAGCGGACTGCGAAACTGCGGCCACAAACCCATCGTGTCCGGGTAGGGCAGCAGCCAATAGAAATAGGCCGGGCGCCCCAGGTGCAAAAGCGGATACAGTCCGGCGCACGCGACCGCAAAAAGGGTCATGGCCTCGGTGAAGCGGTTGATGGAGGTCCGCCACGATTGATGGAGCAGAAACAGGATCGCTGAAATGAAAGTCCCCGCATGCCCGATTCCGATCCACCAAACGAAATTGACGATCGCGAACCCCCAGGCAATCGGCACGTTCAATCCCCAGATTCCGATCCCCCGGATGAACAGCCAGGAAACCGCCGCCAGCAGCGCGAGCACCAGGAGAAAACCGATCGCGAATCCCAGCAGCCACAACTTCGGCCGCGGAGGGTCCAGGATCATGCCGCTGATCGTGGCGGTGACCCCGGGCACGGTGAGGGACGGATCCACGATCCGATCGGAAGCGGCCAGCTCAGGCTCCGTTTTCATGCCGGGTTGATCACTTTCGCCAGGTACGTGGTCCGCGGACGCGTGTTCAATTCCCCGAGGAGCGCGTAGTCCAGCGCCTCCCGCTTTCGCCGCGAAACCGCGCTTTGCGGATCGGCGAGATCGCCGAAGACGATCGCCTCGACCGGACAAGCCTGCTGGCAGGCGGTGCGGATCTCGCCGTCGCGGAGGGGACGATCATCCTTTTCCGCCGCGATCCGCCCGGCGTCGATCCGCTGGACGCAGTAGGTGCATTTTTCCATCACGCCCCGCACGCGCACGGTGACATTCGGATTCTCCTGCAAATGAACGGTGGATTCGGCAGGGGCCCGAAAATCGAAGAAATTGAAGCGCCTGACCTTGTACGGACAGTTGTTCGAGCAATACCGGGTCCCGACACAGCGATTGTAAACCATCTCGTTGAGACCCTCGGAGCTGTGAACCGTGGCGCCCACCGGACACACCAGTTCACAGGGCGCATTTTCGCAGTGCATGCAGGGCACGGGCTGGGACAGCACCCGCGTGTCCATGCCCTCACCGATGAAGTAACGGTCCACGCGAATCCAGTGCATCTCACGGCCCCGGGCCACCTGCTCCTTTCCCACCACGGGAGTGTTGTTTTCCGCCTGGCATGCGACGACGCAGGCGCTGCACCCGAGGCAGGTGGACAGGTCGATCGACATTCCCCAGGCATGACCCTCCCTTGGCCATGCGGGATAAAGCGAGCCGGCCGGACCGGGATCACGGGCCTGCCGGGGTAATTCCCGCAGGTTCAGGGAGCGCGCCAGGTTGCGCCCCTCCATGGTGAAATGATGCTGGGTGGAGACGAGTTCCACCGAGCCGCCGGTTTTCACGCAGGAGATCGCCGCGATCTCCCAGGGACTTCCCTGCGGGCGAATCGCATAGGCATTGGCGCCGCGCCCGGTGCCCAGGGAGCCTCCGCGGCTCCGGCCGCCGCCCAGGTGCAGCACCGCGCAATCGGCGGCCTGCCCCCGCACGATCCAGACCGGGACCACGAGCGACCTTCCTTCCCCTTCGAGCCTGACCTCATCTCCATTGGCCAGCTTTCTTTCCGCGGCGAATTCGGGCGCCACCTGCAGGGCGTTGCCCCAGACCAGCGCCGTAAACGGCCGGGGAAGTTCCTGGAGCCATCCGTTGTTGGCCCCGCGTCCGTCGGCCAGCACCGGATCCGGCCGGAACAGCAATGTCGGGCTTGGTCGCGCAGGCGCCCCCGTCTGCCATCGTGGCACGGGCATCCTGCCCGGGTTCGGTGATAACACGGGCTGGAAGCCCGTGCCACGTTCGCGACCCGCGCCGCCGGCGGGCCCGTCAACCCATCCCTGGTTCAGCCAGCGGCCCCACTGTTCTTCAAAATCGGCGCCGTCCGCGCGGGGCGCCCAAGTCTCGCGCACAAGATCGTAATCGGAAACGGCAACTCCGTCGGCGAGCAACCGGACAATTTCCGAGTGCGACCGACTGCCGTACAAAGGCTCGATCAGCGGCTGTTGAATCCCCGCGGTTCCGTCAAACCCGCGCAAATCCGACCAGGCTTCCAGATAGTGACTCTCCGGAAGATGCCAGCGGCAGTGAGCCGCCGTTTCGTCCCGGTGGGTTCCCAGATGCACACTGTATTCCACCGCGGCGAGCCGGCGCCCGAAGTCGAGGTCCGCCGCGCCGGTGTACACCGGATTCGACCCGAGCATGGCAAGCGTGGAGACTTCGCCCCGGTCGATCGCTCCCGCCAGTTCGCCCAACCCGCCCGCACTCCGGGGATCGGAATCGGATCGGATCGCGCCGCCAGCGCGCTCCAAGGCAGCGGCGCCCCCGAGCCGATGATTGACCGCGTGCGCCCACCGCTGGATTTCGACCGGCTGCTCGGCGCCGGCGATGCAAAGCACGCGGGGCGCATGAAGACGAAGATCGGTTGCCATCAACCCGGCAAAATGGCGTTCGTCCGGCGTCAAGTCGGAGTCCCGATCGGTCGCATTCCCGTCGAGCGCGCCGCTCACCGCATCGAGCACCCGGCGGAGCCCGGCCGGCGACACCGGCAGGCGATGATCCGCCATTGCCCCGGTCAGGGACCAGCCCGCCTCCAGCGCATAGAGGCGGTTGGCGCGAATCCCGCCGTTTTCGACCCGGCGGCGCCGGGCGAAGGCGCGGGCATAGCGCAATCCGGCCGGGTGGCGGTGAAGGAAGTCGCTTTCGATCGCGACGATGACATCCGCAGCCCCGGGGTCGCAGTCCCACTGCACGCCATCGCTGTCATAACGGGCGAGGGGAGTGTGCTGATACCAACGGGCCCGGGGGAATCGATCGAGCAGCCGGTGAATTTCACGCCGCTGGGTGGGCGAAGTCGTCGGCTCGGTCAGCACGGTAAATCCGCGGCCATCGACGCCCAGAAGAACCTGGCGGCGTTCCAGCCATTCGCCTTCGAATGCGGACCACGAAGCGGCGTGGCCGCGGGCCAGGGGAGCCTGGGAGCGATCGGGATCGTACAGGTCGAGAATCGAGGCCTGGGTGATCGCATCGGTCGCGCCCAGGCTTTCCGGGTGACGCGGATTGCCCTCGATCTTGGTCGGGCGTCCCTCGTGAGCCTCCACCAGGATTCCACGGCCGTAACCCTCGACCGGAATGGCGGTCGCATAATACAGCGGCTTTCCGGGGACGATCTCCCCGGGCTGGACCACATAGGGAACGAGCGCCTTGGACGCGCGCCCGCAGGAGCCGAGTCCGGCGAGAGCCAGGGAAGCACCCATTACCTTGATGAATTCCCGGCGGTCGAGGTCTTCCGGCCAGAGGCTCGCGCCATCCGGAAATTCATTTGCCGGGGAATGAGGAGTCAGCGATGGCATGTGGAGCAATTGGTCAGATGAGCGGGGTGAACCGCCCGCGGCGGGCTGCGGTGGCAGTCGAGACACCAGCGCATGTCGAAGCGGTTCGCCTTGGCGGTGAGCGCCATATCGCCGACGTTCCCGTGGCAGGTCGTGCAACTGACGCCCTTGGCCACGTGAATGCTGTGGTCAAAATAAACATAGGCGGGCAGGTCCGCGACGCGGTGCCAGCGGAGCGGAACCCCATGCTCGAGACTGGCGACCACCGGGCGCAGGAGAGCCGTGTCGGCAAATATCTGCGAATGGCAGCTGAGACAGGTCTGGGTCGAGGGCATGCCCGCGAAGGGCGACGACTCGACCGAGCTGTGACAATAACGGCAGTCGATGCGCAATTCCCCGGCATGGTGCCGGTGGCTGAAGGGAACCGGCTGGTCAGGCGAAAATCCCACGCGCGTCCACCACGGGGAGTGGTAATACTCGAAAACGCCGTAGGCCACCGAGGCCAGCGAAAGAAAAACCAGCGCAATACCGGCGCGGAATAGGGCGGTCGCCCGCCGTCGAAACAGCGGGACGGAACCTTTCCCGGGAATCGGTGAAGGGGGCAGGTCTGACACAGAAGCGGAACCCTGTTGGACCCCGGCATCGACAAACAGTTCTCTTCCAGGACACTTTTCCCGCCACCCGGTGTCTTTGTTGGCACTTCCATGGGATTCGACCAAAATGAAAGCGGGCCGGTGGTGAACGTGCAGAAACGGACAACCAAGGTGAATTTCTGGATGGCCGGCCTGGTCGTGCTTTTTCTTGTCATGGGCGGTGTCGCAATTGCCTGGGTCCACTCCCACCAGCAGGAGAATGCCCAATCCGTCGACCAGCACGCGGCCAAGCCCTGACGCCTTTTTCGCGTTGCACGGATCGGGCGGGCCGCCTGACTACGCCTATGGCGAAGTCCTCACAGGCTATCTGGGGCGGGCGGTTTGGCGCCGGGCCCGCCGCATTGATGCTCCGGTTCAGCGAATCGGTTTCCCTCGACCGCCGGCTGGCGCCCTTTGACATCGCCGGGAGCAAGGCCCACGCCGCCATGCTCGCCCATGTCGGGCTGATCACCCCGCGGGATCGCACCGCCATCGTGCGCGGGCTCGATGCCATCCTGGCGCAGATCGAGGCCGGCAAATTCAAATGGGACATCGCCCTGGAGGACGTCCATATGAACATCGAGCGGGCGCTCGCGCGGCGCGTGCCCGCCGCGGCGCGGCTGCACACCGCCCGCAGCCGCAACGACCAGGTGGCGACCGACATGCGCCTTTTCTTCAAGCACGCCTGCGCGGTTCTCCGGGAAAAGCTCCGCCGCGCCGGACTCGCGGTGCTGGCGTCGGCCGGCGCGAACCGCGACGTGCTCATTCCCGGCTACACCCATCTGCAACGCGCGCAGCCCGTCCCGCTGGCCCACCATCTTTTTGCGTGGCTCGAGATGCTGGAGCGCGACCGGGGGCGCCTGGCCGACGTGGCGGCGCATGCCAATTGGTGCCCGCTGGGGTCGGGGGCCATCGCCGGCACGACGCTGCCCATTGATCGCGAGTTCACCGCCCGGGCGCTCGGCTTTGTCGATGCCCGCGGCCGCCCCCAGATCACCCAGAATTCGATGGACGCGGTGGCCGACCGCGATCTTTGCGTGGAATTTGCCGCGGCCGCCGCCCTCGCCGGGGTGCATCTTTCACGCATGGCCGAGGATCTGATCCTTTGGAGCAGCGCGGAATTCAAATTCGTCGAACTGCCCGAGGCGTTTTCCACCGGATCGTCGCTGATGCCGCAAAAGAAGAATTTCGACGCGTGCGCGCTGATCCGCGGCAAATCGGCCCGGCTGCAAGGCAATCTCCAGACCCTCCTGACCCTGGTCAAGGGCCTGCCGATGACCTACAATCGCGACCTGCAGGAGGACAAGGCGCCGGTCTTCGACAGCTTCGATCAAACGGCGCTGTGCGCCGACGTCCTGGCCGGCGCGCTCGAGGGCGTGAAATTCAACCGGGACCGCTGCGCGGCGGCGGCCGGCGATCCCGCGCTGCTTGCCACCGACCTCGTGGACCACCTCGTGCTGCGCGGCGTGCCGTTTCGCGAGGCCCATCATGCCGTGGGCGCGATCGTGGCCCTGGCGGAAAAAAAGGGCCGGCCGCTCAACCGGCTTTCGACCGCGGAGGTCCGGAAAGTCCATGCCGGTTTCGGCCCGGGCTGGGCAAAAGTCTTTGATCTGCGCCACGCCCTCGAAAAGCGCCGCGGCCCCGGCATGCCGGGACCGAAGCAGATCGACCGGCAATTTGCCCGCTGGAAAATGCTGTTGCAGGCCTGATGCCCAACGCAGGCATGCCCAGCATTCGAGTTTTATCCGAACGCGTTGCCAACCAGATCGCAGCGGGCGAGGTCGTCGAGCGCCCGGCAGCGGTGGTGAAGGAGCTGGTCGAAAACGCGCTCGACGCGGGGGCCACGCGCGTCGCGGTGGAATTTCGGCACGGGGGCCGCGCGCTCCTGCGGGTTGACGACAATGGCCATGGGATGGGACGCGACGACGCGCTGCTCGCCTTCGGGCGCCATGCGACCAGCAAAATCAGCGAGGCGGCCGACCTCGACCGGCTGACGACCTTTGGCTTTCGCGGGGAGGCGTTGCCGTCAATCGCCAGTGTTTCGCGCTGCACGCTCCAAACCCGCATTGGCGAAGGGGACGCCGGAACGGAAATACTCGTCAACGGCGGCAAATTCGAGCATGCGCGCGATTGCGGGCGGCCGGTCGGAACCTCGGTCGAGGTCGCCCACCTTTTTCATCCGGTGCCCGCGCGGCGCAAATTCCTCAAGACCGACCGCACCGAGGGCGCCCATATCGCGCAGTGCGTGCGGCTGTACGCGCTGGCCTTCCCGGGGGTCGCCTTCACCCTGGCGGAGGATGGGCGGGTTGTCTTTCGCTCGCCCGCCTGCACGACGCTCGCCGAGCGCGTGGCGGAAATATTCGGGCGCCAGCTCGCCGGGGAGCTGATCCCGATTGACGCCGCCGAGGGGGATCTCCGCCTGCGCGGCCTGATCGGGCGGCCGGGGGTGGGCCGGTCCACGCGGCATGAGATGATCACCTTTGTGAACGCCCGCCCGGTCGACAGCCGCACGCTCAATTATGCCCTGCTGGAAAGCTACCACCAATCGGTGCCGAAGGGCCGGTATCCGGTGGCATTCGTCTTCCTCGAGTGCAACCCTGCGGCGATTGACGTGAACGTGCATCCGGCCAAGCGCGAGGTGCGTTTTCGCAACGAACCTGAAGTGCGGGGATTCGTGATCCGCAGCGTGCTCCAGCGGCTGCGGGAACTGGGTCAGCCGTCGCCCGCTTCGCCGGGCTTGGGCGCGACAAGTGCGCCGGCGGAGGAAGGTGGAGAAGGTGGACGCGGCATCCTGCCGCGTTCTGTGGGAGGAACGCGGCAGGATGCGGCGTCTACCTTCGAGCCGCCGATTGCCCCGCCGACCGCGGACTTGCCCCTCCCAAACCCGGCGCCGCCGGCGACGCCGGCGTGGCGGTTCATCGGCCTGGCCCACGGCGCGACGGCAATTTTTGAAACGGGCGCCGGGCTCGTGCTGCTCGACCGCCGTGCCGCCCACGAGCGGGTGTGGTTTGAGCGGCTGCTCACCGGGTTTCGGGCCGGCGGCGTGCACGGCCAGCGCCTGCTCATTCCGATCCCGCTGGAACTCGACCCGATCGCGGCGGCGCTGCTGCTCGACCGGCAGGCCTTTCTTCGGGAACACGGCTTCGAAGTCGCTGAGTTTGGGCGCAATTTTTTCCGCATCGAGGCGGTGCCCGCCTGGATGGAGCCGGCTGAGGCCGAACCGTTTCTGCGCGACTTTCTGGGCGCGGTGCGCGAGGGGCGGCTCGCGGACAGGAACCTCGACCTCGCCCGCGAGGAACTGGCCCGTCTTGCCGCCTCGCGGGCGGTGCGGCTGCCCTCGGTGGTCGGGCCGGCGGAAATGGAGGCGCTGGTCGCGGAGCTGTTCGCCACCACGTCGCCCCTGACCAGCCCGGCCGGCCGGCCGACCTGCATCGAGCTCGGCCATGGCGAGCTGGCGAGAAGGTTCCAGAAATAAAACTCGTATGGCTCCGAAATTGCTTCTTTCAAATCAGGCGGTATAGGCACCTAAACATCCATGACATTGCCCGATAAGAACTTTCGGCTGCTCATTGAGCACCACCTCATATCGACCCTGGCGAGGCACGCCGCCTCGGCCACCCCCCGGGACTGGTGGGTGGCCACCGCGCTCGCCGTGCGCGACACCATCCACGAGCGCATGATCGCGACCCAGGCGGTGCACAACGCCAATAATGCCCGGCGCGTCTATTACCTGTCGCTCGAGTACCTGGTGGGCCGGCTCTTCGAGAGCAATCTCTTCGCGACTGACCTCACCGAGACGGCGCGCGGGGCGTTGCAATCGCTCGGCGTCGATTTCGACCTGGTGCGGGAAGCCGAGGTGGACATGGGCCTGGGCAACGGCGGTCTGGGCCGCCTCGCCGCGTGTTTTCTCGATTCGCTGGCCACGCTCGACTATCCGGCGCTGGGTTACGGGATTCACTACGAGTTCGGCCTCTTCAAGCAGGAGTTTGTCGATGGCCATCAGGTCGAGCGACCGGACCGCTGGATCCTGTTCGGCAACCCCTGGGAGGTCGTCCGGGCCGAATATACCCAGGAGGTGAGACTTTACGGGCGCGTCGAGCAGGTGTTCGACGCGCGCGGCCA
>Ga0302325_10030685_pt1 | contig 11078 bp, 7 predicted proteins | sample Palsa_T0_2_FD_201948 | JGI IMG/M metagenome (GOLD analysis project Ga0302325, IMG submission 201948) | Peat permafrost microbial communities from Stordalen Mire near Abisko, Sweden - Palsa_T0_2 | ecosystem: Environmental > Terrestrial > Soil > Palsa > Peat permafrost | place: Sweden: Abisko...
ACATACGCATCGCGCGCGTGCAGCAGCCGCCAGTTGTCGAACAGCAGCACCGAGCCCGGCAGCAGCCGGCGCCGGTAGTGCAGCCTGGAATCCGCGCACAGACCGGCAAACGTGGCCAGGGCGCGATAAAAGCGCCGATGCTGCTCCACCGGAAGCACGAACGGCGCCCGGTCGTGATTGTTGTAGCTGACCTGCACCAGATCTCCTGCCCGGCTGTGGCGAAACAGCGCCCGGCGTGCCATCAACTGAATGCCGCGCGCGTGATCCAGATAGCGGCCGGGTATCTCCACGGTGCTGAGCACCTCGTAGTCCGCGGCGTGCTCACGCTGCATGATCTGCGCGACCTTGAAGCCGTCGATGAGCACGTTGTCCCCGCCACTGCATTCGGCCGCCAGGCAATGGAACATCTGGTAGCCGGGAGCATCCAGGCTGTAGGTACCGTCGGTGTGGGGTCCGATCGCCATCGATGTGTAGGCGGTGTCCTTGTGTTCCAGGTTGGCGGTGAAGTCGTAGTAGCCGCCAAAGATGGTGCTGCGGATGTAAGCCACGCGCTCTGCCACGGCGCAGGTCGCCTGCGGCGTCGCCGGCGCGCCTTCCACCATGCAGAAGCCGTAGCACTCGAGCTTCTCCAGCATTGCCTTGAGCGTCGCGTCCTGCGACATCAGTTCGGCATGGCCGACCTGCGGTAGCCGGGCTGCGATGCTCTGGGCGTCCCACGGTGAACGCACGACTGGCAGCGCCTCCGGATCGGCGCGCAGCGCCGCCAGGAACTGCGCCTCGAAGCGGCTCAAGCGCCCGTCGGGCAGCCATTGGACTTGCAGCGTGCGACCCTCCTCGGTCACGGCAATCGCCTGCGCACCGATATCCGCGGGAATCTGAAACGTGTCGATCAGGCGCTGCTGCGTCTCCGGATGCAGCGCGTCCGCACCCGGATCGTGATCGCGTAACCAGAAAAGCGACAGCGTCAGGCTGGCGCGACCGTCGGCGAAGGACAGCTCCACGTCCTGGCCTCGAAGGCTCGCGCTTCGCAAACGTGCCGTCATCGGACACTCCGTTGCCAGCGCGGCACAAGCAGCAGGTACACCGGCACTGTCAGCAGCAGCAAAGCCGCGGTGAGCAGCAGCAGCCTCGGCTCGGCATAGCCGATCACCAGCAGGCAGAATATCAGCCCCAGGGCGCCGATCGGCCGATAGGGCCGGAGCGATCCGGCCGATGCGATCCAGCGCGGATACAGCAGCAGGGCGATGCAGGCATAGACGTAGAGCATCAGGCACAGGAGCACCGACACTTCGATCAATTCGCCGAATTGCTCGCCGAGCGTCGGCGAGATCGTGGCGAACACAACGGCGCTCATAAGCACGGCCATGATCAGCAGGTTCAGCACCGGTATGCCGTGGCGATCCACGCGGGCAAACAGCCGCGGGAACAGCCCGCGGTCGGCGGCGGCCTTGCCGGTCTGCGCGGTCAGCAGAATCCAGCCGCCGAGCGTGCCGGTCGCCTTGGTCAGCGCCGCCAGGGCGATCAGGCCGGCAGCCACGGGGCCGAGCACCACTCTGACCGCATCGGCGAACGGTGCGCTGGAACGAGCCAGCACGTCCGCGGGAATCAGGCCCATGAGCACCGTGCACGAGGCGATGTAGACCAGCGCCGCGATCAGCACGCCACCGAACGTCGCGATCGCTACATTGCGGCGCGGATTCTCCACCACGGCGGTGGCTACCGAGGCGCTTTCCAGTCCGGTAAAGGCCCAGAATAGCAGCACGAGGGATTGCGGAATGACCAGGATCGCCGGTTCATGACGCACGTTCCATGAATCCGAGAATACCCTGGCGTCGAAGTACCACCAGCCACCGGTGGCCACCAGCAGGATCGGCACCAGGCCGATGACGATGGCCAGGGATTCGACCTGGCACACCAGCCGTGGCCCGAATACGTTGACCACCGTGAGCAGCCAGATGATGCCGGCGGCGGCGCAGGCGCCGGGCAGTGAGCCGCTCAGCGACGGCACGAAGGTCGCAAGATAGCCAATCGCCGCCACGGCGATGGCGATATTGCCGATCCAGCAGGACATCCAGTAGAGCGCGTTGACCTGAAACCCGAAATAAGGACCGAGCGCCTCACCGGCGTAGGCGCACGGGCCGCCGGGCTGCGGCGCGACCTGACTGAGCTTCGCCAGAACCGTTGCGATCAGCAACGCGCCCACGGTTCCGATCCCCCAGCCGATCACGGTGATGCTGCCCACGCTGGCAAGCGTCGCCGGCAGCAGGAAGATGCCCGAACCGATCATATTGCTCGCGACCAGTGCGGTGGCCAGGGCCGGACCAATCTTACGATTGCGGATAAAGGCTCCCTTGCCGCCCCGGATACGCTGCCGTACGATCCTTCAGCAAGAGTGGATGACTGTTCGGATGCTCGTCAAGAGCGCGGCCCCCGGCATTGATTGCACATCATAGCGATGCCTTGATCATCGGGGGCGGTCATAACGGCCTGGTGTGCGCAGCATACCTGGCCGCGGCCGGTCTCAAAGTCACGGTACTCGAGCGCCGCCAGGTGGTCGGCGGAGCTGCGGTCACCGAGGAATTCCATCCGGGCTTCCGCAACTCGGTGGCGGCCTACACCGTATCGTTGCTCAACCCCAGAATCATCCGCGAGCTGGAGCTGCCAGCGCACGGCCTGCGGGTGGTCGAGCGTCGGATGTCGAATTTCCTGCCGACCGACGATGGGCGCTATCTGTGCGTCGGCGCCGGCCGCACCAGTGCCGAGGTCGCCAGGTTCTCGCCGGCGGACGCCGCGCGGCTCGACGCCTATACCCTGAAGCTCGATCGCATCGCCGCCGTGCTGCGCGAGCTGGTGCTGCAAACCCCGCCGAACGTGGTCGCCGGCGGCTGGCGCCAGGCGCTGCCCGAGCTGCTGCGCGCCGCGCGTGTCGGTAACCGCATCGGCAAGCTGGATATGCCATTGCGCCGCGAATTGCTGCAGCTGCTCGCCACCTCCGCCGGCGACTATCTGGACGGTTGGTTCCAGAGCGATCCGATCAAGGCGGTCTACGGCTTCGACGGCATCGTCGGCAACTATGCCAGCCCGTACACCCCTGGCTCGGCCTACGTGCTGCTGCACCACGTGTTCGGCGAAGTCAACGGCAAGCAAGGCGTCTGGGGTCACGCCATCGGTGGCATGGGCGCAATCACCCAGGCGATGGCGCGTTCGGCGGCCGCGCGCGGTGCCGATATCCGCGTCGGCGCGGGCGTGCGTGAAGTGCTGGTCGAACAGGGACGCGCGGTCGGCGCGGTGACCGAAACCGGCGCGGCGTTTCGCGCCGCCGCCGTGATCTCCAATCTCAATCCCAGATTGCTCTACCTGGAACTGCTCGACGCAGCGGTGCTGCCGCCGGATTTTCGCGAGCGTATCGCGCGCTGGCGCTGTGGCTCCGGAACGTTCCGCATGAACGTAGCACTCTCGGAGCTGCCGGACTTCAGCTGCCTGCCGGGCCGCGCCATGGCCGACCATCACACCGCGGGCATTATCATCGGGCCGACGCTGTCCTACATGGAGCGCGCGTATTTCGATGCGCGCACGCACGGCTGGTCGGCGCAACCCATCGTCGAAATGCTGATCCCATCCACGATCGATGACAGTCTGGCGCCAGCCGGACAGCATGTGGCCAGCCTGTTCTGCCAGCACGTGGCGCCGCAGCTGCCCGATGGGAAATCCTGGGACCAGCATCGCGACGCGGTCGCCGATCTGATGATCGATACCGTCAACGCGCATGCGCCGAACTTCAAAGCCGCGGTGCTCGGCCGCCAGATCATGAGCCCGCTGGATCTGGAGCGTACTTTCGGGCTGACCGGCGGCGATATCTTCCACGGCGCCCTGAGCCTGGATCAGCTGTTCTCGGCACGGCCGATGCTCGGCCACGGAAACTATCGCGGTCCGCTGCCCGGCCTGTACATGTGCGGCTCCGGAACCCATCCCGGCGGCGGCGTCACCGGCGCACCGGGCCATAACGCCGCACGCGAAGTCCTCATGGATTTCCGGCGCCGCCGGTTGCGCCGGCGCCACGGGACCGCGTGAGCCATCCATCGGCGCCGCGCCGGGGCGGTTGAATCACCTATGAATGTTAGCGCTCCTCATGCGCGCGCCTGGTGAGTGACGGCCGCGTCGCGCCCGGACCGGTGGCTCGTCCGGTGGCCTGGACACGGCCCGCCGGCTGCGCCCTTAAGTCAAAAATGCGGGCAGAAACAGCGCTACAGACGACGGCGCAGACCCGTGGTAGGCTATGCGCCGATCGTCAACGTCCGTATCGCCCCGTGCGCCATCCAAGGCGCGATGAGTCCGAGCCGAACTGCCTGCGATCAGGTGACAGGACTCCGTTCGATGGCCGGCGAGACATCCTCTCTCTAGACCTGGTGAACGTGCCTGCCGAGTGGAGCGCTAAGGGCATCAATCTTTTTTCCGCCCGAAGCCTCCTTAAGTACATTCGAGAGAGTCAATCATGGCCAAGATCTATGTTGGAAACCTGCCCTTCACTGCTAGCGAGGCGGACATCCGTGCGCTGTTCTCACAGCACGGTACTGTCGAGTCGGTCTCGCTGCCGACCGACCGCGAAACCGGCCGCCCACGCGGCTTCGGCTTCGTCGAGATGAGTCAGTCGGACGCCTCACGCGCTATCCAGAACCTCAACGGTCAGGATATGGGCGGTCGCCCGTTGCGTGTGAACGAAGCCCAGGACAAGCCGCGCAGTGGCGGCGGTCGTCCGGGCGGCGGTGGTGGTGGTGGCGGCTACCGGGGCAATTCCGGTGGCGGCGGCGGTGGCCGCTGGTAAGCACCGTTCGAACCGTTTGAGCGGAAAAAAGCCCGGAGCGATCCGGGCTTTTTTTTATGGTCGTGCCGTCAGCCGCCGCGCTCCGCCCGGTGCGTCACTCGCGATGATGGTAGGTCTTGAAGCCCTCGCGCGCCACCAGCGCATCGCGCCGCGCGATCTCCAGATCCGAGTCGACCATTTCCTTCACCAGCCGCTCGAATGAGATCTCGGACTTCCAGCCAAGCCGAGCCTTGGCCTTGGACGGATCTCCCAACAGGCTGTCGACCTCGGTGGGGCGGAAATAGCGCGGGTCGATCTTCACGACGCTCCGACCGGTCTTTGCGTCCACACCCTGCTCATCGATGCCCGACCCGCTCCATTTGATCTGCATGCCTATGTGGCTGGCGGTACGCTCGACGAACTCCCGCACCGAGTGCTGCTCGCCGCTCGCGATGACGTAGTCCTCGGGAGCATCCTGCTGCAGCATGAGCCACTGGGCGCGCACGTAGTCCCGCGCATGGCCCCAGTCGCGCAGCGAATCGAGATTGCCCAGGTACAGGCAGTCTTCCAGACCCTCGCGAATGCGCGCCAGGCCGCGAGTGATCTTGCGGGTCACGAAGGTCTCGCCTCGAATCGGCGACTCATGGTTGAACAGGATGCCGTTGCACGCGTAGATGCCGTAGGCCTCGCGGTAGTTCACGGTAATCCAGTATGCATAGACCTTGGCCGCGCCGTACGGGGAGCGCGGATAGAACGGCGTGGTCTCGCGCTGCGGCGTCTCCTGCACCTTGCCGTACATCTCCGAGGTCGAGGCCTGATAGAAGCGCGTCTTGCGGCTCAGGCCCAGCAGGCGGATGGCCTCCAGGATCCGCAGCGTCCCGAGCGCATCGGCATTGGCGGTGTATTCGGGCGTCTCGAAGGATACGGCGACGTGGCTCTGCGCCGCGAGATTGTAGATTTCATCGGGCTGGGTCTGCTGAACGATGCGAATCAGGTTGGTCGCATCGGTCAGATCGCCGTAATGCAATGACAGCTTGCTGCCGGACGCATGCGGATCGTGGTAGAGGTGATCGATGCGATCGGTATTGAACGACGACGCCCGGCGTTTTACGCCATGCACCGTGTAGCCCTTGTCCAGCAGGAACTCCGCCAGATAGGCGCCATCCTGCCCGGTAATGCCGGTAAGCAATGCGCACTTTCCCACAATGTCCTCGCGTCAGCGCCGTGGTCGACAGCGCCCGATTATGGCGTCCGCGCCGCTGCATGCCCAGCGGCAGGCGCGCGCCCGGAGGGCTCGCGCTGCCAGCTCGCGGACAATATGCTGCGATGCAGCATTGCTCAAAGGCGCATTCGCGGGGCGACAATTGTCAGCGCGCGCGCCTGCTCCGGCGCGGTGAGCGTGGTCGGGAAGCCTAGAGGATGCGCGGACCGCTCTCCGAGGCGCGTGCGCCGCTCTCCGGCATGCGGCGCTTGGCGGTGAATTCGGTGACCTTGCGATCGTCATCGGCGAAGGTGACCGGCGCCTTGCTGATCCACACGTAGTCGCGAATATTTCGTCTTCGCGGATACTCGACCACTGCGTCCGACAGCAACGCCATGCTGCGAGGGCAATCAAAATTCGCCAGCGCGACCAACAGATCATCCAGTATCTGCTTGGTCTTCTCCCACGGCAGGCAATGCTCGATGGCACGCATGATCTTGGGGTGCTCGGTTCCAGCCACGTTGGCGCCGATCAGAAGCTCCTCAAACAGCTTTTCAGCAGGCCGCAGGCCCATATAGTTGATTTCAATGTCCCCTTCCGGATTGTTCTGGTCGCGGATCGTCAGGCCCATCAGGCTGATCAGGCGCCGCGCCAGATCGTCGATACGCACCGGCTGCCCCATGTCCAGCACGAACACATCGCCGCCGGTTGCCATCGCCCCGGCCTGGATGACAAGTTGTGCGGCCTCCGGGATAGTCATGAAATACCGCATGACGTCCGGGTGAGTCACCGTAACCGGGCCGCCGCCCCGAATCTGTTCCTGAAACAGCGGCACCACCGAGCCGGAAGATGCCAGCACGTTGCCGAAGCGCACCATGCAGAAGTGCGTGTGCTTCGAGCGCTGCTGCAGCGCCTGCAGCACCAGTTCAGCAAAGCGCTTCGTCGCTCCCATGACGTTGGCGGGATTGACCGCCTTGTCCGTCGAGATGAGCACAAAGGTATCGACGTTGGTCTCGAGCGCGGCTTCCGCCGCGTGCCAGGTACTGATCACGTTATTGTGAATGCCTTCGACAATATTGTGCTCCACGATCGGCACGTGTTTGTAGGCTGCAGCGTGATATACGGTCTGCACGCCGAAAGTCGACAGGACTTCGCGCAGGCGATGGCGGTGATGGGCACTGCCGAGCAGGGGAATGATCTCAGTCGGGATGCCATCGGCGCGCGCGGTCTCGATCAATTCGCGCTCGATATGGTATAGCGCTATCTCCGACATCTCGAACAGGACCAGACGGTGCGGCGAGCAACGTAGAATCTGGCGGCACAGCTCCGATCCGATCGAGCCTCCGGCCCCGGTGACCATCACGCGCTTGCCGCGAATTGAACGCTCAAACAGCGCCGGGTCTGGCGGTACGGGGTCGCGTCCCAACAGATCGCCGGCGTCAACCTCGCGAAGATCGTCGATGCGCGCGTTACCCGAGATGATCTCCGACAGATCGGGCAGCGACTGCACGTGAACGCCCAGTGGCTCGAGCTTCTCGAGGATCTCGCGCCGGCGGCGCCGGCTCGCCGCCGGCATCGCCAGCAACACGCGTCCGATCTGCAGTTCTTTGATGAGTGCCGGCAGCTCGGCCGGATCAAACACTTTGATGCCGTTTATGCGGCTGCCGTGCAAAGTTCGCTTATCGTCTATGAAGGCCACAGGCTGGAAGTCCGGGCCCCCGCGCAGCACCGCTGACAGCTTCGCGCCCGCCTCACCGGCGCCGTAGATCGCGACGCGCGTGGCCTCGGCGTGACCGTTGAGGCCGTAGTAAAACATATATCGCACGATAAAGCGGCTCGCGGCGAGGTACAGCAGTGCCAGGGCGGCGTAGATCGCCAGCGCCGAAAGCGGGATGTGGCTCTGGTCGTGCATGCGGTCGTAGGCCGCAAGCGTTGCCGCAGACAACACAATGCCGACTACCACCACGACCATCGCCTGCGGGCCGATGAAACGAATGATCGCCCGGTACAATCCGAGCACCGAGAAAATCAGAATGGCAGCGCCGGCTCCGACCAGGAACAGATCCCAGTGATCGGACACCGAGAAGTCCAGGCGGTCGAACTTGAGCAGCAACGCCGCCCACAGCGCCAGCGGCAGCACAACGGCGTCCGCACCGACCATGATCAATCGTTTGGTGCGGCGGGAAAGGGAAAAGAGCGCTCCGGAGACTATGGAAACCAGGGAGACATTCGATTCTTGCACTAGCCGCCCCTAACTTAGGCCGAGAGTGGCGCCGCTTCGAGCGCCAGGGCCGCCACAGTAATGGCGAGCCAATGTTCGGCATGCGACACTTGTCACACTATGGATGGTACAGCACATTGAATTGTGTGGGTATTACACAAGGACGCTATTTCCCCGTGGCGCGTTAAAGTTTGACAACGCTGCACCCCGCGATCGCGACGAACGGTTAGCTCCAAAGAACGCCCGATCCCGCCGTCGGTTGACCAGCGCTGTAGAAATTGCCAGGGCGGTATCGTCCATGGTCGGAGTGCATGCGGGGCCGTGTCATCTGGCCAATTTAATGCCGTTGTAAGAAATGCCGGTGTAAGCCTCTAGGCCCACATTAGATTCTCAGGCGGATGACTTCGCTGGATTGCAGTCATTTTGGCCTGACAGCGCGGTATGAATGACCTATTCCAGCGTAGTCACGCGTCTCGCCCGATCGGTTGCGCTCGGTGCGTGCCTTCCAGGTTCCGGGTCGACGCACGTTGGATGAGTATCAATCGCGTTGGCGTGCGTCGACGTCGATCGACATCACGCGCTATCCTCGCGCCGGCCCGACCCAGCCAGAGCTGCCAGGATTACCAGCGGCGCCAGGGCCCCCAAAGCGACCCACATCGCAGCTCCCGGGTGCAGCGCCGCCAGCCATGCGCACGGTAACAGCCATACGAGATTCGTCACGATGACGGTGACCGTGACGCGCCGATGGCTGCCCCATAGCCGTGCGAGCCGCTGATACGCATGACAGCGATGAGCCTCGTCCAGCCGCTCGCGCCGGATCGCCCGGCGCACCAGAGTTACCGTCGCATCCACAAAAAATACCCCGCCGAGTGTCAGCCAAATCCATATCGCGGCAGGACTGTCGCGCGTGGCGGCTATCGCCAGCACACTGATCACGTACCCCAGATACCCGCTGCCGACGTCGCCCATAAAGATCGTTGCCGGTGGCCAATTCCACAGCAGAAAGCCCAGGCAGGCCGCGCCAAATGCTAGTCCGACGGCGGGCAGCTCCGTGGATGGTCCATGGATCAGAGTCAAAAGCACACCGCTGCAGATAATGAAGAGCGCCTCCGACGCCGCGATGCCGTCGATGCCATCCATGAAATTGAGCAGATTGAGCGACCATACGATTCCCAGAACTGCCAGCCCCTGACCTGCCCAGCCCAGGTTCACCACCTGGCCGCCGAACGCCAACGGCGGCAGTCCACCCAGGCAAATGAGGGCCCATAGCGCGGCGGCGACGTGCACGCTCAGCCTGATGCCGCCGGACAGGCGGCGCTGATCGTCCACCAGCCCGACGATCGCCACCGCGCTGCCGCCGCCGATCAGGGCAAGCAGCAAATCCGTGCCGATCGCATGCAGCAATCGAAGGGCAAGCAACCCGCACGTGGCGGCAATAACGATCGATAAACCGCCGCCGCGCGCTGTGGCTACGACGTGGGAACTGCGCTCGTTCGGCACGTCGAGCAGACCATGCCGCCAGCAAAAGCCACGCACCGCCCAGGTCAGCGACGCCGACAATGCCAGCACCAGCCCGCTGATCAAGAGGATCTCAGGCCGCACGCGCCGGGCCCGCCGTTGGATGCCGCATCCGCCTCATCCGAGATGTGCGGCTAGTGCCGCAAGGCCAACGTACTCGTGAAGTGCTCGCTCGGTTTTGCGCAGCCCGCTCGAGCTTGGGAGCCAGGAGCGCCAGTCGTCGGCGTCCAGGCCCCCCACCAGCTGATCCGTCGGCGCCGGAGTCGGCGCCTCGCCGGCGCGGCGCATCTCAAGCATCGCGCGCGGCATGTGATAAGCGGAGGTAACCAGAATGAACGGCGCACTGCCGATCAGCGCTGCGATCGCCTGGGCTTCATGCCGCGTATCGAGCGCGGTATCGAGTAACACGATCGAGTCTTGGCCGATTCCAAGTTCGCGCGCCAATTCGGCATAGCCCTGGGCGGACGCACTGTAGCCCGGAGGCGCGCCGCCCGAGACGACGAGCTTGACGTCATCGAGACGGCGCGCCAGCCGCACGGCCTCCACGATTCTAACCAGTCCATCTCCGGCCAGAGCAGCGGTAATGGGCACCCCGTCGTGCGGCGCGTAGCCGGCACCGAGGACGACCACATACTTCGGCGCCGGCACTGGCATGTCATGGTGCAGCGGCGGATACCGGTGCTCCAGCGGACCGAGAAGTGCGTCACCGACCACGGAGCTGGATCCGATATAGACGACGGCGATCGCGACTACCAGCAGTGCGCGCGCCAGCCGCGGTCGCCTGGAAGACCGGCAAAGCACGGCGGTCGCGGCGATCAGCAACGACAGGGCGAGCGGGGACAACAATGCCTCGAACCAGTGCTTGACGAGATACAGCACGCCTAGACCCTGGGCGAACGGCCTTCAGCGAGGAACCAATCGACGGTGCGTGTGAGCGACTCGTCCACCGAAACCGGTGGCGTCCACGTGAACTGCTCGCGTGTCAGGGCGATATCCAGCGTCAGGGATCCGCAAAGCTGGGTGATCAGTGCCTGTCGGCCCGTCAGCCGCCCGAATAACTGCAGCAATCCGGGCGGCACCGGCATCAGCCTGACACGTCGTCCCATTGCCGCGCCGATCCTGTACATCAGCTCCGGCGTCGACAGATCCTCGCCGTCGGACGCCAGCCATGTGCCGTCCCTCGCCGCCGGATTCAGCAGTACGTTCAAGAGCAAGTCGCATAGATTCCAGACGCTCAGGAGGCTTCGCCGGTTATGCACCGCCCCCAGCGGCAGTGGCCATTCCCGGTCAATCCACCACAGCAGACGCAGGAAATTGGCGCGCACCCCTGGCCCGTA
>Ga0302325_10030687_pt1 | contig 11078 bp, 9 predicted proteins | sample Palsa_T0_2_FD_201948 | JGI IMG/M metagenome (GOLD analysis project Ga0302325, IMG submission 201948) | Peat permafrost microbial communities from Stordalen Mire near Abisko, Sweden - Palsa_T0_2 | ecosystem: Environmental > Terrestrial > Soil > Palsa > Peat permafrost | place: Sweden: Abisko...
TCGTCGCGGACCACCAGGTGGGTGTGCAGGAGCACCTCGCGGCCGACCGCCGGCACGTGCTTGAGCGTCTCGGCGGAGACCGCCAGCCGGTAGCCGACTCCGCCACAGTCGACCACCACGTGGTCGGTGCGGCGCACCGCGACCGCTCCCGAGATCAAAGCGATCATCGGCGGGCCGCCCGCCGTCTGGGCGCGGCTGCCACCGCTCGTGCGAGCGGGGCACGATTGAGATCACAGATCGCCACCGCGAGCGCATCGGCGGCGTGGTCAGGTGTCGGCACCACCGCCAAGCCCAGCAGCCTGGCCACCATCCGCCCCACCTGGTCCTTGCCCGCGCGGCCGTGCCCGCAGACCGCACCCTTGACCTGCTGTGGCGTGTAGGAACGCGATGGGACTCCGCGCTGACCCGCCGCCAGCAGCACAACTCCCCGAGCCTGGCCGACCGCGAACGCGGTGCGGGCGTTGGCGCCGAAGTACAGCTCCTCGATCGCGACCGCGTCGGGCTCGTGGGCGTCCAGCAGTTCCGCCACCCGGGCGTGAATCTGCGCCAGCCGTCGCTCGAGCGGAACCCCTGGCGCGGTCCGGATGACGCCGTCTTGCAGGGCCTCCAGGCGCGAGCCCTCGCTACGGACCAGGCCGTAGCCGGTGCTCGCCGTGCCGGGGTCGATTCCTAGTACGAGCATGCGAAACAGACATTCTGCGCAGGCGCCCGGACGCCTCCCTGCCCGCGCGGCGGAGTGGGCGAGATCGTTCAGAGTTCTGGCTTGACCGCAACCTCGGGGGCGATTTGCTGTTCTAAACGTGTCAGACCTCTGATACCTCAATGTGGGCGCGCCGAAACCGGACGCGGAGCGCTGTCGGCGCTCTGCCCGCTGCTGCTCGTCGCGGTCGGGTGCCTGGCCGTACTGGCCGGACCGGCGAGCGGACAGCCCGTGCTCGGCCCCACCAATACCATCATCGATGGCCCCGGCACCGGCGTCACCGATCTGTCGGGGCTGTCGATCGCTCGCGACGGCACCGGCGGACTCGTGTACACGAAGAACGTCCTCGGCGTGTCGCACGTGTTCGTCTCGCGGCTACGCGGCGGTGTGTTCCAGGCTCCCGAGCAGGTCGACGCTGGGCTCCCCGGAGCCTCTTCCCAACCGGTGATCGCGGCGGGACGCGGCGGGCTGCTGCTGACCGCATTCATCAACGGAGGCCTGCTGTACGTCGTCGACGCCGCCAATGCACTGTCGCCTTACGGCGCGCCGATCGCCCTGATCGATGGAGCGAGCAATCCCGCAATCTCGATCAGCGACTTCGGCAAGGCGTATCTGGCCTTTACGGTCGTGGGCGACGGCGGCCACGACGTGCGCTGCGCGTACTACTACGACGGGCAATGGGCCGTCGAGTCGGCGCCCTTGAATGCGGTGCCGGCCGATGACGCCGGCACCGGGACCGGGCGTCCTGCGGTGGCCGCGGCCGGCGACGGCGTCGGGATCGTGGCGTGGGGCGAAGCCGGTCACATCTACACCCGCCGCGTCTGGGCCACCGCGCCCAGCGTCGTCTTCGAGCAGGCGGACGTGCCGTCGCTGTCCGGCTGGAGCGAGGTGTCGGCCGACGAGCCGGCGATCGCGGCCGGAGGCGACTCCTCGTATGCCGCCGTCGTCTTTCATGAGGTGCTCACGAACGGCTCGGAGACACAGTCACGCGTGCTGATGAATCGGCTTGTCGCCTCCCAATACGACGGCGTGACCCAGCCCGACGGCCTGGCCACGCCGGGGCCCGAGGGCGCTGACTTCCCCGGGGTCGCGGTGACCGAGTACGGCCGTGGCTTCGTGACCTCGGCGCAACAGCTGTCGAACCAGCTGTTCGCCACCGCCCTGGGGACCAACGAGACCAGTGGGGCGCTGACCCGGGTCGACAGCCTCCCGAACTCGGGCCCGCCCTACGCGGTTCCCGCCACGGCCGGCTTGACCTCAACCTTGATCGCCTGGCAACAGAGCCCCGGGTCCGCCGGCCCGGCGGAGATCCGGTTTCGCTACGCCCAGGACGGCTCCGATCTCGGCGCCGAGCAGGTCGCATCCACACCCGGCCTGGGCCCGACCGACGCTGCGAGCGGGCTGGCGGCGGCCGGCGACGTGGACGGCGACGCGGCGATCGCCTGGGTGCAGGGGAGCGGAAGCTCGGCCGCGATCGTCGCGGCGCAGCTGTACCAGCCGCCGGGATCGCTCGCCGCGCTGAGCAAGTTCCGCTACGCGGTGAGCGACCATCCGCTGCTCAGTTGGTCTGCCGCATCGGAGACATGGGGGCCGGTCCGCTACCTCGTGAGCGTCGACGGAGTGCAGGTGGCGAGCACCACATCGACCCGGATCCGCGTCCCCACCGCGGTGCTGGACGGCTCCCACCGCTGGCAGGTGACGGCGGTCAACCAGGCCGGCCTGAGCAGCGCTACCCATCCCGCCAGCATCTGGGTGGACACCGTGGCCCCACGGGTCTCATTCACCCTGACCGGTCTGCGGCGGGTGGGGTCCTCTCTCCATATCGACGTGACCGACACGGACGCGCCACCGCCTGAGCCGCCGGCCGCCGCGTCGGGCATCGCCGAGGTCGTGGTCAGGTGGGGGGACGGCTCCAGCGACAAGATCACCCACCGCGCGTCTCACGTCTACAAGCGGCCGGGCCGCTACACGGTGACCGTGATCGTCAAGGATCGGGCCGGGAATACCACGACGCTGGCGCGCCAGGTGAAGATCGCCCCGCGCCCCAAGCCCAAGCCCAAGCAGCCCAAGAAGCCCAAGCGGCATACGAGGAGGGGCACATGACCACCCCCCGAGCGGGCGCGCCCGATCCCGGACGTGTAGTGGTCTCCGTCGCAAATACGACCGAGACCACTTAGTGCCCGACGCACGAATCGAGCGCCGGGACGTGCGGGTCGGTCAACCGCACCACGCGCCACGGCCCGACCTGGGCCAGCGGCTGAACCTTGGTCAGGCGGGGGTCGACCGGCGCGGGCGAACCATCGGTCGCGTTGTGCGGGCCAATGAAGTCCACCCCTGGCGCGCTCATCGCGGTTCCCACCCGGTTGAGCGTGACGTGCAGCTTCCACGCCAGCGCGGTCTGGACGCCGTGGTTGACCGCTGCGAAGCTCGACTTGCACGGGAACACGCCGTGATGCCCCCCGACGGCAGCGACTGCGGCGCTGAGCTGATCGAGGGTGGTGACCGCCTGCGCCGCCGCGGGCTCGGCGGCCCGGGCCGCGGCCCATCGGCTCGTGGTGAACGGGACCGAGACGAGCACCAGCACCGCCGCGACGCCGACGGCGATCGCGTTTGGCCGCGCAGCGGAGGCCCAGGCGCCGCCCAGCAACGCCAGGCGCGTGATTCCCACCCCCGCGAGCACGCAGGTCAGCGCCGCGGCGGGCAGGAAGAAGCGCTCGAGTCCCGGGTAGCCGTCGAGCGTCATCCCGACCACCACCACCCACCAGGCGGCCACCCCGACGCCGAGCGCCAGCATCACCTTGTCCCGGTCCTTCAGCCAGCCAATCGCCACGGCCACGATCGCGAAGATCAACGCCGGCAGCACCTGAAGATTGACCCCGCGCCCGACCACCGTCCGGAACGGGTCGGAGCCCAGATGGCCGTTGTAGTCGGCGGCGTGCGAGGCGGCGAGGAACGGATCTCCCGAACCGATCCAGGCCGGAACGAACCAGAACACCGGGATCGAGATCCAGCCGGCCAGGACCAGGAGCCGCAGGCTGGGCACTTTGAACCACAGCCACAGGCCGTACAGGCCGATGAACGGCCACCATTCCGGGCGGATCAGCGACGCGGCCACGCCGACCAGGAATGCCTGTGCGTGACGGCCGTCGAGCAGGCTGTAGATGGCCCACAGCGACACGCCGATCAGCATTGGCTCCGAGGTGCCGCGGAACCAGTAGTAGAGCCAGTCCTGGGTCAGCACGACGCCGATGACCGCCAGCACACCAGCGAACGCGCCGGCTCGCCCGCCCCCGGTCAGGCGCGAGGCGAGCTTCCAGGCGAACAGCAGGCCGAGAAAACCCCCCGCCCGGGCAGTGATCACCCACAGGGTCGGGGCGGCGCCGCCGAACAGCCCGAACACGGTCGTAAAGATCAGCGGGAGCGGCTTCCAAGACGGCCCACCGCCGACGACAAAGCTCAGATGCGGATCGGATACCTCCCGGCCCCACACGATCCACGACCACGGGTCGTAGCTGGGCACCGTGGGCAGGACCGCCGCCGACAGCGCGGCCAGCGCGATGCACGCCCCGACGGCGATCAGGGTCGGCGAGTGCAGCGGGTCAAAGCCACGCATCGAGCGAGCCAATGAGGCGCCCCGCGGCTCATGACCGCCGGGGCGCTGCTGGGGCGATTCGACGACGACTTGGGCGCGAGTCAGCCAACCGCTTGACATCCAACCCCGCAGCCCCGGGCGGCGCTCGCGCCTTCCGGCTGCTTGACCGCGAGCTGGCATCGGCGGGCGATTCTAGCGGCGGGCCGATAAGCCTCGCCTCAAGCGCGAGGGCCGGGGCGCGCCTGACGCTGCGGATGCTGTTCGTCGGTTCGTTGTTGGGGTGGACCGTGCTCGCGTTGGCCCTCAGCAGTGCCGCGCGCGCGCAGGCCGGGCCGCCATACGTGGCGCAGCCACCGACCAAGGGCGCGCTGTACCGGGATGGCCAGACCGACCGCTACCTACTCGGGGGCACCTGGCTCTACCGCGCCGACCCTGATGACATCGGCAACGCCCAGGGCTGGTGGCGCAACGTTGCCGCCACCGCCGGGTGGTTGCCGGTCAGCGTCCCCAACGCGTACAACGCCGGGGACTTTTCGGCCGCGAGCATGGCGGGATCAGTGGGCTGGTACCGGCGGGACTTCACGCTGCCGAGCTCGGCGTTTGCGCGCTATGTGCCCGCGGCCGACCGGAGCTGGATCATTCGCTTCGAGTCGGTCAACTACCGCGCCACGGTGTGGTTGAACGGACGCGAGATCGGGAGCCACAGTGGTGCCTACCTTCCGTTCGAGTTCGACCTCAACGGCGTCCACGGGGGGGTCAACCGCCTGATCGTGCGCGTCGACGACCGTCGGACGGCGTCGGACCTTCCGCCCGGACCAGGCGGTGGATGGTGGAATTACGGGGGGCTGCTGCGCGAGGTGTACCTCCGCTCGGTCCAGCGCGCCGACCTCGCCCAGGCGGTCGTGCGGCCGCTGCTGCCCTGCCCCACGTGTGCGGCCACGGTGCAGGAGCAGGTGCTCGTGCGCAACGTCACCGGTGCCCCGCAGACCGTCATGTTGCGAGGCTCCTACGGCAGCGCACGGCTGAACTTCGGCGAGCGGACGATCGCCCCACACGCGACCTGGACCGCCCAGGCCGACGTCGGGATCGTTCACCCGCGCCTGTGGTCGCCCACGAGCCCGTTCCTCTACCGAGCGAGCCTGACGCTGTCTGACGCCAGGGGCCGGTCGCTCGGTGGCTACGTCACGTACAGCGGCATCCGGAGCATCACCGTCACGCCGGGAGGTCGGCTCGAGCTCAATGGGCGACTGTTGGACCTACGCGGCGTGGACATCCACGAGCAGAGCCTGCAGACCGGAGCCGCGCTGGACCCTGCGCAGTTAAGTCGATTGGTCGGCTGGACGAGAGAGCTCGGAGCGACCGTGATCCGATCGCACTACCCCCTCAACCCAGAAATCGAAGCGCTGGCCGACCGCGACGGCCTCCTGATCTGGTCGGAAATCCCGGTCTACCAGGTCCAGGGTCAATACCTGGGTCAACCGGGATGGCTGGCCCACGCCCACGCCGTACTGACCGCCAACATCCTCGCCAACGAGAACCATCCCTCGGTGCTGCTGTGGAGCATCGGCAATGAACTGCCCACTCCGCCGACCAGTGCGGAGGCCAGCTATATCGCCGGAGCGGCCGCGCTGGCCCGCCGGCTCGACCCGACCCGTCCGGTCGGGATGGCGATCAGTGACTGGCCGGGGGTCGCCTGTCAGTCGGCGTACGCGCCGCTCGACGTGATCGGCTTCAACGACTACTTTGGCTGGTTCGACGCCGGCGCCGGCGCCACCGACGACCGCGACGCGCTGGGTCCGTTCCTGGACAGCTTCCGTGCCTGCTATCCGACCAAGGCGCTGTTCGTGACCGAGTTCGGGTTCGATGCGGACCGGGACGGACCGGTCGAGGAGCGGGGCACGTACGCATTTCAGTCCAATTCGGCGGCCTACCACCTGGACGTGTTCGCGAGTAAGCCATGGCTGTCGGGAGCGATGTACTTCACCCTGCAGGAGTACGCCGCCTTCCCGGGATACTCCGGCGGCGATCCGTTACCCAACCCACCGTTCAACCAGAAGGGGCTGGTCGACCTGGCCGGCAACTTCAAGCCTGCGTTCGCCGTCGTCCAAGGGATCTACAAGGCCACGGTCCAGATCGCACCGGCGCCGGCGCCCGCCGCCTCACGCAAGCACACCGCACGTCCCCCACCCCGGGCTAGGCAGCTGTGAACCGACAGCGCAACAGGGTTGCCGACATGCCGCTACGCGGCGGTGAACCGACAGCGCAAGAGTGTCGCAACTACACGGAATCCGTCGAGCGCGGTGAGCTTCTTGCCCTCCTCGTTCGAACGCGCCCGGTAGTGCACCGGCACCTCGAAGATGCGCTCGCCCCGCTGGACCAGCCGCGCGGTGATCTCGGGCTCGATCGCGAACCCGGCCGAGGTCAGTGGCAGGCTGCGAAACACATCGGTCCTGATCATCTTGTGGCAGGTCATGATGTCGTGCAGATAGACGTTGAAGAGGACGTTGCAGGCTAGGGTGACGCCCTTGTTCCCGAGTACGAACAGGAACGAGTGGCTCGTGTAGCCGTCGAACACGCGCACGCCGAAGCTCGCGTTCGTGCGCCCATCCAGGAGCGGCGGCATCAGCTCCCCGAGGTCCGCCGGGTCGTACTCGAGATCGGCGTCGAAGATGGCGGCGTACTCGCCCCGGGCGTGGCTCAATCCCGTCTGCACCGCCGCCCCCTTGCCCTGGTTGTGCTCGTGCTCGAACAGCCGCACGCGCTCGTCCCAGTTGGTGGTGCGCAGGATCTCCCGGGTTCCGTCGGTCGACCCGTCATCGACAACGATCAGCTCGAACTCGCTCGGCAGCTCTGTCTGCAGCACCTCGAGGATCGCGCGCTCGACGCGTTCGCGCTCGTTGTAGACCGGCATCAGGATCGAAAGCATCGTGGCGGGGACTCCGGGGGGCGGCGGGGCGAAGAGACTACGAAACGGCGTGCAGATCGATCACGAACACGAGCGCAGCATTGGCCGGAATCGTTGGCGGGCTCCCGGCGGCGCCGTAGCCGAGGCTGGCGGGGATGATCAGCAGCCGGCGGCCGCCGACCCGCATGCCAGGAATGCCCTGCTGCCAGCCTTTGATGACGCCGCTCAGCGGCAGCGCGACCGGTTGGCCGCTGCCGTCGTTCCAGGACGCGTCGAACTGCTTTCCGCCCTTGTAGAGAACGCCCACATACTGAACGGTCACGCTGGACCCGGCTGTGGCGACCGGGCCTGTCCCCTTGATCAGGTCCTTGATCACGAGATGCGTGGGTGGCGGCCCTTTGGGGACGACAACGGTCGGCTTGGTCTTGAGCGCCGCGGGCAGCGGCGTCGTACTCGTCGCGGTCGCAGACGTCGACGTGGTCGAGGTGGCCGTCGAAGCGGCGGTCGAGGTGGTCGCTGCGACCGACGTCGCCGTCGCCCCGCCACTGGGGGCGAGCTGGATCCCGGGGGCTTTCGAGCTCCCGCACGCGGCCAGGCCGACAGCCAGCGCAGCGACGACGAAGAAGATGGACAGGCGCTTGCTCATGGAGGGCGAGGGTAGCGAGCCCGGTCAGCCGGCGATCCGCTCGAGCACGTCGGCGTCCACGTCGAAGTTGGCGTGGACGGCGCCGACATCGTCGGATTCCTCGAGCGCGTCGATCAGTCGGATCAGCTTCGCCGCGTCGGCTTCTCCCACCGGCACGCGCGATTTTGGCCGCTGCGTGACATCGGCGCTCTCGATCTCGACGCCGGCCCGCGTCAGCGCGTCGCGCACCGTGCCAAGGTATCCCGGTTCGGTCACCACTTCGAACACGTCGTCGTCGAGCGAGATGTCCTCTGCGCCGGCGTCGATCGCGACGATCAGATCGTCCTCGTCATATCGCGAGGCGTCGACGACGATCACGCCGCGCTTGTCGAACAGGTATGAGACCGAGCCCGGTTCGCCGAGATTGCCGCCATGCTTGGAGAGCGCGTGGCGAACGTCCGCGCCGGTGCGGTTGCGATTGTCGGTCAGGGCCTCGATCAGCAGGGCCACACCGCCTGGCCCGTAACCCTCGTAGAGCACCGTCTCGATCTGGTCGGCGTCGACGCCGTCGCCGGTTCCCTTGCCGATCGCGCGCTCGATGTTGTCCTTAGGCATCGAAGCGTCGCGCGCCTTCTGAATCGCCAGCGCCAGGCCGGGATTGCCGTCGGCGTCACCCCCGCCCTCCCGCGCGGCGACGGTGATCGCTCTCGCCAGCTTGGTGAAGTGCTGGCCGCGGCGAGCGTCGACGACCGCCTTCTTGTGCTTGATCGAATGCCATTTGGAGTGACCGGACATCACTCAGAGTCTAGATAGGGTGCTCGCGGTACCAGTCGATTGTCCGGCGCAAGCCTTCCTCGAGCGTCACCAGGGGGCGCCAGCCGGTCAGCGTGTGCAGCTTGGCCGCGTCGACCCATTGGCGGTCGATTTCATTCGCGGGGGTCCCTCGGCCGCGGACGTCCGGCTCGATGTGGCGACCGGCCAGGCGGATGATCAGCTCGACTACGTCCAGGACCCGGTGCGGCTTGCCGCCCCCCGCGTTGAACGCTTCACCGCGCCCCTCCCCGCGGCGGAGCGCGCCCCACAGCGCCAGGTAGGCGGCGACGGCATCCTCCACGTAGAGAAAGTCGCGCTCGGGGGAACCGTCGGAGCGCACGACCGGGGCGGTGCCGGCCAGCGCGGCGCAGACGGCTTCGGGGATCAGACGGGAGCGATTGGTGTCCGCGCCGCCGTACAGGTTCGCGAAGCGCGTGACCGCGACCGGCAGGCCGAACGTGTGCCAATACGAGCGTGCGAGCATGTCGGCCGCGGCCTTGGACACGTCGTAGGGATACCTCGCCGCAAGTGGTTGGTGCTCGCGGTAGGGCAGCTCGGACTGGATCCCATAGGCCTTGTCCGAGGAGGCCACGATCACGCTCTCCACTCCGTGGGACCGGCACGCCTCGAGCAGGAGCCAGGTGCCTCGGATATTCGTCTCGAAGGTGGACAGCGGAGCCCGGCTGGCGGTTCCGACCAGCGTTTGGGCGGCGAGATGAAACACGCTGTCGACGTCGTACTCGTTCAGCGTCCGGGGGATCAGATCGCGGTCGCAGATGTCGCCGCGGACGACGTCAACCTGGTCGGCCAGCCCGAGCAACGCCAACCCAGAGATCGCGGGCTCGTCGCGACGGATCGCCACCACTCGCGCGCCGCCGAGCAGCAGCGCCCGCACGAGCCATGAGCCGAGCAATCCGTATGCACCGGTCACCAGGACCGAGCGACCGCTCAGCTCCACAGTTTCCACGGCGCGCTGCCCGCCCCCCACAGGTCATTGAGCACCACCGCGTCCTTGTAGGTGTCCAGGCAATCCCAGAACCCATCGTGGAAGAACGCCCGGAGCTGCCCGGTGGCGGCCAGTGCCTCCAGCGGCTCGCGCTCGAGCACGCTGTCGGATCCCAGGAGGTCGAGCACGACGGGTTCGAAGCAGAAGAAACCGCCGTTGATCCACTGTTCACTGCGCGGCTTCTCGATGAAACCCCGGACCACCCCATCCCTCCCACACTGAGCGACGCCGAACGGCAGCTCGGGACGGACGACCGTCATCGTCGCGTGCGCCCCGTGCCCAGCGTGACAATCGAGCAGCGCGTCGAGATCGATGTCCGCCACCCCGTCGGCGTAAGTCGCGCAGAAGCGGCGCCGGTCAAGCAGCTGGGCGGCCAGCCGCAGACGCCCACCGGTGGGCGTGTCCTCGCCAGTCGCCAGGCACCGGATGTCGGTGCTTTCTGGCCACGCCTGCGAGGCGATGAACTGCTCGACCTGCCTCCCCATATAGCCCGTCAGGAGCAGGAAACGACGAAAGCGCTGGGCCAGGTAGATCTGGATGACGTGCCACAGGATCGGGCGCCCGCCGATCTCCACCATCGGCTTGGGGATCGACTGCGTGTGCTCCTGGAGGCGTGTCCCACGCCCGCCGCAGAGGATCACCACGCTCGGTCTCACGGCGGCGGATTATCCCTGGCGGCGAGCCGGACAACCCCCAAGTAGGATCCGACGACGATGCCCGGCGCCGTCAATCCCGAGATCTTCAAGGCCTACGATATCCGCGGGCTCTACGGCGAGGACATCGACGCCGGGACCGCCCGGGCGATCGGTCGGGCATTCACGCGCGTGATCGCCGAGCTCGAGGGCAGACCAGCCTCAGAGCTCAGGCTCGGGCTCGGCCACGACATGCGCTTGAGCGCTCCGGAGCTCGCGGCCGCTTATCGAGACGGGATCTGCGCCGAAGGGGCGGCCGTCCTGGATGCTGGTCTCGTCGGCACCGAGATGCTCTATTACCTGGTCGGATCGCGTGAGCTCGACGGAGGCCTGATGTGCACCGCCTCCCACAACCCGAAGGCCTACACCGGTGCCAAGCTGGTGAAACGCGGGGCGATCGCGCTGTCGGGCGACGCCGGGATCGGCGATGTCCGCGCGATCATGCAGGCGGGTCTCGGCGACGCTCCGGGCGGCGGATCGGTGCAGGAGGTCTCGATCTACGACGAGTTCCACGAAGCCGCATTGGCGTTCATCGACCCGTCAGTGGTCGCGCCTCTGCGGGTCGTGGTCGACGGCGGCAACGGGATGGCCGGCCCGACGGTCGGGCCGCTGTTGGAACGCCTCGGCCTCGATCTGATCGAGGCCTACTGGAAGCCCGATGGCAACTTCCCCGATCACGAGCCGAACCCCATGCTGCCCGAGAACCGCGAATTCATCATGCGCGAGGTGATCACACGTGAAGCCG
>Ga0302325_10030689_pt1 | contig 11078 bp, 11 predicted proteins | sample Palsa_T0_2_FD_201948 | JGI IMG/M metagenome (GOLD analysis project Ga0302325, IMG submission 201948) | Peat permafrost microbial communities from Stordalen Mire near Abisko, Sweden - Palsa_T0_2 | ecosystem: Environmental > Terrestrial > Soil > Palsa > Peat permafrost | place: Sweden: Abisko...
AACCCTGGTGTTCGCCGGCGTGCTGCCGGACGGTCCCCAGGAACCGCCCGCGATGGTCTACATCGGTTCGGACGATCTTGCCAGCGACGAAGTCGCCTGGTGGTATCCCAATCTCTCATGCCTCGTGCAGTTGCTGCGAAAGCTCGGGTTTGCAAAGGTCGAAGACCGGGGATTTCACCGTGGCTTCCTCATGCCGGCGGAATTTCCCTTTGAACGAGTCGTGATTCATGCGACTAAACATCAGACGATCAGGCCGTGATCGCTCTTGAGGTCCGCAATCTGGCGAAGAACTATCCGCTTGGCGGATCGCAGTGGTCGCGCTTCCGGCACGTGCTCGCGGGCAGCCACATCCAGGAAAACGAAGGAATCTGGGCCGTCCGCGACGTCAGTTTTTCGGTAGCGCGCGGCGAGGCGTTCGGAATTGTGGGCGCGAACGGCTCCGGCAAGAGCACCCTGCTTCAGATGATCGCCGGGATCCTGCGCCCTACGTCCGGCTCTGTTGAGGTTCACGGACGCCTTTCCGCGCTGCTCGAGCTCGGCTCCGGGTTTTCGCCGGAATTTACCGGACGCAGCAACGTTTATCTGAACGGATCGATTCTCGGTTTATCGAAGGAAGAAATCGACGCGCGGTTTGAATCCATCGAGCGCTTCGCGGAGATCGGCGAGTTTATCGATCAGCCGGTGCGAACTTATTCAACCGGCATGGTCCTGCGCCTTGCCTTTTCCGTGGTTGCGCATGTCGATCCGGAGATCCTGATTGTCGATGAAGCTCTGGCTGTAGGGGACATCGCGTTCCACCAGCGGTGTATGCGCCGAATCCACGATTTGCGCGCGCGCGGCACCACCATTCTCTTCGTATCGCATTCCATCACCGACGTGAAAGCGCTTTGCGAGCGTTGCCTGTGGTTGCAGAACGGTATTGCGGTACAAATCGGAGGGGCGGACGATGTGGCGGGAAAGTACCTGAGCGCAACGCTCAGGAGAGACTCCGCGCATGACCGCGAAGCCACCGCGCCGCAGTCTGTAACAGCCGCGGCTTCCGATCTGTTCACCGGCTTTGAAGGCAGACACCGCTATGGCGACGGACGCGCCACCATCGTCGGCGTGAGCATTGAGGAACACGATGGGCGGGTAACGCTGCGTCTCAAATTCCGGATCAATGCACCGATACCTTCACCGGTCGCGGGCTTTCTGGTGCGCAACGCAAAGGGTGAAGTCATCTTCGGTTCAAACACAGCGCGGGAGAACCACCCCGTTCCCTGCATGACTCCGGGAGAGGTCAGCACGATTGACTTCCGCTGGGCCTCCCCGCCTCTGGTACCGGGCGCCTACTCCATCTCGGTTGCCATTGCCGACGGAAATATCGAGCAATTTGAAGTTTCCGATTACATCGAAGATGCGATTTCGACTCAGGTTGCCGGAACCGCGCCGGGGCGCGGGTACCTGCACCTCTCCTGCGCAGCGGTCAACATCCGCCGGGGCTGACTCCGGCAGGGCGCAATAGAAAGCGCGATGGGCGCCGGGCGCCGGGCCGATATCGGAAAACGAGAGGGCTGCTTCTGCGGCCTCGCCAGCCGTGGCTCCTCACTTCCATAACGGCTCGGCGTAATCGCTTCACGACGCGATTACGTTCTACAACAAGCGGTTTGGCCCGGGCTCATCGCCCAGGAACAGCAGGACCTCGTGGCTTTCCTCCGCCCCGTCCAACTAAGCGTTTCTCCGCGGGGATGCCAGCCCGGTCCGCCATTGGCCATTCATAGTAAATAAAGCAGTTCCATGCTATACTCAACTAGCTTTTGAAACCCAGTACATCGTTTGGAACCTCACACGATAAGCATTCGCCTCTCGCTGCACCGTCTCAATCGAGTTTCGGGGAACTTCATCGCTTTTGAAAAGATAATAAGGAAAAGAGTAAGAAACACATGAAAGAGACAGGAACAGTGAAGTGGTTTAACGCGGGTAAGGGCTACGGCTTTATCTCGCGCGAGAATGGCGAGGACGTATTTGTGCATTTTTCCGCCATTGAAGCCAGCGGCTACCGCTCGCTCGAAGAAGGCAGCAAGGTTACTTTCGTTGTCAACCGCGGACCAAAAGGTCTGCAGGCTGAACAAGTTACACCTGCGTAAGTCATGCGCCTGACCGCTTCGGCGGTCAGGCAAAATAGCCCGGCCCGGAGCAGTCTTTCCGGTAGTTTTGATTGAATGAAAGGGCGGTAGCCGATGCAGCTGGTTTACATGGGATTTACCCAGGAAGCGGCTCTCCGCTGTTTTCATTTTCAGCGCGTGCTCACTCAGGCGCGTTTGACCAACGTTCCGAAAACCGTGCAGTTCACCATGAAGGCCGATATGTCGCTCTTCATGCGTTATCGCATTCCGGTTCAGGAAGGCCCCGCCCTCTGTCTGCAAATCCTGACTTCTGAACTCGCGGATGCCCAGGAAGATTCTGTTTTCCCTTCCTCATACGCAGTCACCACCGAGCATCTTTCGAGTTTTGCTTCCGCCCGCACGACTGTTGAAGAAGCCCGCGCCGCGCGCCGCAAGCCACCACGGCAGCCGTTCAAGCCTTCAAATTCTTCGCAGTTGAAGCTTCCGCCCAGGGTGAACTAAAAAAAATCGCTTTTTACTTCTGGCATTTCGCGCAAAAGTGAGTTCCCCTTTGCGCCACCAGAATCCGCTGAATCGCCGTCCCGCAGTTGACGCAGGGCTTCCCGGTCCGCTGGTAAACCCGATGCGCTAACTGGAAACTCCCTTTCCGGCCATCCGCATCCACATAATTTGAGACCGACGAACCCCGGCTTTCGATCGCTTCCGCCAGAACCTCACGCATCGCATCGTAGATTCGCCGCACGCGCAACGGACTCAATGACGCCGCAGCCCGCAACGGTCGGACACCCGCCCGGAACAGCGCTTCATCGGCATAAATATTACCCACACCACGAACCACCGCCTGATTCAAGAGGACCGCCTTTACCGGCGACCGCCGTTCCTTCACAGCCTTCGTGAAATCCGCCAGCGATACCTCCAGCGGCTCAGGCCCCAGCGCCCCGACGCGTTCCGGAAGTTCAATTCCGTATTCCAGCCGGCCGAACTGCCGCTGATCGTCGAAGTGCATTACGCCTTTATCCAGAGTGAAAACCGCATGGGTCCATTTCGTCGGCGCAGCATTCACCAGCAGTTTTCCCGTCATGCCGAGATGGACCACCAGATAGCCGCGATCCAGCCGGATCGCGATGAATTTTCCGTAGCGGTCAATGCCCGTCACCTTCCGGCCGGCAAGCGCCTCGGAAGTTTCGTTCGGCGATCCGCGAAGCACGCGCAGCTGACGAAATTCGGCGTTCAGAATACGCCGCCCCACGATCAGCGGCCGCAGCGTGCGGACAACGGTTTCGACCTCGGGAAGCTCAGGCATTTTCTGGAAGGTCGGCGAAAACGTCGCCGTTTTCGATCCTCACCTCGTAGGTTTCGATGGCCAGATCGTCACCGAAGATGCAGGTGCCGTTCGCGGAATCGAACTGCCAGCAATGCCACGGGCAGGTAATCATGGGCCCTTCCAGGACGCCCTGGCCGAGCGGCCCGCCCTGATGAGGACAGATACCCGACAACGCGCGAATCTGCCCGCCCACATTGCAAACGGCAAACGGCTCATCGTTGTGCAGAACTTCGATCAGCGTTCCGGGTGGCACCTCCGCGGTGCTCGCGATTTTAACGAATGACATGCCTTCGGAAACAATAGTACTCTGCGTCCGGCAAAAAAATGGCCGCCGTATAAAACGGCGGCCATTCGTTCCTTGCCGGTTTACTTAGAAAATCAGCTTCATGGATACCTGAATCTGACGCGAGGTACCAAAATCGCCAGGAGCGAACCGTGTACCGGCGGTGATCACGCCGAACGTAGATGAGGTTGTCGCGGCAAAAGGTGTTCCTGCTCCCCCTGCGGGAGTAGGAAGCGTTGTAACCGGATTGGTAAAGTTGGTCTGGTTCAGGGAATCGAATGCATCGACGCGCATCTGAAGTCTGAACCGCTCGCTGATTCGTGTATTCTTTGTCAGGGCGAGATCGAGGTTCGACCACCCCGGGCCCTCGATTACATTCCTGCCCAGGGTTCCAAACGCATTCCCGGGGTAAATGAAGACCCCGGGATTCTGGATATAGTTGATGTCGAGCGCGCTGCCGTTGGTAGAGGGGCTAAAGCCGGTCGCCACCGGACCTGAGACATCCGGTCGGAGATTCCCGTTACCCGTGAATGCGGTGTCGGATGTATGGAAATTCAGCGGGTTTCCGCTTTGGGTCACTTCGACCAGCGAAATCTGCCATCCGTCCTTCAGGCGGTTTCCTTTAAACGGAAGCTCATAAATACCGCTGACCACAATCCGGTTGCGGGTGTCGAAGTCGGAAAGCCCCCGGTCCCCGTTGATGTTGTTGCTGTCCTGGATAACCACCCCCTGGAAGTTACGGGAATTGTCGTCGATGGATTTTGACCAGGCATAAGAGACGTTGAACTGCAGTCCCCTGGCGAAGCGTTTCTCCGCGGTCGCCCACAGGGCGTTGTAGGAGGAGTTCCCCACGCTTTCATTTTCCGTGATGTTGCCAAGCCCGACGCCCGGATCAATCGGGCTGGACGCCGAAAGCGTCGGAAAGGGGCGTACTCCGTTTACCAGCTGATTCGGGTTCACGGCGATATTCAGATCGGTGCCCTTGCTCCCGACATAGCGCGACGTCACCTTAAAGTTGTTGCCAAACTGGTGCTCAACACCCATATTCCACTGCTGGACATAGGCGTCCTTATAGTTTTGCGCCACTCCCCGCGGAGATATGCTCCCCGCGGCCAGCGCCACCGTGTAAGCGTTCAGCAGAGTCAGACCGCTGGCCGTGGAAGAGAGCGGAATCGCATAGGGCGGGTTATTCACCAGCCCCGTGGTCAGACCAAAGCCAGGCTCATCGGTCATAATCGCGTAGGCGCCCCGGATTACCGTCTTGCCGTCCCCGAAAGGATCGTACGCGAACCCTACCCGCGGCTCGAAATTCAGAGCGCTCTGGTGATAGGCTAACCCCGGCCCGCCATCCGAGCCGATGTGTTGCAGGGTATCGGTTGCGGGGATGAACTCCACATACCGTCCCCCCGCCTCCGTGGGAGTCGAGTTCCATTCGTATCTCATACCCAGCGTGAGTGTCAGCTTATGGGTGGCTTTCCAGGAGTCGGTGAGAAACAGGCCGAGTGCGTTCTGGTAGGACCGGTTGGAATCGTTGGAAGTGGTCGTGGAAAAACTGCTTGCCGTGTCGGCCAGAAAATTCGCAACGCTGCTAAAAGAGAACGATCCGGGTGAAGTCGCAAGATTGTCCGAGTTCTCACGGCGCTCTTCGTAGCCCAGCTTGATTGTGTGAGCTCCGTGGATCCAGTTCAGCGTGTCCGATACAACCGCTGTGGTGTCCCCGCGCGCCGATATGCTGCTGCTACCGAACGTTCCGATCCCGGTAACAGTGATCTCGGGGATTCCGATTGCCGTCGTTACGCCATCGTTAATGTTGTACGCCAGCGGATTCACGAGCACATCGGGATTGAACACGATGTGAATGCGGTTTGCGCCCGCGCGGAACTCGTTCACCAGAGTCGGGCTGATCACCCAGCTTTCGGTGAAGCTGTACAGCTGACGCCTGCCGCCTCTGTTATCGCCCTCGTTGGGAAAAGTGTTTCCGTCGGTTGTCGGCGGCTCACCCCGAAAGTCCTGCTGGATGGCATAGTACGCATTGATCCGGTGCGCTGGCGAGAGAATCTGACTGTAATTCGCCGTGCCCTGTTGAATATTTACAGGCGATGGCGCGGTGTAGGAAAACTGGTTGGTGCCGGAGTTCGGAGTCGGAAACAGACCCAGCAAAGCCTTGACCGCTGCATCGCTCGTGGCCTCCGCTTGCGTGAACTGGGCCGTTGTCAGCGTAGGCGTGCTCAGGGGATAAGCCTGACGCTGCCGCAAAGCCTCATAGCTCAGATAAAGGAATATCTTGTCCTTCTTGATCGCGCCGCCGCCATCGCCGCCGAACTGGTTCCGGACGAACTCAGCCTGGGCTTGGGGTACCAGAGCGCCATTGACTGTGGTAAAGGTCGAGTTCTGATAATTGCGCGCGTCCAGATCGTCATTCCGAAGATAATCGTAAGCCTCGCCGTGCCATTGGTTCACGCCCGAGCGCGTCGCCACGTTCACGATCGAACCGGAGTTCCGCCCGTATTCCGCGCTGAAGGTCGAATTGTCAACGATGAATTCATCCACCGTGTTGATGGTGGGCTGAAAGGTCACCTGCTGGTTATTGGAATCGTTCATATTGATTCCGTTCACCATGAAATTCACCGTATCCTCCCGGCCGCCTGCCGAGTTGAACGAGAATGTCCCCTGGCCGCGCAGCGGAACCGTCAGGTTGCCGTTCGCCGGCCCCGTCACCGTTCCGGTGGTGAGCTGGGCCAGATCCACAAAGTGCCGGCCGTTCAGCGGAATCTCCTGCACCGTCCGTTCGTTGACCGTTGAGGTCAGTGAGGCGGTGGTGGTATCCACCAGCGGCGCGGCCGCCTGAACCTCGACGATCTGCGATGAAGACGCGACCGTCAGCTTGAAATCCATCTTCTGCGTCGAACCGACTTCGACCAGGATGTCCTTCGCCTCAGTCGTCGCCAGGCCCGGAGCCTTCACTTCGATGGAGTAGGTTCCCACCGGCAGTGACGGAGCGGAATAAATGCCGGCCGAATCCGAAGACAGTGTGCGATCAACGCCAATGCTGGGTGCTTTGATAGTCACCGAAGCATTCGGCACCGCGGCGCCGGAAGAATCGGTAATAGTGCCCTGCAAAGCGCCGGTGGACTGCCCGAAGGCAACAGCTGCGAACACGAGAAAAACACTGAGGGCTCCCGCAAGCCTGAATCGCTGAGAGTACGATGGTGTGACCAACTGATAGCTCCTGTGAATTTGGAATGCAGACGAGACGACAGGGTCTTGAAAGACGATTAGTCGAATGTTAACACGCGGAGACGGTCAACGTGCATCTTAAAAATGTAAAAACCTGATATCTATGTTGTTGATTATAAAGAAGTCGGATAGAATATCCTTACTTCGATGCGGCTGCTGGATTGAAGGTTTCCTGTAAAATCTCCACCAGCGGGCCCAGCTTCTGCACCAGCTTCTCGTCGCTTTTCGTCGCACACTCCCAGATCTCAAATACGCGCCATCCCTCAGCCCGCAGCGCTTTGCGGTTGCGTTTGTCGCGATCCGCATTCGACCGCCGTTTCAAAGCCCAAAACTCCTTGTTTGTGGAGGGCGCGGGCTTGCCATATCTGCAGCGATGCATATGCCAAAAGCATCCGTGAACAAACAGCACTGCGCGCGCCCCTGCAAACACCAGGTCCGGCCTGCCCGGCAAACTCTTGCCATGTAGACGGTACCGGAATCCCATCGCATGCAACAGCCGCCGCACCCGCATCTCCGGTTTCGTGCCACCGCTCCGGATGCGGGACATGTTATAACTCCGCTGCTCGGGAGTAAGCACGTCGGTCATAGCATTTTAACGATTTCCCGCCCCACCGCTTCAATTACGCGCGGCGAAACCGCATTCCCGAACTGCCGGTAAGCCTGCGTGTCTGAGACAACGATCTTGTTCTCACACCACTCGTCAAATCCCATCAGCCGGCAGCACTCGCGGGGCGTCAAACGCCGCGGCGAAACGCCTTCCCCGCGGCCGATCAAAATCTCCGACCCGTCTTTGAAGTAGCGCGCGCTCAGCGTCCGCGTAACCCCGCCCGGATCCGCAATGCCAAACCCAAACCCGTTCCCCTTCGCCTTATGTTTCGCCGCATACCGCTGCAAATAGTCCCAAAGCAGGGGAGTAAGCGTGTACTTCGAATCCGGCGCCGGATCCAGAATCTCCCCCAAAGCCCGCCGCATCTCCGGAACCTGCGGAAACGAAAACGAAGGTCTCTCGGGAAAAGCGCCCTTATCGAAGCAGACGATATAAACCCGCTCCCGATGCTGCGGAACCCAGCCCGCCGCGTCAATAACCGCTGAAAACACCCAATACCCCAGCTCTTCGAGGGTTCCCTGAATTAGAGTCCACGTACGTCCGCGATCGTGCGAGCGCAAATTCTTCACATTCTCCAGAAACGCGACGCGCGGCCGCTTGGCTTCGATAATGCTCGCCAGTGCAAAAAAAAGCGTCCCCTGCGTCTCGCACTTGAATCCGTGCTCACGCCCCAGACTGTTCTTCTTCGAGACCCCGGCAATCGAAAACGGCTGACAAGGAAATCCGGCAGCGAGCACATCGTGGTCGGGAATCGCAGCGGGCTGGAGCTCCCGGATATCGCCAAACGGCGTCTCCCCGAACCACGCCTCATAAGTCTTGCGCGAATACCGGTCCCACTCACAGGAAAACCGGCACTCGCCTCCAAGCTTCTCCAAAGCAATCCGAAACCCGCCAATTCCCGCAAACAAATCGATAAAAGAGAATGCGGGCGCCATGGAATACAGTGTATGAGAGTGACTCAAAAGACCCCCGACCAGATCAAAGCCGAAGTCCGGCGATTAGGCTGGTGGTACCAGTGCTTCGAACTTCCCGGCGGAGTCATGACGAGCCCCGGTCTCCCGCCCGCCTACGATCCGCAAACGCGCTGGGCGCTCCTGGAACCCTTCATCCCCGCGGACCTGACCGGCAAAACCGTACTGGATGTCGGAGGCAACGCAGGCTATTTCTCCGTGCAGATGATGAAGCGCGGAGCGGCGAACTGCACTTTAATAGAACCCTTTGAAGAATTCGCCGCTCAGGCAGCTTTCGTAGCCGGGGTCTTCAACTACAAAATCGACATCGTCAACGAAGACGTCCACACATACTGCCTGACCACCGACCAGCGCTTCGACTACGTGATCTTCCTCGGCCTCTTCTATCACCTGAAGTACCCCGGCATTGTCCTCGACCGCCTCGCCGAGATGACGCGCGACCGCATGCTCTTCCAGTCGCACATAGTGGGTGAAGATGCGCTGAATTACGAAACAGCACCCGACTACGCGCCAGGGGAAAGCGACCCCATTCTGCGTCAGCCTTCGTTCCCGCGAATGGCCTTCGTCGAGAACCTCTATAACGGAGACCCGACAAACTGGTGGATCCCAAACGCCACCGCGCTCGAGCCGCTGCTAAGAAGCGCAGGCATGAAGGTGATAGCCAGACCGCACGCGCAACTCCTCGTAGCCGAACCCGGGAGCGTCCCCGGCAAAGTCGTCTACGAAAAACTCGTATTCCCGAAGTACCGCAAGCCAGGGGGGGCCATCCACCCCGGCCCGCAAAAAGTCGACCCCGAACTATGGGCCCAGCTCCTCAAGCAGCTGGGTTAACAAGCGCCGGACTTCGCGAAACGCGCCGGTCGAATTAGTCCCGCTGTATTCGTCATTCTTCGATGGAAACAAATCGAACCTCCATGCAGTCCTGAGGTGAATCTGATTCGCCGCGAGGCCTCGTGCAAACGCGTCGCGAATCAGACCAGCATCGGCATAAACTCCCCCGCCATCTCCGCCGCAAAATCTTCGATCTGGTCCCGCTTCATGTCAACGACCACGTCGACATCCAGAGTTATTCGCGGAATGGCCTGAAGCGAACTGGCAACGGAGCCTCCGATTTCATAAGGAACCTCCATCCGGTCCAGCACTTCAAGTAAACGCGCGACCGCCTTAGCTGGTGTGCTCGTCGGGATCCATCCATAAGCGCGAATCATCAAGTCCCGGGGCAATCGCAACGCCGCGGCCCGCAAGAAAACTTCCCGTTCCGAAGCCTCCGGATACCGCGCCCGAACGCCCGCCTCCGACATCCGGTTCGCAAATTCGCTGAGGTCGAACGCCATCATCATCCGTTCGCCGGCGGTCTTAGATCGCAGCAAATTCAGTCGGACTTCCATGGCTTCGGGACTTGTATCTCTGAGCTCCATATCAGGCCGCGTAGCCCGATTCTATCGCGCACGCGCCGAAATCGGCTCGCCCTCGGCGCGCCACACGAACTCCGCAATGTGCCCCGCAAGGCGGCTGCGCAAGCCGGGCGGAAGATCGTGCCCCATGCCCTCGATCAGGATGAGTTCGGCGCCGGGAATGGCTTCCGCTGTTGCTCGCCCGCCGCTCGCGTCGCACATGCGGTCGGCAAGGCCGTGGATCACCAGAGCGGGGACATCGAGACCCCGCAATCGTTCTGTCCGGTCGCCGGAGGCTACCGACGCAATCGCCTGACGCGCGACGCCTGCGGGATCGTGCGCGCGGTCGTATACACGGCCTGCCTGCGCGGCGAGCTCATCTTCGTTGGCCGGGTAGTCTGGCGAGCCGACAGTGCGGGAAGCGCGGATCCTCTGCTGAATCACGTCGTCGCGGGTGATTGCCGGAGGGCCGCTGAACAGGGCGCTGAGCGCGTCCGGCGCGGCCTGGCCGACTTGCCTGTTGCCCGTTGTCGACATCATGGAGGTGAGGGAGCGGACACGGTCCGGATGTTCGATTGCCATCGTTTGCGCAATGAAGCCGCCCATGGATGCGCCGACTACATGCGCTTTCCCGATGCCGAGCGCATCCAGCAATCCGACGGCATCGGCAGCCATGTCGGAGAGCGTGTAAGACACCGAGGACAGGTCGCCGGCGAGCGCCGCGGGCAGGTTCGGAGCCGGGGCACTGGTCATGTGCGTGGAAAGCCCGACATCGCGATTGTCGAAGCGGATGAGCTGCAGGCCGTGTTCGGCCAGGGCATGGCAAAACGCGTCCGGCCACTGAATGGAGTGTCCGCCGATCCCCATAATCAGCAGAACGACCGGCGCGTCGGGTTTCCCCAGGCGCTGGTACGCGATGTCGATCCCGGCTGGCCCGACGTTTGAGGCGTTCTGTTCGTTTAGCGTATTTTCCATAAAGCTCGCTTGTCGATGCTACGCGAAAAATGAGGCAAAATCTAGTCTTGTTTTCAATGGTTTAGGCTTGTTATAGTTAAGACAGAGGGACGAATCGCTACCGTCCCGACATGGGCAGGGACTGAAGATCGTCTGCAAACCGCCGCATCAGCCTGACCAGATCCTGAAGATCTCGTTTGCTC
>Ga0302325_10030690_pt1 | contig 11078 bp, 2 predicted proteins | sample Palsa_T0_2_FD_201948 | JGI IMG/M metagenome (GOLD analysis project Ga0302325, IMG submission 201948) | Peat permafrost microbial communities from Stordalen Mire near Abisko, Sweden - Palsa_T0_2 | ecosystem: Environmental > Terrestrial > Soil > Palsa > Peat permafrost | place: Sweden: Abisko...
AATTGAAGTTGAAATTCGACTGCATATCTATTATATATTCGAGCTTAAGAGATCTGGACCCTCCCATACGCCAATACGAGCCATTCATCAATGGGAGGTTTATTAGCGTACGGGAGGTCCTATTAGCCAATGGTATTAGCATATGGGAGGTTCGGGAGCTGTATTTCATTAATAGTAGCATTATCAATTCCTATTTTAGCTACGAGTACCACGCCCCCCCCCCCCTTGATCCTCTGCCTTGAGCCCTCCCTCTTCCTCTATTTAGTGCCATCCTCCCCCTTACCACTGCAGCCCTCGTATCCCTAATTGTAGGTTTACCAGGTGTACTTGAAGTACTAGAACCTGAAGCTATTGCAGTCCCCGATGTCACGTGTTGGGTGAAGTTTGTGAGGTTTAAGAGTATATGCGCAAAACACTAAAACTTTTGAGGAGTATATCTGCTTATATCCCTTGATATCCACTCGAATATTTGCAATCGGCAAACGAGTTTCATTGTCATTTGGTGTAAAACTAGCGTGTAGGAGATGATGATCATTTGACCCTAGAAATGCGCACTAGAAGGTCGATTAGCCGGAAAACCTTATAACTTTTTTTTACAATTTCACTTTATGTTTTCTATTTCTAAATAATTTTAAAGCTTAAAACGAAGGCATTTGAATCACGAGTAAGAGATCTGTGTAAAAATCAAAAGATAATCGGAAGGCCGAGTAACTGGAGACGTATTTGCGAATTTTACCCCCTAACCTCTAGTACGCTAATGGGCATTGGTTAAGAGGACCTCCCATTCGCATTCGGAACTCCCATTAGCCAATGGGAGGGACCAGATCGGGTTCAAATATCAATCGAATTCGGGAGCTAGATGTTTGTATAAGCCGCTAGAGGAGGTGAGTGCTGTCGTAGCATACCAAGATATGGGGATAAAGTTGGCATTTGGCGCTAATTTAGGGCGAAATTCCTTGGCATTTTCACAGTGTTGCTCGGAGCAATCTTTCCTCGCGAACCGGGCTCATAACTATCGCAAAAGTGGAACCACTATTGCACAATGCTTAATTGTGTAATATATACTGCCCCTCGCCATGCTCATTCTGCGACAGCTTGTGAGCATGGGATTAAGTTGCCTGCAATTGCGCGCATAGAATAGCTTAAAGATTCAACTGTTAGATTGATTGCCAGAAACGCGCCTTACTAGATCTCTCATCTCTTGCCTTATACCCCTTCGCTCTAGTAAACCTATAGTCCTTACTCTTAGGGATATTATGGCGGGGCGCTAAGGAGACTGCTACATTTTGCCGATTTTAGAGACTTTAGCTAGTGTTGCATGTAACTGCAAAAGGGATATATATTCTAGGTTTTTGCACTTAGCTAGACACATATAACCTTCTTTTTTATATAATAATCATATACATTTGTTACTGTAAAAATTGGAGAGCGAATAGGTCATGTGATAATCATGTGATATATCAACTAAAATTGAGAAGCTTAAGGGACACTTTAGGAGTGTTCTTAGGGCTCTATATATACGTAAGGAGTGGCTAATGACTCATAGAGTACTCGTAAGCTCTATAGGTATAAGGAATGCTATTTGGAATCAAATATGACTCTTTTGCCACTAGGAGTCATACTTGCCACTTATTAGAAATCCTTATTATAAATTATATCGGTCATTAGGTTTAAACCCGAATGCCTTACAAATCAATGATTACAAATCAACAGTTACTAGTTTTGCATTCTTGCTTTTGCTTTATGGTTACACTTAGTTCTTGCATAGTTTAATTCTTTCCTTCTTTTGTCATTGCCCCATATCTACATATGCGTTTACTTGTTGCTTGATTGTTGGTATCCTAGAGATGTTCTTGTAGGGTCTTTTCTTCTAGCTAAGGTTCGCCCCCCTATAATATAAGACTTATACGATGTACAATTGCGGTTAATATAAAGATCAATACCTAATAACTTTTTATTTCTTGTGCGCTATACGCTTCCAAGAAGACAATTTACTGGTACTTTAAGAAATCGTCCATATAGAAGTAGAGGGCTAAGCAGAGGCCATTTCTCACTACAAAGCATGCTTTACATATAGAATAGGCAACAAAGTATAATAGGAAGCCGGTGGAGTATTAGAGAAGGTTGCAGTGGTCTAACAAGTACTTAATTAAGCGTAGTAAGGGAAGAGCCATCGAGTAAGTATACCGACAATAGGGTAAATTGCTGCTACGATATCATGCATACTCGCTTATGAGCATACTCGCTTATGAGTCACATGCTGGCATTTAGCTTGCGTTCATAGCTTTAGAGAAGAACAACTTTACATCTCCCACAAAGATTACCATAAATGCGTAGCATTATAGTAGCAATGACCTCAAAACCAGTTATCGATCCCAGAATCCATTAAGACGACAGCGACTAGCCTCAAGCACCAGTTTACAATCCGTAAACACCAGTTTTCGATCGCTTTTCACCGGCGCACCCGGTCGGAACCCTATAACAGCCGAGTCAATCGCAAGCTTTACTACAATTCACCTTCGCAACGCCACATTATCGATTTCATCACTCCGCGTACTAAATCCATCAACTTACGCGAAAAACTACTTCGATTTCGTCGAAAATTTTCTTTCCCTATAACCTAATTTGTACGCTACAGTCCCCAAATGTCAAAAAACACTATAAACCTTGCCGCGCAACTAAAGGCATTCTACAAAACAGGACACAAGTACGCTAACTATATTTCGCCGACAACCCTCACTTAAATCGAGCGTCTTTGCGGAGAACTCGATCGACCGTCATCTTTAGCTTTATAGCAAAGGGGTACCCGATCGGAAAGTGCAACCCTTGCCTAGTAAGAGCTCTTTCCGGATACGTGGATATACACTAAGGCAACCTTCAAAGCTACACTTCGCAGATTTAAGAGGCTAATAAATATCGATCTTACACTATTAAAATTTAAAAGCTCGAGTTTCCGACTTAAATCTCAATCTCGTGCTAGCAACTTGTTGGCGTTTACCCTAAGCATTACCGGAATAAGTGGCAATAGACAAGGAAGTAGCTTAAGCTAAGGTTAAAACCAAAACAATAGAGATTAAAACGCAAACGCACATCTTATAATAAATGAACAAGACTATATCGCAATTGCTAATATCCTTTGCCGGATATAATAATAAGACTAGCAATAAAACTAAAACTAGCAATAAAACTAGAACTAGCCTATTGCTATTGCTTAACCCTAGCCCTATAACCTCCGAACGGAGGAAGTCGGCGTTTTCGATCTTAACTCACAAGACGCAAAAATTACAAGTTTAAGAATTATAAGCGTTAAAAAACTTATTATATATATAAACATTTACGCCTTTACAAATCGGCTCCGCGAGTTAGCAAGCAAGAAGGGAGATAAGGCTATACTTGATAGCTAAACTATATAGCTATAAGGCAAAGCAATTGCTTAATATACTTATAAACTTTCCGACTTTAAACGCGAATTGCTAATAAACGTATCTTTAAAAGGCCTCTTTAATGCCTTAATTAAGAGGTTTAAGGAATTAGCTAGTAATGCTATAAAAAACATTAAGAATATAAAGTTTAGCATTTCTAATTTATAGCGTAATAAAAGCATATATAGTTTTGCGCAAATTATATTCCGTTACGCATAAGCGGCCGAGATAAGTTTAGACTTTCTTTAGCTAATAGTAGCGTATAATGCTTTAAATATTTCTATATAAGCATATTGCCTTATACTTACTCCGGACATATTAAAGCGAAAATAGCTTAAAGAAGTGGATTTAAGGGCTACTTTATTCGAGAATATAATAAAACAAGCAAACGCAAACTCTTAGCGTTTTAAAGGCAAGCAAGAAGCTAGACGCGGCTCTTTGCGTTATAGCCCTTGTCTATATTAGTTTATAAATTAATATTAACTTTAAAATTCTTTTTAAAATTAATTCCGGAGTTAATTCTAGTCGCGTTTTTAGCTATTATACTAGGGTTTCCGCAATTGTAATAACTCTAGTAGTTATAGGGAATTTCGCAAAGGAAATAGACAAGGAAGATTACTAGTGCTACAAAATAATGCTAATTGCTTGCAAAGCACAACTTAATAACCCGCAAAGAACCTCCCTCTTATGCGATAGCAATTACAAATTACTAGCAAAAACGGCTTCGTTTCGCGGAATTAATAAAGCTCTTTTAAGAGTTAAAACCGGAATTAATATTATTTCTTACACTAATAACAAGTATACTTTAATAAAGAATTGACAAATAAACTTTAAAAGCAAGAAAGTAATAACTTATTTTATAGCAAATTAAAAGAGCTACTTGCGCATTTTAGCAAAGAGGATTACAAGCAAGAGTACGCGTATAATTATAATAAAAAATACTTTAAAGACGAGCTTATTAGTAACTTTAATATAATAAACTTTACTTTAAGTAATTAAAAAGCTATTAAGAAGGAGATTATATATAAGCGTTGCAAGGAGACTTTCCCTAGTAATAACTAACTTTATAAACATGTCCGCAAAGACAATTACAAACAAACTACAAAGCTTAGCGTTAAAAATAAGAGTCTTTAACTAATAGTCGAATCTAATATTAAACAAGAATTTATATAAGATGTTTATATTGCTTAAAAGCTACACGTTACCGCTTTAGCGTTTTATGCCCTTTTAATTGTAGAGTTATTAGCAAACGCGAAGCTAGATATTAAAATAAGCTATAGCTTTTGCAACTAGTATTATATTATAGCTAAAATAAAGTTTTTACTAAATAACGTTTACTATAAAGTTTATATAAATACAAGTTATTTAATTACACTTATTAACAAGAAATGGCTATAAGCTAATAAGCCTAAATTGCCGATTTATATAATAGTAAAGCCTTTACTTATACAAGGAATTAAAACAAGAAAGGTTTACTCTTAAGAGTATATTATTTTAATAATATATTTCCTTAGCATTAACCTTAAAAATAAAAAGGACGTGCTTGCTAAAATCTCTTATAAAGCTTACTTGACAGATGACTTTGCAATAAAGCTTCTTATTAGCACAAATATTCTAGTTCTTAAGAAGGTAAATATTATAATCTTTAAGAAGATAAGCTATATTAAAAGTTATAAAATCGATATTAAGCTTAAGGCTACTTTAAAGAAAGGAATTGCAAAATCTTTAATATGCGTTATAATAAGAATTACTATCCCGCTATTTGCGTTTATAGCAATTCTAATTTATTATATAGCGATAGCTAAGGATAAAGATTTGCTATTTGAGCCGGATAACACCTTAATTACCTTATTTATATAGCTAGCAAATAAGGATATAAAATTAGTATTAGCTAAGAATAATATAAATAAGCTAGTTCTCTTGCTGCGGAACTTTTACTTTAGAAACTTGATAAATATCGACTATAATAACGGATTTTTAGTCTTAAATGCAAATATTATTAAGCTAGCCACATAAATGCTAAAAATTTCTTTATTATAAATCCCGACAGATTATAGCAATAAGGCAAGACTGCTAAAATCTAAACACTATACTAGCGCTACTATTTATAAGGACCCTTCTATTACTTAAGCGTTTGTAGACTTTTTAGATAAGTTCCTTAATACTTTATTTAAAGATAAGGGTTTTATTTATTTATTAAAGGATAAATGGATAAAGATCGACTTGCAGCTAGATTAGGTTAATAGGATTTCTAAAAAAGCAAAGGTATATAAAGTCGGTTTATAAGATTAAAAGGTTATTAACGAGACATTTAGTAGCTTAAAATCGCAAAACCGACTATATTATACGATATAACTAACTTTGTTCTTATACTTTATCTTTATAATATATAAACACGTCCCTAGTTAAAAAGAACTAGTCGGCCGGGTAATTGTTAATATATAAAAATTAAATAATATAACAATTCCGGACGCGTATTTAATGCTATTATAAGAAGATATCTTGCAAAAGATTATAAGTTGCAAATATATTATAGTCGTTAATGCTATAAGCTTCTTTTACTAATAGCGTACTTACCCGGAAAGCTAAAAGTATTTGATAGTAGTTTCTTATAAAGGATAATATACTTTCTAGTATATGCTAATAAGTTTCCGGAACACGCTAATATATATTTAACAATAAATAGATATTATTTTTAACAATTTACACTTCTTAAAAGCATATATCGATAATATTATAATTGCAAGTTGCATATTCAAAGAATATATAACTTACTTGCAATAAACGTTTTCTTGTTTAATCGAGTATAATATTACAATTAAAAGCAAAAAATGCTTTATCGGTTACTTGTTAGCTATAATCCTTAAATGTTATATAAATTCCTTTAGCTTATTAATTATAAAAGAAAAGCTAGCTACAATTAAAAAGTTATTATTTTTAAGAATAATAAAGGATTTAGAAATATACTTAGGCATAGCTAAATAGTTAAGAGATAAGGTGCCCTTTTACTCTTATATTTTATAGCTACTATAAAACTGCAAAACCGAACTTTTTAAGAGGGCTTTAGCAAAGGGAAACTTATAAAAGACATTTGCAGCTAAATAAGCTTTTGCGTATTTAATAAGTTTAAAGCATGCGTCTTTTATAGCACTCTAAAAAGCTTTAATTGCAAATATAGTGCTTGTTTATAAGAACTTAAAACGTTTTCTCTTTTGCAATATAAATGCATCTAAGAAAAGAGGCATTAGCGTAGTAATATATTATATTAAAGGAGATTTATTATAAGATTCTATTAATAAGTTACTCTATTTATTAAGAACGAAAGTAAAACTAATTATATTCTTGTTTAAGGCTTTAAAGGATGCTAAAACACGCTATTAGCCGACTAAACTAGAAATAGCTAATTTAATATAAGTTATATAAAAGCTTTAGCATTTAATCGAATTAAATAAAGTGCTACTTATTACAATTTTCACAGATTACGCGTTACTTGTAAGCATTTTAAAGAAGTCGAACTTTATAATTATAATATTTATAAATAAGCTAAATTTATATTTAGTCCGCGCTAAAGAATACTTCTTTAAATTCCCGTTGCTTATTCGACACAAGCTAAGCAAGGCAAACTTTGTGCTAGATGCCTTATTTAAGTTACCGATAGTTAATAACCTTAAACCGGAAGCTATAAATAGCAAAGTAAGGATATCCTTAATTAAAAGAGAGCTTAATGCGCTTTTTGCTTATAATGCTTTTACAAATAAAATAGCGCGTAATAAAGTGTATAACAAATTTAATAAATACTATGCCTTTGCTGCTACTTTTATTAAGATTGCGCCCGATTTTAAAGAGAAATTTATTTAAAGATACAAATCGGACTTAAAATAAAAACGTATTTAAGAGTAAATCAAGGAAAATAATGCTTTAAAGGACAATAAAGCAATGCTACTATTCGAGATTATAAGTAATTTAATTTACTAATATGCATAAGACAAACTTCTTAGACGACTTTATATTTTACTAAATTGTATTAAAGAGGCCTTAAATATAGTATATAAAGGAAACTTATACCCGGGCAAGGCAAAGATAACTTAAATAGTTAATAATAGCTTCTTTATATAAAACTTGATAAAACATATTACCGATTAGATTAAACACTATCCTTAATGTGTAGTCTTCTAGACAAAACGCTACTACTTATATAAATTAATGCAACTAATTAAAGAATTATTAGCACTATTTTACACAATTACTTTAGACTTTATTCTTGCTTTACTAAGCTTTTATAAGGAATTCGATTATTTGCTATTAATAACAAAGAAGGTTAACAAGAAACATTGCTTAATTTTAGGAAAGATTACTTAGAAAGCAAAAGATTAAGCTAAAGTTTTAATTTAAAAGCTTTTAAAATTAGATTAAAGAGTTTTAAAAGCAATTATTTCTAATAAAGATAAGAAGTTTTTGTTAGAACTTTAGACAAGAATCTTTTAAGAGCTTAGTATTAAGCTTTTATACTTTATAGCATATTATCCTTAAACGGATAGCTAGTCGGAAAGCACAAATTAGAAAGTGAAAATTATATTCTAGTTTTACTTCTTTTATTTAAAAGATAAGAGGGACTAGCTATAATATTTGCCGTTTATATAATTTGTATTAAATAACATGCTCTCTTTAGCAATCGGAAAAGCTTTAAACGAGGCTTTATATAAGTTTATAGTTAATAATATTATAGATTTGTTAAGTGCAAAAATTACAAAAAAGACTATAAAGATTCTAAATTGCAAAATCTAGGTTTTTAATGCAATTGCTATAAGAATAATATTAGCAAAGTATTAATATAATAAGTCAAAAAAGCCTTTATTCTTTAAAGTAAGTAATAAGGTTTATATTCGACTTTATAAAGGATATAAGCTACTTACTATAAAGAGCAAGAAGCTGTTAAAATAGTATATAGGGCCCTTTCGGATTATCTAACGATATAGCAAGCTTGTATATTAATTAAATATTTTAAAGTACTAGAAAATCTATAACGTTTTTTCTATTATATACTTAGAGCTAGCACTAAAAGGCAAAGATCCCTATAACCGACTAAGACCCGATTATCCGGATTATATTTATATTAAAGGAGATACCGAGTATAAGAAGTTTTAAGAGATTAAAAAGATTATAGATAAGAAGATAACACTTATAAGGCTAGTCAAATATCTTATATAATAAAAAGGGTATAAACTTAAAGAAGATCGCTAATTCTTTATAGCGAAACTGCAAAATGCAAAAGAGGCAGTTACAAATTTCGAAGTAAAGCAAAAAACCTTATAAAAGACTTTAAAAAACGTTTTTAGAAGCAAGGGACGCTTAAGGAAGTCCTTTTAAATGTATATAACTAGTTTTAAGCTATAGTCCTTATAATTATAATTATATTTTTAGTGTTGCGCTAGTCTTATTATATAAATTACTTCTTTCGCTAAACATCCCGAGCTTTAACTTTATTAATATTATCGGTTTTACTAAATTTAATAACACTATAATAGTGCTATAACTTGTTTATAATTATATTTACAATCGCATTTGCATTTGCTTCCGTTTCTTAAATAACTTCTTATTTTATAATCGAAACGTCTTGCTTCTTTATAAGCAAGTTTACTTTTATATTTACATTTACATTTATATAAATAGGTTTATCTTTAATACTCTCGGAGGTTTAAAACTCTGGCATAAATAGTTATTACCCTTAGCATTAAAGATTATAAAGGCAAATAAGGAGTAAGAGGCTATGCGTATTAAGCCCGAGTATAAGCGCTTAGTGCTTTAAACCGGGACCGGAAAGAAAAAGCAAATAAATTTGCAATAAATAAAGACACTCGATTAAGTTTATAATTTAAATCCCGAGGACATTAATTAAAAATTAATATTCGGAAAGAATATAAAGGGCAAATACGACAAGGAACTTATCGAGAAGGGCGCAAATTGCCGATTTAATAATGCTATTATAAGAATTGGAGTAATAATAATATATTTGCGATTAGTAACTTATGCTAACGCCTTTAAATATATTATAATATAAGGATTAGAAGGCAAATTTGTCGTAGTTTGTTAAAATAAAGGATAACCTTTCTTAGACTTAGATAGCAAACTAATAATTATTAAGAATAAAGTTATAAGGGGATCTTACCCGGATTATACAAATGTCGAAGGAGTTTACTTATTAGAAATTATATATTAACACCCGAAGTATAAGAAATAGATTAACAAATTGCTTTAACTTAAACCCGAAGCTACTAAGAAGCTTAAGTTTAAGGGTGCTTAAAGCTTAAAGGAATTTGCAAATAATGTATCGGATAAAGAAATAAGTTTAGATATGCTATTGCGAAAATTGCAAAAGTTATATTAGGCAAAAAACAAAGCACTTCGTAAACGAGTTATAAAGATATTTATCAAGTTTAAAAGAGCTTCTTAGTTTAAGAAGTCCTTATACTATAAGAATATAATCTTAAATAAAGACAAGAGAATAGTTGCACACTAAAGAATTAACAAGCTTAAGATTGCAATTAAAAGAATAACAACTAATATATTAAAGCTAGCTAAGGTCTTTAAGAATATAATAGCCGGGAATAGAGTTTAAGCCTTAAATCGATTTGTAGTTTCTCTCGATAAGGCAATTGTAAACTACTAAAAGAAGTTAAAGGACTTAGCAAGCCTCCTTATTAACTTTACTATATCGGATTCCGAGGGCAATTCAAATAACGAGGAGAACCGGAAAAAGAGCAAGAAACGTGCTAGTTCTTTTTAAGCTAAAGATTCCGTCGCAAAACGCACAAAGCTAAGTGCAAGATTTAAGAACACTACTTGCGCAAAACAATTCCTTGCTTCGGGTTTATTTATAACTAACTTCTATAACCTACTACCTCGACCTTTAAAAAGCCTACCTCTTATAAACGCGAAGGATTTCTACAAAGAACATAGCAATTTAGCAGACAAAGCGCAAAAGCGGGCTTTATAATCTCTTTTTATAAAACTAAAGCCCGTTTAACATCCGGAGGTTTTTAGCGAATTACTAGCTACGAAAATCGAATAAAACGAGGAACGCAGACAATTAGCAAGTCTTCTATCCCGCGAGAGAGACGCCTAAAATTTCGATTTTAATAGCTATTAAACCGCAAAACCCGAAACCGAGCCCTAAACTTAGATTAAAGCTAAGTAGAAGATTTAGACAAGTCCAAAGAAGAATTAGAAGAAGTCGAAGGCAAAACCCAAGTCAAAGCCCGAGCTTAAGCCTAGACGATAGAAGGCAGTGCTAGAAGACGACGAAGACGAGGAATACAACGACGACGAACCACTTATTAGTGTTCCGTTCATTGACTTATAACCTGGCGAGGAGGGTTATGGTGATGAGGATTATATGGATTGAAGACGCAGGGCGGAACATATTTTACAGGACGCGTTTTATTTTGCTTCGGAGCTAGGGAAAAGGCATACATGGTTTACAGGCACATAGTTTACAGGGCGCATTCCAACGAGGGCGTTGGGCTTGCTTGATGGGGGGGAGTTTGCTACGATATCATACATACTCGCTTATGAGCATACTCGCTTATGAGTCACATGCTGGCATTTAGCTTGCGTTCATAGCTTTAGAGAAGAACAACTTTACATCTCCCACAAAGA
>Ga0302325_10030692_pt1 | contig 11077 bp, 11 predicted proteins | sample Palsa_T0_2_FD_201948 | JGI IMG/M metagenome (GOLD analysis project Ga0302325, IMG submission 201948) | Peat permafrost microbial communities from Stordalen Mire near Abisko, Sweden - Palsa_T0_2 | ecosystem: Environmental > Terrestrial > Soil > Palsa > Peat permafrost | place: Sweden: Abisko...
GGCGGACTCGGCGTGGCCCTGGCCGAGATGGCGCTGCGCTCGGGCGTCGGCTGCCGCGTCGGCCCCCTCTCGGGTCACGCGGAGCTCTTCAGCGAGCTCGCCTCCCGGATCCTCGTCGCGTCGGACGACCCTGACGCGGTCCTCGACCGGGCGCGTCGCGCCGGTATCGAGGCGACCGTCCTCGGCCGGGCCGGGGGCGGGGAGCTCGTCGTTGATGGGCTGGTCCGTATCGGGATGGATCGGTTGTCGATGGCGTACCGCGACGCCATCCCGCGGGCCCTCGGCGAGGCCGGATGATGTTTGCGCTCAATCCGGGCGGCGGGCCACCAAGCGGTCGAGCACCGCATCGCTGACGGAAAGGTCTCCCTCGCCCGTCCCGACGGACAGGCCGGGCTTGATCGTCCCGTGGTAGTCGGATCCGCCGGTCGCCACCAGCCCGGCGCGGGTGGCGAGCGTGGAGAGCGCGGCGCGCTGATGGGGGTTGTAGCGGGCGTAGGTGGCCTCGAGCCCGGCGAGCCCGGCGTCGGCCAGCTCGCCCACGGCGCTCGCCAGGGCCGCGTCCTCGAGACCGAGCGTGAGCGGATGGGCCAACACGGCGACGCCGCCCGATGCGCGCGCCGCCCGGATGATGTCGGGCGGCGCGATACGCGCCTTCTCCACGTAGGCGGGTGCGCCCCGCCCGAGCCAGCGGTCGAAGGCGTCGGCCACCGAGTCGGCGGCTCCGGCCCTGACCAAGAGGGTGGCGAAGTGGGGGCGCCCGACGCTGTCCTCGGTGGCGGCCTCGGCCACCGCCTCGTCGTAGGTGACGGGCAGGTCGAGCTCGCGCAGCCGATCGGCCAGCAGGCGGTTCCGAGCCACCCGATCCGCGCGCAGCCGGACGAGCTCGTCCTGGAAGGGCCCGTCGTCGGTGCCCACGAAGTACACGAGGATGTGCGCGCTGGTGCTGCGGAACGAACAGGACACCTCGCAGCCGTCGACGAGCGTCACCCCGAGGGCCGTCGCCCGCGCCCGGGCGGCTTCGAGGCCGGCCAGGGTGTCGTGGTCGGTGAGCGCGAACGCCCGGCAGCCGGCGGCCGCCGCCAGCTCGGCGATGCGCTCGGGCGCGTCGGTCCCGTCCGAGATGCTCGAGTGCGTGTGCAGGTCGATCACCGTCAGGTGACGTTATCGGGCACCGTGGACGCCGCCGGCGGGCCGAGCCCCGTCGGGGTCACGCGGCTGTGCGAGACTGCCGGGGACGACCGGGTCCGCGGCTGCTTTCGGTGGCGGGGACCCCCGAGCAGCGGGGCGAGCAAGCCGAAACCGTGAAGGAAGCCTGCGGGGTTTTCGGGGTCTATGCACCGGGCCGAACGGTGGCCCAGCTCACCTTCGACGGCATCTACGCCCTCCAGCACCGGGGCCAGGAGTCGGCCGGCATGGCCGTGAGCGACGGGGAGTCCATCACGGTCGTGAAGGACATGGGCCTCGTCACCACGGTCTTCGATGAGCGGACGCTCTCGGGGCTCCACGGACACCTGGCGATCGGTCACACGCGCTACTCCACCCGCGGCGCCTCGGACTGGTCCAACGCGCAGCCCGCCTATCGGGCCGTCGGCCGGGCCGGGTTCGCCCTCGGCCACAACGGCAACCTGACCGAGACCGAGATCCTGGCCAAGGAGGCCGGCATGCTCCCGGGCTTCGCCACCTCTGACAGCGACCTCGTGGCGGAGCTCCTGGCCCAGGCCTTCCCGCTGCCGGCAGCCGAAGGCGAGGTCGTCTCGGGGGGCGAACTCACGACGGCCATCCGCCAGGTGATGCCGAAGGTGGTCGGCGCGTTCTCGATGGTCTTCTTGGACGCCACCCACCTCTACGGGGTGCGCGACCCGCACGGGTTCCGCCCGCTGTGCCTCGGCCGTCTCGGATCGGCCGGCGATCCGCAGGGCTGGGTGCTCGCGTCGGAATCGCCCGCCCTCGACGTCGTGGGTGCGACGTTCGTGCGCGAGCTCGAGCCCGGCGAGCTCGTCACCATCGGCCCCGAGGGGGTGGCGAGCGAGCAGCTGTTCGCGAGCGACGAGTTCGACCCCAAGCTGTGCATCTTCGAGTTCGTCTACTTCGCCCGCCCCGATGCGCGCCTCTACGGGCGCGAGGTCCACGGTGCCCGGCGTCGGATGGGGGAGCTCTTGGCCGAGCAGGCGCCGGTGGCGGCCGACATGGTGATGGGTGTGCCCGACTCGGGCGTGCCGGCCGCCGAGGGCTACGCCCGCCAGAGCGGCATCCCCTACGGCCAGGGGCTGGTGAAGAACCGCTACATCGGGCGGACGTTCATCGACCCCGACCACACGGCGCGCACCACGGCGGTGCGCCGCAAGCTCAACCCGCTGCGGGAGAACATCGCCGGCAAGCGCCTCATCGTTGTCGACGACTCGATCGTGCGCGCGACCACGCTGCTCTCCGTCGTCGGCATGCTGCGCGACGCCGGCGCGACCGAGGTCCACCTGCGCATCTCCTCCCCGCCGTTCCGGTGGCCCTGCTTCTACGGCATCGACACGCCCATCCGAGAGGAGCTGCTGGCGGCGAACCGGACGTTGCGCGAGATCGAGGAGTACCTCGGTGTCGACTCGCTGGCCTACCTCAGCCTGGAGAACCTGAAGCGGTCCATCGACGCACCCGGCGCCGGGTTCTGCGACGCCTGCCTGACCGGGCACTATCCGGTGGCGGTGCCCGTCGATCTCGGGCAGCCGCCCGCCCGCGACGACGCACCCGTGGCGAGCGACGCCCTGCAGCCGGTCCTGCCCGGAGTCTGATGGGGCGCCAACGCCCGGCGGCCGGGCCGGCCAGCTACGCCGCGGCTGGGGTCGACCTCGACGCGGCCGATGACGTGGTGGCGCGGATCAAGGGGATCGTGGCCTCGACCGCCCGGCGCGGGGTGCTCGGTGGCGCCGGCGGGTTCGCCGGCCTGTTCTCCCTCGACACCGAGCGCTACCCGCACCCGGTCCTCGTGGCGTCGACCGACGGCGTCGGGACCAAGCTCCTCGTCGCCCAGGCGGCCGACCGCTACGACACCGTGGGCGTCGACCTCGTGGCCATGTGCGTCGACGACCTGGTCTGCGTCGGGGCCGAGCCGCTGTTCCTGCTCGACTATCTGGCGGTCGGCCGCCTCGACCCCGACCGAGTCGAGACCCTGGTCGGTGGCGTGGCCGAGGGTTGCCGCCGCGCCGGCTGTGCGCTGCTCGGCGGCGAGACGGCGGAGCATCCCGGCGCGATGGGCAAGGACGACTTCGACCTGGCCGGCTGCGCGGTGGGGGTGCTCGAGCGCGGGAGCGAGCTCGGGCCTGAGCGGGTCCGCCCGGGGGACGTCTTGGTCGGGCTGCTGTCGCCGGGCCTGCGCTCCAACGGCTACAGCCTCGCCCGCCACGTCCTGCTCGAGCGCGCCGGGCGCTCGCTGGAGGGCCCGGCCTGGGCCGGGGCGTCGCACTCGCTGGCCGATGAGCTCCTCGTCCCCTCGGTGATCTATGCCCGTGCGGTCCTGGCGGCGGTCGCTGCGGGCGGCGTCCACGCCGCCGCCCACATCACCGGTGGCGGGATCGGGGGCAACCTGGCGCGGATCCTGCCCGAGGGCGTGGGCGCCGAGGTCGAGCGTGCCGCGTGGAGCGAGCCGAGGATCTTCGCCGAGATCGCGCAGGCCGGCGAGATCGCCGCCGACGAGATGGCCCGGGTGTTCAACCTCGGGCTCGGCATGATCCTGGCCGCGGACGCCGGATCGGCCGATGGCGTCGTCGCCGCGCTCGGCGCGGCGGGCGTGCCGAGCGCGATCGTGGGCGAGGTGGTCGCGGGCGACGGGGTGCGCCTCGCGTGAGCGGCGATCCGCAGCCGGCGACCCTGGCCGCGCTGCGCGACCACCTCCTCGCCTACTCGATCCGCCGTGGGGACTTCGTGCTCAAGTCGGGGGCCCCGAGCAGCTGGTTCATCGACTCCAAGCAGAGCGCCTGCCGTCCCGAGGCGATGCTGCTCGTGGCCGACGCGGTCCTCTCGGTGATCCCCGACGATGCCACGGCCATCGGAGGCCTCACCATGGGCGCCGATCCGGTCGCCTACGTCACGGCGACGGTGGCGGCCACCCGGGGGCGGCCGCTGCGGGTGTTCAGCGTGCGCAAGGAGGTGAAGGACCACGGCGGCGGGGGCCGGATCGCCGGCGCGCTCGACCCCGGCGACCGGGTCGTGGTGACCGAGGACACCGTGACCCGGGGCACGTCCCTCTTGGAGGCGGCCCAGGTCGTGCGCGAGGCCGGCGCAGAGCCGGTCCTCCTCGTGGCCCTCGTCGACCGCGGCGGGACCGTGGGGGCGATGGCGGAGGCGGAAGGACTGGCCTTCCGGGCCATCTTCTCGGCCGAGGACCTCGGGATGGTCGAGCCCGGATCCTGAGCCTGACCCGAGCGATGGTCGGGGATCGGCCGCGCGCGGGGCGTCACGATCTACATGCTTCGGCAACAATCCCGCTGGTCAGACAGCGGAAATCGTCCGTTCCGCCTACCGGCCCAGGCAGTTCGCGCCTACGTTGTGACGATTGCTCCCTCGGAGGGCCCCCAGTTGGCTGCAGGCAGCAGGACAGTGAGATCGCGCGGAGCGTGGCGGGCCCGGGGGCGCAGGGCTGGATTCGTCGCGACCGCCATTGGGGGCATGGCCTTTTTGACCAGCAGCTGCCTCGGTGCGGGGTACACCTACATCAGCCACTCGAGCAGCGACGGGACCGACCTGTACTTCAAGGTCCCGTCCAAGTGGACCCTCTTCGACACCGACCAGATCATCGTGGCCGAGAACGGCCCGCTCGGGCCCAGCCAGAAGAAGCAGGTCGACAACAGCGAGTGGTTGGAGGGGATGACGTCTGAGCCCGGTGCGACGGCCAAGGACACGCTGTCGCTCGGCAACTCGTACCCGACCGGCATCGTCGAGGCCCGCCTGCTGCCCGAGAACCAGCGCGACGAGCTCTCGTTCTCGACCATGCGGTCCGAGATCCTGGGCACCGACCCCCTCACGGCCACCTCGGGCTACCAGGTGCTCACCTATGACGAGTTCACCGCGCCCGGCGGGGTCCGGGGCGTAAAATTCACGGTGAACATCACGGCCAAGAACAAGCCGACGCGGACCTGGGGACAGGTCACCGCGGTGGATCCCCAGACAAACTGGATTTTCGCGGTCGGCATCGGCTGCAAGGCTGCGTGCTGGGGCGCCAACTCCGGTGCCATCAAGCAGGTCCTGGATTCGTGGACGGTAAAGGAGCGGACATGACCAACGGGCTCGGGCCACACGACCCCGGCGCTGTGGATCAACTCGACGAGCTCCCGGTCCTCGACCCGTCGACCGCCTACCGGGTCACCGACCGCGTGGTCCGTCCCCCGGTGAGCTTCTGGGACCGCTCGAAGCTCCTGATCCTGCTCATGGGGCTGTGGTGGGTCCTGTTGTGGGCCTCGTTGTCCAACAACCCGATCGAGCCGTTCTCGGCCGCCGTCGGCAACGAGCTGAAGGCGCTCTGGTGGATCGAGGCGCTCTTCGGCCTCGAGGTCGTGCGCCAGATCCACTACCTGATCAGCGAGCGGTCGGCCGGCTGGCACCACTTCTGGGCCGAGCGGGTCTTCGGCGGCGTGAACCGGGCGACGCACAAGATCAACGACTGGAACCGCTACCGGATCGGCCGGGCGCTCAAGGTCCTCTTCTTGCTCGCCATCCTGGCCGTCATCCTGGCGGCCTTCTTCCACACGTCGCCCCTGGTGTCGCTGTTCCAGGTGCCGGCGGCGTTCATCACGGCCTTGCCCGAGCTGCTGCAGATCCTGCTCTACGTCGGCATCTTGCTCTTGCAGTTCGTCGCCCTGTTCTGGTTCCTCTCGCGCGGCGGGATCGACACCTACTTCCCCGGTGACGTAAAGACGCGCTTCACCGACGTCTGGGGCCAAGACGCCGTCTTGGACCGGGTGAAGGAGAACATCATCTACCTGAAGGACCCCGACGCCATCGAGTCGCGGGGTGGCTACGTGCCCGGCGGCATCCTGTTGTGGGGCCCGCCGGGGACCGGCAAGACGTTGATCGCCGAAGCGGTGGCGGGCGAGACCCGCAACCCGTTCGTGTTCGTGGACCCGGGCGCCTTCACCAACATGTTCATGGGCGTCGGCATCTTGAAGGTGAAGGGCCTCTTCCGCAAGCTGCGCAAGCTGGCGCTGCGCTACGGCGGCGTCGTGGTCTTCTTCGACGAGGCGGACTCGCTCGGCAACCGGGGCGCCCTCACCCGCGGCGGCGTCTTCGGCCCGGCCATGGGTGAGGACCTCTCGCCGTTCGCCACCTCGGGCTGCCGCGGCGTGTCGTACATGGACCCGACCTCCTACGCGCAGGTGAGCGCGGCGGCGTCGGGCTTCCGCACCCAGGACGCCGAGGACCACCGCGTCCGTCCCTTCAAGATGATGGGGATGGGAATGGGCGGCGGCGCCGGCATGGGGACGCTGCAGTCGCTCCTCTCCGAGCTCTCCGGGCTGAAGAAGCCGCGCGGCATCGTCAACCGGCTGGTCCGCCGGACGCTGGGGTTCCCGCCGAAGGCGCCGCCCAAGTACCGGATCATGGTGATGATGGCGACCAACATGCCCGAGTCCCTCGACGAGGCGTTACTGCGCCCGGGCCGGATCGACCGGATCTACAAGGTCGGCTACCCGAGCAAGGCCGGGCGCATCCGCACCTACCAGGGCTACTTCAGCAAGGTGAAGCACGAGCTCACCGACGAGAACATGGACCGGCTGGCGACGGTCACCCCCTACGCGACCGGCGCCACGATCAAGGACCTGGTCAACGAGTCCCTGATCAACGCCATCCGGGCCGAACGCGAGGTGATCACCTGGGGCGACGTTGTGCGGGCGAAGCAGCTGAAGGAGCTCGGGCCGCCCGAGGACGTCGAGTACATCGAGCGGGAGCGTCACGCCGTGGCGATCCACGAGGCCTGCCACGCCGTGACCGCGGCCCGGATGCGACGGGACTGGTCCATCGACGTCGCCACCATTGAGAAGGGCGGCAACTACCTCGGCATGGTCAAGCCGGTCCGGGTCGAGGACACCTTCACCCGGTGGAGGACCGACTTCGAGTCCGACATCATGGTCTCGCTGGCCAGCCTGGCCGGCGAGAAGATGTTCTTCGGCGGCGACAACTCGTCTGGTCTCGGCAGCGACCTCGAGAACGCGACCCGCGTCGCCATCTTCATGGAGGGCTTCTGGGGCATGGGCAAGACCGTGGCCAGCCACGGCGTGACCCGCGAGGCCGGGGTGGGTGGCGGCCAGGAGGAGCGCAACCCCCGCAACCGGGAGAACCGCATGCTGAGCGGCAGCCTCGGGAACCGGATCGAGGCCAATCTCGAGACGCTGCTCCAGCGCACCCGCGAGCTGCTCGAGCAGAACCGCCTCGAGGTGCTGGCCGTCGCCCACGCCTTGGAGCAGTTCAAGACCATCACCGGCGAGGACATCGTCGCCATCTTGGCCGGGACCCAGGGTCCGTTCATCGACGGCAGCCGTTACCACACCGAGCAGTTCCGGGAGCTGGCCGAGGAGTACCACAGCAAGATTGTGGAGGCCCACGAGAGCCGCAATCCCGACCACATCGAGTTCCCGGTGCTGCCGGGGCTGGCGCGAGACCAGCTCGAAGCGGTGGGCGCCTTCGCGGACCGCGAGGCCGTCGACCCGACGCTCTGAGGAGCGGCGCTCAGGGGAGGTCGAGGTAGGCGGGCCTGTTCTCGCGGCGCCAGGCGAAGGCGTCGGGGACGCGGACGTGGTGCCCGGGCGAGAGCGTGGGGCGGTCCCCCTCCGCCGTCCACTCCCGGCCCGAGATCTCCCAGGGGGTCGACGGGTCCCCCATCTCGCCGGTGGCGCGGCAGGCCACCACGAACGTGTAGAGCTGCAGCGTGGCACCGCTCCCGCACAGCCGCGAGTCGTAGACGCCGATCAGGGCGTAGGGCTCGACGGCGAGCCCCGCCTCCTCGTGCATCTCTCGCACCGCGGCCTCGGCCGGGGTCTCCCCGGGATTGATGAGCCCCCCCGGCAGGGCCCACAGGCCGTCGTCGGCCCGCCGGATGAGCAGCAGCCGCCCGTCCTCGTCGAAGGCGGCGGCCTCGGCGCCGCCGAGTGGCGTGACGTGGGTGAGCTGGTGGAAGACGCTGGTTCGGATCTCGAGCGCCGAGCGGGTGTCGGCCAGGGCGAACAGCTGGGCGGCGACGCCCATGATCTGCTCGTAGCGGTCGGCGTCGTAGGGCTTGTCCTCGCTGTAGCCGAGGCCCATGAGCGCGATGGCCCGCAGCTGGTCCCCGAGGCGGAGTATCTCGTCGGTCACGTCCATGCCCGAGCTTGTCAGAGGCTCGGCGCCCGGCCCGTTCCGGTGCCCTCAGGCGGCTGACCGTTCATATCTCGCACCATTTCAGCCTCGCGGGATCCGTCTGGATTCTGCGAAACGAGCCCGGTTTCGGTGAATCCATGGCGACGGTAGAGGGCTACCGCCTTCTCGTTGCCCACCATGACCCGCAACTCGAGCCGCCGAGCCGAGCGGCTCCCCGCCCAACCGACGACGGCTTCGATGAGCGCGTCTCCGACGCCTCTGCCGCGAGCGAACGGAGCCACCCACATCGAGAGGACCTCGATCGTCTGGGCACTATCGGGTTCTGTGGCACTCACCATGCCGGCCGGCTGGGCGTCGAGCTCCACCACGACGTTGAACGGTACGGCCGTCAAACGGGCCGACCAGCGTGCCTCGGTGTCCCCCTTGCCCTGCCAGTCGGCCAGCGTGGAACTGAATGCGTAGGGAGCCTCCGCCAAGGCCGCGAGCCTCAGCGCTCGCCATATCGCCCACTCGGCGCTCCCGACGATCCGCACTTCGACCACGCCCAATTGTGCCCAACCCACGGATCGAGCCGCGCGGCTCGGTCCCGTGGAGGGTCTTCTCGGTGGTCGGGACCGGCGTCGATCCGGTGACCTCACGCTTTTCAGGCGCGCGCTCTGCCAACTGAGCTACCCGACCGTGGCGGACACGATACAGCGCCGAGGAAGTGATCCCCGGCGCTCGGCGGTTGGCGGACCTGACGGGATTTGAACCCGCGACCTCCGGCTTGACAGGCCGGCGTGCACTCCAGGCTGCACCACAGGTCCTCGACGGCGAATGCCGCGTGGGTCGTCCTTGGGAGCAAGCCAAGGGCGAGGGCCCACTATAGGCCACGCCTTTTACGGGCTCACCGGGCGGTCCCGCGGGCCGACCGATCCCGCCGGCGAGCGCCGTGCGATCTCGCCCCGGCCGGCCGCTCTCTCTCACAATCCGGATAGCCTTGGTCGGGAAATGGGAGTGTCCCGAACCACCGCGGATGACTCGTCGACCGCCGACGCGCCGCGCCCCGGCCGGCTGTCGAGGGTCTTCTCCTTCCCCAATCCCGTGAACGAGGTGTCGGCGCGCCTGGTGGCCGGCGGGGTGGTGGTCATGAGCGCCTGTGCGATCGCCTTCGGGCAACGCTGGCTGATCGCGGTGATCGCCTACGGCTTCGTGGCGCGTGTGCTCACCGGGCCCACGCTCAGCCCGCTCGGGCAGCTGGTGACCCGGGTGATCACGCCCCGGCTCGGCGTGGCCGAGCGGCCGGTGGCGGGACCGCCCAAGCGCTTCGCCCAGGGCATGGGCGTGGCCTTCTCGGTGAGCGCCGCCATCCTGGCGCTCGGGTTCGGCGAGATCGCCGCCGCCGACGTGCTGCTCGGGATGCTGATCGCGGCCGCCACGCTCGAGTCGGTGTTCGCGCTCTGCCTCGGCTGCCGGGTATTCGCCGGGCTCATGAAGCTCGGTGTGGTGTCCGAGGAGGTCTGCCTCCGCTGCGCCGACATCTGGGCCACGCCGCACTGAGGGGTCGCCGCCCCTCCTAGTGCTCCTCGAGGCCCCCCTCGGGGTGCTCCGAGACGGTGCCGCCGCGGGCCTCGATGTCGACGAAGCGCTCGCCGAAGTGCCAGCGGTGGCCCTCGGGATCCGTGGCCTCGTAGCGGCGCTCGCCGTAGAAGGCGTCCTGGAGCTCCATGGTGACCACCGCGCCCTCGGCCATCGCATGCGCGTAGTGGGCGTCGATGTCGTGGACGTAGACCATCATCTGCACGGTGGTGCCGCCGACCGTCGCGGGGCTCGAGATCCGGTGCACATCCTCGTTGGTGTGGCCGAGCATGAGGACGCCCGTGCCGGTGCGGAGCCAGGCCAGGATCGTGTCGCCGGTCTCCATGCGGGCCTCGCGGATCTCCTCGAAGCCGAAGACCCGGGTCAGGTAGTCGACGGCGGCGCGCTCGTCGTTGTAGGCGAGGCGCGGGTAGATGTCCGGCATCACGGCGTAGAGCGTCGTGAAGTCCGGGGTGCCGATCGTGGCCATGAGCTGCTCCTTGTGCTTGGAGAACACCGTCGGCTCAGCCGGGTAGTCGGGATGGACCTGGTCCGGCCGGAGCCTGCGCAGTGCGTTGAGGTCGTCTGTCATCTGTTATCTCCCGCTCGGATCGCCCAGTTCGCGCAGCGTGCGGCGCGCGCGGTTGAGCCGGGACCGGACCGTCCCGATCGGCAGGCCGAGCGCCGTGGCGATGTCCTGGTAGCTGAGATCCTCCCAGGCGTAGAGGAAGAGCACGTCGCGCTCACCCTCGGGCAGCCGGGCCACGGCTTCGGCCACCACCGGCCACAGGGCGGCCGCGTCGATGGCGCCGAGCAGCTGGTCGGTCGGGTCGGTGCCCCGCTCCCGCAGGGCGACCAGGCGAGCGGTGGCTCGCAGGCGCCTCGCCTCGCTCCGGTGGTGGTGGGCGAGGAGGCGGGTGGCGATGCCGTAGAGCCAGGGCCGGGCATTGGGGCGCTCGCAGTCATAGGTGGCGCGCCGCTCGAAGGCGACCCGGAAGAGCTCGCCCAGCAAAGAGTCGGCCGCATCGGCCCCCACCCGCCGCACGAAGTAGCGGTACATCGCCGTCGCATGCCGGTCGAACAGGAGACCGAATTGTTCCGGATCGGCGATCGATGCCGCGATGACTGCCGCGTCCGAGTCGAGCGCCATTGCCCAATTGTCTCCCGCTCGCGGCCCTCCGGTTCGCGG
>Ga0302325_10030693_pt1 | contig 11077 bp, 9 predicted proteins | sample Palsa_T0_2_FD_201948 | JGI IMG/M metagenome (GOLD analysis project Ga0302325, IMG submission 201948) | Peat permafrost microbial communities from Stordalen Mire near Abisko, Sweden - Palsa_T0_2 | ecosystem: Environmental > Terrestrial > Soil > Palsa > Peat permafrost | place: Sweden: Abisko...
GGTCGGCGGCTGAACCAGCTTTCCGGAAAGCGGGCCGGGGCCTTGCGCAGTTGTTTCGCTGGTGGTGACCATCTGCATGGCGTGGTCGGGCGTGACCCATGGGCCACCACTGCTGGACCAGCCGGGGCAGTTGTCCATGCAGAGAGTCATCCCCAGCCGATTGGCTTCCTTGGCGGCGAATTCCACCATGTCGAAAAATTGAGGGCTCATCACCGGCACCGGGCCAGGCGGGATGTCGCTGGCAACGGTGATGATATTGGCCTCGCTAATGCCGACGCGGTGCATCGCTTCAAGATCGGCGGTGATGCCTTGCCTGGTGATGTTGCCGTTCATCCAGTGCCACCAGGTTTGCGGCTGCGCCGAGACGGGGGGATTCTGGAATCCTTGGACAAGTAGATCATCCGCGGCAAAGCAGTGAGATGATCCGCGTATCGGCAATATTAACAACAGAAAAAGCGTGCATCGAACTCCCGCTCGAAAAATGCCGCTGCACTCACGGTCAAAATTTAATGCCATCGTTCCTCCGCAGAAATGCCGTAGCTGCGCGATCTTGAATCGACTTGCATACAAGTGACGAACAGTTGGCTCCGCCGAGCCAACTTCAATATTTATAGCGTAAGGCTCATCGAGCTGACGGCAAACCAGCTCATATTAAACCGAGCGCGTGTCAACGTACATCAAAATTGTGACGCTTCGCCACTACCTAAAATTGCTTAGGTTCTTGCGCTGAGCGTTTGAAATGAATGTGCGATTTGTGGGCGCCGACTTCTTTTTCGCCTGCATCAAATTGCCAAACCGCCACGCCGACGGCGGCACATCAGCACGGCGGCGGTCGCAACGAGGCCGAGGCTGGCGGGTTCGGGGACGTCATCTTCGACGTCGGCGTCGAAGCTTGCTGGATCGCCGGCCATGAACATGGTGCCGGTGACTTCCAGTTCGGGAAAAGCGGTCGAGAAGGGGAATCCGGCGATGCTCGACGGCGCGCCGGTAACGGTTGCAACGACGGGCCCGGCGCCGAGCCAGGATTGGTATGCCCCGGCCGATCCGAGATAAGTAGTGCTGCTGCCGGCGACTTCATAGTAGTTGATCTCGTAGCCAAACTCAGCGAAGGGGTTAGCGTTGGCCGCGCTGGCGACAAGATTGCCGTTGATGTTGGCGGTGACGGTCTTGACGGCCGGCAGCACGCCGTTGGTGCCAACGGAATAGAAGGCATCGAAGTTAAACTGCTCCTCCGCATAGCCCGGCGCGTTAGGCTGTTGATGAAGGCCGTTGAAGTAACCGGTGGAGGCAATTCCCTGGATGCGTGGGGCGGTGACGAACGGCACCAACGGTGGATTGTAGGTGGCCTGCACGCTCACACCGGCGGCGGTTTTTTGGCCGGCGGGCTCCGGATCAATCTGCGTATATCCATATGGCGCGGCGAAGGAAAATGAGTTGGCGCCATTGAGAGCATTGGCTGATCCGCCCAACGGAGCGCCGGGAAGGCCGTTTAGTGCATTGAGCCCGTTGACTGTTGTCAGCCCGGTGCCCGGGTTCGCCGGGGCAAAGGGCGATTGGTAGTTGTTCGTATCGCTGTCAGAGCTGAAATAGACCTGTCCGTTGGCGTAGAGGAGGCCGGTGACTTGTGCGTTTGCGCGATAACTCGTCGCAAGGACCACCATGATGCAAGCCAGCAAGGCGTAAGCGCCTCTGAAGTGAAATTGACGCATGTTCTGCTCCGGTGAAAAGTTTCTGTCACATACGCAGCGAATTCGGAATTTGCCATGAATTTCAGAATCAGACACGACGCCGACGCGATAGCAGCAGACCGGCAGCGGCCAAAAGGCTCAGGCTTGTCGGCTCGGGGACGTCGACCGACTCGACGTTAAAATCAACCGGATCACCTTCCACGTAGATGTCGCCGGTCAGTTCAAGAACTCCGATCGAGCCGGCGGGTACGCCCAGGAGACCTGCTGTCGTGTCGTTTACGGTTGTGACGAACGGGCCGCTGACGCTCGGCAGATAGTCGTCGTAGTTCAAGGTTCCGAGCAAAGTAGCGGGGCCGCCAGGGAGAGTTGATCCGGGAATGATTGGCTGAAACCAATAGTTGACCTGGGCACCGAATTCCGCCGATCCGCCGGGGTTGAAATTTCCGAAGATCAGAAAAGGCCGTGGACCGGGTGTGGGGCTGGCAATCAGACCGTTGGGACCGACGCTGTAATCGATCGCAAATTGCTCTTCCTCGTATGCGTAGCCAACGGCGCCGGTTGGTTGGTCCAAATACATTAGATTCGCGGAATTATTGCCAAGACGGACGTAGGCATTGCCGGTATGCGTCAATGGACCAAAGTCGCCGCCGTAAATGTGATAGTCGGCGGAGGTGATGCCATCTGTGAATGGAGAAGAGGGCGCGTGCCCGGCCGGTGCGAGGAAACCAATGTTTGAGACAATTGGAGTGGCCGGGTTCGGATAGCCGGCGTACAAGGGCGGGATGTTGGGAAGTGCCGTCGAGCCATGCGGCAGCGGGAAACCAACGGGTGCCCAGGAAGCAGGTCCCGGCGCTTCGGATTGCTGATACGTATCACTGGCTGAGCCGAAGAATCCCTGGACATCTGAAGTCAGGGTTCCGGTGATCTGGCCATGCGAGACTGGAGCAGACAAAAATAGCGCGACGATGGCGACGAGCGCGGAAATGCCATAATGAAGCTTAGTATTCATTGTCCTACCTCCTGATAAAATTTGCGTTGGCGAGACCGCGAGCGGCGGCACAATGCCGGGAGTCCGATCGCCAGCAATGCAAGCGATGAGGGTTCGGGAACTACCGAAGAGACGCTGATGCTGTAGGGATCGCCGGCGACCCACAATTCGCCGGTGATTTCCAATATCCCTTGGCTGGCCGGGGTTGGCAACAAGGTGCCGCTGCTGGTGACGGTCGCCGAGAACGGTCCGACGTTGCTGTTGTTCAGGTATGAGTACGTCAACTGCCCCAATGGCTGCTGCGGGCCCACTACCCCCGTAATCATGTTGTAGGGTGCCCAGGTGTAGGTGATCACGGCGTCGAGCTGGGCGTAACTGTATACGCCGGTGGCGATGGAAGTGTTTCCGGAGACGGCCAGCGGGAAATTCGGCGTCGATCCGGCGAGCGCGCCGCCGGTCAAGGAATAATTCGCCGCGAAATCCAATTGCTCGTAGGCGTAGAGTGGCGATCCCGGCGACTGGGCCAATGTCCATGACGGAATCTGAATGTTCGCATCGGAAGTAAGGGTTGGCGTCAGGCTGTAATTTGCCTGTATGGTGGAACTGGCGATGGTGGGGCCAATGGCGTAGAAATCATTGAAATTGGAGGTATATCCTGCGCCTCCAAACGCGTTGCCGGATGGCGTCAGCGAGAGCGGCACAGGTGCGCCCGGCACGCCTGGCAGGGGCAATCCGGAGACGTAGGGGCCGGGGGGCGGTGCGGTCCAAGGCGCAACGACCGGATCGGACGCCTCGTACACCGTCCCTTGCGAGCCGAAATAGGCTTGGACTCCGGAATTCAAGAGGCTCAGGGTTTGAGCTGGAGCTGCGCCCGGTAGAGCGAAAATCGTAAGGGCAACTGCCGCGCAAATCGCCAACACGGATCTACTGATGTTTCGGTTCATTCCTTCCTCCATTTTTTCGCAAAAACTCCCATCGAGCTGCGTCGAATTTCCCGCAGCCGGCCGCTTATACTTGCCCACGCCGCCAGCGCCGGCCCATCGCGGCCAAGCCGATTGTCAGAATTCCGAGCGATGATGGTTCCGGCACGGGTGCCGAGATGCTGATGCTTGATGGATCACCTGCGAGATACGCATAGCCGGTGATTTCCAGCAATCCCCAATTCGAGGGTGCCGCTAAAAGCGATCCGGTGCTGTTGATCGTCTGCGAGAACGGCCCGCCGCCGAAGCTCTGATATGTGTAAGCCAACGTCCCAAGCGTCACAGCCGGGCCGGTTGGACTGTACGCAGTATTGTTGGTCGGCACCCAGGTGTATGTGAACTGCGCGTCGAATTGAGTGTACGAGCCAGTGCTGGGAGAAACCGTTCCGCTGACCAGTAGCGGGATGCTTGGTGTTGATCCCAAAAGATTCAGACTTGGGTCATACACTCCATAATCCGCCACAAAGTTAAGTTGGTCATATGCGTAACTTGGAGCCGTCGGCGACTGGGTTAAATTCCATGACGGGATGGAAATATACGCATCGGAAACGACAGTCGGGCTGGCATTGAAATTCGCAGCAATATTCGAAGTCGCCGTGGTGGGTCCGCCGACGAAAGCGTCATTGAAAGTGGAGGTGTCCCCGGTCGGGCCTCCGAAGGTATTCCCCTGTGGACTTGGAAACACGATTGGTGTTGGCACCGCCGGCAGATTTGGCAACGGCGAGCCCGGTGTGTATGGCCCAGCACCCGGCGCGGTCCAAGTTGAGCCCACTGGATCGGATGCTTCATATCCAGCGCCTTGCGATCCGAAATAAGCTTGCACGCCGGAATCGATTAAATAAAGCGAAATCGCCGAGGCGCTATGAGCGGTTGCAAACATCGCCAAGACAGACACAGCAGCCGCGACAAACCGAGAGCGCTTGATGTGCATTTCCCGTCTTCCCTTTCCCCGCGCGTACGACGAAACGATCTGAACCAAGTCCGATAACACTTTCCTGATACCAAGGATCAACGGTCGCCACAAGAAAAAAACTGCAAAAACTGCAGAAATCGCTACTTTTTGACGCCTTTTTGCATAGATTTTGGCGACAAATATCGAAATATGGCGATATTTCTATAAATGGGGAGGCAAAGCGTGCCTGCTGGTCCGGCCGTATACTCGCCGTTTCATGGAGCATCTCGAAGGCCGGCAATCCGTGCTGGCGGCATTGCAAGCTCGCCGGCGCCGATTTCAGGTGATACTGATTGCGCATGGTTCACATATTGAAAAACTGCAGGATGTTTTAGACCTGGCAGCTGAGCTGAATGTGCCGGTGAAGCAGGTGGAGCGCGCTGAGCTGGACACGCTGGCTCATGGCGCGTCGCACGGCGGCGTGCTGGCAATCGCTTCGGTTAAGCCTTTGTTGAGCGGCGACGGATTGTTGAAATTGATTGATTCAACTGCGCTGCCGCCGTTGCTGTTGCTCCTGGAAGGAGTGGACGACGCTCGCAATTTGGGATTCACGCTGCGGTCGGCCGAAGCGATGGGGGCGGCGGCGGTGTTGATCAAAAAACATCTTTGGGATTTCGATCCGGTGGAGATTGCACGTCCGGCGTCGGGGGCGTACGAAAGGCTGCCGCTGGTGCAGTTTGAAGATGTGGAACTGCTGCGCCAATTGCAGAAGCGCGGCGTTGCCATTTACGGCTGCATCGCCGGAGTCAGGCAGACGATTTATGATTGTGATTTCACCGGCCCGGCGTTGCTGGCCATCGGCGGGGAGAAGCGCGGTCTGTCGGCGGCGGTTCGCAGTCTGTGCGATCAATTTGTAATGATTCCGACCAGCGGCGGCGCATCATCTCTTTCGCTGTCGCATGCGGCGGCCATCGTGCTGGCCGAAGCGCATCGGCAACGACGAAGATCAGGCGGCCTGGGCGGTAAAGACGAGAGTTCCACCGTCGGATGAAATTCGGATGGAATCGAACCATTTCAGGTTCAGGATGTTTGCCAATTCAGAATCCAGGACATGAGCGGCCGCCGTGCGATCGCAGTCGGCGCCGAATCGGCTGGCGAAGCTCAGGCCGGGAGCACGCACGGCAAGCTGAACCTGTTGTCCGTCGATCACGGTCACGACTTCCAGCCGTTCGCTGCGCTGTTGCGGCACATTGGCCAGCAGACAGCGTGCAACCATCATCAGCGGAAGCTGGGCTTCGGGAGAAATCGGAAGTTTGGCCTGTTGCTTGCGCGCCTCGGTCTGAACCGTTGCAATGCCGATGGCGTTGGCGGTTGCGGCGGTGCGAAAGCGATGATGGCCCGGCTCGAGTTTTACCGTATCCGATTCCGGCGCGAACAAGGCCGCACAACTTTCGTCGTCGATCTCCACACGGGTGGCGCCGTCTGATCCGGACATCGCAGCCAGAAGTTGTACAGCCGATTCGCCACGATTGAGCCGGAGGAAGCGCCGCACCGTCGAGGTCGGATGAGGTGCGCCGTCTTGTGCGATGAAAATCGCCCGGCTGATGGCGGCGCGCACCTCGTCGTCGAGCAATGCAGTCAGCTCGCGGCTGAAGCGCAGGGAGTCGAACGCTGCGGGGTCGATGGCGTCGATCTCGGTCTGGTCGGCGTAAACGTAGCAATACTTGGCCAACTGGTTGGCGATCTGCACGAGATACATGGCCTGATGGAGCGGCTTGGGATCGCTGACTTCAAAGGCTTTGTTCGGAGCATGATGGAAGCGAATGGCGCGAATCAGATCAGCGGGCAAGCCCCATTGGGCGGCGACATTGGCCCCGAGGTCGGCATGATTGACGCCGAGCAAGCGTTTTTCCTCGGCCAGAATGAGTTGCGATTCGTCGGTAGCGCGCCAGGCACGAATCTGCTGGGCCTCTTGCGGAAAGCGGGTGTGAATAATCAACTTGCCGATATCGTGCAGCAGGCCGAGCGTAGAGACGAAGCCGCGATCGACGCCGGGGACGCGGCGGGCCAGGCAGTCGGCGACGTGCGAAACGACCAAACTGTGGACCCAAAGGTCCTGCAGATCCGGGTCCGAGCCGGTGTTGCCGCCCATGGATGTTTCCAGCTGCAGACGCAACACCATCGCCTTGACGTTTGAGAAACCCATGTAGTTGACGGCTTCGGCGACGGAGGTGATTTTTCGGTTTAAGCCGAACGCAGCGCTGTTGACGGTTCGAATGAGTGAAGCGGCCAAAGCGGGATCGTTGGCGGCGATGTTGCCGACACTGGTGGCGGTGGCCAACGGTTTCTGAATCTCGCCGAGCAGCGAAACCAGCAACTGCGGAAACGGCGGAATCAAGCTCATCGCATCTTTGACTTTTGGAAGCATCTCGCCGATGCCGTGATGCACTTCGTCCTTCTGAGGAATGCGAATGCGATAGCCGCCGGGAGCGACGACGTATTGAGGTTCGTCGTTTCCGGCAATGGGCCGGATGTCGGCGACGTTGTATGTTTCCTGCGTGACGATGGGCTGGATGTAATTGGTCGAAGGGGTCGACGGTGCGCTGAATAATCGGCGCATCCAGCCTCTGAGACCGCCGCGTTGCACGGTCGAAGTGCTGGCCTGTTCGTCGGCGGTACTGGTGTAGGTAACACTCATGAGTCACGCTCGTCTTTGGGTAAATATCGACAGGCGGAGGGATGGGGTTGCGAAAGCAAACGGAAAATCCGTTAATTTCGTTAATTTCCCCCAAATGGCTGCAACGTCCGATTAAAATGGCGGCACTGATCGGCTGTGTAGAATCAATTACGGCGAAATCGCCCGACACTCTCCCGGAGGGTGAGGGAGAGCGACAGCGGTGGATCAGAATCCGGTGCGCTTGAATTGCTTTTCCAAATCGTTCAGCGTGAGGCGAAGTGTTGTGGGTCGGCCGTGCGGGCAGTTGCTGGATCGGTCGATTAATTCACGACGAGCCAGCAGCGATTGAATCTCAGCCGAAGTCAGCGGATCGCCGGCTTTCACCGCCGCCTTGCAGGCCATCATGTCCAAAACCTCGTGGAGCAGTTCTTCGCCGTGCAGATCGAGAAGTTCCTGTTCGCCGCGCTCCAGCAGTTCGCGCACAAACGTGGCGGGATCGAGCCGGGATAGAAATGACGGAAAGGCGTGGACGGCCAACTGATCGGGGCCGAATGGAGCAACCTCGATTCCCAATCGTGCCAGCAACGGGCCGATCTGATCGAGCAGGGCAATCTGGCGATTCGATGCGGCCAGCACGGCGGGCAACAGCAGCCGCTGCGATTCCAACGGGCCACGGTTGACGCGGACAAGCAGCTCTTCGTACATGATCCGCTCATGCAGCGCGTGCTGATCGATGATGATCAGGCCATCATCCGATTCAGCGACGAGATAACTGTTATGTAATTGAATGGCTGAGGAGATCGGCGACGCTTCCCCCCCTACTGCTGTCGCCGGCCGAGACTGGGCAGCAATTTCCATCGGCGGCAATATTGTCGGAGCAGCGGGAACGACGGCGGGCGGATATGCACCCTGCCGGAAGAACTCAGCCAACTTCTCGCGCATTTCCTGCCGAGGCGGCTCAGCGGATCGCATAGGAATGGCGGAGGGAACCAGATCGCTGCTTAAAAGTTTTTCACGCAATGCTGAGACGATCAGGCTGTGAATTCGCCCGCCGTCGCGGAACCGGACTTCAATTTTTGTCGGATGCACATTCACATCAACATCCGACGGCGGCATTTCCAACATGAGAATGGCCGCGGGATATCGCCCCGGCTCCATCAATCCGCGAAATGATTCTCGCACGGCATGCAGAATAAATTTGTCGCGGATGTGCCGGCCGTTGAGATAGAAAAATTGTTGCCGGCCGGTGGGCTGGGCCAATTCCGGCAGGCCGATCAGGCCGTGCAGACGGATTTCGACGTCGGCGGTGTCGATCGCAAGGTGGCGATTTCGATAATCATCGGGCCAACCGGCGAGTAGCCGCTCGTGGGCCGTCGTTGCCGGGAGATCAAGATTTGGCCGGCCGTTGTGCACCAGCTTGAATGAGATATGCGGATGCGGGAGCGCCAGGCGAAGCAACACGTCAGAGATGTATCCGAACTCAGTCGCCGTTCCCTTGATGAATTTCCGGCGAGCCGGCGTGTTAAAAAAAAGATCGCGGACCTCGACGGCGGTGCCGACGTTCCCCGCGGCCGCCTGCGGATCGGAAATGAGCCCTCCGCGATTGAAGATTTCGTAGGCAGCGTCATTGCCGGGGCGACGGGAGAGAATTCGGGATTGCGATACGGCTCCGATGCTGGCCAGCGCTTCGCCACGGAATCCCATCGTGGCGATGCGGAACAGATCATCATCGTCGACCAGTTTGCTGGTGGCATGGGAAGCAAATGCCAGCGGCAATTCGCCCGGCGCGATCCCCCCACCGTCGTCAACGACGCGGATCAACTCCCGGCCGCCATCGGCAACCTCAACCAGAATCTGCGTCGCCCCCGCGTCGATGGCGTTCTCGACCAACTCCTTGGCCACGGCAGCCGGCCGCTCAATCACCTCGCCGGCGGCGATGCGATTGACCAGTGACGGCGACAGCTGCTGAATTCGACGATGCTCCACGGCCGGATTATAGTGGCTTGACGCGCAAGGCCGAAACGGATCGACCGCACGTGTCATCATGAACTATAAGCTCGGCATTCTCGGTGCGGGAAACATGGCCGAGGCGATCGTGCGCGGCGTGCTTACCGCCAAACGGCTGACTCCCCAGCAAATCATTGCGGCCGATGTCTCGCCGGAGCGGCGGAAATTATTTCAGGACGAGTTGGGTCTTACCGCTGTGGAAGACAACGCAGAAGCTGCTGGGCAATCCGAAACGATCCTGCTGAGCGTCAAGCCGCAAATGATGCAAGCGGCGCTGGGTGGTATCGGGAAGGTGATGAGCGCCGATTCGCTGGTGATTTCGATCGCCGCCGGAATCAGTTCCAAGTTCATCAAGTCGGCCCTCGGAGAGGAAGCAAACTGGCGGGTCGTGCGATCGATGCCCAACACGCCGATGCTGGTCGGGCAGGGAATGGTCGCCATCGCAGCGGGTCAGCACGCAACAGCCGATGATATGGCCACAGCTCGGCGATTATTTGAATCCGCAGCCGATGTGATCGAAGTCGACGAAACGCAAATCGACGCCGTCACGGCCATCAGCGGCTCAGGCCCGGCGTACTTCTTCTTTCTCGTCGAGCAGATGATCGCTGCCGGAATCCAACTTGGGCTCAGCCCCGAGCAATCCCGCAAACTGGCGGCCAAGACGGCGCTGGGAGCAGCGACGATGCTAACGACTTCGCCTGATTCCCCGGCGGAACTTCGCCGGAAAGTCACCAGCCCCGGCGGGACCACGGCGGCGGCCATCACATCCATGGAATCGCATGGCCTGCCGCAGATCATCATCGAAGCGATCAAAGCGGCGGAAAAACGGGGCAAGGAACTGGGCCGATAGATCGGGTACAATTTAAATCATGTCTCACGAAGACCGCGTGGTTCGAGTCGATCTGGCTGCCGCGCCGTACAATGTTCATGTCAAAGCCGGGCTGATGGAAGAAATCGGCCGCCGGCTGGTGGCGATTTCTCCGTCGCAGCGAGCGGTGCTGATGACCGATTCGCAGGTGGTCGGGCAATGGGCCAACGCTCTGCGATCCAGTTGCGCCGCCGCGGAGATTGAGCTAATCGCCGAATGCATCATTCCCGCCGGCGAAGAATCCAAGAATCTCGACTCTGTCCAAAAAGCATACGACATTTTTCTAAAAGCCAAGATCGAGCGAACCACGCCGATTTTGGCTTTGGGTGGCGGCGTGATCGGCGACATGGCCGGCTTCGTCGCGGCCACGATTCTGCGCGGCGTCCCGTTCGTGCAGATTCCAACCACGCTGCTGGCAATGGTCGACGCCAGCGTCGGCGGTAAAACCGGCGTTAATCATGCAGCCGGGAAAAATCTGATCGGCGCGTTTCATCAGCCGATGGCAGTCTTCGCCGATCCGAATGTGCTGCGGACGCTGCCCAAGCCCGCATTTGTCGGCGGATTGGCCGAGTGCATCAAGCACGATCTGATTCGAGATGCCGACGGCTTCGCAGCACTTGAAACCAGCATCGGCCAAGTGCTCGACATGAATATCCCCGCCTTAACCCGGCTGATCGCCCATAACGTGCGAATAAAAGCCCGCGTCGTCGAAAGCGATCCGTTTGAAAAAGGTGAGCGGGCACATCTGAATTTCGGCCACACGTTCGGGCATGCGATCGAGAAGGTGTCAAATTATTCCATCAGCCACGGCCAGGCGGTGGCCCTTGGAATGACGGCAGCCGTTTATGTTTCAACGAAACTCGGCCTGATCGACCAGGCAACACGGCAAAGAATCATCGCTCTGATCGAACGGGCCGGCCTACCAACGCATGGGATTGCCCTACCGACCGACGCCGTGGCCGACGCGATGCTCTTCG
>Ga0302325_10030695_pt1 | contig 11076 bp, 7 predicted proteins | sample Palsa_T0_2_FD_201948 | JGI IMG/M metagenome (GOLD analysis project Ga0302325, IMG submission 201948) | Peat permafrost microbial communities from Stordalen Mire near Abisko, Sweden - Palsa_T0_2 | ecosystem: Environmental > Terrestrial > Soil > Palsa > Peat permafrost | place: Sweden: Abisko...
TAGGCATTAATCAGCTCAAAGAGAACCTGGCGCGCCAGCTCTGGTTCGTTAGCTTTGTATTCCAAGATGACAACCTCACTTTCTTTGGGTACTACCGCTTTGAGGTTGCCTTCAATGACAGCCGCAGCCAAAGAGACATTGGTGTTGCCAAGGCCTAAAATCTTTGCGGGGCCGATATTGGTGGCGGCCTGCACGGCCAGGTCCATACTGGTCAGAGTCTCGACTTCGCTGTTGATGATGGTGCTGCCGTGGTTATCCGGAAGTTGCACCTTCATACTATTGTCGATATCGCTGTCGGATCCCCTGGTATCTTTGATATAACGAATAAAGATTTTGGCGTAGCTGACATAAGGGAATGGATATTTCGTATAGACGGCTGCGCTGCTGACCACACCGAGCATGATCAAAATGCCGATCATCCATTTATGGCGAAAGAGGACATAGTAGATGTCCCGCATGTTAATGCCCGCCGGGGGAGGCGCGGCCAAACCTTTTTGTTTTGTATTCATAGACATATCAAATTAGCAACATTCGTTCTAAGACAGATGCGGATATAACACTGATCCCGCGAGTCGAAGCACCGGCAAGGGCAGACGGGCGAACACCCGGTTATGCCAGCCTTCGGCACGATCCACGTCCCGGACAAATTGTTCCGCCGCAAAATCGTATTTCATGTAACGCACTTCCTGCTCGACCGCTCCCAACCCAAGTTTGAAGCGGCGCAATCCTTCATTCGACAATGAAGTCCTGCCTAAATTCAACGTGGCCAGACCTTGTTCCGCACAATGCTTCATTCCGGCCCACATCACCAAATTGCTCGGGCGCATTTGTTGGAACGCGTAATCCGACGCGCCAAACTTATAAAGCGCGTTCCGGCTGTCATGCAAAAAGACTGATGCCGCCAATGGCCGTCCGCCCAGCCGGGCCGTGGCCAAAAATCCGCGGCCCACGTTCAACAAGCAGCGCTGGATTTGTAAAAAAAAGCGCCAAGGTTGCGGCGGCACTCCATGCCGTCTGCGCGTCCCGCAATGCAAACTGAAAAACGTCCGCATCGATTCCTCGCTGTTGTCAAAATCAATTTTGACTTCCGACTTTTCCGCTTTGCGCACCGCGCGGCGCACCGGGCTCTCCATGCCCTGGAACAACTTTTCCGGCCCAACCCCAAGGTCAATCTCGTGCCCGTAAAACGAGAGCGATGATCCTGCGCCCGTCCAGTCGCCATCAAAGCTCCGGCATTCCAATCTTTTCCAACCGCGCCGGCGCGCCAATTCCATCGCCTCCTGATAAAGGCCCCGTCCATCGCAACCAGCGCCCTTGAGCGCCGGGCAAAAATCTGTAAACGGAAGCGATACGCCCCGACGACCTGTCAGCCAGCTTGAGACTTCCATAACCGGCAACAAACCTTCGAGCCGGCCGTTCTGAATACGAATGACGTACTCGGGCTTGTGCCCATAGGTCTCCATCAAAACCCGAGCCCAACCGGCACCATGAAAAATCGTGCTCTGCGGATGCGCCGCCACCAAAGCATCCCAATCGGCGCGTTCGAGCGGATTAACCGTCATCGTCTCAGCGTCCTTCCTGCAAGCCGTCGCCCGGACACCGCTCGACGCGGCCAGCATCATGAGCGCGCGACGCTGCTCTTCGGCTTTCGGCCGCTAATGCACGATTTAAGTTCCCCTGCCACCGCCAGGATCTGCTCCCTGGCCAGCTCCGGATACATCGGCAAAGAGAGAAATTCTTCCGCACACCGTTCGGCCACGGGAAAGGAGCCTTCATCGTAACCCAAAAAGCGGTAGGCTTCCTGCAAATGAACGGGGATCGGGTAATGAATGGCGCAGGAAATTCCCTTGTCCGAAAGTGCTTGAAGGATTTGATTCCGGTCCTGCACCCGCACGGCGTAGATATGATAAACGTGCCGGTTGTGCGGCGCCTCAAAGGGCGTGATGATCTCGGCTACGTCAGCCAGGAGTTGGTCGTAAAGCAATCCGTGCGCATGACGCCGAACGTTGCTGACTTCCAAATGCTTGAGTTTGATGCTCAAGACAGCCCCTTGAATACCGTCCATGCGGGCGTTCCACCCCACCTTGGAATGGTAATATTTACGATGCTGGCCGTGATCGCGAAGGACTTGAATTCGGCCCGCGAGTTCTTTATCGTTGGTCGTGATACCGCCGGCTTCACCTAGAGCGCCGAGATTCTTCCCTGGATAATAGCTGAAACAGCCCGTAACTCCCATCGTGCCTGCTTTGCGGCCTTTGTAAGTGGCTCCGTGCGCTTGGCAGGCGTCCTCCACCACCGGTATGCCGTGTTTGTTGGCTATGTCCAAAATCGGATCCATGTCGGCACATTGACCGAAGAGATGAACGGGAATGATCGCCTTGGTTCGCGGATTGATGGCCCGCTCCAACAGAGCCGCGTCCATCGTATAAGTTTGCTCGTCGATATCGACAAATCTCGGGCGGGCGCCGCAATAGCTAATCGCTTCGGCGGTGGCCATGAACGTGCTTGGAACGGTGATGACTTCATCGCCTGCGCCAACGTCCAAAGCCAGCAAACTTAGCCAAAGAGCATCCGTGCCATTGCCCACACCAATGGCGTGCTGGGAGCCGCAATATTGGGCAAATTCACGTTCAAAGGCCCCCACAAAAGGCCCGCCGGCAAAAGCGCTGGCGTCAATCACATCGCGAATCGCGGCATCGAGCTGCTCGCGGATGGGCTGATGATGAGCGTGGAGGTCTAGAAAGGGTACTTTCATGGATTACTCATTCTTAGGCTCACAAGTTGAACGCAGCACCCGGGCGGGGTTGCCCGCCACGATGGCGTCGGCCGGCACGTCGCGCGTCACAACGCTGCCGGCGCCAATAACCGCCCGGGCACCAACGGTGATGCCGCAAAGCAGGGTTGCCCCCGATCCAATGGAGGCGCCGCGCTGGATACGCGTGGGCACGCATTTCCAGTCGGCCTCAGATTGCAATTTGCCCTCGCTGTTGGTGGATCGAGGGTAAAGGTCATTGGTGAACGTAACATTGTGGCCGACGAATACTTCGTCCTCCACCACCACGCCCTCGCAAATAAATGTGTGGCTGGATATTTTGCAACGGGCGCCGATGCGGGCGCCTTTTTGGATTTCGACAAAGGTGCCGATTTTCGAGTCGTCACCAATCTCGCATCCGTAAAGGTTGGTGAAGCCGTAAACGCGCACGCCCCGCCCCAATTTAACATCCGGGGCGATTTGACGAAAAGGCTGCGACTCAGGTTCAACGCGTGTCATGGTGCTTGAGCAAAAAGTTTTAGGCAGTCACCCGTGCTTCCTGGGGAACAGCCGCCGGGATGCGGAATTTGCCGTTCTTTTCCTTCCCGTTGCGCCCGTTGGACGAGGTGCCGTTGCTATGGCTATGGCCGTTGCCATTGCCATTGACGTGGCCGTTGGTCGCCAGGCGATGGGTCTGCTCCGGCTGCAGTGCTATGGCGCTGCCGCCGTGGCGCAAGGATTCAGAGGAGGCTTCGAGAATCTTGACTAATTCCAAGCCCTGGCCGCCGTGGGTCAAGGGTTGTTTGCCATCGCGAATACATTCCAGGAAATGCTGGCACTCGGACTTTAAAGGCTCCTCCTGCTTGATGTAAGGCGCGTAGGTGTCGCCATAGTGGTAGGCATAATGGAACTCGGCAAAAGTATCGTAGTGCGGCGGACGTTCGACGCGGGCGTCAAATATACGAATTTTTTCCTGTTGAGCCACATCATCATAAACGATCATGCGCTTGCTGCCGACGATGGTCATTTCGCGAACTTTGCGCGGGTCAAGCCAACTGCTATGAATGATGGCGGAGCGATCTTTCGTAAAGGTCAAGCTCATGGAAGTAACGTCCTCGATGCCCGGGGTCACGTGCGCGCTGCCGCGGCAGTTCACGCTGGTGGGTGTTTCTCCCAAAATGTGGAGGACAATCGAAATATCGTGCGGAGCCAAATCCCAAGCGACGTTGATGTCCTTTTGGAACAAGCCCAAGTTCAGACGGCGGGCGCAAATATAACGCACATCGCCTAAATCGCCACGATCGACGATCTCCTTGATTTTGCGCACGGCCGGCGAATAAAGAAAAGTGTGTCCGACCATCAGGACGAGGCCGTTGGCGCGCGCGATGGAAACCAATTCCGCGCATTGCTCCGAGGAAGAAGCCATCGGCTTCTCAATCATCACATGCTTGCCGGCGAGCAGGGCCGCTTTGGCCATGGGGTAATGCAATTTGACAGACGTGGCTACGACCACCGCATCCAGGCCCACTCCGTTAAGAATATGCTCAAAACTGGTTTCTCCTTTGACCTCGGGATAAAGCGCGGTCAGATGCTTGAGGCGGTCTTTGCTGATGTCGCACATGACCTTGAGATTGCAATCCGGCAAGGAGCGAAAGTTACGAATAAGATTCGGCCCCCAATACCCACAGCCGACGACGCCAACTTTAATTTGTTTTGACATACGTTTCTCTTTTCTTTGCGAATAATTAGTCACGAGCAGGAACCGTTCCAGAGAGAGGGCCAGCGACTTTCCTGGGCCGCTCTGCGGTGCGGTTGGCAGCGAGTTTTCCCTCGGGACGCATCCCGAACCTGGGTCGAATTTTCATTTCCCAAATCAGTTGCAAAATAGCGGGGATGGTTCGTGCGATTATTGTCAGGTCCAGCCACAGAGATTGTTCCTCCACGTAGCGCAGGTCCAAATCAGTCATTTCTTCAAAAGTGGTTTTGTTCTTGCCGCTGACTTGCCACAGCCCCGTCAAACCCGGCAGGGTTCGGCAGCGCCCCCGGTAGCGTTCCGAATATAAATCGAATTCGTAGGGTGTACAAGGCCGCGGACCAACCAGGCTCATCTCGCCGCAAAGGACATTAAAGAGCTGCGGTAATTCATCCACGCCCGCAGCCCGCAATAAAACCCCGCCAAAAATCAAGCGTCGATCCCCGGCGCAATCCAGTTTGCGCGTAGGCTCGTTGGACGTCATCAACTGCTTGAGATGCTGCTGATGCACGCCGGTATCGGCGTTGACTTTCATGGTCCGAAATTTCAGACACATAAAGCGCCCACGCGCATAGCCAATCCTTTGTTGGCGGAAAAAGGCCGGCCCCGGGGAAACAATCTTGACGAACACGAAGACGAGGACACCAATCGGGATCAAAAAGGGAACTGACAAGAGAACAAGGGTGACATCCAGTATTCGTTTCCATCTTGGAACAGGCGGGAACGTTCTTTCAGATTCCGTTCGGGAAAGACTTTCCTGGCCGGCGCTTTCGAGCGTCGATGGGACCGCTTGGTTTTGATTAGACATGAGCAAGGCCGGAGCAAACGCGGACGCGCTCCGAAAGAGATAGGACGACCGACAAACGGCTTTGGTTACAATTCCAACCCACGAATCATTATGAACGCGCGCTCTTCCATCCAGACTGAATCCGGAGCCGGGCTGCCCGCCAACGTTGTCAACTCAAGCTTTTCCCGTGCTTCGCTGACAAATGGCATGGCGCGCATCCGCTGTCGGTCTGATGCCCGCTCAAAGGCACAGCCCAAGTTTCACGAATGTGTCTCAAAATAATTGTCTCCAGCCTTTTGGATCGAGGCCGAAGGATTTAAAGATGGCTCCGCACTTGTAGGCGCCCGCTAGTGTGCGCCAACTTCTCTGCTTCCCGTGCATCCCCTAGTGATTGCGTCCATCTTTCCCGGCAACTATTCCAGCTCTACGGAATCTGAGGAGCCTGGGGTCGCTAACATCGGCAAGAGATCTGCTACCCGCCGATTCTCCACTCTCAACGATCTTCTATCCACTTCTGCTAAAGTTACGCGACCTAAGAAGTCGAGCAGGATTTGTACCCTTTGACCTGCGGATAACATTCGGACAACCATTCCCGAGAACCCCATGAATACGCCGTCAGCAATTTTTACCTCCGACCCTGGAACAACCCCATCTTCAACAATCATAGGCTCTTCGGACTCAAAACATTGCTTTAATTCCACAATCGCATCATCCGGCACAGAGGGTATTTTATGCCCGAAATGCACCAGGCTGCTGATACCTGTCACATGTCTAATATCGTCCGAAAAATTCTCAAGTTTGCAACGAATGAAAATGTAACAAGGGAAAAGCGGTTCCACGACGCGAACCACACCACGCCTTGTGGCCCTTTCCAGGCGTAAGCGGGGATGAAAAACCTCCAATCCGAGCCTTTTGCCGACATTGGCGGCTGCGATGTGCTCGTGCTTGGGCTTGGTCCGCGCACAATACCATGCTAATATGCCATTTTGCATTCGGGGGGAAATGCCAGGAATTGCTGGTCAGCGCTTACTTTTTGTTGCGTTCATTATTCTTAATAGCTGATGACTTATCGGCAAATCCCGGTCTTTCTTTCGTGCTCAATTTTTGATCTTCCTGCGATCAGATAACACAAGGCGTAGCATTCGCCATTACAACTTCACACCCCTTGACAGTCAAGGACTATTTTTAAATAAATTGGGTTGCCAATAAGGTGCTGGCATCATAGTTTCTACATGAACATTTGAGTGGGCGTCCTTGATGCCAACAAACCCTTTTAGCCGTCATTGTGCATCGAATTAGCGTCCTGACCTTCGCGCTTGCGTTGGCAAGCAATGTCTTTTCTCAATCCTTTTCTGTTTCCACTTTCGTGGGTTTGCCCGATTCAGGAAGTGCGGACGGTTTGGGTTTGGCTGCCCGGTTCTATTTGCCCACCAGCGCGGCCGTGGATGTTGGTGGAAACATCTTCGTGGCGGATACGGAGAACGATACCATTCGGATGATCTCCCCTTCCGGGCTTGTTTCGACCCTGGCCGGATCACCTCAATCTCCAGGCACCAACGACGGCAGCCATGCGCTCTTTGCCAAACCTTTTGGCGTGGCGGTGGATGGCTCAGGAAACGTATTCGTGGCCGATACATATAATCACACTGTCCGCGAGATTCTCCCCAGCGGCGTGACAATGACTCTGGCTGGAACGCCTGGCTTCCCAGGTTTTCGCAACGGTCCGGCCGCTCCCAATACGCCCACCGGAGGACTCTTCAATTATCCCTACGGCATCGCGGTGGACGCGCATGAAAACATTTATGTGGCCGACGCCTTGAACAACATGATTCGCAAAATTTCTCATGGTAATGTCACGACGCTGGCCGGCGCAGGCGCCTCCGGTAGCGCCGACGGAGCCGGAACCAACGCGCTCTTTTCGGTTCCGGTTGCTTTGGCCGTGGATGGCGGCGGCAGTGTCTATGTGGCTGATTACGGCAATAACCTGATTCGCAAGGTCTCTCCTGTGGGCGTGGTTACGACCGTGGCAGGATTGCCCGGAGCGAGCGGCAGCGCAAACGGCAACGGCGCCAGCGCCACCTTTTTTCAGCCCAGCGGCATTGCAGTTGACAGCGACACGAATGTTTATGTGGCCGACACGGGCAACGACTTGATTCGCAAGATTACACCGACGCCTTCAACAGGCAATTGGACCGTCGCCACTCTGGCCGGGATGACTGGTTTGGAGAGCGACGAGGACGGAATCGGAACAAACGCCGGTTTTTTTCTCCCTCAAGGTGTGTCCGTGGACAGTTTGGGCAGGGTGTACGTGGGCGATTCGCTAAACCGCACCATTCGGACTATTGCGCTTGACACAACGGTAAGCACGCTGGCCGGCCCCGCTGGCAGTTATGGCAGCGCGGATGGCGCGGCCTCTACAGCGCGCTTCGATGAGCCTTATGGTGTGGCTTTGGATGCCGGGACCAACCTTTACGTGGCGGACACCTTTAACGACACCATCCGTAAAATTTCCCCATCGGGAGAAGTAACAACTTTGGCCGGCCTGCCTGGGATGCCGGGATCGCTGGATGGCACCAACAGCGAGGCGCGATTTGACAGCCCCATCGGAATTGCGGCGGACGGCTCTGGCAATTTATATGTGACGGATTACCAAAATTCCACCATTCGCAAGATCAGCGCCGGGCCTGGCACCAATTGGAGCGTCAGCACATTAAGCGGAACAGCAGGCGTGAACGGTTTCAGCAATGGTCCGATGACAAACGCCTTATTTAATCATCCTTATGGAATCGCCGTCGATGCGCAGACCAACATTTATATAGCGGACCACGGCAATCAAGTCATCCGCTTGATTTCGCCCAACGGCATGGTCAGCACCTACGCGGGCAACCCGGGCGCTTCAGGTTTTGCCAATGGCACTGGAACCAATGCGCTTTTTGATAATCCCGCCGGTTTGGCTCTGGACGGCGCGGGAAATCTTTATGTGGCTGATTCCGGTAACAATGTCGTGCGAAAAATCGCCCCCGGCGGTGTCACCTCAACCATCGCCGGGGAAGAGGGCGTCAGCGGCAGCGCCAATGGTCCGCTGGGCTTGCTTAATTCGCCCCTGGGCATTGCCGTGGACGCCAGCACGAACGTGTTCGTGGCGGATTCCGGCAATAATACCATCCGCGAAATTGCGGCTGGCGGCGGCCTAAGCACCATTGCGGGCGTGGCGAGATTTGCCGGCAGCGCCAATGGCATCTCAAACGCCGCGCAGTTTAATTATCCGATTGGGTTGGCCGCAGACTCCTCCGGCAATATCTTTGTGGCCGATGTGCTTAACAACACGATTCGCAAAATGTCTCCCTATTATGGACAAGCCCTGGTGCTCACACCTTCCCCGGACCAAAAAGCCATTGCGGGCGAAACTATAACGTTGGCCCCGCTGACGGCGGGCAATGACTCGGTGGCATATCAGTGGCTGTTCAACGGCACGAACATTCCCGGAGCCACCTTCCCCGCGCTGACCCTCAGCCATGTTCAAGTTGGGAGCACCGGCAGTTATCAGCTTAACGTCAGCAATAATCTGGGGACTTCGCTGGGCGCGCCCGCTGTCCTGAGCGTCCAGAATGAGCCAGCGATCTTTGTCCAGCCTGGGGCCCTGGACTTGGCAGTGGGATCAAACGGCCTGTTCAGTGTCACTGCTTTCGGGGCTGCGCCTTTGAATTATCAATGGTCGTTTAACGGAACCAATCTTAGTGACGCGACCAATGTCACCCTTGCTGTCAACGATATGACGGAAACCGAAGCAGGCCGTTATCAGGTCGTCGTCAGCAACAATTACGGTTCGATCACCAGCCTGATCGGGTTGCTGCAACTGCAAGCGCCGCCCTTCATTATTTCCCCTCCCGTCAGCCAGACGAGCTTTCCCGGAGCCGTTGCTGACCTGAGTGCCACGGCCAACGGAATGACGCCGCTTCTCTTCCAATGGGTCAAGAATGGAACAAATCTGATGGATGACGGCCATGCTGCCGGCACCACCACACCTACCCTGGGCATTGGTCCGATTTCCAGCAACGATGCCGGCCAGTACGCGGTGGTGGTAAGCAACGCCCTGGGAGTGGTGACCAGTTCTGCGGCCGCGTTGTCGCTCGGAGCGCCCGGCACGTCGATTTCAGTTTACGGGTTCAATCGCGGTGTTGTGGTGCCAAATTCAGCCAGTCCCACCGACACGCGCACGGCGGATTACGCGAAGGCCTTCGACGTTGTTAACCAATTTGCGTTTTATGAGACAAATCTGCCCGACGCCATTAGTTATTCGGGGGGGGCGGGACACCACCTTGAGGGCTTGCCGCAAAGCCGGTCGTTCGTCAGTCAATTGGATGGCGCCACCGTTTTCCAATTCGCCTCCTATACGGCCAATAACGTCTTATTCTTGACTCCCAACGATCCGTCCGGCGTTCTTAATTTGTCCAGCGTTGCGCCCCTTGATTCCTTAAGCATCCTTGCCGCATCCGCCAATGGGGGAGGCGACGGCTCGCTGGTCCTTGAGTATGACGATGGCAGCCTCAGCCCGCCTTTGAGCTTTAACGCCGGTAATTATTACATTATTGCCTCCAGTGCGTTGACTAGCTTTGGAAGAATCTATTGTGGTTATTATAACGCATTCTATACGGACGATTATCCCGGCGCGGCTCCAAATCTATATCAGACGACCATTGATCTGAATGCTTTGGGGCTAAATAAAATCCCTGTCGCCGCAGTGGTGTTCACGATGCCCGATGGGCCGAACACCAGCGCCAATACGACCACGGGCATCTTCGCGTTAAGCGGCACGCCGTCTGTCTCCCTGCAAATTCCGCAAGAGGTGGAAGGCAGCTTCGCCTTTACCTTCATCAGTGTCGCCAACCAGAGCTACACCATCGAGCAAACGACCAATTTATCCAGCGGCCCCTGGCAGTTTTCCCAACACCTCACCGGCAATGGCTCCGCGATGCAAATCTTCGAGCCCATCACCAACTCCCAGCAATTTTTTCGCGTGATCCAGCCGTGAGATAAAGCCTTCAACGGTTTTCCTGCGAGGCTTCCTTAGCGAATCAGATTTGCCCTTCCCTGAAAATCCGCCTATTGGTTGTTTTTTTGTATTGGGCCGCCAAATACAAAATTAGTTAGAGAAGGACAACTTTTCAGAATGTTTGTTTCGTCCGCTGAAACCTTCGTGACTGAAACTACCAACGAGTTCAAATGCGGCAAAGTCGCCACGAGCGACAATTCCCGACTGCCGAACGAAGAGCAAACATCGGCTCCAAACGACGTCAGATTTTGGAGGTTGGTAATCGCGTTAAACTCCTCACGAGCGGGAGAGACACCCCACAAGAACAGCCTCTGCAAATGTTTGATTTTGCAGACTTGAGCGAAAACTCCAGGTTCAAGTTTATTCCAAAAGCACATCAAAACCAAATTCGTGAGATTTGGTAATGCTGAGAGTGAGGCCACTGCTTCTGGGGTGAGTGCGTAGCCATGTAAGGATTGTAGTTTTACCGTGGTTATTGAATCGACATTCGTAAGCAACGAAACGTTTGTTTCTTCTAAGAATTCGCCTTGAAGCCACACTGATACAACCTTGCCTTCATTGTTCCGTATCACGCCTTCGTGGTTTTGTTTGGCTATTTTTTCCAGCATGTTAGCCGCCCGATTCTCGTGCGGGGATTCGCCCATGACCTCCCAAGTAAGAGCCACAAAAACAAAAAAACAAATGTCTAAAAATATCTGACTTGAGTTCATGTCGTAAGAATCGCCCGGCCC
>Ga0302325_10030697_pt1 | contig 11076 bp, 8 predicted proteins | sample Palsa_T0_2_FD_201948 | JGI IMG/M metagenome (GOLD analysis project Ga0302325, IMG submission 201948) | Peat permafrost microbial communities from Stordalen Mire near Abisko, Sweden - Palsa_T0_2 | ecosystem: Environmental > Terrestrial > Soil > Palsa > Peat permafrost | place: Sweden: Abisko...
GAGAGCAAACGCGCCACGAGCGCGGCCGAGGTGTTGCGGGCCATAAAATCATCGGACGCCACGCGCTGGGTCGCGATCGTCGATTTGGACAGCATCGGCGCGGCGGATACGGACGTGACGCTCGCCATCTTACAAGCGATCGCGCCCGGCCGGATCATCCCGATCGGCAGGGAGAGGCCGCTGACAAAGCTCGTGCACCAATCCGCGCTTTTTAGCGCCATCACTAAGGCTGCCACGCTCGAGACGCATGAACCCAATGCGGGCGTCGAGATCGCCGAAATCAGCACCTCGAACGCATCCAGGCCGGCCGGGCTCGTGCTCGTTGCTGAGGACGACGCGCGCTTGCAACGGCTCCTCAAACTCCAGTTCGCCGAACTCGGCTTTCCGGTTGCGTTCGTTTCCGACGGCCTGGCGGCGGTCGAAGCCGTGCGCGACTTTGACTTCGCCATGGTCCTCATGGATTGCCAAATGCCGGAACTCGATGGCCTGGCCGCCACCATGGCGATTCGCGAAGCGGAGCGCCAAACCGGCAAGCACGTCCCGATCGTCGCCATGACGGCCAACGCTTTTTCGGAGGATCGCGCTGCCTGCATCGCAGCCGGTATGGACGATTACCTCGCAAAGCCGGTAAGGCTCGCGGGCTTGCGCACGATCGTCGAAACGTGGTCGCGAACGTCTCGTGAATAGCGACGCAATTTTCTTCACGAACCGTTCCGGAATTTGACGGTAAAATGAGGGATGACGATTTTAACGTCGTCCGAGACCGTCAAAGCGCCCGGAGCGTTCGCCGCGGCATGCTTGAACGAGCATCTGAATCAGCTCGACGGTCCCGATAACCAGGTCCGCATCGATGTCCAGCTTCCGCCGGCCGGTCTCGAAAAGCGCGCAGGCATCGCGCCCGAGCGCCGGGTCGTCGCCTGGATCTCCCAAGCGAAGCACGTGTCCGCCAACGGTTCCGTGGGCCGCGCAATCGCGATCACGTGGGAAGCAAAAAACGGCGCACCTGCCCCGACGTTTTCGGGTTCGCTCGCCGTGGTCAACTCTGCCCGCAGTGAGGAAAGCGTCCTCGTCATCTCCGGCAGCTATCGATCGCCCGATGGGATCGCCGGCGACGATTTCGCCGGAGCGCTCGATGCCGTTATCGCTCGGGCGAGCGCGGCGGCGTTCCTCGAGCAGTTGCGCGATCGCATCGAATGGGACTATTCCGAGACGCAGCTGACGGCCGGTACGCCTGCGCAGCGAGCAATCGAGGGCGTCGAGGGGCCGTCCGGCCGCCGTCGAACCCGGCTCCGTGTGGAAAACCCCGTCCACGGTCACCGCATCCTTCTCGTTGAAGACGAGGCGTCGTTGGTCGATGTCGTTCGCGCGTACTTGGAAGCAGAAAACTTCGTCGTGGATCGCGCGCCCGACGGCGAAGCCGCCCTGGAGCTTGCGGCGCAGAGTTCATACGATCTCGTGTTGCTGGACCTCAACCTGCCCAAACTCTCCGGCATCGAAGTCTTCAAGCGCCTGCGCGAGCATTCGGTAATTCCGGTCATCATGGTCACGACGCGCGGAGAGGAGATCGACCGCGTGGTGGGCCTCGAACTCGGTGCCGACGATTATCTTGCCAAGCCGTTTAGTCCGCGAGAACTCGTCGCGCGGGTGAAGACCGTCCTGCGAAGGACGAGCGCTCCGGCTTCACCGGATCCCGGTCGCGAGGTGCAGCGCGTCAACGATCTCGAGATCGACCGTCCCGGACACGAAGTGCGCAGGGCGGGCCAGAAGGTCGCGGTCACGCCGATGGAATTCCGGATACTCGACGTGCTGGCACAGAATCAGGGGCGCGTGCTGACGAGAGCCCAATTGCTGGACATGACGACGGAGGAGGGCAGCGATATCTTCGACCGCACCCTCGATCGCCACATCGCGAACCTTCGGCGAAAGATAGAAGACGATCCGATCAAGCCGCGCTTCATCGAAACCGTCGCCGGCGTCGGCTACAAACTCCGCAGCTAACCGAACCCACCATCGCGGCCCCGCCCCGACCCTAACAAACGCACGCCGCCCCGATCGCTCCGATCTCTACGGCGCGAGTGCGCCGTTGGGGGCCATCCGGGGGGGCACGCCGCCCCGATTTCAACAAAAGGCACGCCGCCCCGATCGCCTCCGACCTCTACGGCGCGAGTGCGCCGTTGGGGGCCATCGGGGGGCACGCCGCCCCGATTTCAACAAAAGGCACGCCGCCCCGATCGCCTCCGACCTCTACGGCGCGAGTGCGCCGTTGGGGGCCATCGGGGGGCACGCCGCCCCGATGTTAGAGAAGGCCACGTGAAGGCCGCTTCACACGTGCGCGACGTCCGAGCCGTAGAACGGTATCGATGGCTACGCGGCGCATCCTCATCGTTGACGACAACGAACCCTTGCGAGCGCTCCTGCGGACGTACCTCGTGGACGCGGGCTATGAGACCGTTGAAGCAAGCGACGGCGAAGCGGCGATCCGTCTCGCGCTCTTCGAACAGCTCGACCTGGTCCTGCTCGACGTCATTCTCCCGGGACGCAGCGGCATCTACGTGCTGCGCGAAATCCGCTTGCGACGAGACATTCCCGTCGTCCTGATGTCCACGCTCGGCGAGTTAGAGCAGATCGACCTAGCTGACGACGCAGACGGATATATTCGCAAGCCCTTCCGGCCGAAAGACGTCGCCGAGCACGTTACCGCCGTGCTCGCGAGAAAGACCCGTTGACGATCCGGCTTAGGAAACTGCCTCGGCGGCACTCGCGCCTACGCACGGCACCACGAGCACCGGCACGGGTGAGCGACGAAGAACGCCGTCCGCAACGCTGCCAAGAAAACGGCGGCCGGTGCCGATCAACTCTTCCACTCCAAGGGCTATGAGGTCGGCGCCATGTGATCGGGCAACCGCGAGCACGAGCCCCAGAGGCGGGCCGTTCAGCAACACGGATTCCGCCGCGATGCCGAGGGCCTTGGCACGATCGGCGGCTTCGGCCAACAGCGCCCCGGCAGTTTCGCATTCACCATGCGAGGCGACGGGGAAGCTGTTGCGCCGGGAACCCGAGTTTCGGCTCTGAAAGTCCAGAACGTGCGTGAGAACCAGGCTCGTCTTCCCCGGCTCGGCGAGATCCAAGGCGCTACGCAGAGCCGCCGCCGACGGCGCGGAGCCGTCGAATGCGACTTCGATTCGTCCGAATGCCGACCCGTCGATGCGACGCGCCCCGGGGCCGGTCGGGACGACGAATACGGGCACGTTCGCCCGGCGCAGCACGCCTTTTGCCGTACTTCCAAGGAACGACTCTTCCACGCTGCTGCGTCCATGCGTACCCACAACAACCACGCCGAAAGTCCGCTCGTTCAGAAATGCTGCGATCGACGTAACGGGCGGACCGGCGGCTTCGATCGTCGTCGCTCTGACCCCGAACGATTGCGCGCGCTCCTGCGCGTCTTGAAGACAGGCTCGGCATTCTTCCTGCGATGCCTGCGCGATCGATTCGTCCGGGCCCATTGCCCCGGAAGCGAAGAGGAAGCCTACGCCGCACGGGGGTTCGAGCGAGTGAAAGAACACGATATCGGTGTTGGTACGCTTGGCGAGGCCAATTGAAAAATCGATCGCCCCGTTCGAAGCACGGCACCAATCGACGAGCACGAGTATGTGCCGCATTGCGCTCACGCGTAGTACCGTATACTGGGGATAGGGAGCGCTCGCGAGGTTCTCGTCACGGGAATCTTCCGAATCGGCCAAAGCCCCCTCCGACCCGAGGACGCCGTTCCCGATGGTACTCTGAGGGTACTCCAAAGAGCAACGCTTGACCTTGAAGTAAGCAAGCGCATTGTAGCTCTAAGTGGACGGGTTACCTTCGCCCACCATCGTGGGGCTAAAACATGTCAGCGCTCGCGAAATGTCATCCGGAACCGTTTTGCGAAACGTCCGCAGCATGCTGCGTGTTCCGTCACCCGACCGGCTCCTGAGCGATGACGACGCAGCGAGGATCGACGCGTACTGGCGCGCCGCCAATTATCTCTGCGTCGGCATGATCTATCTGCTCGAGAATCCGTTGCTGCGCGCGCCGCTCGCGCCCGAACATGTGAAGAACCGGTTGCTCGGCCACTTTGGTTCGGATCCGGGTCAGACGCTCGTGTGGGTCCATCTCAATCGTCTCATCAAGAAGTACGATCTCAACGTTATCTACATCGCGGGACCGGGCCACGGAGCTCCGGCGACACTCGCGAATGCCTATCTCGAGGGAACGTACAGCGAGATTTATCCCGACAAATCGCGCGACGAGGACGGTCTGCGCAAGTTCTTTCGCCAGTTCTCGTTTCCGGGCGGCATCGGCAGCCACTGCACGCCGGAAACCCCCGGATCGATCCATGAGGGCGGCGAGCTTGGATACAGCCTCGCGCACGCATTCGGCGCGGCGTTCGACAATCCGGATCTCATCGTTGCCGCCGTGGTGGGAGACGGCGAAGCTGAAACGGGGCCGCTCGCGACGTCGTGGCATTCAAATAAGTTCCTCAATCCGATCCACGACGGCGCCGTCCTGCCGATTCTCCATCTCAACGGCTACAAAATCGCGAACCCGACGGTTCTGGCGCGCATTTCGCCCGAAGAACTCGAAGCGCTGTTCATAGGCTTCGGCTGGACGCCGTATCTCGTTGAAGGTTCCGACCCGGCTTCGATGCATCGGCAAATGGCCGCGACGCTCGAGCACTGCATAAGCGAGATTCGCGAATTGCAGACCCAGGCACGAAGCACGGGGGTCGCGACGCGGCCTCGCTGGCCGATGATCGTGTTGCGCTCGCCCAAGGGCTGGACGGCTCCCAAAGAAATCGACGGCCATCGTCTCGAGGGCTCGTGGCGCGCGCATCAGGTTCCCATCGGCGACGTCAAGACGAATCCCGCGCATCTCGCCCTCGTCGAGGCCTGGATGCGCAGCTACCGCCCGGAGGAACTGTTCACGGAGTCGGGCGCGCTCATCCCCGAACTCGCGGCGCTCGCGCCAACCGGAAGCCGTCGCATCAGCGCGAACCCGCACGCGAACGGTGGCACCTTGCGGACGCCGCTCAAGCTCCCGGATTTTCGCGACTACGCTGTTGCCGTTCCGGCGCCGGGAAGCGTGGAAGCGCCCCCGACGTTCGTGCTCGGCACGTTCCTGCGCGATACGATGCGCCGCAACATGACGAACTTCCGCATCTTCGGCCCCGACGAGACAGCTTCGAACCGCCTCGAAGCGATCTACGAGGCGTCCAAGAAAACCTGGCTCGCGGACTATTTGCCGGAAGATGCCGACGGCGGCGAACTTTCGACGGACGGTCGCGTGATGGAGATGCTGAGCGAAACCACGCTCGAGGGCTGGTTCGAAGGCTACGTCCTTACCGGGCGCCACGGACTTTTCGCAAGCTACGAAGCGTTCGTTCACGTCATCGACTCGATGTACAATCAGCACGCGAAGTGGCTCGAAACGAGCAAGAAAGAACTCGCCTGGCGCGCGCCGATCTCGTCGATCAATCTGCTGATCACCTCGCTCGTCTGGCGCCAAGACCACAACGGCTTCTCGCACCAGGATCCCGGTTTTCTCGACCTCGTTTCCAACAAGAGCCCCGAGATCACGCGCATCTATCTGCCGCCCGACGCCAACTGTCTGCTGAGCGTGGCGGATCACTGCCTGCGCAGTGTTGACTACGTCAACGTGATCGTCGCGGACAAACAGTCGCATCTGCAGTACCTCGAGATGGACGCCGCCATCGAGCACTGTACGAAGGGGATCGGAATTTGGAACTGGGCGAGCAGCGACGAAGGTGTTGAGCCCGATGTGGTGCTCGCGAGCGCGGGCGACATCCCGACGATGGAGGCCCTCGCCGCCGCCGCCATCCTGAGCGACGCCTTTCCCGCGCTGCACATCCGCTTCGTGAACGTCGTCGATCTCTTCCGGCTGCAGCCCGATACGCAGCATCCTCATGGCCTCTCCGATCGCGATTTCGATAGCCTCTTTACCATCGATAAGCCCGTGATCTTCAACTTCCACGCGTATCCGTGGCTGATCCACAAGCTGACCTATCGGCGCACGAACCACGCGAACATCCACGTTCGCGGTTACAAAGAGCAGGGCAACATCAATACCCCGCTCGAGCTCGCGATCCGCAATCAAGTCGATCGCTATACGCTGACGATCGACGTCATCGACCGCGTGGATTCCTTGCACGGAGCGGGTACCCACCTCAAGGAGCGCATGAAAGACGCCATCATTGAAGCCGTGCGATACGCCCACGAGAACGGGATCGATCGTCCCGAGATTCGCAACTGGAAGTGGCCGGCGGTGAGCTGAGGGGTGTTCGCTTTCTAGTTCGCGAGCGTCCAAACGTGGCGCGCGATCATCAAGTCCTCGTCCGTCGGAATCACCCACGCCGGCACGCGGCTGCCCGGCAACGTGATGAGCGGTCCGCCGGCGTCGTTCGCCGTTTTGTCGAGGTCCACGCCGAGCCAGCCGGCTCGCTCGCAAACGCGACGCCGGACCTCGGGCGCGTGCTCGCCGATTCCGGCCGTAAAGACGAACGCATCGATGCCTCCGAGCGCCGCGGTGAGAAATCCGAGTTCGCAGGCAATCCGGTACGCGAAGAGATCGATCGCGAACTCCGCGGATTCCGCACCGCTCGCCAATAGCGTGCGCATGTCGTCGCTGATGCCGGAAACGCCGTAGAGGCCGCACTCGTTGTAAAGAAGGTCGCTCACGTCGCTTGGGCTCATGCTCATCTGCTGCACGAGATACAGGACGACGCCGGGATCGAGGTTGCCGCAGCGGCGCCCCATCGGAAGACCGTCGAGGGCGGTGAAGCTCATCGTCGTGGCAATGCTCTTGCGATCGGAGAGCGCGCACATGCTCGCGCCGCTGCCCAAGTGCGCAACGACCACGCGTTCGTATGGGGCCTCGCGCAGCGTTTCCGGGAGCACGCTCGCGATATACTCATACGACAACCCGTGGAACCCATAGCGCCGAATTCCAGCCGCCGTAAGACGTTGCGGCAGTGCGAACTCCGCGGCCACAGCCGGTACGGTGTGATGAAACGCCGTATCGAAGCATGCGAATTGCGGCAGCGCCGGATAAAGTTTCGCAATGGCCGCGATCGCCGCGAGATGGTGGGGCTGGTGCAGCGGTGCCAGCGGGATGAGCTTCGTGAGTTCGGCGATCACCGCCGCGTCGATGCGAACGGAGCCGGTAAAGCGCGAGCCGCCGTGTACCACGCGATGCCCGACCGCGACCAATCGATCGTCCGCGAAGTGCCGCTCGATCCAATCCAGCAGTGCGGCCAGGACATCCTCGTGCGTCATCCCGTCGCCGAGAGATTCATCGACGAGCGATGCGCCCGCGCGATCATTCGCAGCAAACCGTACGGCGTGCCCGATGCCTTCGCATGCGCCCTCGCACATGAGATCCGCTGGGCCGGGAAATTCGAGCGCCCCATAGACCGCGAATTTCACGCTCGAGGAGCCCGCGTTCAGAACGAGAATCGCGTCGCTCATTTCTCGTTCGCCGTCCTCCACGCCGGCAGAAGTGCGACGGCGCACGACGCGAGGCATAGCGGCGTTTTGCCGGCGCGGCTCGTCAGCACGATCGGCACCCGTACGCAACCGTGCATCAGTTCGTCCGCGTGCAGCGGAAAGGTGGTCAACGTCGTTGCTCTAGCCGGCTTTGCGACCCTCGACGCCCGGAGATGCGACGAGTCTCCGGCGCAGCGTGACGGCATCCGGCACGTGGACGTCGCTTGCGATGCGCAATTTCGAGAGCATTCCGATCGTCCACCACGTGACATCGATTTCGTACCACGCCAGGCCGTGGCGCGCCGATGACGGGAACGCGTGATGGTTGTTGTGCCAGCCCTCGCCCCACGCGAGCAGCGCCACCCACCAATTATTCGTCGACCGGTCCCGCCCGGGAGTACGGTACGTTCGATACCCGCTCAGATGCGCGGCGCTGTTCACGAGCCACGTCGCGTGGTAGGTGACGACAAGACGAACGAAGATTCCCCAGACGACCCACGACCAACCGCCGCACACGAACAGGAGCACGCCGAGGGCGATCTGGAGCCCGAACGCGCCGCCATCGAGAAAGCGATAGTACGGATCGGCTGCTGCATCGGCCGCGAAATGACGTTCCTGCTCGCGCGAGAGACGAGCCGGATTCCGGCGATAGAGCCACTCCATATGGCTCCAAAGAAAACCGCGCCGCGAATCGTGAGGATCGCGATCGGTATCGGAGTATGCGTGATGAGCGCGATGCCCGGCGACCCAACTGATTGGGCCGCCCTGCATAGCGAGGGCGCCCACCGTCGCGATCGCGTACTCGGCGAAGCGCGGGACGCGCAAGCTGCGATGAGTGAGGAGCCGGTGGTATCCGAGGCAGATGCCGACGGCGCCCGTGAGATAGTAAAGGACGGCGGCAACCGCAACCCCCGACCACGAGAACATCGCGGGTATCAGGACCGCGCACGCACCGATGTGGACGACCGCGAGGAAGACCGCCGTCGGGATCGAGCGAGTTCCAAGTTTTCCCGTTACGATAGCGCCTGTCGACATTACACAATTTTAACGGTGCGCATGAGAAGGCCGCGCGAACGGGGCAAGAAGACGGAGCACTGCTGGCTTGCTCGGTTCGGCTGACCGACCGGCCGTGTGAACGCCCTGCGAAGGAGCGACCTTCGAGCAGAGGAAGAAGAGATTGAGTGCCGCCAGGCAGCCGTCTTGTAAGCAGCCCTGCCCGACGGGCACGATCCCAGATTGGAAGGCATCTTCACTTGCCCTTCATGGGGGCGTCCGACATCGGAGGGTACTCTCGACGCCATGGAACCATCACACGAAGAACCGCTGCCGGCGACCCTGCAGTTCGTGCTTGGGCTCGGCGCGTTCATACTGGTAGGCTGGCTTCTTATGTTTGCGCTCCTGCAGTCGAGGTGGTAGGGTGCATATCCATCGTTTTGAAAGACTCTGGCTTACGATCGGCATGGCCATGCTCGCGCTGTTTATCGCGATCATAGGGGTCGCCGCGATCGGCGAAGGCTTCGTGCCGCCGAGTAACGTGCAGACGATCGACCCGGCCAAAGTCGCCCAGACGCCGCCCTTCGATCATCCTGGGCTGCGCAAAGTCGGGGATCATGCGTACGAAGCGTATTACGTCGCGCACATCTTTTCATACGATCCCGCGACGATCACGGTCCCCGTGGGCTCGCGCGTCACGTTCTACGTTACGAGCACCGACGTCGAACACGGTTTTTCGATCCCCGCTACCGGAGTCAACACGATGGTCACCCCGGGCTGGGTCAGTTCCGTGTCGCACACGTTTAAAGACGCCGGGACCTTTCTCTTAGTCTGCAACGAGTACTGCGGCGCCGGTCACCAAACGATGGCTGCGAAAGTGGTCGTTCAATGAGCGGCCAGAATATCGCGGCACGGACGGCCGACCCGATGGGCTCCGCGCACTGGCCGGACGATCCGCGTTTCGCGCTTTCGCGCGAAAAAGGCGACCTGCTCGTCCTCACGCACATCTACACGGCGACGCTCGTGCTCGGCGTCGGCGCGCTCTTCGGAGTACTGCAAGGATTTTCGCGCGCCAACTGGATCACGATGCCGGATTGGTTCGATTACTACCGGATGCTGACCGCGCACGGTGTCCTGATGGCACTCGTGTTCACGACGTTCTTCATCACGGGGCTCTTCACGTACGCGACCTATCGTTCGATCCCGCGCGTCCGTTCGATCCGGCTCAATTGGATCGGGTACGTCGTCATGCTCGTCGGTACTCTGATGGCGGCGCTGACGATTTTGAGCGGCAATGCGACCGTGATGTATACGTTCTACGCGCCGCTCAAGGCGAGCCCGTTCTTCTACCTCGGCGCCACGCTGCTCGTCGCGGGCACGTGGCTCGTCTCGGCGGATATTATCGAAAACGTCGTGTGGTTCAAGAAACAAAACCCGAAGCAGCTCATGCCGTTGCCGGCGTTCGCTTCGGTGTGCACGCTGATCATGTGGATCATCGCGACGCTCGGCGTTACGGCCGAGATGCTGATCCTGATCCCGTGGTCGCTCGGTTGGACCTCCGGCGTGAACGTCTCGCTCACGCGTATGCTCTTCTGGTACTTCGGACATCCGCTCGTGTATTTCTGGATCATGGCCGCGTACATGATCTGGTATCTGGTCGTGCCGACGGCGTTCGGAGGAACCGTCTTCAGCGACGCGCTGACCCGGCTCGCCTTCGTATCGCTCCTCTTACTTTCGACCCCGGTCGGCATCCATCACGAATTTCTCGACCCGGGCATATCGTCCGGATGGAAATTTCTGCACATGGTGCTGACGTACGGCGTCGTGCTGCCCTCGTTCATGACGGCGTTCGCGATCTTCGCATCGTTCGAGATCGCGGCGCGTAAGGCCGGGGTTACCGGGTTCCTCAATATCGTCCGCTGGCTGCCGTGGCGCGACCCCGCCTTCGCGGGGCCCGGACTCGGTATGATCCTCTTCATCTTCGGCGGCTTCACCGGCATCGTGAACAGCTCGTATTCGATGGACGTACTCGTCCACAACACGATGTGGATCGTCGGCCACTTCCACATCACGGTAGGCGGCCCGGTGGCTCTGACGTTCATCGGCGCGGCGTATCGGCTCGTGCCCTCGCTCGCCCGGCGCCGGCTCTTTGCTCCGCAGCTCGCGCTCCTCTCCGAGTACTTGTGGTTCGCCGGCATGGTCGTTATGTCGACAGCGATGCACTGGGCCGGGCTGCTCGGGGCACCGCGCCGTACCTCCGACGTGAGCTACTTCGGGGCCGCGGGCGCTGCATCGTGGCACGGGCAGATGGTCGGAGCCGCCCTCGGCGGCACGCTCGTCGCGCTCGGCGTCCTCTTCTTCGTGATCGTCGCGACGGGCACGTACTTCACGAATCGCCGCGAGGAAGATAATCCGGCGCTCGCATTCGCACCGGTCGACACCTCGGCCGGCCCCACGCCTCCCGTTCTCGACAAGCTGGGACGCTGGGCCGCGCTCGCCATCGTGCTCGCCGTTCTCGCCTACGCAGGACCAATGACGCAACAACTCA
>Ga0302325_10030698_pt1 | contig 11076 bp, 10 predicted proteins | sample Palsa_T0_2_FD_201948 | JGI IMG/M metagenome (GOLD analysis project Ga0302325, IMG submission 201948) | Peat permafrost microbial communities from Stordalen Mire near Abisko, Sweden - Palsa_T0_2 | ecosystem: Environmental > Terrestrial > Soil > Palsa > Peat permafrost | place: Sweden: Abisko...
GCTGCTGGGCGATGCGTGGAAGCAGAAGTACAAGGACATGGTCGTGGTCTCGCCGGACGTGGGCGGCGTGGTGCGCGCACGGGCGCTGGCGAAGCGCCTGGATGATGCCGATCTGGCCATCATCGACAAGCGCCGGCCGCGGCCGAATGAATCGAAGGTCATGAACATCATCGGCGAGGTCGAGGGCAGGACCTGCGTGCTGATCGATGACATGGTGGATACCGCGGGCACATTGTGCCAGGCGGCGCAGGCTCTGAAGGACGAGGGTGCGGCCAAGGTGGTCGCCTACATCACCCACCCCGTGCTGTCGGGCGCGGCGATCGAACGCATTTCGAAATCGGTATTGGACGAGTTGGTGGTGACCGATACCATCCCCCTGTCGGAGGCCGGCAGGGCTTGCAAGAAGATACGGCAGTTGAGCGTGGCGGGTCTGCTCGCGGAAACCGTGCGCCGGATCAACGATGAAGAGTCGGTGAGTTCGCTGTACATAGATTGATCGAATTGGTCGGTGCCCTCGCAATTGGTCGCGATGCGTGGGCGCCGTGTTTGTGTTGTAACTGGAGAAGATTATGAAAACCTCTTTCGAACTCGTTGCCGAGTTCCGCGAGACGCAAGGCAAAGGTGCGAGCCGCCGCCTGCGTCACGAAGGAAAAGTGCCGGCAATTCTGTATGGCGGACACGCCGATGCGCGCGCCCTGACCCTGAGCCATCAGAAACTCTTGATCATGCTCGACAACGAGCGCTTTTATTCGACCATCCTGAGCTTGAAGGTGGGCGATCAAACGCAGGCGGCCATCTTGAAGGACGTGCAGCGGCACCCGTTCAAGAATGCCATCGTGCACATCGACTTCCAGCGTGTCGAAGAGAACGAGAAGATCCGCATCAGCATACCGCTGCATTTCACGGGAGCGGCTGTTTCCCCGGGCGTCAAATCGCAGGGCGGGCTCGTGTCGCACATGCGCACCGAGACGGAAGTTTCGTGTTTGCCGAAGGATTTGCCGGAGTTCATCGAAGTGGACATTTCCGGATTGTCGCTCAATGAGAGCATCCATCTGTCGCAACTGAAGATTCCCGAGGGCGTCACCCTCGTCGAGCTGGCGAAGGACGATGTGGCGATCGTGGCCATTCACAGCCCGCGTGCGGAAGAGCCCGAGCCGACTGCGGCGGCTGCGGCAGGCGCTGCGCCGGCGGAAGGTGCGGCTGCGGCACCGGCGGCTGCGGCAGGCGGGGATGCGGCGAAGAAGGCCGAACCTGCGAAGAAAGATGAAGCCAAGAAGGAACCGGCGAAGAAAGACGCGAAGAAATAGCGTTTCCTGCGTTTCGGATCAGTGGGGCCGTCGGAAGGGCGGCCCTTACTTTTTCCATTTATCGACTAATGAGCGCGTTCATGTCTGGACTACCGTTGCGCATTATCGTCGGCCTGGGCAATCCGGGTCCCGAGCATCTGGTCACCCGTCACAATGCGGGTTTCTGGTTCGTGGACCTGCTTGCGCGCCGTCATGGCGGCGAGTTTCGCGACTATCGGAAGTATTCCGGGGAAACCGCGCGCATCACCTTGAGCGAACGGGAAATCGTTCTGTTGAAGCCCACTACCTATATGAATCGCAGCGGACTGTCGGTGCGCCAGCTGAGCGAGTTTTACAAGATCGCGCCCGAGGACATTCTGGTGGCGCACGATGAGCTCGATCTGCCGGTGGGCAGCGTGCGGCTGAAGCAGGGCGGGGGCCACGGCGGCCACAATGGCCTGCGCGACACCATTGCACATATCGGGGAGACCTTCTGGCGGCTGCGCCTGGGGATAGGCCATCCCGGCAACAAGGCCGAAGTGATCGACTATGTGCTGACGCGCGCGCCGCGGGCCGAAGAGGATCTCATTCTCGAGGCGGTCAGCACCGCGGCGGACTGCATGCCGCTACTACTTGAACAAGGCGCCGAACGCGCCATGACCCGGCTGCACAGCCGGGCAGGAAAGACGTAATGCCTATTCGTTGTGGAATCGTCGGTTTGCCCAATGTGGGGAAGTCCACGCTGTTCAATGCGCTCACGCGCGCGCAGATCGCTGCGGAGAATTATCCGTTCTGCACCATCGACCCGAACGTGGGCGTGGTGCCGGTGCCGGATCCGCGGCTGGAGAAGCTGGCCGAGATAGTTCATCCGGAGAAGATTCTACCGACCACGGTGGAATTCGTGGACATCGCAGGCCTGGTGGCCGGGGCGTCGAAGGGCGAAGGACTGGGCAACAAATTTCTCGCGCACATTCGCGAAGTAGATGCCATCGCACACGTGGTGCGGTGCTTCGAGAACGACGACATCATTCACGTGGCCGGCAAGATCGACCCGGCGAATGACATCGAAGTCATCAACACCGAGTTGGCGCTGGCGGATCTGGACAGCGTGGAGCGGGCGTATCAGAAGTCGGTGAAGGCGGCGAAGACGGCCGACAAGGATGCGATCAAGACCCGCGATGTGCTGGAGCGGGTGCGCAAGCAGTTGAACGAGGCGAAGCCGGTGCGGACCTTAGGGCTTGACGCCAATGAGAGAGCCGTGCTCAGGGACATGCACCTGCTCACCGACAAACCGATTATGTACGTCGCCAATGTCGACGAGAATGGCTTTACCGACAATCCGCGGCTGGATCGTGTTCGCGAACTGGCGAAGGCGGAGGGCGCGGTGGTGGTGCCGGTGTGCGCCGCGATCGAGGCGGAGATCTCGCAGCTGGATGAGGCAGACCGGGGCGACTTCCTCAAGGAGCTCAAGTTGGATGAGCCGGGACTGAACCGGGTGATCCGCGGCGGCTATTCGCTGTTGGGGCTGCAGACCTATTTCACCGCGGGGCCGAAAGAGGTGCGGGCTTGGACGGTGCATCGGGGAGCCACGGCGCCACAAGCGGCCGGAGTGATTCATACGGATTTCGAGCACGGGTTCATCCGGGCGGAGGTCATCGCCTATGATGACTTCATTGCCAACAAGGGAGAGGCCGGGGCCAAGGAGGCCGGAAAGTTGAGGTTGGAGGGGAAGGAGTACATTGTCAGGGAAGGCGATGTGATGCACTTTAGGTTCAATGTGTAGGGGATGTTGAGGGGCCGGCCGGGGCGGCCGGATGGCGGAGCGGGGCCGCCTTGACAGGGTGGGAGGCCTCTCGCAGAATCCGCGGCTCTTTAAGGTCGCCAGGCCTGAAGAGATAAGATGAGTTTGAGTCGATGGTGAGGTAGCTCAGCTGGTTAGAGCACGGCACTCATAATGCCGGGGTCGAGGGTTCGAGTCCCTCTCTCACCACCAAAATCAATGAGTTACAGTTGCTCAAGCAGTGCATTTTGCGTGATCGCGGCGCACAAATCCAAGCGAACTTGGGACGAAATGGCAAGAGTCTCTCTCGCCACCAGTCAGTTCTTTTCTAGAAGGGTCGGCGGATCGAACCCGTTCGGGCGCACCAACAACAGGTAGTGTCAGTGGCAGCAGCCTCCCGTCTCGGCAGACAGCTTGAAGAAGTCATCGCCAGCTTGAGCAAGGTCGACGTGCGGTTTGCGTTGATTGGCGGGCTCGCCCTGGCGTCTCACAAAGTGATTCGCGCCACGCAGGACATCGACCTGCTCACCGACTCTGAAAAGGCCGAGGACATCGACCGCGAGTTAATAGCGCTCGGCTACCACTGTCTGCATCGCAGTGCCGATGCCGGAAACTATCTCCGCGGTGATGAGCGCGTGGACTTCATCTACGCCAGTCGCCCCGCGGCGCGGGGCTTGCTCAGCAATGCCACATCGGTCCAAACTGCTTTCGGCGAAGTGCGCGTCGTCAGCACCGAGGGATTGATTGGCTTGAAGCTACAGGGCTTCGTCAACAATCCGCGTCGTACGCAGGACCTGGAGGATATCAAGGCCCTAGTCGCTGCGAATCGGCAAGCGCTAAAGATGGACGAGGTACGCGAGTACTTCCGGCTCTTCAAACGTGAGGCGTTGCTCGAGGAAATTCTAAAGTGAGCCTGCCCACCGATAGCGGTCAACCGTTTGCCGCCGATGGCGGTATAGCCCACGTGCCGGCAGCCACCGGCTGTGATCCATTCGAAGCCTTAGATGACTTGATGACGGTCATCGAGGCGTTATGTCCTGTTTGGCCGGATCGCGCGATATTCTCTTCTACTGACCGATTCTTGATCTAAGTTTCTCATCAAGCCCTGATGTGCCCTGGCTAGCGCACCGCCGCCGCTGGTGGAAGCGCCGCGCAGGCCTCCACAAACGCGACAGCCAACGGTACCGCCTCGCGATGCAACGCGGCGCGTTCAGGCTGGAAAAGCGTGGCAACGAAAAAGGTCTCGCCATCCAACTCAATCGCCCGAACATCACCGTGTTGATCTTCCGCCGCGACTCGGAGCGGACCTTTAGTGAGCGCTGCCCGGAATCCATTGTTCAATCCATATCTGCAGCGATACTCCGCGGTGATTTTCGTGGCGCCGTAGGCTCGAGCGATTCTCGTACCAGGTAATAGACGAACCGAATCCTTCGCTTCAACGAGCGAACATTCAAGCGGAGATATGACAGCGCGATGAGCTTCTGGTGACGTTTCTGCGTGCTCCGCATCCGACCAACCCAAAACGTTTCTGGCGTACTCGATGACCGCGTGCTGAAAGCCGCCGCATGTTCCGAGAAACGGGATTTTTCTTTCGCGGGCGTAGCATATGCTCAGCAACGCGCCGTCCATACTACGATAGGGGCTCGCGGGCACACACCATATCCCATCGAATCGCAAAAGGTGCCCCGAACTATTGATCTCGTCTGTTGGCACCCATTCGACGGCCGCTTGAACGCCACAATGTTCGCCCGCAGTCTTCAAAGCCAACGGTATGGCTTGATGAGCTGGTACAGAGGAGTCGAAATCACCAATCAGGCCGACTTTAACGGTTGATTTCACAGCGGCGCCTCGATCACTAACGTTCATGCCCTCATTTTCCTATGCATGTTCGGTTTGAGCAATTGTCGGCGGCAGCTTTCGGACGCCGAATATGGGCCGCCCGCTTCCATTCGCCACCGATCATCCGCGCGGCCTGCCGCCGGCAACGACGATGGGTTCGTCGAGGGCTTGTCGATATTCCTCCTCGCCGATCGCATCCACCGCCCGAAGTTTCGCCAGCAGCGCGTCGATCAGTGAGCGCAGCCCAGGCCCCGGGGTGCCATGCGCGAATGAGCTTTGGTATTTGATTGGCCCGGGAATGATCGCGACCAGAAAAGCCATTTCGGCCGGCGTCAGCGCCTGGGGTTCGCGACCGAAATAGCTGCGGGCCGCGGGCCGCAGGCCACGCAGGTCCGGTCCCCATTCGATGATGTTCAGGTAGATCTCGAGAATACGATTCTTGCCGAGCGCCGACTCGAGCAAGAAGGTGATCGCCAGTTCCTGGAGTTTGCGTCCAATCTGCTTGTCGCGCGACAGGAACAGATTCTTAGCCAGCTGCTGGGTGATTGTTGACGCGCCACGCGCGGCGCCACCGCGCGACCAGTTCGTGAGCAACGCGGCGGGTAGTTCGCGTAGGTCGATGCCGCGATGCCCGTAGAAGCCTGCGTCTTCTGAAAGCAGCAGAGTGCGCACGAACAGCGGCGGAGCGTCGCGCAGGGCGATGAAGTCGGGGGATGCGGGCGAGACGTCGATGGGGCGGTGCGGCCCGGATCCGTCTTGGGAGCCGAAGACGAAATCGCCGCGTAGGCGCAAGATTGCCGGCGGCATCTGGCGTGGCGGCTTGAAGTCGATCTTTTGGCTCACCGAGAGCGAGGCAGGGTCCGCCGGGCGTCCGCGTACACGCACGTCGATCGAGGCCGAGCCAAGGTCAAGGCCGCCGCCCCCGGGCGCCATCCCCAAGCTTTCGGGCACCCCGAGCCCGGATGCGCCCAGCAGCTGCGCGAAGTCCAGATGCTGCACGCCGAGCGCGAGATCGACAACCGGATCGGTGTCGAGATTGCGCAGTGCGATCGAACCCGAAAGAGCCGCACCGGCCAACGTCGCGTGGACCTCGGGAATCTCGACCACTCCCCCGGCCCGCCGCCAGGTGCCATCGAATCTTATGGTCAGGTCCGTCGGATAGCCGAGTTGGATCTCGTCGTCGGCGTGATCCGCCAGCGCTCCTAAGCGCGCGCCGCGCGCGCCCATGTCCACGTGAAAACGGAGCGCATCGGTGCTGAACTGAAAATCCACGCGGCCGTCCTCGATACCACCGTCGAGCAGCGGGCGGGCGTTGCGCCGCACGTCGAGCAGACGGCCGACGTCGAGCCCACGTACCTCGATGTTCCACGCGCCGCCCACCGGATCTGCCAGCTTGTGGATTGACAGGCCGGCCTGTGGCTCCACCAGCGCGAGCCGCAGCTCGTCGCCGAAAATGCCCGCCGTGTCCCAGGCAGTGGCCGGCGCGCTGACCCCAACCCCTGCTGGGCCCGCCAGAGCGGCGGCGCGAACTGTGAGTCGCAGGCGTCCGGGCCACGTGGCCGCGATCATGTCGGCATGTACGCGCAGTCCATGACCGAGGTCGAGATCGAATGCCTCCAGTCGCAGCAACGGCCAGACACCGATGTGTACCAGCCCGATTCGGGCAATTGCGCCATGGCGAACGGCCGCGGACTCTATCCGCGCACGAACCGCGTGCTCGAGCGTGGATCTCAGCAACGGCGCGGCCGCGCTTGCGACCAGCACAGTGGCGATCGCTCCAAGCCACCAGCGTCGCCCCCGGATTCGAAACGCAATCATTGATACAAGGATGCCACAGCCAGATTGCGGGCGTCGGATCGCAGACGGCATAGCCCGGTGCACGGTCGGATTGAGATCCTGACTAAGTGACAAGCAGTACAGCCCCGCGAGCTATTCCCACTCCATCAAATGCACGATTTTTCCCTTGGTACGTGCTGCACGGAGGTAGCGTTCATCGGCGGTTATCAGCGTGCACTCGGAGGTTCCAAGCGCCACACCGTGATAGTACGTATCAAAAAGATGCTGTTCGAGTTCCATCGCAAGCTCTAGTCCCCGCCGCAGGACCTCCGGATCGTCTGTCGTCGGCAATTCCAAGGCGGTCAACATACCGACGTCGTCTAGCGCGGTGCCGGAGCTCTCGCGAGCAAGTACTGCGCCGACTTCCACGATCCAGTGTGTGGGCTGAAGTACCGGCTGCTCGCCGTTTGCTACCCGCTCCATTAGTTGGGTTGCTTTATCTGTTCCCGCCTCACGCTGCGGGTCCTGCAGCAACCACTTGACGATTACGCTGGCGTCGATGACTGCAATCACGTTCTGCCTGCGGTGCGGGAAGCTCGAATCTGCGGGTCAGACAACGAAGGGCGCTCCGAACGTCGCTGGGTGAGGGTACGAAAGATATCGACGCGGCGCTTGCGCAGTTTTGCATCCGCAACTGCCTGGCGCATCAGGTCCGCAATGACGGCGCTCTTGTTTTGTCCTCCGAATGTTTTGTCGAACGCAGCTTTTACGTCATCTGGGACGCTGAAATTGACGGTGGCCATAAATCGACACTCCATTGTTGAAGAATTCAACAACGTCTATGGTATCGAGATTTCGAAGGCCGTCAAACGCGATAACCGCCGGCAACGCCGAATAATGACGCCTCATTTTAAGTATATGATTTAATTGATATTCGAGTCCCTCTCTCACCACCAGTCAAAATCCTTGTGATTCCGTGGGTTACCTCGCCAGAGGGTGGCCACTGGCAAATCCACTGCCTCGCGTAGTGGTGTCGATAGCCAAGACACTATTGCGATTGTTTTGCGCGATGGAACTGGAGATTCAGAACGTCCAATGTCATCCCAGCTGCACCAGAACCACAAGTCGTATTCGGAACTCTAAACGCCCATAAAACCGCTTGTTCTTCCTATCGCTCCTAGGTTATTGCCAAGCGTCGAAAAGCGGGGACCTTCACGAAATCGATTGCCACGGTGAACGCCGCGGCGCCAGCGAGTGTCCCTATTACCATGAGGGACGGCAGAGGACTCATCGCAATCCCGGCCACCGATAAGGTGGTGGCAATCAGAATATCGACGCCCGAAGACGCCAAGACCCATTTGCTGGGCCGGGAGGACCAAAGATGCCGACGCTCGCGGTTATTGTAAGTGGTGGCCTGATTGCCGAAGACGATTGCCACAAACGCGAGCGTTCTCAGTGTATTCAAATCCATGTTCATGGCGTACTTGCCGCATGCCAGGATGGCCGTACAGAAGACCAACTCGCCGATTCCCATTAGCGCGCCTGCAACAGTCAAGTTGCGTATTTTCCACGCATTGGGGCTCGGCGACGCACGCACGCGATCCGTGGTCAACGACATGCCGAGGAAGTCGCCCGTGATCATGATGATGACCATCAGCATTGGCGTGAGAATCGCGTGTCCAGTCATGATCAACGCCACACCCAGGAACAACACCTGCACAATCTTTTTCGTAATAGAATTCAACGTGTAAGTGAGGATGCGCTGGAAGGTCAGGCGGCCTTCGTTGACGGCTGCAACGATTCCCCCGAGACCCGGCTTGGTGAGCACCATGCCGGCCGCGGATTTGGCCACATCCGTGGCCGTCGAGACGGCGATCCCGATTTGGGCTTGCCTCAGGGCGGGCGCATCGTTCGCCCCATCGCCGCACATTCCCACGGTGTGGTTGCTCTTCTGAAAAGCCTTGACGAGCTTGTACTTGTCCTCCGGCAAGACCCCCGCATAGACGGAGAATTGTTCCGGTCGCACATCGGCAGCAATTCCGGGGGGCGAAACAGCTCCGTTGAGCCCAACGGTATGGGCCACAATCGCAGCAGTCGCCGGCGCATCGCCCGTGACCATAATGGTGCGCACGCCCAAGGCCTGTAATGCCGTCACTAGACCCGGAGAATCGGCCCGTGCGGGATCGCTCAACGCGATGAGCCCGACCATTTTCATCGCCGTCGCGGGCCCGGTGGCGACCGCGAGAACCCGATACCCCTTACTCTCGAGATCTTTTGCGGCAGTGGCGGCGCTGGCCTCAACGGGCGCCAGACCAACGATCGTCGAAAAGGCTCCCTTTGCCACGCGCTGCGGCGCACCTTTTGCGTCTGTGAACGTGGCCTCGGATCGCTTGTTCGCGGGATCAAACGGTGTAAAGGCGGTCAGATGCATCGCCTCTGGGGTCTTCTTTGCCGTGGCTGCTGAACGAATTGCACCATCGACCGGATCCTGACCGCCATCAGAACTCGCCATGGCGGCGAGCGCAAGCACATGCGCTTCATCGAACCCCGATACAGGGTGAACGCTCGTCACAGTCAGTTCATTTTGGGTCAGCGTGCCCGTCTTGTCGGCACACAACACGTCCATCGATGCGGCCTCATCGACAGCCGAAAGGCGGGTCGGAAGAACGCCCAGCTTCGCAAGTGCCCGCGCGCCTAGTGCAGAGGCGAGCGTGAAAGTCGCGGGTAGCGCGACGGGTATAGAGGCCAGAATGGCAGTCAGCGCTAACGGAATGATTTCGGCGGCCGGCATTTTCAGAAAATATGCGTAGCCGACCATCAAAAGAATAATGACCCCGTTGCAGGCCGCCAGATTTCGAACGACACGAAAAACAGCTTTTTGCTGAGAGCTCTCGACATGGGCGGTGCGCACGAGCTCAGCAGTGCGGCCAAATTTCGTTCGCGCACCGGTTGCCGTCACCTCGGCGACGGCCTCGCCCCGTCTGACCAAAGCTCCCGCAAATGTCTGCACGCCCGCACCCGCCTCAATAGGCACTGACTCTCCGGTCAGCATGGACTGGTCGAGCAGGACTTCCCCAGTGGAGATGCGCACGTCCGCCGCGACCACGGCGCCCAAAGACAGCTTTACCACATCACCTTGAACAAGTTCAGCCGCGGGTACGGTTTTCCACACGTTGTCGCGTCGCGCCGAGGCGTTCAATGCGAGGCGAGATTTTAGGGCCGCGAGAGTCGCCTGGGCTCGACTTTCTTGGAAGAAGCTGAGGAGCGCATTGAAAACCAGCAGGATCGCAATGATCACGGCTTCCACGTACTTGCCGAGAATCAACTCGAGCACAACAGCCGCTTCGAGCATCCAGGGAACCGGCGCCCAGAACTTGGCGAACGCCCTGCGCATCGGGTGCAGCGCGGTGTCTGGCATCGAATTCGGCCCAGAACTCTTTAGGCGAGCTTGTGCCTCTATGGCAGTGAGACCGACGGCAGGTTTCGGCTCAGCGAGAACTCCCACCGTTGCAGGCGCGGCGCTCAACGTCGCCAGCTCGGGCCGGAGTGCCTACGGACGGTCGAGCGTGGCTTGCTTCTCGTGTGTTGTCGATACGCCAAGTTTGCTCCTGGTGTCGGTTCAGATTAGCCCCAGTCAATCGGGAGGAAGGGTGATTCCCCGGGTAATCGAGAGGCACGGGCGAATTGCCGCCCAGCAACTGTGCCGGGAATGCTCTCAAGGTCCCACCTTGCGCGCTTCTATAGAAAGTGTCTGTACGTCACCGCACTCGCTGGGCCGGATAGTCATCAAGTGGCCACATTGCACTCGCGCAAAGCAGCACCCCAGGAAATCCGTCCGGTTCCTTGTCCGGTCGCAACCTTGGACATGCCGACAGGCGGCGTTCTTCAAAGCGCGGTAACGCACAGAGCGGACACTCAAATCATGTAATCGTTACAAAGAACCCAACAACACGGAGTCAATCCATGGATACGAACGCTCAAGTTCAAGAAGGAATATTGGCTGAGCCGTCAATGGAGTCGTTGGACGTTGCCTCGGCGATGAGCCCGCGATTCGATGATGCCAACGCGGTGAGACGCTCAGAAGACAACATTTTGCAGTGGATGAAGTATTTGCCCGAGGACTGCATCAACAAGATGATCGAAATGAAATGGGACATTACGACGTAGTCGTCTGGAGGCTCGAAAGACCCGCCTCAGATGCCGCCAGAAATACGAGTCGATCAGGTTAGTTCGCAAATATCGGCCCGGTCGAGGCGGTCTATCTGGACACGCCCCATCACATGGCGTCGGTCTGGAAAAGCGGCCACTAAAAGTGCAGAATTGCCGCCGACTGTTTCGTGTTGCAGGGAGAGGCTCATGTTGCGGACAGTTTTGATCAGCACTGGGTTGGCGGTT
>Ga0302325_10030699_pt1 | contig 11076 bp, 10 predicted proteins | sample Palsa_T0_2_FD_201948 | JGI IMG/M metagenome (GOLD analysis project Ga0302325, IMG submission 201948) | Peat permafrost microbial communities from Stordalen Mire near Abisko, Sweden - Palsa_T0_2 | ecosystem: Environmental > Terrestrial > Soil > Palsa > Peat permafrost | place: Sweden: Abisko...
CGTCGATGAACTCGACGACGGAGAAAAGATCGTCGAGCCGATTCTCCAGCGGCGTGCCGGAGAGCACGAGTGCGAACGGCGAGCGCAGGCTCTTGATGGTCTGAGCCGTCTTCGCTTCCCAGTTCTTGATGCGCTGTCCCTCATCCAGAACAATCAGATCCCACCTGACGCGTTCGATCGCGATGATGTCACGCAATACCTGCTCGTAGTTGCAGATGGTGAAAAAGCATTCATTCTCGTACTGACCGCTCCGCCCTGCCGCGCTCCCTAACACGATCTGGCAATCGCGCCCTGAGAAGCGGAGAATCTCGCTGCGCCATTGGGCTTTCACGGACGCGGGGCAGACGACCAGGACTTTGCGGATGTCTGCTTCGCGCGCCAGTAGCTCCGCGATGCCGATACCCTGAAGGGTCTTCCCGAGTCCCATGTCATCAGCCAGGATCGCGCGCCCCGCGCCTGCCGCGAAAGCGATGCCGTCCAGCTGATAGGGAAGGATCTCCACCTGCAGCAGCGTCGTGCGCAGTGGATGAGATTTCGGATTGCGCCGGATCTCGGCGACCTTTGCGGCGATGCGCTGCAGCACCAGATGGGTCTGGATGTACTCCTCGGCATCGGGATAGACCGTCACGGCGATGTCGTGTGCTTCGAGTTGACGGATGCGTTTTAGCAGATCCGGGAGATCGGTGATTGGCCTGTCGCGGATCGGGCGCACGATGCCGCTGGCCACGTCATCGAGGTGGGGCGGCAACAAGATACGCAATTCCAGCTCCTCCCCGTATGACAGATGCACGCTGATGTCCCGGCGCCGATAGGGTCGATTGCGCTGCGAGTTTGAGAATCGTCTTCGGACTTTTTCCAGCGCATGAAGGATATGCTTGCAGGTGCCGAGCGTGTTCTTACGGAAATCCGGGCACGAGCAGTACGACTGTCCCCGCTGCCACCCTCGCAGAGCGACCCGGTACGACTTGCCAGAGGCCGCATTGATCAATGTATAGTCGGTCCAGATCTCCTGACTGTCGAGAGACGTGAGCCGCATTTTCTCGGTCCGGGCGCGCTCTGCCCTGTCCGCGAGCGCTTGCGCGACCAGCGTCTCTTCGCTCACGCCGTCAGCTGGGGCCCGCGCGGGTGGCGCTCCGGCCAGTCCCAGCGCGAGCTTCTCTTCCAGAATCAGAGAGAAGGCCGCCCCGGCGTGCTCACACGGCACCTCGCACGCGTCGCAACGCCATTCCAGACGATGGCGGGCGGCCGGACTCAAAGTCAGCGTGACCGCCGTGCCGTCCAGAGTCAGCCGAAACATGTCCCGATCGAATTTGACCTGAGAGGTGAGGTCAACGTCGAATTTGCCGCCTGCGGCGATGAGGCGGTTACCCATGGGGCCGAGCAGCCTCGCCGCTCTGGTGAAAGTGAGTCGCGAAAGTGTGTCGAATAGCGTCAGCTTGGCGCTCGGTTTCGTCGGTGCGGTATAGGGAGTCATAGGGTGACTATTCCATTGGAGAGGCGAAATCCACCTCACAGCCGACGGTTTGCACTTCCGAGGTCCGGCTCGGATCCACTATCTTTGCTTCCGACTCACCCGCGAAGAACGTCGTGATCCGGATGTTGCTCAGGGGGGTCTTGACGACGACATGGTGGGGACCGAACTTCACTACTCCCATCACCCGTTCGAGCGAATACGACTGCTGGCCGGCGTGCCAAAGATCCCTGGCGAAGCCTGGTGATTGAATGTCTAATTCGGCCTGCGTGGCCAGCTCGTCGCCCACCCAAGTCCCGTCGCGCAGGCCTGCGGTCTCGAGCGCTTGCAGGACGCGGTCATGGATCGTGTTGAAAGACAGGATGGAGTCCGACAGCATGTCTGCCTGGACGCGCAGGTACTTTCGCCATATTTCCCCGTTAGCGGGCGAGAGGTCTTCGGGCCGGAATCGCAAGCAACGGAAACGAGTGGCCTGTCCGATGCCCCGATAAAGCGAGACCTCTCCGGCCGAGGTGCTCGGCTGATCCTCCAGGGAGACCCACTGATAACTACCATGTTGAATGAGCAGGGAACCGGGTGTGTCGCGATAGTCGCGGACATGATGATAGGCCGCCATTGGCGTTCTCAACTCGTTGTCTGAACAGAATCCGAACTGGCAGTATCTTTGCAGCACCGGTCCCTCTCCTCTACGGGCATTTGCCCAGAAGTTGAAAAGGAAGCGTGCGCTGTCCTTGAGGGGACTGCCGAAGTAGCGATGCTCGCGCAGATTGACCTGTGAATTGAAGATTCCTGGGAGGATCCAGGTGTACTGGAAGAAGTAGTCGCTCGCCGGCGGCTTGGTAGGGCTGTAGGCCAGGGGTCCTTCTGCGGACAGCCACGGGACGAGGCATTCCGAATCGATAACGGTGGAGGTTGGAAAGCGAGACCGTGCAGCCATATGGAGCTTCATCGTGCACCGAGCAGCATTTGAATGGCACCGCGCGTATCTGGGCTCAGACTGGAAAATTTATCCTCCGTGAGCAAACCCTGCAAGCGAATCTGGGCCAGCATCGTTAGTGCATGAGAGTGCCGCGGATTGTCGAAGAGACGCGCCATCGCCCGATCACGTTGCTGGAGAATCCTTAAGATTTGGAGGTAGCGCGCATGGTGACTCGTCGCGCCATCGCGCGAGACGCGGCCGATCTCGGCAAGGACAAGCTCGCAGAAGCGTTCGAGCGCGAGCGGATGCACGCGCCGTAGCACTTTCAAATCAGGTTCCTTTATCTCCCACATACGGTTTCCGTGCATTGGGGCAGTACAAGTGTAACGCGGGAAGCTGCGGCTTGTGGAGGTCCCTGCGACGTCCGTGTTGTAACTCTATGATAATGTCCCTCGCGGACTGCTATGAAAATTATCTGGTTTCATGCCGCGCTGGCCTGAGGGGTCAATATCACTGAGTAACCAAGGCGTTCCAGCCGACAAATGAGGTTGCGAGTCAAACGATTCTTGTTGAGATAATCCAAGTAAAGATCTCATAAAGCATTTGGCAGCGGTGATCATTGCCGAGCTGGGCATCGGTACGGTCTTAGCATCACCAACAACACCTACAATTCAGCCATCACCCAGAGCGCGTTCACTGAGGACAACAAATTTGGACCTTCTCCCTGCACTCCTGCAGAGTTTATAGCCCCACAGCCGTTTACTGGCGCGCCGGGTTCTGTCGTAATGCTCTGGATTTACACTGCGGCTCCCGGTGCGACCCAGACTCTGGTCAGCACCTACAAGCCGATCTAGTCCATCGCTGCGAATGTGTTGCCTGCACTGCGCCTACGCAAATCATATGCCCAACGCGTCACCGAGGCCGATAGCTGACGCATGTGGAAAGGCGAACTCGTCCGAGAATCCACCAAGCAGGGCAACGACAAGGTCGCCCGCCAGATGGAAGCGGCGCACCGCACGTCGCTAGCAAAGGGTGAGGTCGGTATCAGGGAGAAAAAGCAAGCGCCAACCCTAGCCGAATTTGCCGAAATGCGTTTTGCCCCTTGGGCGAAGTCTGCCACTTCGCCAAAAACATGGCTTGACTACTACCGACCCGGGCTCAGGACAATCAGCAATTACAAACCAATCGCATCTCTCCGACTCGACGAAATCACAAGTGAGCATGCTTCAGACTTCGCCGCGTGGCGTCAATCTCAAGGGCTTCAGGTCAGTTCCGTAAACAGCTCTCTCCAGGTGTTACGGCGCATTCTTCATGTCGCAGACGACTGGGGCGTTATCGAGCAGGCACCAAAGATCAAACTGCTGCCGGGCGAGCGTCACCGTGAACACGTTGTTGCACAGGAGGAAGAGGTTCGCTACCTTGCGGGCTGCACCGGAGCCTTTGGCATCAATCGCGACGGTGTTGACCGATTCGGGGATGCGCCCAGACGAGTGCCATCGACTCCGCTGGGAAGCAATCTCTTGGGTAAACGGCAGAAATGGGACTCTTCTCGTGACTCATGGGAAGACAGCGGCTGCGCGTCGGCTTCTGCCGATGACGCCTAGGGTCAGAACGCTTTTGCAGGCGCGTTGGGAGAATGCTGGGAGGCCGTCCGAAGGTTGGGTGTGGCCAGCTCCAACTCGTGTGGGCCACGTTGCCCGTTCCAGTTTGAAGAAACAGCACAAGAAGGCTCTGCGCATTTCTGGAGTGCGCCCATTCGTGCTCTATAGTCTTCGTCACACTTTTCTGACGCGACTGGGTGCGTCTGGTTGCGACGCATGGACATTCGCGCATCGCCGGTCACAGCTCAATAGCAATCTCGTCTAGATACGTTCACCCATCGGAAGATAACGTGTTGGCAGCCGTCAACCGGCTGGGTGGGCACAATTTTGGGCACAACGGGAATTCGAGCGAAGGATCACTGTGGAACCTCTTCTATCTTCTTCAAATGACTCGAGTAAAGTTGGGCGGGGAGAGAGGATTTGAACCTCCGACCCCCTGGTCCCGAAGGAAGGAGTTGAGGCTGTAACTGATTGGTCTGGTTGCGCTTACAAATCAGTGATGCTAGCTCAAATACGCCCTTGCGCCCTAGCGGATTGTTTGTACCTCTATTGATTTCGGTCTTTTCGATAGATTTTCGTCTTTCGTGGGATTTTCGTGAAGAATGCGTCCACACCTCTGTTCCAGATGGACCTGGGGCTACTGACTTCACAGGCAATTTAGGTCGTAGCGAAACTGGGGGCAGCGCCGACCCTGCCGACGCCTGGCCCAGCATTGCAGGGAGAGCCTCTTTCACCTAGAATATTAACCTAGATCGCTGGAGGCGAGAACCCATGCGCAAAGTAGGGTTGTTTGAAGCCAAGCAGAAGCTCTCGGAGTTGGTAGAACGGGCGGCGGCAGGCGAGCGGATTGGCATCACGCGCCGCGGCAAGCTGGCCGCGGTCATCGTTTCCGTCAAGGGCCAATACGATCTGGGCGGGATCTTCGAGAATTTGGAGGGAATCAGGAGAAGAGCGCGCCGAGTCAAAGGCGTAAGCGTAAAGGACCTTATTGAAGAGGGCCGTTCATGAAGACCTTTGTTCTGGATGCCTCTGTTGCCCTCGGCTGGACTCTGGACAATCCGGTTCCCACATCTGCGACTCGAGCGAAGCAGGCTATGCTGTCCGGGACCAGAGCAGTGGCTCCGGCCTTGTGGCATCTAGAAATTGCCAACGGCCTGGCCGTAGCCGAGAGACGAGGAATCCTCACCTCCTCCGACGCCATGCTGGCCCTCCTGCAACTCGAACAATTGTGTGCGCAAGCACTCGAAATCGAGGCCGACATTATTCCCATGCGGCAGGCGTTAACGACGGCGCGCGCCTATCAGCTATCGGCCTACGATTCTGTCTATTTAGACTTGGCACTTCGAGCCAGACTACCTCTGGCAACCCTGGATGTGGCTCTCGGCAAGGCCGCGGGTAAAGCCGGCGTGGAATTGCTGCACTGACACCCTAGGGCCGCCGAATCCGATGGATCCTGGCGGTACCGACTCATGTCCTCCACCGAAGTATTCCATGGAGCCAAGTGGGACTCGCCATTTGATCGTTCCCTGACTCATATCGACGGCGCTCAACATGCCCCAAGGCGGCGGAATGCGTGGAAGATCCGATAGAGCCTGCGAAAAGCGGCGGACATTGTATATGGAGCTCCTGTCTGTCGACCGTACTCGCCGTTTTCGCCGCTCAAAATCGAATCTGTTGCGGAGATCCCTTCACCCGATAATCCTAGCATCATATTGGTTAAACAGAACCTGGTTGAAATACCGTCGCTCAAAAGTTGACTTTTGTGTGGAATCCACACACCAGTGCATTATTCGAACTCCCTCCTGTATTTATGTAGTACTGCACGACGGGTTGGAGGGTGATCGCATGCGGACACTCTATAAGGATGCTCGCTTCGAAGCCGTGCTCCGCGTCGTGCGCTGGAAATACGGGAGGCGGAACAGGAAACGACTCGTTGATTCCGTTGCGGACGTAAGCCACACCGATGAGGTTATGGAGGCGAATGGGCAGTGGCTCGTTGAAGCGGGCGCCCGCCGTGAAAACCTGATTGTTCCTGCTTCGGTCTGCCGCATCAACTGGGCGCAGATGGCCACAATATGGGAGCGATCGTTGAACCGAACCGCCCCCTGTTTCTCCAGGCGGAGATAGGCCTCGTGCACCAGGGCGGTGCCTTGCAAGGTGTGGTCGGCTCGCTCTCCGCGCATGTAGTGACGGGCGAGGCGCCGAAGTTCCTCATAAACCAGAGGCAGAACCGCATGCAAGGCTTCGTCGTCGCCGGCGTTCCATTGCGCCAGCAGCAGATTGACAGACTTGGGCGAAAGGGATGACATCGACATCCTTTCCCTGCTCCCTCGGGCGAAGGTAGCAAAAAAAGATCTGGGATGAGCGACGAAAGGAAATTACAAAGACACCAAGAGAGCGAACAAACAGCGCACGCTTGCGAGAACCCCTGATTACAGAAGTCAGGAAAATCTCCGCTGACAGCCGATTCTTGCTTACCTAGTCACTGCAGCTTCGCGTACTCCGCCTTGGCTTCTTTCAGGATGGGGATGTCGGGGTCGGCGTCTTTCCAAAGAGTGAGGAAATCCTGATACGCTGCTCTGGCTTTACCCGTGTCGCCTGTCGTCGCGAAGGCTCTGGCCATTTGAAGATGCGCCAGTACTCCCAGCGGAAAATTCAGCACGATCCCAGGATGGTCAAGCAGTTTCCGGAATTCGGCAGCTGCAGCAGGGCCATTGTGCGCCAATAAGTAGGCCTGGCCACGCAGATATGCAGGGTAGAGTGTTCCCAGTGGTCTGGGCGAGGGCTGTCCTAGTTCGTACGGTGCGGCGGCTTCCAGCAACACCAGTGCTGGGGATGAATTGCCCTGGTTGAGTTCAATAGCTGCATTGACGGCCGGAAGCCGGTAGAGTCTTAGCACGGTATTGGACGGATCGCTTTTCTCCAGTCCCTTAATTAACCTTTCGGCTCGGGCGGTTTCGCCAATACGAGCCAGAGCGAGGGCCGCCAGGAGCTTCACATTCCGACCCGGCGCCAGCGCCAAGGCTTCCGTGACGTCTTGCTGCGCCACTGCGGTTTCGCCGAACTCGGCCTCGCGCAGCGCGGCATTCACCTGCCACAGAGCCGCCGCCTCTTTGTTGCCAGATCGGATTGACGAATCCACGGCTCTGCGTGTGAAGCCCCGCGCCTTGCTCAGCCGTCCGTAGAAGGCTTCTGTATCGGACTGAGCCGACAGCAGCGGGTCTTCGTCTCCGGGCTTCCCTGCACCCCATGTTAACTGTTCTTCCATCTGCGCGGAATCTCCCCGGAGGAAGGCAAGATAGTACATCATCCAGCGCAGTTGGCCGCTATCCAGCTTGTGTGCTAGCGCCTGATCGAAGGTTGCTTTGGCATCATCCAACCGGTTCAAAGCCAGATAGATTATGCCTAGGTTTTCATACATCGCAACGACGTCCGGTCCAAGCCGCAGTGCGTCCTGCCATTCCGCGAGGGCTTTTTCGTACTGCCCCATGAAGACGTAATTTGCACCCAAGCTGCCATGCGGGCTGAAATCGCGAGGATAGTCTGCCATCCATAGCTCGAAAGTCTGCGCTTGCTTCTCCAGTTCTCCAGTTAGACGAAAGTAACGCGCAGAAATGAGCAACCTCTCCCGCTCTGTGACCCGATCTCGTAACTCATACGCCTTGGTCGCATATTCAAGAGCGAGCGACGGCTGGTTGAGATTGCTGTAGCGACCTGCCAGCCCGGCATAGGCCATAGAGAAATTGGGGTCGAGTTCAATCGCTCGCTTGAAAAACGGGATGCTCGGTACCTCTCCCCGCTCCTCCAACATTTTCAGACCCATGCTGTAGTTCTTTAGCGCTTCGAGAGAGGTCGTCGTCGCCTCGACAGGAACATCGAATTTCTGTAACGAGGGAAGCGATTCTCCCAGCTCGGCACGGAGACTGGAGGTGGCTCGGCTTAGGGCCTTCAGAACATCTTCCTTGCTCGCGGCTTCGACCTGTTCGTGGGCCAAGGTGTCCCCGCTGCTGCATGCGACCGCGTTGACGTCCACCAGGTAATGGCTGCCCAAGCTTGAGATTACTCCGGCCAGGACGGCCTTACTTCCTGTGCGCAGACACAGGTCACGGCCTAAATCCAACGTCATACGCTGGTTGGCAGGCAGTCCCATCATCCCCAGAGTCTCGGTGGTCCTTTTGTCCGATAGCACATTCAAGAAGGGAGATTGTCGCAGTTCCACTGCAAGCGCCTGCTTTAGAGCATCGTCAAATACTGGGTCGCCCGTGGCATTGTTGAAATCCGCCAGCACGATCGTATCTTTCTCGGTGAGTTTCGGAGAACTGTGGAAATAACCGTGGAAATAGAAGATAACGCCGACAGTAAGAATAGCGATTGCCGACAGCCCGGCAATTATGGGCAGTGCGGTCGTCCTGATCAAGCGAGGCCCGGCAGTGTGCGCAAAAGACGAAGGCACAACATGAATGTCCAGGCTGGAAGGCAAATCGACACAGCCTCTGGCGGCCATTTTCGGCTGCTCACTGGAGTTGGGTGTTTGGGGTACAGGCTCATCGGCAAAAAGGCTGGCGTGTTTCGTTGGGCGGGCAATGGTGCTGGAAGCTATAAAACGATACCCGCGACGGGGCAGCGTCTCAATATAGCGAGGATTCTCCGCATTGTCCGCCAGCGCGGCGCGAATTTGGTTGACGCAGAAGTTGATGCCGCGGTCAAAGTCCACGAAGGTGTTGCTGCCCCAGAGACACCGCCGAATTTCCTCCCTGGTTACGATTTGTCCGGACCGTTCTGTCAGCAGTTGGAGGACGCGAAAAGGCTGCGGATGCATCTTTAGCGAAAGTCCGCCCTTGCGCAGTTCGCCCCTGACGGCGTCCAACTCAAAGGCGCCGAAACGAATCACCGTAGGTTGACCGGCTGGCAAAGGCACCGAAACTCCAGGGGCACAAATGGTACAAAATTCTACCACCAGTTCGTTACGCCGGATGCAGAATCTGGCGCCAGCCTCGCCCCCTAAATCCTAAAGGATTCTGAATGATAGGCTCTAACACGATTCTAAGATTCCCTGTCATTGCGGATTTCACATCTCACCGGTAGCTTCGTCATTCTGAGGGATTACTAGAGAGGGGCCGATCACCGAACAGCCGAGAACGTGACCCTGAACGGGTACGCCGATAGCAAACTGATGAAAAAACGACTCGCATCACGATCGAGACCGAACAAGTGTTGACTCTGCGGTACGGAAGCCTGGGTCGCATCCAATGCGAGCAATGCGGAGCTAATTAACTCAGGGAGGCAATTTATGAAGCAGGCAAAGTGGATAGTGGTAGTGACGTTAGTGGTGCTCTCGGGCATGGCGGCTGCGCAATTCGGCACAGCGCAGGCTGCTCGACAGAAGGGTCAGTTCCAGGTGACCAGCACGGAGTTTCAAAACAACACAAACCTCCCGCTGAGTGCAATTTACAACTATCCGATAAAAGGGGCTAACTATTGCAGCTATAACGGAACTGCGGGGGGCGACCAATCGCCTGAGCTATCCTGGACCAACGCCCCTTCCGGGACGCAAAGTTTCGCTGTGATCGTGTTCGATGTGACCGCAGGTGTTGTGCACTGGGGAATGTACAACATACCTCCCACGACGACCGAACTACCCCAAAATGCCGGCGCTGCCAGCAGTAGCTACGGACTGCAAGTCGTCAACGTCTTCAGCGACATCAGCTACGACGGACCTTGCCCACCACCGGGTGTTAAGCCGCTTGTCCACCATTACGTTTTTACGGTCTATGCTCTCGACAAAACGCTGAGCTTGCCAGGGTCGGCGAATTTCCCGGCAACTGCCCTTACGCTATTTCGCGCCTTGGTTAAGCCCGGGATCTCCCACGTCTTGGCCAGAGCCACCATCACCGGGCTTTACTCGAACAATCCGCCGTCACAATAGCCACCTGCAATTTTCCGCATCGTGGACTGGGCACGCCCACGCGAGTGCAAGAACCCGTGAAGTGGATAGGGCGGAATCTACACTACAAAGGAAGGCGCTGTTCTCCACTTTAGACTGAACCAAGACAGTTTTCTCTATCGGTAGTTGACGGTAAATCTTAGTTCCCTACCGACAGGTGCGTCGGCGGTGGGCTTCCGCGGGGAGCCAAGTGATTCCCGCCGGGGCACTTGGAGGCGGACACGTACTGCGAGACCGTGGCTGGGGATAACTCTTGCTCTGGAACAGATAGGCCTGATACTGCCGGATTTGCTCGGGCCCGAGCTTGTCGGGCGGCTGGTGAAAAATACGTCGCGAACTCGCGGACGATTCGGACGTAGGTTTCTGCGGTACGATGGGAGTAGTTACGGCGCTGTCCTTTAGGGCCATCCGGCCTCCTTAACTCTGTCCTGCGGACGACCACCGCCGCACGTGGAACCAGGGCTCCGCTGGGGTCGATCGGTCGATCACGGTGCCGACGATCGTCCCGCGGTAGTATCTCAAGCATGGGCAATTATCGGTTCCGGCGATCCTGTGCTTCAAGGTCTCGACGGAGGGATTGGCATTTTCAAGCCTAAGACTTGGGCGGGCGGCGACTATTTCACCTGCTTTGGTGGCAGGCGCTGGGATGAATATCTCCGGAGGAACATGCGGACATATTCGTCTAGGAGCCGGGAGCTGTTGTCGGCTCTCAGGATCACGCATGTTTTGAAGCACAACGACGTATCGGAAAGCGGCTTTACGACCACACCATCAGCATGAAAGCCTGTCATAGAAGGTTGCGTAAGGATAGCGACACCTAAGTGCTCCGATACCAATTCCACTGCCTGCTGTGGCGCAATGACATCGTGAGCGAGCTTGGGAGCGATGGACCCAGATTGCGCTGCGTCCATGATCGCATCAAAGACCACTGGATCAAAACGTTTTGGACACAGAATCCACTCATCCTTGGCCAAGTCCTGGAGCACCAGACGTTCTTTGTAAGCAGCGGGGTGGTCTTCTGGAAGTACGGCGTAAAGCGGAGCCGGAGCAAACGGCACAGCTGTGATCTGGGCATACTGCGGTGGCGCCGTCACCAGCGCAAGGTTCACTTCGCCGACAAGGACACTATGGATCGACTCGC
>Ga0302325_10030701_pt1 | contig 11075 bp, 10 predicted proteins | sample Palsa_T0_2_FD_201948 | JGI IMG/M metagenome (GOLD analysis project Ga0302325, IMG submission 201948) | Peat permafrost microbial communities from Stordalen Mire near Abisko, Sweden - Palsa_T0_2 | ecosystem: Environmental > Terrestrial > Soil > Palsa > Peat permafrost | place: Sweden: Abisko...
GTGGGGGGCTATCTCGACGATGAGGTCGGCATTGAGGGCCATGCTGATCCGTTCTAGCAGTGGGATGGTGGGCACCACACCGCCTGCTTCCAGGCGGGACAGCGCGGGCTGGGTCATTCCGGCGCGGGCGGCCAGTTCGACCTGGGATAGGCCCAGGGCCAGGCGGCGTTCGCGGACGGCCTGGCCGATCAGGAAGGCCCGGCGGCCCTCGGCGTATCCCTGACGGTATTGCTCGCTGCCGCGGCGGTCGCCGGCGAGTTCCTCGTAAGCGGTGTGCTCGCCTGTCATGTCAGTTCACCTCCCGGTCGAAGACCTGATGGGCTTGGCTGTGCTGGGGTTTCGCAGATCACCTGGGCACGCAGGGCGCGGGCGACCTCGGCGGTTTCGGTGCCGCGGGTCTTGCGGAAGACCGTCATTAATATCACCCGCCGACCCGGGGCCAGCCAGCAACTCAGACAGGGGACTCGTGCGATCATGCTGATCGCGGCGGTCGCTAAGCCAGAGCTTAAACACAGAGCGCACTAGAACATTGTATGTATTCAGGACTAGGGCTTCCACATCTCTAACCCTCCCATACGTTTGACTCGACCTTAGTGCATCATCCGGCGTTGTGTTAAGCCCTGCCGAACTTGCCCCAAGCCTCGCTGAGCTCGGTTTCCTCGAGATGGACCTGACTGACCATATCGGAGAAATTACCCAACTCGCGCACCTCAAACGCCTTTCGCTACGCTTCTGCGAGGTCGTTAATCTTACTCCACTTGCTGATATGACCTCGCTGACACATCTGCAAATCGCGGGTCCCGACGTCCCAGATTACCTAAGGCAAATTAAAAAGCTTCCGCAGATACGTGATCTGGACATTCTTGGCGGCGAAGATAACCTACCTGTCCTTGACCTCTCCTCACTCGGTAGCCGGCAGGTAAATGTGCATATCTACCGTCATCGCCGCCGAATCATCGGGGCAGATAAGAGGGTAAAGGTCAAGTGGCTCGACGAATAAACATCGATTACTTAACGATAGCTGTTCGCGGCCACATCCGCCCATCGGCAGATTCGGACGTTCGTCACCCGACAGCGAAGAGTACCCGCGTTTAGATTACCCAGTTCGGCACCGCTCAGGGCGGTGCCCTGGCGACCAAGCTGCCCGCCATAACGAAAGCCTCTTGCGCAACTACGAGGCTCGCATTTACACGGACCGTGACCGGTTTCTCCCCTGCACAGTTCTTTGTGGAGGGCGCGGCCGCAACTAGCGCCGGATCAGCCGGCCCGTGCCAGGGAGGGTGTCACGCCATTGCTGTCATGCGGCGGTCGCGGTGTCGCTGACGGGCAGCCGGACGGTTCTGTCGCCGAAATCAGCGACAAGGTCCAGTCGGCCGCCGAGGGCCTCGACGTAGCGGGCAATGACCTCGAAGGAGGTGACCTCGCCGTGCTCGATCTGGGACACCCGGGCGACGCTCACCCCCATGGCGGCGGCGATCTGCTTCTGGCCCAGGGCCAGCTGCTTGCGGGTCTCGGCGAGCTGATGCCCGCGCGCCTGGGCGAGCAGCCGGCGTGCGCCCGCCTCGATCTCCTCGGGTGAGACCCCGGCGGCATGCAGCTCGCGCTCTAGGTCCTCCCAGTCCAGGGGGATGCGCTTAGGCATGGCAAGCTACTCCTCTGCTTCCGTGGTGTAGTCCAGGTACAACTGCTCGGCGATCGGGATGTTCTCCTTGTACCACCGCTTCCAGTTCCCGGCCTTGTCGCCGCCGACGAGCAGCAGCGCCGAGCGGGTGGGATCGAACGCGAAGAGCACCCGGATCTCGGACCGGGCCGCCGAGCCGGGCCGCAGCTCCTTGAGGTGATGGATCCTGCTGCCCGTGATCCGGTCCACCAGTGGCCGGCCGAGCGCGGGTCCTTCTTCTTTCAGTGCCGCGACCGCGTGCGCCACCTGGACCGCGGACGCCAGGTCGTCCTTGATCAGGGCGGTGAACCACGCGGCGTACTCCTCGGTGACCTTGACGCTTCACGCCACACGATCCCCACTGTGCTTAAGGCTGGGCTTAATTCAAGGAACAGCTTAACTCTAGGCCCGCGCCACGCTCGCGGCAACCGGCACGTGTTCCAGCCGCCGCAGACCGCGCCACCGGGACGGTGTGGCTCAACCGGATCGGGCCGCTGGCCGGACTCGCGAGGAGATCGGCCTTAGGCCGTAAGCATTCGAACATTAGCGTCGCTAATGAGATCCCTGGGAGCCAGACTGGGAGCCAACGACCACAGGTACCGGGCGGATGCGAGTGAAGATCACTAAGGATCAGAAGATCGTGGCTGAGAGTAGCCGATGGCTGTTTCGGTGCTATCGTGACCATTACACCCGCGCAACGGGCGTCAGAACGTATGGCGCAGATCAAAAGGCCGTCATGTTCGGACAACCTGGTCAGGGGCCATCGCCGCAGGACTTTCGGCATATGGAGCAGGCCGCTCACGAGCGGTACGAAAGCTTGGAAAGCACTGCCGCCCACCGCGCTCAGCTCGGTATTCAACGGCCCAAGTTGCGTGAGAGCATACGCCACTGGTACAGCTGGCTCACGCGGCGGAAGCCAGCGCAGCGCTAACAGCTGCGGGCAGCCACCCACTTGACTGCTTTCGTCTGGCAGGTGCGCAGCCGTACAGCAGTGGATACAACCGATGCGCGCTACGGCCTTCATGGGCAGCCACCCACACACGCCCTAGACTGCACCTCTTGATTCCAAGCAGGGTCGTGGTGACAGTTCGGGACGAAGAGGCCGCCGCCAGCGTGCCCGCTGCGTGCCCGATGGCGCGGTCTGAGACGGTCTGCAGCGGACCCTCACGGACAAGGCAAATATTCTTCCGAGCTGGAAATACCGGAGCCTGATCTCCGGGACGGTCAGCGGGATCATCCCGGGTTCGGCGGGCGGTGGCTGATCAGGCCTGACGGGCGGCGGTGCCTGGGGACCCGTGCGGTCCTTCAGCAGGGCGGTGACGGCGCAGATGGCCAGGGCGGCCATCACGACATGGCGGGCGATCGCGGTGTAGAGCCGGACTTGGCACTGGTCCAGGCCGAAGCAGCCCGTGCTGAGCTCGAAATCTTCTCCACCGGCCAGCGCAGCCCGGCGGCGCAGATCAGCCGGGTCTTGGTCAGCAGCTGGCCTTCGGGCACGTAGCAGTAATGGAAGGCCAGCTCGCCGGTCTTCAGGTGGCGGCGGACCAGCAACTGGTGCCGCGGGCTGCCGGTGGCGATCCAGGCCCAGGCGTACCAGCGGTCGCCCTTGGAACCCTTCCCGGCGGAGCGAACCTCCCAGCGGCGCTGGTCCTTCCGCAGCCGGACGGGCGGCCTCCGCGCAGGTCTTCTCCCGCACATACGACAGGTGGACCGTGTTGATCCCGTTCGCCACCCGGCCCGCGCGGCCCATGTATGCCGTTTCACCCCGGCCGTGGCCTGGCCTTACACCGAGACCGCGGTTATGCCGCACCTGGCCTGGTGGCATCGTGGTTGCTGGCCTGAACGCCGGGCGGGGTGCGGCATAACGCGTCGGATTTCGCGGGTCAGAGCTGGCTGAGGAAGGCCAGTAGTTCGTCAGGCGGCTGGTAGCGTCCGGCTGGGGTGCCGGGCGGGGTGGTGCGACCGATCCCGCCACGTCCGAGACGAAAGTCTCCCCACTTGGCTCGTAAGCGGTCGCGAGGGAAACTGCAGGTCGGGTGCTGACGTATGCGGAGCTGGACGCCCGCCCTACTTGGCTCAATGATCCCAGGCTGCCCTGAAAGCGCTAGCGCATCATTCAGAGTAAGTGAACCGGCTACGGTCACTTATGTGTAATATGAGGATGCCAAGAATCATCGTATACGATTGATTCGTCGTAATGACCTCCGGTCATACTCTCTCCTGCGAACTGTACTGCGGTAACTCCGGTCATATCCGGTACCGTCTTTGCGCCATCAAGCGTGGCAATCCAGAGCCGGAAATCCTTCGCTATGTGCAGGCCAGCCGCATTCATCGCATTGAACAACGGCGTAAGGTGGCTGCGATCACAGTAGATAACGGCCGGATATCCCGGATGTAGTTCGTTCCGTTTCTTAGCCCACTCGGCGCACATTCCAGGATTCCGCGGATTGCCTGTCTCAAAATCGAGAACACCCGCCTCATCGGGGTCATTCCCGAAGACGTCGATATGGACGTGCGGTATCCCGCGAAACCTGGCGAACTCCTCCTCCGAGGCTATGTAGTCCCCGTTGACGTACCCAGCGACAAGATCTGTTCCGTGGATAGGAATGTCCTTGAGATTAGTGCTGTCCCGCATGAGCCGGGTCATTTCCCCTCCTTTGGATACTGTTTTTACCCTAGCTTTACGATAGGTCTATCTGCGGTCAAGAGATTCGGTATCACGGTTTAATGCCTAACGGTGAGCATAGGAATTTAAAATTGGGCCATCGGTCGCGATGAACTCACCGCTACGAGCGGTCGGGCGAGGCGCCGATGGGAGCCGAAGCCAATATTTATGTACTAAGACATATTTGCGTTGGCTCGGATGGAGACACTCTGGAGATCGCATGGAGATCATGTGGAGAGAACTATAGGCACCTCTGAAATGTTGCGCAAAGTTAATACTCTATTCAATGACAGCTCAGACGCACCGCTGCCGTAACCCAACCCGCCAGGTCACAGCTAAGCTCTATTGCCACTTCAGCCGCTTCCGATACGGCCAAGCAGCAAGTCAGGCTACGTCCATCGATGCGCAGCGATACCCCTTAGAGTGCCTCCTAGGCAATAGGTCCCGCGTTCGGGTCGCGGTCGGGCACGGCGTCAGTCTGTTGAGGTGGGCGATGAACGATGCGGATAACGTGTTGCTGTCGGTCCGGGCTGAGGCCCGGCAACTGGTGGCCCCTGACTATGCCGTGCTGGACGGGCTGCTGGAACACACTGCGGGATCCAAGGCGGAGGCGGTGGGGTCGATCACCGCAAGCTTGGATCGGCTTACCGCTGACCTGGCCGCCCTTGGCGGAGTGCCGTTCGGTGAAGCCACCGGGCGCCGGCCGCTGACGTGGTCGGCGTATTCCTCGGCGACGCGCGAGGAGAGCTACCACGATAAGGAAACCGGGCGGTTGGAGCGGACCGGGCAGGTGACTGCCACGGTGGCGCTGCAGGTGACCGTCCGGGACCTGGACACACTGGATGATCTCGGCGGCGTGCTGGCGGCTCGCCCGGGCCTGAACGTGCACGGCGTGATGTGGCATGTTGACTGGGACAATCCGGCCTGGCCGCGGGTCCGCGCGGCCGCGATCGGCGCGGCGTTCGGCAAGGCCCGTGACTACGCCGCTGCGCTGGGTGCCGCATTGCGGCAAGTCGAGCACATCGCCGACGTCGGCCTGCTCGGCGGCGACACCGGGCCGTACCAGCCGGGCCACGTCGTGGCGGCCCGGGCCTTTAGCGCCCGTGCCGGGCAGTCAGGAACCCCGGCGCTCAATCCCGTGCCGCAGGAGCTCATCGCCACCATCGAGGCTCGCTTCCGGACCACTGAAGTATCCCTGCCGGGCACCTAAGACCATTCCCTGCGGCTAGCCCCGCAGGGCCTCAGACCCATGTTCACGATCCGGCGAGGTGAGCGGGCGGTCGTGGGGTCTGTGGGTCAGCGTGGTCTGGCTGGCTCAGATGATGGCGGTGATGCCTCTATCGGCGGTGAACAGGCGCGGACCAGGACTGGCCGGATGTGGCCGTGATTCAGGATGACGCGGCCGCCGCGGCGGTAGAGCTGGAACCAGCCAAGGTGTCCTCTTCGGGCGTACTTCCACACCGCAGCTGCGGATGATCCGGATGGATTCCTCAGCTGGCGAGGAGTTGGCTCACGGCTTGATGTGAGAGGACGAGCAGAGTGCTGATATCGCGTTGAGTCAGGCCTTGCGCCTTGGTTATTTGTTATGCGCTGCCGTTCCAGTTCCTCAAGCGACTGCTCAGCCATCCAGGGCGCGCGGCGTCAGGCTGTCGTCGGTCACGGCCCAGATGTTGTGCGCCACCACCGCGGATCTGGCGCCGTATTGTCGCACCAGCTATCGACGGCCCCCACCAGGGAGGGCAATGTCATAGCGAACACACCCTTACCACCACGCGGGCATCGGTGTCTCACCCTGGAGATCGGCGATGGCAACTGCGCAGGCCAACGCGGCGGAGCGCCTCGACCAGTTGCTGGTCGACGTAGGAGCCGGGCCGTTGCGACGCTGGCTTCCCGGCCGCCCCGGCGTCGGGTTCATCGCCCGCCCGGCCGGCAAGCCCCGTGAGGTCGGCCGTTGGCTGTCGAGAATGGTCGGCGAGCTGATTGGCGGCGACAGCAGGTTCGTCTTCTCCACCAGCAGGCACATCGCGGCCATCGTCAATCCGTCCAGCAACCCGAAAGTCGGCTACCGGGTGGGAGACGAGAAGCCAGCCGAACTCGGCACCAACCGGACTGGCTCCGCTGGCCGACGCGCCCGGCACCTATTTCTTCGAGAGTTGATTCCACGAGCGAAGAACGGAAAGGATCTGGTCACGATGTCGGAAACACCGATTACGCAGCAGGCCGAAGCAGCCGTCACGCGGATCAATCAGCTGACCGAGCGAATGCTCACGGCCGACAGGAACGCTGGCGGCGGCTTGGCCGACGCACATGAGAAGGCCCTGCGCAGCCTGGTGGACAATCCCGCCGATCTGAAGCAGCCCGTGGAATGGGTGCAGGCGCTCGCGGAGGTACACGCGAAGTTCATCGAGGAGGCGGCCGACGCGCTCGTCAAGACCGCCGGCGAGGCCGCTTCGGACGTACCCGTGACCGGGGCGCTTGACGAGGCTGAGGCGCAGCGCATCCGCAGTCTCAACCAGCAGGTCCTCGCCCGGGCCAGCGCCGTCGGCACGGGCGCAGTCGACGGGTACGAAAAAGCCCTGCAGGACATGGCCGACTTCGAAACCAAGATCGCGGGCAGCAGCCAGCTTGACTGGCTGCAAGCTGTCGCCCGCTCGCACACCAAATTCGTGACCGACCTGGTCTCGATGTATGCCAATGCGATCAGGAACGGGCTGTCGGGCTAGCCGGATTGGAGCGCGATGACCATCCAGTTGAGCAGGCCGGCTGATCTGCTCGGCATGGTCGGCCAGGAGATCGGGACGGGCGAGTGGCATGCGATCAGCCAGCACCAGGTGAACATCTTCGCCGACGCCACCCATGATCATCAATGGATTCACCTCGAGCCCGAGCGCGCCGCGAAGGGTACCTACGGCGACCCGATCGCGCACGGTTACCTGAAATTGTCGTTTTGTCCGGTGTTTCTCGACGACGTTCTCAAGATCGACGCGGTGACGGCCGCCGTCAACTACGGCGTCAACAGGGTTCGCTTCCCGGCACCGGTGCCGGTCGGCAGCAGGATACGCGGACATGTGACGCTGGTATCCGCCGAACAGAAGCAGACCCGCCTGGAGTGCGCGTTCGGGATTCTCGTCGAGCTCGATGGGTCGGATCGGCCGGCCTGCGTCATCGAGACGGTCGTGATCTACCGGTAGTGCCGCCAGTTTCCAAGCTCAGCAGTAATTACGTAGGGAGCCGTCCGATGAGCATCAGGTCCATTGTCCCGACGGCCCGGTCTGGTTCGACGGGCAAGGTCGTGTCGGCCAGGGAGGCCGTCCGGCTTATCCGCATCGGCGACACGGTCGCCATCGGCGGGTTCTTCGAAATTGGCCTCGCCCTTGAGGTCATCCACGAGCTGGGCGCGCTGTTCGAGGCCACCGATGAGGAGCCCGCAGCCTTCGGCAAGCCGCGCGATCTGACCCTGATGTTCTGCGTCAGCCCAGGCGACTGGGCATCCGATGGCGCCAACCGGCTGGCCCAGCCCGGCCTGGTCAAGCGGATCATCGGCGGGCACTGGTCCGGTGTACCCAAGTTGTACCAGCTCGTCGCGGGCAACCAGGCCGAGGGCTATAACATCCCGCTCGGTCCGATGTCGCACCTGTACCGGGATATCGCCGCGGGCAAACCCGGTCACTTGTCCCGGGTCGGGCTCGGTACTTTCGCCGATCCGCGTTTCGGCGGCGGCAAGCTGAACGAGATGACGACCGAGGATCTGGTCGAGCTGATGGAGATCGGCGGCGAGGAATACCTGTTCTACAAGACGTTCCCGGTCAATGTCGCGATCATTCGCGGCACCACCGCCGACCCGGCCGGCAACATCACGATGGAGCGCGAGGCGCTGACCTGCGACACGCTGTCGGTGGCGATGGCGGCGCACAACTCCGGGGGGCTGGTGATCGCGCAGGTAGAGCGGCTCGCCGAGGTGAACAGCCTCAACCCGCGTCAGGTGAAGATACCCGGCGCGCTGGTCGATTGCATCGTTCTGGCGACGGACCAGGGAAACCATCCGCAGACCTTTGGCAGCCCCTACAACCCGGCTTTCGCGGCCGAGGTCCGGGTCCCGCTGACATCGCTCACGCCGATGCCGCTGAGCGCTCGCAAGATGATCGCCCGGCGCGCCGCCATGGAGCTACGGCCGAACAGCGTAGTGAACCTCGGCTTCGGCATCCCCGAAGGGGTCGCCTCGGTGGCCGCCGAGGAGAAGATCGCCGACCTGATGACGCTGACCGCCGAGCCCGGCGCCATCGGCGGCATCCCGGCCGGCGGTGGCGACTTCGGTGCGGCCACCAACGCACAGGCGATCATCGACATGCCCTATCAGTTCGACTTCTACGACGGCGGCGGTCTGGACGCGGCGTTCCTCGGGCTCGCGCAAGCCGACAGGGAAGGCAACGTCAACGTATCGAGGTTCGGCCCGCGGCTGGCCGGCGCGGGCGGCTTCATCGATATCAGCCAGAACGCGAAGAAGGTGTTGTTCCTCGGCACCTTCGCTGCGGGCGACCTCCAGGTCTCGGTCGTCGAGGGCAAGCTGCTGATCGAGCGCGACGGACAGTACCGGAAGTTCGTCGAGGAGGTCGAGCACCGGACATTCTCCGGGCCGTACACCGCGCGCCAGGGAAAGGACGTTCTTTACATCACCGAGCGGTGCGTATTCAGGCTCACTACCGAAGGCCTGGAACTTACCGAGGTCGCTCCCGGCATCGACATCGAACGCGACATCCTGGCCAAGATGGCGTTCAAGCCGATCGTGAACAAGCCGCGCGAGATGGACCGCCGTATCTTCCGGCCCGACCCGATGGGCCTCCGGGAGGACATGCTGCGACTGCCCCTCGACGCGCGGTTCACTTACGACGACGAACGCAACATCTTGTACCTGAACTTCGAGGATCTCCCGGTGAAGTCGATGATGGTGATCGAGGATGTGGTCGCGAAGATCAGGGAGATCTGCGAACCGCTCGGCCACAAGGTCTACGCCGTGGTCAACTACGACGGCTTCGAACTCGGCAGCGACCTCGAAGACGCCTACCTCGACGCCGTGCAGAACATAGACGACACCTACTTCCACGGCGTCACCCGGTTCACCACCAGCGCGTTCATGCGCGCCAAGCTCGGCAGCACGCTCGAATCACGCGGCGTCGCGCCGCACATCTACGAATCCGAAGACGAGGCCGCAGGCGCCGTACACACCACCTTGCCACGCCAGGAGTGACTGAGGTCCCCTGACGAGGTTCACCGCGGCTTTGCGTGACCGCGTAGTTCACCGGCTTTAGTGGCTCGGCGAGATCCGTCTCGCCGAGCCACAACCCTCTCGCCGGACCACTCGACCATCGTGACCTCCGCCGTCCTGGACATCCGGCCGTATGTGCCCGATGACTCCGGCTGGCCCCGGTCGTTGTCGCCCGGCACCTCGACAAGGCGATTCCGGCCGCGTTACGTTGCCGTCGACCGGCTCGAACAGGAAGGCTTGGCCATGACGACAACAGGCACCACGCTGGCGCAGGACATCGGGCTCGCTCGTGAGACCGATTACTACCTGATGACAGAGCAGCTCACCGAGGATGAGCTGGGGTTGCTGTACCGGGTACGGAAGTTCGCCGAAACCGAGATACTGCCGGTCGTCAACCCGTACTGGGAGCGGGGCGACTTCCCGTTCGAGCTGGTGCCCAAGATCGCCGCGCAGAACATCGTCGGCGACACCATGGCGGGCTACGGCACCACGCCGATGTCCGCCGTCGGCTCGGGATTGCTAGCTTATGAGCTCAGCCGGGTTGACGGCAGCATCGCGACGTTCTTTGCCGTGCATGTCGGGCTGGCGATGCAGTCGATCTACCTGCTTGGCTCGGAGGAGCAAAGGCAGCGCTGGCTGCCGTCGATGGCCACGCTGGAGAAGATCGGGGCGTTCGCGCTCACCGAGCCCGAACACGGGTCCGACTCGGTCATCCTCGAGGCCTCGGCCCGGCGGGACGGCAGCGAATGGGTGATCAACGGCCATAAGCGCTGGCCCGGCAACGCCGTGTGGTGCGACGTGATCGTCGTCTTCGCCCGTGACACGGAGGACGGACAGGTCAAGGGGTTCGTCGTGGAGAAGGACAACCCCGGCTACGCCGCGTCCAAGATCGAGGGCAAGGTCTCGCTGCGGATGACGCAGAACGCGGACATCACCCTCAGTAACTGCCGTGTATCCGAAGATGCCCGGCTGCAGAACTGCAACTCGTTCGCCGACGTCGCCAAGGTGCTCAAGGGCACCCGCAACACCGTTGCCTGGGCATCGGCAGGACACGCGGTCGCCGCCTACGACATCGCCCTCAACTACGCGCAGCGGCGGACCCAGTTCGGCCGGCCGATCGCGAAAACCCAGCTGATCCAGTCGATGCTCGTCGAGATGCTCGGCGAGGTCACCGCCATGCAGCTCTACTGCATCCGGCTCGGGCGGCTGCTCGACGACGGCAAGATGAGCGACACGAGGGCCTCCCTGGCCAAGTACTTCTGCTCGGTCAAGGCCCGGCATGTGTGCCGCCTGGCCCGCGACATCCTCGGCGGTAACGGGATCCTGCTGGAATTCCACGTGATGCGGCACCTGTGCGACATGGAGGCGCTCATCACCTACGAGGGCACCGCGGAGATCCAGACGCTCATCGTCGGCCGCGACATCACCGGGCAGAGCGCCTTCGCCTGATCCGACCTGCTTCAGGCGCCGCCGACCTGCTTCAGGCG
>Ga0302325_10030703_pt1 | contig 11075 bp, 15 predicted proteins | sample Palsa_T0_2_FD_201948 | JGI IMG/M metagenome (GOLD analysis project Ga0302325, IMG submission 201948) | Peat permafrost microbial communities from Stordalen Mire near Abisko, Sweden - Palsa_T0_2 | ecosystem: Environmental > Terrestrial > Soil > Palsa > Peat permafrost | place: Sweden: Abisko...
CGGGTCACGCCATGTTCGCTCGGATGAATGAGAACACTGCTCTTCAGTACGGTACAGTACAGTCAGTGTACGCTGACATCTGCCCGAGCCAAGACTTTCCCTTTCCTGCGCCCGCCTGATTACGAGCTGAAGCGCACGCCGAGCCCTTGGCCGACCACCCTCCTCCGCCCAAGACATTCCACCCAGGTCCCGCAGCGGCCGGAGGAGTCTTGCGAAGGGTTTCTTGTGTGGCAAGAGATGATGTGAAGAGGTGCTTAGTACCCAGTAGACACCGGAAAGACGACCCTTGAAAGTTCAATAGTTTGACACACAAGATTATATAATACGCTGGGCTTCTTGGAGCAAGGTACAAAACAACTCGATCAATGTCGCTTGGATTGAATTTGACGTCTTAATTTTCAAGCGACAACAGGCCTTTGTAACCGGCAAATTCCCAGGCCATCCTCTACTTGACGTTTCCACTCTCCTTGAATATTCTGTCAATCTTTGACGCCTTATCCCACATCAGCTGCTCTTCGCCATTTCTCGAAACCCTCTTAAAGTACACAATTCTGTGCTCTGGAATCCACTCCTCATCTGTCGTTTCCCTCACCCAAGCCGTGGCAGGCTTTTCCTGAATCCTGTCTGTGTGCCGATCTACATAGCCCACCTTGAACTCGTCGATGTTTAGGCTCCGGTCGTGCTTTAGACGCTTCAAAACATCTGATGCCGTGCGCAACTTTCTGTGTGGCTCGTGGCTTGAGATTTCCACCTTGTTCAACTCTTCGCTCTTCTGATGTTTCGAGGCTTTCTTAGAGCTGTTGACGCAATCCGCCCCTAGATCTACCTCCTTGTCCCGGTGATTCTTCTCGGGGTCGGCAGCTACAACCGGGCGAGGCCATTGCCTGGTGCAACGGCGTAGCTTCATATTCTCAAACTCTTTGGCCAGCATGCAAACTGCTCTAATGGAGCAATCCTCTTTGGTGGTTTCGTTATCGCCTTCGACTTGCACCGCCCATCTCTGCGCTATACTCTCAGTTGCTGATGATTCTGGGATTTCATTGAGACGGTAAAGTCCCACGACATAGCAACCTTCGTAGAAATCACCCTCATTTTCAAGACCTACTAAGCGTTGTGGCCAAGTAGAGACCATGGAAAGCCCTGGATCAGTGGTTTCGAGTCCTGACCTAAGTCAGTACTGCTCAAATGTGCCAAATTTTCCAGGACATTAATATGAGAGTGGATACTTACGGTCTTTCAGCTTGCTTAGTCTACGCTCCACCATTGAAAGCCATCTGCCGCATGCCAGATCGGATCCCCCCCAATATGCTACTTTCACCTATTGCGGCTAGATTAGTGCAATGCTTCCGGATAGGAGACAATGATAGAATTACCTGAATGTACTCCATCATTCCAAATTTTGAGTTCACGGACTCAGCTTCAGATTCTCGAAGAACCGTCAACAGTTCAGTGGGCTCGATCTCGGGATCCTGCAGATGAGCAGGCTGTGCAGAACGATATCGAGAGAGGAGAGATACGTTGAGATTATTGAAAAAGTCCGAGACGTAGTGAGACATGGTGAGCACCGAGTTTTCCTGATTTTGGCCTCTTGACGCCTGAGATTCTGGATTCGCAATTTTGACCAGCTCTTGGAATCTGAATGTCCTCTCTGAGATCAGCGATTGCTGGTTGGTATACATTCCTCTGGCAATTGCAAAGGCTCGCAAGTAATGGAAAGCTTTTCTGGCTAGCTCCGACTCGTCAAAGTATGTCCGCTCTCTCAATGACCGTCTAATGCCTTCTACGACACCTTGGGTATGAGTGTCCAAATCTTGTAGCACAGCATCTGGAACATTGAGAATATCAGGGTATCTAGAGACGTAAGAATACTACCCGAGGACTAATGCGAAATAATGAAGAATGGTAACTTACCTTCGCACTAAATCTTCACATTGAACGTAGAGAAGCTGAAAGTCGTGGCCTTCGAAGCCGAACCAGAAGCACCCCAATCTCTCCTCAACTTTGTAGACCACGAAATTCCCGCCCTCATCTTGAACCTTTGCGACAAGCTCCCAGAAGATTTCGACGTAAAGCTGAGTAGAAATTGTCCCAAAAGCCACACAGGCTAAATCCTCGTCCGTCGCCGTGAGCTGTAAGGCATGACTTCCGGATGGTATTAAAGTGACGACAGGGAGTGCTCCAGCTCGCGCTGCGTGTGCGCTGATACTTTCCAGGTCATTTTCTTCTTCTGACTTTCCGCTTGGGCGTCGTTCAAGTACACTTTGTAAATGCCCAAATGTAGTTTCGACATTGGCCCACCACTCGTCATCGGGCATATTGTATTTATCTTGCAGATACCTCGTTAATTGCTCAGAGCCGGATTCTGAGGGGTGGTTCGATGCGATCGTTGGCGCCATTTCTGTTGTTACTAGGTTTTAATCGTGCAGGGAGATTAAAGGTACTGCGTCGCGGGCTGCCGGCGACGATACTTGTGAGGATATAAGGATAATTGAATTGTTGAATGATTGAACGAGACTAAGAAGCAGAATGACTTCTATAAGACCAGAAATTTCATAAAAGCTCCTACTTCGAAGCTTTTTGACTCATTCACCGAGAGTGAATCGTTTCGAGGAAGAGCCTTCGACCATCGACTGAGCCTTGCAGGTGAGTCAGGGCATTGTGGCGGAGCCAGCAGTTCATCTCCTCAGAAAGTATCAAGTATTTCACGATTGTGAACGATGGAACGAAAGAAGTCAATCTCTGACAATCTTTCAAACCTCAATTCATCACAAATTATGGAAGGTTTGTTGTAGAAAGCTGACGAGAGTCTAGAGAGTGCCTAGGGGCCGAAAATAGTGGATCGGCACCCGGAACGACGGTACAGTAACTTCGTAAGGACCCCGCTTCGGTTCCCCCTCAAGTCTTCGCCTCTCCTAACTGTCTATACAATGACAGCTCTTCTACTGAAGCTCTCATAAATTACCACTAAAAATATCGTCCATCTTCTAAATTAATTTCAAGAGAAATCAATTTTGAGATACGAAGCATGGCTCATTCATACAAGCTAGAACATCCACCAGGAGTGCAGGTCGATGATGGCATTAAAGCTTTCTTCGAGGAGTTCTATGAAACGAGTGATACACCAGATGCTCACGATAGATATGCAGATTTGTTCACGCAGGATGCCACGCTGGTGATGGCGAGCAAGAAGGGGGTTGGGAGAGAAGGTATTTTGATCCAACATACTCTTGTAAACCCTCCTAGCACCGGATCTGATATTCTTTTAGAGATCCTCCAAATCAGGAAAGGAATGTGGGCAGTTGTTGCTTCAAGGTTACATACACCTATCAAGATCTTTCCGTTTGGATCTGGCTCCGAAGAAGTTATGCTTTATGGTACAGTTGCGTACACATTAAAAGACGGGAAGAAAGCAGATGTGAGTTTTTAAGCTTTTGAGATTGACGAATTGTAGTGCTGATACAGCAACAGGTTGACTGGGGTGCCAGAGCAAATATGGTCAAGGATGGAGGGAATTGGAAGTTGCGCTTTTATCAGGTCTATCTGGTAAGCCTAGTCACACTCCATTTGAGGGCTTATTCTTCTCCATGAAGCGTATCGTTTCTCTCAAAGTGCAAGTCGAATCTGGGACCCTGACATTCACAGGATACTGCTGCAATGCAGAACGCCAAGTAGAGAGGTTTCGGGCAAAAGGAGGCTCAACACCTGTACACTGTAGATATACCATTTGAGAAACCTAGTCTCAAGATACAACCGCCGCTTGTGTAAGCCGTCATAAGTTCCTCAGGCCATACGTGTGGAAGTCGTCAATTCTGTGCGTGTATGCAATCCGACCAACGCCTTTTAAAAAGCCCACAACGCCAATCCCCGCATCAATGCCAATCACAGACTCTCTCAATCCACATCCATCTCATCCTCCACTCCACCATCAACCAACACCTTCCTCCTCTGCTTCATCTTCCCAAATACCTTGCTCTTCTCTCTTTCCAACGGCAGCTCCTCCACCTCCTCACCATTCTCCTCCAGCGCCGCCCTCTCACTGGCCCTCATCTTCGGCAGCAAGTGCTCATTCTCCGCCACCAGCTTCCTGTTCGCCTCCCTCTCTCTCTCCAGCTTACCCGCCATCCGCTTCTTATAGAACACTCTCTCGCGCTTCAGTCTGATCTCGCTAACTCTCTCCATAGCCTTGACTGTCTTCTCAACTAGATCACGATCGTAGCGGACAGGAACGTTGCGGCGTGCGGCGAAGTTCAGTGTGCTATCGACAACCATTTCTTTGCCGGCCGCCTTGCGGAAGGCTTTGGTCCACTTGAGCTTTCGGGGGTTGCGCTTCATCTTGAACTATTTTATGCCGTCAGCATGGGAAGTTGGGGATAAGGGAAGATTGATCGTACGTTCTTGTGGCATTTGCTGCGGCAGAATCTGAAGAGTCGAGCATCGTTCCGGACGAAGGTGATTCCCTTCGACGGGTAACAAGGCCGCGAGCAAAAGTAACAAGTCTCGATCCTACAAAGTCAAAGTAATCAGTATATTTCAATCAATGCTTGGTACAGATCGAGGAGCCCTCTGTGGAAGCTGTGTGCACAAACAGGCTCCCTGCTCGGTGTGGTGAGGTCGTTTTCATGCGCAATGCTCCACCATGTACAGGGGTGAAGGCCTGCTTCAAGAATATAGGAAATATCGCCCTACCTCATCTTGACGTCGTTCCTCTGAAAACTGATTCCCGACCAGAAACTTTTCAAGCTTCAAGAAATTTCGACACTTGTCTCGCTTAGCCCCATCGATAAAAGATTGCAGCCGGATTAACTTTTCACCGATGCAGTCCCGACGGGAGCAGATTAAAAATATTTACCAACCGATGAACAAGAGAAGACAATGAACAATCAGCTTGCTATCACATATTGCATCTTAAGAAGATCACCCCGAGACAGCTCTATTGCAGCTTGCCAAATCTTCTTCAAAGAGAAACTCATTACGCATCACAATGTCATCAGTACTAGCTATCGGCGTTGGAGTTGCCGCCGCAGCATTTCTCGTACATCCCATCAATCCGCCCTTCCCTAGGACATCACTGACTCTTTATCTAGGGCAGAGCAGGCTTGATAGCACTACGGCGATCACGCGGAGAAGCTGGCGCATTAGGGAAAGCATTCTACAAAGGGGGATTTGAGCCGAAGATGAATCGACGAGAAGCCGCTCTGATTCTGCAACTCAGGTATGTCTTTCGACTTCTTTACATCGTTCTGGGACACTCAAAGCTAACGGAATGTCTGCAGGGAAGGGCAACTGACCAAAGAACGGATACGAAAGAATCACCGCACACTCATGATGCTGAACCATCCCGATCGAGGCGGAAGTCCCTACTTGGCAACCAAAGTTAACGAGGCAAAGGAGTTCTTAGAAAAGAATTCGTAATCTACGTAGAGCGGGTGTGATGTAGTAGTGGATTGTGTATAATATTTGGGATTTGGGGCATCAGCGATGGCGTTGGAGCGGCATTTGTGTTATTTTTGCCCCAGCGGCGGATCTCTTCTCTGAAAGAATCAAATTCATGATTTCACTTATAAAGGAGTAAGCACTTTAGTGAAACGAAATATTTATTTTGCGGTACAGTTGTGCAAGTTATGCTCAACTAACGTAATGAATTCCTTTCGCTCCTTGCTTTACCAGTCTCTAAACCATCGCAAGTTTGCAAGTACAATCCAGCCTTACTCAGTCCACGGTGGGGCCTCATGCTCTTTCGCCTTAACTTAGCTACCCTTAGTTCCCCGGCGCCCCCCAGTCTTAGTAGACTTATCATCCGAGAGTGTTGTCTTCATATAATCTTCAAGGCTGGCTGGACGGCTTGTGAAAGGGGTAGCTTTGCCGAATAGCGAGGACTTCGATGACCGTGCTGGTGGAGTAGCTCTCGACATATCTTCCCATGATTGTCGCTGTCCACCCGCCTGACGATTGCCTTGGGTTGCCTCCGGTCTCCATGGCCCCTCGGAGTATTTACCTCTCCCGCCATTATTCTGGTCTTTTGGTTGGAAATCGGAGCCTTTCTTGCGCTTCAGTATTGACGATGGGACAGAAGCAACGGGAACTCCACCATCACTTCCTTCCGAGGTCCAGCCTTCTTCCTTCTCCATGGCATATTCAGTAGCTTCTTTCAGTGCCCTAGAAATTAAATGAGTGGATAGCATCAATAATAAACGATTCTAGCTTACTCTGAGATACGGGCCTTTTTCTCTTGTTCCTTAACCTCCTTCGCTCTATGCTTCTCATCTAAGTGCTTGATAGCAATTGCGATCATGGCTTGGAGAGTGTAAACAGCATCATTGCCAGCATTATGGAGATTCCAGCCGATGATTCCCAATTCAGCAAGAATACTTCCAAGGTTTCTTGGGTTGGATTCTCTCTTTAGATAACGCCACATGAATGCTGTATCCGCTGTCTCTAGCAAGTTGGATAGATTGTGGACATCGTAACCAATGGTCTGCAGGAAACTAATGTCAGCGCCGATATCATGGCCAACCAAAATGATGTTGCGCTTCGGTTGATCCTCATGGCAAAAAGGCGTCTGCTCGGGCTTTGAAAAGGGATGCTTGAAGCAGCTTGCAATAATGTGTGGGGCATCTTTGAGATTGATGAACTCGCTCGCTCTAACAACATGTCAGTGGAGTCATCGCCAGGATGATAGGTCCTCAACTCACCCAAACTCAAACTTATCAGCGCATCCAGCGACAAACTGGACGTTGTTGAGATGTTTATGTTCGTTGATTCTGAGGTGACGAGCACGAATAACGCTCATCCAATTGGCTCCTCCTTCGCCCGGAATTATGGATGCAATGTCTCTGGTGTCGAGAGTGGCAATACCGATCTCGGTAATGAGCTTTGTGTTGCGCTCATAGGCTTCAACATCGATGCAAACAAATACCACAGATCCCTCTTGCTCAAATCGAGCGAGTTCAGCAGGATGAAAAGCTGTTGCCGGAGGTAGCTTAGCGGCAGCAGCTTTGACGGCAGCATCATAATCAGCCCATTCAAGTCCGGAGTTCTCTAAGCCTGCTCTGATTGCCTCAAGGTGACCCCGTCGAACCTCTCGAAGACCGAGGTAACGCTGAACTCTCTTGATTCCGTGATTCCAAGAATGCTGCTTCTCAATTCGTTCTTTCTTTTGCTTTTCCTTATTGGCAAGCTTTTTCCCTTTTTGTGCTTGGACCATAAGGTTGATCTTTGCCTGAAATGCAGCGAGGGACCTATCTGATGGCTCTGCTGCAATTGGAGGTTCATTACGTGGCCTAAAGATTTGAAGTCAATAATCTGTCATGGAGGAGTGGTTTGGCAAGAGATCCGTGGGCCAAGTGTCACAAATTCAATCAAGGCCAGCTGTGGTGGAAAAATTTCGGATTTGGAATTTCTTGATATCCAGCTTTGAATATTGAATAAGGGAAAGGAGGGTGAGATTGTAGAGAAGTGTTGTTCTGACGCCTCAAAACTGGGGTTGTTTTAGAGTAACAGAGAAATGTCGAAAATATACATACTTATAGTACCTCGGAGGAACGTTATTTTTCAAGTTATCCGCCATTTCTCTGTCAGTAGATCGTCCAAGATAGCGCGGTTGAGGTGTTCCGTCGTTCTTGAAAGTAACCTGAAAAGCACCATTCGCGCCTCCGGTAGGGATGGTGAGGCTAGTTCTTAAGCTCTGGTTGATGGTTGCCAGAAAGTACTCGAACTGCTTGGTTGGTACAAGGAGAATCGGTTGTTGGTTAGGATCAAGGGCGGCGCGATACAGATAGAAGCTAAGGGAACATACATAAGCATCGAGAACAATGTATCGAACGTGACATGCACAGTCAAGGATGAGAAACTCACAAGTCCCAAGTCTGATTGAAGAGCTTGCCTTGGTCGAAGAAACCTTCGGTGACCTGTTGACGCGTCAATTAAGTTCAAAGTTGAGGTTGACGGACTGGGCTACCTTCTGCCTGTTGGTATTGCCGATGTACGCGTGGGGATATCTTTTCACTGTTTGGAAAGGACAGAAGCTTTCACCATCAGCTGCCAGCTCTCCTATTTGAAGAGCATATTCCGGGAAATTCTGCGGGCTAGCGTCGACTTCTGCACATTCAATCAGTTTTCACGAAAGAGAGTTATCGAGAGCATCGTCAACGAACCAGATCGAATGCTAGGCGGTTGGTAATCCTCGCTCACCTTGCCTAAGGTGCGTTTGCCTCTGCTTGTAATGACCTCGTCATCATCTGAGTCTGTTCCTTCATAGGGGTGTTGGGGCTTAGGAGTAGGAAACATGAATGGCTGAAAGGCGGATTCCTCGCGACAAATATCCTCGTCGCCAGTCAAAGCCTGAAGTCTGTTAAGTTTGCCCATTTGGCCTTCGCAAAAGAGGAAGGAGCGGATGTGTTGGTCGTGAAGGAACCCCGTTCCAAAATGTTTGTTGAACTTCGTGAGAACCCGAACCCGTCCCGATGTATGCTCTCAAGCTCAAAAGGAGCTAGCGAACTCTTCCCAACTAAACTGTACTTTGCCTATTCGCTTTAGCTGCCTGCTCAAGACTGGCTTATGGAGTTAAGGAGAGCCGACAAAGAAGGTTCTGGGTCGAAGGTCAGAGGTGCCTGAAATGGAAGAACAGCGATTCACTTTAGGAAGGAACAGAACAATTCCTCGGGATGTGCATAATTTCTGGTCAAGGCACGGAGATACGGTGGTCGTAGATGCAACACTTCTGTTAATTTTTCGCGATTGTAGTCAACGAATGATGTCTCAAGATGCTTTTCCTTCAAGGTTTGGCCTGGTTTGGAACATTTGGTAAGCGAGAGGCCTAACTTCAGCCCCTGAATTATAACATCTCCAGTTTACAGCTCATATCGCACGAGGCATTTTGTAGATGAAGAATCTTGAAATTATTAATTGTATCTCTAACAGGGCAAATCAATCATGAAATGGTGGATGTGAGAAAGGTGTTGCTTTTAGACATTTTGAAAACAAGATTTTTATGTCGTCTTTAGCCTCAGCAACGCCAGTAGTCATGTTCAAAACTTTCTGTACATAATCAAGGACTCCAACCAACGGTCAATCTTGCACACAACCCAGAAGATTTTATATCATGCGATATCCTCAGTCTGCTCTACTATGGCTTGGCAGATCCATCTTCAACGAGTAAAACTAGCCTTAATTAGCGGGGCAGTGAGCAAGGATGTCGGCCACTTCTTACCTCATTTGCTTCTTTCTCTGTTACATCAGAGATTTCCAAAGCACTCTTATCAATCAACCCTAACTTGATCTGTCTCAAGGTGTTGAAGAATTCCCGTCTGTCACCATCAAGTTCTCCTTTAAGGACTCTCTTCTTGAAGTCACGGATGAAGTCGTTCCAGATGTCAGGCATCTCAAAATCGATCATGTATTCCCTGAAGATGTGCATGTCTGCTTTTACTTCTTCATCCTTACTGTCACCAGTGCTCTGACTGATGTGCATGCGAATAATATCTGCGATTTGCTTCGCAGCGTCGTAGATGACATTATCGTCTGGGGGACTGGCAAGCATTTGTTTGAACTCTGGGATTGTGTTGTTTGGAGATATCTTGTGTCGTTTCTCCCGGGTGAGAAGAGAGTCGACATCAAGACCAGAGAGAGGCTTGATGACCTCACGGCGGCCACGCGTGCCTTTGGCCTTCGGAGGCACTAAAAATTGTGTCAACTGCGGAACGCATGCCTCAGAAAAAGACATAGGCTCACCTTTCTTGACATCGGCTGCTGCCACGAGCCTCTCAAGTTGCGGCGCGGACATCGAAACGAGTTCTGTGGGAGGGTACGACCACTTCATCAAGCTGTAGAGTGTTAGCAAATCTCGATATCCGATATTTGGAAAGTTTAGGCGTGGGAAGTCAGTTCTAAGCTCCTAATAGGACGAAGCGGCCGGATTCAAAAAGCCCATTGTTTCCTGAAAGGGTGATGAGTGCGCTAAGATATGCTTACATTTCAGAAGGAGGACTGATGGCATCGCTGGGATGCACCGCTCGCTGACGTATGGCTTGGTTGATTCGATGTACCATCGGAGAATACGTTTCGTCGATAAGCATGTATTCCGTTGGTTCTCCCTCTTCGTCTCGCCCAGCTGTGGACAGGTCCATGCTATCGACATAATCACCCATGGCGCGCACTAAGTCATCGGCTGGAAGATTTCTATGCTTTTTGAGGGTAGAGCCAGAAGTAGTGATGACTTTATCTAAGGGAGGAAATTTGTAAACTCGTACATCTTCTGCGAAAGGTAGAGGCACATCAATAAGCGCTTCGAGGTCTGGCTCAATTGATGGAGCTAGGAGGATGATTTGTGGATCTTTCATATCCTTCTGGACGATTCTGGCGACAGCATAGGATTCTAACTCATGAAGTGCATGAACTAGGGATGAAAATGCCATTCGTGCCTTGTCATTGACGGTTTGGGCGATGGTTATGCAGCTTTCTCCCATATTGAGAAATCTTTCGTACTAAAAGAGCTAGTCAGTTCAGTGCAAAACAAATCACAGTTCACAAACCTTGTCGCTCGGAATAAAGCCAATGATTGAAAAGCTTCGGATGGTCTCCAACCTCGTAACATTCTCGTCAGACTCACTGATATGAACGGCCGTCCTGCCATACTCATACCCCTTTGCTAATTCATCACGGACAACATCTCTCTTCCCTCCCGGTGCGGAAGCATCGTTGACCTTGTAGGTCCTTGCATTTCGAACAGCAGAGAGATCATCCCCCTTGGCAGGGGCATCTGTCATATCGACATCGTCGTTAATAGTATAGGAGGATTGAGTGCTTGCAATAAGTGTTTTGGTGACGAAGCTGCTGGCGGAGACAGGCTTTGCTATTCGAGTCTTGAAGTAACGCTTGATATCAATGTACATTGCAGTATCCGGGTATTTCTCTGGGTCTCCTAAAGCGAGGCGGCCTTCATAAGTGGAATACGGTCGGGCCGGCTTGATCTCAGGAATGGCAAGATTGTCAATGGCCTCAGAAGCTGTCCCGAAAAGACCATTGGTACAGCTCTCAGTCAGAAGTTTTAAGATAGCCTCATTTTGTTCCTGGATATT
>Ga0302325_10030704_pt1 | contig 11075 bp, 4 predicted proteins | sample Palsa_T0_2_FD_201948 | JGI IMG/M metagenome (GOLD analysis project Ga0302325, IMG submission 201948) | Peat permafrost microbial communities from Stordalen Mire near Abisko, Sweden - Palsa_T0_2 | ecosystem: Environmental > Terrestrial > Soil > Palsa > Peat permafrost | place: Sweden: Abisko...
AGCCGAACTGGACCTGGTGGCCGAACAATCAAACAGCCGGCTTCGTCCAGCGACGCATGTGTCACGAAACCACGATACATCGGTGGGACTGCCAGGCGGCCCATGGCGTCCAGATGCCTATCGTCCCGCCCGCTATCGCCGCCGACGGCATCGACGAGGAGCTGACGAACGAGCTGACCGGCTCGGGCGACGAGGAGAAATCCTTCCCTGATGCGTCATTCCATCTTCATTGCACCGAACGCGAAGGCGAATGGCTGATCGTAACCACCGGCAAAGCGGCCGAGCTGCGTCGCGAACATGCCAGGGCCGATGTGGCCATCACTGGCCCGGCATCTGACCTGCTTCTATGGATTTGGCACAGAATCCCGACCGAAGGGCTCGCAGTTCACGGAAATGGGGCTCTCGCACCGCAACTGCGGGACATGCTCGAACAGGACTGACCGGGCCGTAAGCCGTTAGCGGGCTTGCATAAATAGTGCCGTTGGGGGTCACTTCTCATTCACTTTGGCAGGTCCGGATGGAATGTGGTGAAAAAGTTCCCTATCGGGTTGAATTATTTCCAGGAGCCAACGTCGTGAACAAGTCCCTTGCTCATCAGATGCCGGCGCACCCAGCCGAGACGCAAAGGCCCGTGGAAAGGCGTCCGTTATCAATCGCACGTACGCCAGGATCACGCCAAGTTCTCAGGCGCCATTGCACGATTGTGAGTGATTCCTGGAATCCGGGCCGACGATGCTCAGGTCTCGAGCGGTGACGGACCGGCGGCGGCAGGCACCGGGGACAGACAATCGGCCAGTGAACTCACTCCCCCAGACTTGGGCCAATCCCGCAGCTCGACCCTTGTCGAGATTGCGTTGTTCTCGCGGTTTTTCCTCTGCGAAGCACCGTTGAAGCGATTCTTGCGTTAATCCAAGAACTGCTTGGCTCGCCATCATCCGGGCCAATGCCCGTTCTCATCCCGGGCTACGTAGACGTGACCAACGTACTTAGTATCGCGTACTACGTTGCCTACAGTATTGCTCCTCCACTGCTCGTCTGGTTTGTTCTGCGGGCGAACGGAGGGCTGGGCGCCATCGGGCTGAGCCGGCGAGGTATCGCGAGGGATGTGCTGATAGGTTGTCCGCTGCTGGTTGCCGCATACATCGCGAATCACGTGGGCACCTACGTGCCGAACGCTGACATTGGCGGATTCGGGTTCCTCAGCCCAGGTCCGACGTTTAGCTTCGCGATCTTCCTCATCGTCCGATCGCTCTCAGCAGGCGTGCTCGATGAGGTGGTGGTGCTCGGCTACTTGACGACCAGACTCCGGCAGCTTCGCCTGCCCGCGCTTCTCATTGGTTTGATCTCTATCCTAGTACGCGCCCAGATATCACGTCGAATACCGGATATGCTGTCATCGGCCCGTCCTGTTCGGGCTGGTTATGACGGCGTTCTATTTCAAGACGCGGCGGTTGCTTCCGGTCATCCTGGCGCACACCGGGGGCGACGTAATCGTTAGCCTCAGGGACTATTCCTTCTTCTAGGCTGCGGCGGCCTTGGCCGACACGTGGTTCCTACGACCCGATCGCGTTCATGATGTTGGCGGCGATAATCTGGGCAAGCGGGCTCGTGACCTCGGGTCGGTCATTGTACGGGAACGATTCGAAATCGTAGATCGGCGTGTTGTCGAGACCCCAGCTCCACTCGATCGAGCCAACGTCCACCACCAGCGCCCCGCTTGGAGCGGTGTAGAGCGTTGAGTCGGCCGTGTTCTCGCCGCCCGTCACATTTGTGACCGGTGACGCCGCCAAAATGGTTTCGTTGGCGGGAACCGCCTGGCCGGGAACGATGCGGTTGTACTCATAGCCAACCAGCCCTGGAATGCTTTGACCATTCTGCAGGCCGGTGCCCGCGAAGACCCAACTGCCGGCGTCGGCGACGACCCAGGGCGCGGGCGGATTGACTTGTGCGGACTCGTTGTCAGGCCCACCCTCACCCAGCAGCGCGCTGGCCGGCCGGTTGACCAATGGGTCGGCCCAGTGAACCGTTACCAGCGAATCGTCGATTCCGGTCAAGGGGTCCAGTGTTGCGTCCTTGTAACAAACCTCAATGCCGTCGGGAGTCGATCCAAGTGGCTCGTACCGAATCTGCCAGGACCCGATGTCGCCTCCGAACACGGCCAGATTCACACCATCATTGACCGCCTGCTGATACGCGTTGAAGATTCCCTGGCTCCAGTACTCGTTGTGGCCGGCAATGATGATTCCCTTGTGATCCAGAAGCTGGGACGGGTTCTCGTCGACGCTCACGTCGGTGGTATAGCTCACGTCGTAGCCGTTTCGCTCCAACCAACGAACCATGGGATATTCATAGCTGAGAAACAGGCCGGCGCCCGCGTCCTGGTAGTACGAGAACGGCCGTTCGTACGTGACCATGTAGGCACGATTGGCCGACCACTGGGCTGACCCGTAGGTATAGGCATCATCGCCGTAGAGCGACTTGTCGTGCCACGGGTTGTATGCCTCGTCGGTATTGACCGCGTGGACGAAGATTAAGGCGCTCGGTCTGGTATCCGTCACGGTGAAAGGAATGTACTCCTGATAGCCCGACGAAGCGATTAGTTTCACCAGATACACTCCGCTGACCCAGGTGCCGGGCACGGTGACGCTGAATGCCGTAGGCCACGCCGGCACAATCAACCCGTTCTCGTCCGGCCCCGGCACGGGATACTGTCCGCCCGGCATGGATGGAATGGAATCCATGAGCCGCGCGCCATCACCGCCGTACCATCCCATGCGGTAAATATTCGCGGAGAACGAGGCAGCCGATGTGCTTACCGAGAAACTGATCGTGCTGCCCTGCTGCACGGCGGTAAGGCTCCCATAGCCCTCGATCTGTCCGCCCTCGGCCGGATCGGTGAGTGCCCAACTCGTGGTTCCGGGCAGCGCGTTCTCGGCTTCAATGGGATTGGCGGTTCCGGTGGACGTCGGCGTCGAGGACGGAGACGGAGACGCCGTTACCGTTGGGAACGGCGATCCGGTCGGAGTGACGGTAGGAGATCCTGTCGGCGTCGGCGTGACCGTAGGCGGGGCTGCGCTGGGCGAAGTGCTGGTGATGTTATCGATGTAGAAATGGCCGGCTATGTTGGTGTCGGGCGTACTGTACTCGTCCCCTACGGCGAAGTACCCAACCGGTGCGCTGCCCGTATCAATCCCGGCGGCGCTCCCGACGCTTGACCCATCCAGCGAAAGGCCAAGAGAGCCGCTGGAACCCGCCCCCACGGCATCCTGAACCACAATCGTGTGCCAGGCGCCAATGGTGAGGAAGCCGTCGGTGTAAAGGTAATGCTGATTCCCCAGGCTGTCGACGTAATCCAGATGCAGGCCGAGATTTCCGCCCGTGAGAACCACGCTCACCTTGCCCGCGGTCGAGTTGCCGCCGGCCACAGGTTGGGTCTGGGCTAGTACAAGGTAATCGGATGACGGCAACACAAAGTCGGCGCCGAGATACACGCTGAACTCAAGCGTGTGGGTCAGGTATCCGGCGCCGGCATACCGAACGTATCCGTACGCGCCGCTGGCGCTGGTGGCCGTGACACTCATCGCGTTGGGCGCACTGTCGGAGATCGCGTTCTCAACAGTCAGATTGGCTGGACCGGCCACGCCCGTGAATTCGTCGGCGTCGGATCCGGTCTGGACCGAGCCAATTGGCTGATCGTCGAAATTGATCGAAACTGTTGATGGCGAGGCCACGCCAGTAGTCGTGGGACTGGCGGTGGCAGTGGTAGTCGGTGGCGCTCCCTCGTCGGTGCTGGTCGTAATGTCGTCGAAGTAGAAGTGACCCGCTATCGCCGGGTCCGGTGAGTTGAACTCATCGCCGACGGCGAAGTATCCAACCGGCGAATTCCCGGTATCGATGCCGGAGGCGCTGCCGACGACAGCCCCGTCGACCATCACGCTCAAGGTTCCGTCCGCGGGCGCTCCAACCGTGTCGGCCACGGATATCGTGTGCCAGGACCCGATGTTGAGAGAGCCGGTCGTGAAAAGATAGTGCTGGTTGCCGGCGCTGTCGACGTAGTCCAGATGCAGACTGAGATTTCCGCCGGTCAAGACGAGGTAATCGGACGTGGGGAGCACGAAGTCGTCTCCTAGCTCGATGCTGAATTGCAGCGTGTGGTCCGTATAGCCCGAGCCGCCGTAGCGGGTGTACCCGTATGATCCGCTGGAGCTGGAAGCGGCCACTGATAGAGCATTGGGTGTGCTATTGGCGATCGTGTTCTCGACCGTAAGGTTCGGACTGCCGTCCGCCCCGCCGAATTCATTGTTGACAGAACCGGTCTCAACCTGGCCCAACGGCTGGCTGTCGAAATTGATGGCGTCAATCGTGTCCGGACCGCCCGTGGCGGCTGGCGAAGCAACGGTCCCACCCATGCCGATTAGGGACGGCGGCAACGCGCTCTGATTGGCGGGCACGGCCGGGGCGGGCTGCACGCCGGCAAAAGCTGCCTTCCCGGCGGCGCTGGTGTTGGACGCGCCAATCTCAGCCACAAGACAGCAGACCGCGACCAGAAGAACGATCATGCCTGCGCGCAATGGTTCTCTCCCTCTGCCTACCCTCACCTGCAATCTCGCACACGCTCACGGTCGCGCAATGGCGTTTCAACGTCAAGAACTGGTCAATGAGGTCCTGTTCGTGGTAGAGGAAACCACACAATACCGGTGGTTCGCTGCCAAGAAACCAGATTCGCCCACACCCCAACGGCACGGGCGCCGCGCTATGCCTCATGCCGCGCTGTAGCTCAGCCCTCTGCGGCTAAGCCTGCCGGTTCAGCAATCGGGTTTGCCACCCGATGTAGCGCGGGCGCGGAGACGCCGCGCTACATCCCGTGACCAGCTATGGCGACGTGGTCACCACGTCGTCTAGATACATGGTTCCGGCGTGGTCGCCCACCCACTGCGGCAGCATCTCCCCCAGCGCGAATCCGGTAATGGGTAACGTTCCCGTGTTCGCGGGCGAAATCGAGGCCACGGACTGGCCGTCGACAGAAAGTGACACCGATCCCGATGAGCCGGAGATGGTCTCCGAAAGCTGGATCGCGTGCCAGGAACCGGTTCCTATCGTCGCGCTTCCAGATACCAGCTTCACCTTCGACCCGCTGAGGTATACCAGAAACACCTGGCCCGACCCGGCCAGCAGCACGTCCGCCGATCCATCTTGGCCAGATGATGTTGTTCTGGTCTGAGCCAAGACGAAATACGCTGCCGCCGGGAATGAGGTTCCGGGCGCCAGCTCCATGTTGAACCTCAAGGTATGGGAGTTGAAACTACCGGTATACGTCTTCACGACATCGCTGCCTGATCCGAGCGTCACCGCGAGACCATGGGCAGGGCTCTTGCTGGCGGTCGATTCCACGGCCAACCCTGACCCATCGACGCGGCTAAATTGGCTCTGACTGGACCCCGACTGGAGGCCGCCGAGCGATAGTCCATCAAAGTTCTGACTGAACAAAGGCCCCGAGGTCGTCGGGGTTGGCGTTGGGGTCGGCCCAACCGGTGTCGGCGTGGGGGTGACGGGCACGGGATTGGACGGTGTGGGCGTGGGTGGCGTCGGCGTTGGAGTAGGAGTTACTGGCGTAGGCGTCGGAGATGCGGCGCTGGTTGAAGTCGTCACATCGTCGAAGAAAAGGTGGCCGGCTATCGCGGGATCCGATGGGCTCCATATATCGCCCACGGCGAAATATCCGACCGGCATGGTTCCAGTGTCAATATCGGTTGCTGAGCCCACGACCCGGCCGTTGACGGATAGCATGAGCGAACCGGTTCCCGCACCCACGTTCTCCTGAAGCGAAATCGCGTACCACGTGCCCGTCCCGAGCGACGCGTTAGTCCAGACGAAGTTTTGGTTGCCGGAGCTGTCGATATAGTCGAGATGGAGATTGTTGCCACCTCCCGTCATGACAAGACTCACCTTTCCGATTTCTGAGCCGCCGATGTTTTGAGGGATGGTCTGCGCCAGCGTCATGTAGTCGTTCGCGGGAAGCGTGAAGTCTGTGCCCAACTGAACCCCGAATTGAAGGGTGTGAGTGTAGTACCCCGGAAGAGCGTACTGCTCATAGCCAAAAGAACTGGCCCCGCCCGCCACGGCGACCTCGAGCGCATTGGGCTGGCTCTCGGCAACCGCATTCTCGACCGATAGGCTGTCGTTTCCGTTCTGCCCATTGAACTCCTTCCGGCTCATTCCAGTCCCGAGCGACCCCACGCTCTGATCATCGAAATTGATGCTGTTTATGGTCGCGGGACCAGAACCTTGTCCAGGCGGCGGAACCGAAGGCGCGATCGGCGGAAAGCCAAGCTCCGACAAAGTATCGACATCATCCACGTACAGGTGACCGGAGATGGCGGAATCGTCGGGCGAATACTCGTCGCCCACGGCGACGTATCCCACCGGTTGAGTCCCAGTGTCAATCGCGGCGGCGGTGGCCACAGGCGAGCCATCCAGATAGAGAGCGAGGTAGCCCGTTCCGGCGCCGACCGCGTTCTCGAGATCAATCGAGTGCCAGGAGCCGGGCGACAGCGATGCGTCGCTGTACACATATTGCTGCGCGCCGGCACTGTCAACGTAGTCAAGGAAGAGATCGTCGGAACCACCTCCTACAATCAGGTCAACCTTTCCAGGTCCCGACGACCCAACCGCCTGGGTTTGGGCCAGGACCATATAGTCGTCGGCCGGCAGATTGAAGTCGGATCCCAACATGACATTGAACGTCAAACTGTGTGTCATATAGCCGGCGCCCGAGTACGCCTCATACGCGTACGATCCGCCGTTGGGTCCGGCGGCTACCTGGAGCGCGTTGGGGTCACTGTCAGCGGGTGAATGGACAACCGCCAGACTGCCGTCAGCGCCTGAGAACTCCGTCCCTGCTGATCCCGTCTGTAGCGACCCAACAGCCTGGCTATCGAAGTTGGTCGACATGATCACGTCACTCGCGGGCGTGGTCGATATCGGCTGGCCGGATGCGGTGATTTGGAACGAGTCGGTAAAGTTGGAGGTATCGGTCGATGGGACGAACTGGGCCGTGATTCCGGCGTTCGACACCGTATACTTCACGAACCCCTTCTGCGGATTGAGGTTGTTGCCCGATACTGACGCGAAGTACGGCGAGTCGGGCAGCGCATAAATCGCGCCGTATTCGTCATCCACGCCGCCGGTGCCGGCAGTGACGATCAACGTTCCGCCGCCCTCTTGGAACGCTCCGCTGGCGCCCTTCCCTGCGACGCAGGCCGAGTTATAGGTTGCCGGCGTGAGTCCGGTGCAGGTTGTGCCGTTAAGGGCGAGCTGGTTGGTGCGCTGGTAGCTGTGGTCGTGACCGTCGAGAATCAAATCGACGTGCTTGCTGACCAGCAGGTTGAGGAGATCGGTCCCGACGTCGCACGCACTCGGCCCAGTGGAGAGACACACTTTGTGCATGCCCACGATGATCCACTGGATGCCGGCCGCGCGAGCCGAATCGATTGCGTTCGAGACCCAGTCGTAATCGGCTCCTCCCGCCGAATAGTCGTATGCATCGCCATCCGAGAAGGTGAGGCCGGGCGAAATCATGATGAAACGCGCCAGTGGGTTGGTAGCCGGATAGTCGAAGTAATACTGCTCGCCATATGCGCCGACCATTCCCGACATCTGGTTGGGCATGCAGGCGGTGAAGTTGCCAATCAGCCCCTGCTCCATGTCGCCGCCATCCTCGTGATTACCGGAGACCAGCTCAAAAGGCAGCGAGCCGATGTTCTGCCGGACGTATTGGCACCAGGCGGTCTCGGGAGTGATGTCGTCGTAGCTCAAATCGCCGAGCGCCAGGCCAAAACTCAGGTTTGAATGACTCATGGCCGTTAGGGTCGCGGTGACATTGTTGCTCGCTCCAAAATCGCCGGCGGCCCCGAACGAGAATGACACGGGCGCGCTTGCCGTCACGATCGCCGGCGTTGCTCCATGGAGCGCCAGCAATATCGCCGCTCCCAGCAGCAAACGAATGCTCAGCCTCACCGATCCCCCACTCCACGCCTGATATCTCAGGTTTCCTATGCGCGGGCACGGTCAAGTTGGCGGCCGGAATCCCGTCAAGATTCGGTTAGGTTTTCTCTAGAGCGGTTGAGAGGTCTTGACCGAGCGGGGCGCGGGACGCGAGAGGAAGCGGCTGGTCGGGTCAATAAAACGCCAGGGAAAATCGGCTGCCTGGCGAATTCCGATACGCGGCGTGGCGGCAACGGGCTCGATCTTGTCCCCGGCCACGATGATCAACTCGCCGGTCAGGAGATCGATCCCGTCGTGGCTAAGGTTGATGCCGAACGCCTGACACATCCTGCCTGGCCCCGCGCACAGCAGCCCTTCGCCCATGCCCGCGATCTTGGACGGCGTGGGAGCCGCTCCCAGCCGGTTCACACGCATCACTTCAAGGCCTGCCACCGGCTCGACAGCCCGCAGCAGTACCGCCGTCCCCACGCCTTCCGTGCTGGTCACCACGTTGGCGCAGAAATGGATCCCATGACTTCGATAGACGTACAGATGGCCCGGTGGGCCAAACATGGATAAGTTGCGCGGCCGCGGACCGTGAAAGGCGTGCGAGGCTGGATCGTCGCTCCCACCGTACGCCTCCGTCTCCACGATCCGGCCGCTGAGAACCTCGCCATCCAGCCGGCGCACCAGCAGGCAACCGATGAGGCCCCGCGCGACGACCAAGGAGTCGCGGTCATAGAACGAGCGCAGGAGCGATGATTCTTGTGGCTGTTTTACGATCGAACGGCCAGAACTCATGGTTCAAGTTTGAACGCTCGGCCGGGCGTGCAATGTCGGCCAGAAGCGAACCAGGACAAAGGGCAGGTAGCGTTGGCCTGCGTGAGAGAAACCATATTAGATCGTCTTGCTGGGCGCGTCGCTGAAGCCCGCTGCGGTTCGGGTGATGGAGCGGCGCACGGTCAACACCTCCGCAGGGTGCGTGCGTACGCGTAAACGGGCGTTCGAATCCCCGTTCGCGCCCAGCCGCCCGTTTACCCCGAAGCTGCCTAGCGCTTCCGTCGCACTAGCACGTCACCCTGTTGCGAGTATCGTGTCTGCTTCGTCAAGGTCATCGCTACTCGCGGCTAACAGCTAACGGCTAAGAGCTAAGAGCTATGTCCTAACCGCTTCCATGTGCCGCCGCAATTCGGTGATCTGATCTCTGATTGCGGCTGCGCGCTCGAACTCCAGCTCGCGCGAAGCGCGCTTCATTTGACCCTCCAGATCCTTGATCAGCCGGGTCATCTCGTCGGGCGGGATGTCGGGGATCGGCTCGTAAACCGCCTTCTCCTCGGCCACTCTTCGCACGGAGTCGCTCAGATCGCGAATGCCCTTGACGATGCCAACCGGCGTGATTCCATGCTCGGTGTTGTACTCCGTCTGGATGCCACGCCGCCGATACGTCTCCGAGATCGCCTCTTTCATCGAATCCGTCATCATGTCGGCGTACATGATGACGTGGCCCTCCAGATGGCGCGCGGCGCGGCCGATTGTCTGGATTAGGGACCTTCCGGACCGAAGGTATCCCTCCTTGTCGGCGTCCAGAATGGCGACCAGGCTGACCTCCGGCAGGTCGAGTCCCTCACGCAGCAGGTTGATGCCGACGACGACGTCGTAGACTCCGGACCGAAGATCGCGGAGGATGTCCACTCGCTCCATCACGTCCATCTCGCTGTGGAGATAGTGAACGCGAATCCCCATTTCGCGGAGGTAATCGGCCAGGTCTTCGGCCATTTTCTTAGTAAGCGTGGTCACCAGCGTCCGCTGGTTTCTCTTCACTCGAACTCGAATCTCGTGGATGAGATCGTCTATCTGGTGCTCGACCGGCTTTACCTCTATCGTCGGATCGAGGACCCCGGTGGGCCGGATGATCTGCTCGACCAACTGCTCCTTGCGCTCCATCTCGAATGGTCCGGGGGTTGCCGACACGTAGACCACCTGGCCGATCTGCTGCAGGAACTCCGCAAAGGTAAGTGGCCGATTGTCCAGCGCCGACGGAAGCCGAAAACCGTACTCAACCAACACTTCCTTGCGCGACCGGTCACCGGCGTACATCCCTTGGACCTGCGGAATAGCCACGTGGGATTCGTCCACGAACAGGACGTAGTCGTCGGGGAAGTAGTCGAGGAGAGTCCAGGGACGGGAACCCGGGCCGCGCCCGGCCAGGTGGCGGGCATAGTTCTCGATGCCGTTGGCGGTGCCCGTTTCGCGCATCATCTCCAGGTCGAAGTGCGTCCGCTGTTCCAGGCGCTGAGCTTCGAGCAACTTGCCGTCCGACTTGAACTGTTGCAGCCGCTCCCGCAGTTCCTCCTCGATGCCGACCATCGCCAGCTTCATCTTTTCGTCGTTGGTGACGAAGTGACGCGCCGGATAGATGTCGATGGAGTCACGGAGGGCCACTATCTCGCCCGTCAGCGAGTCCAGCTCGACGATGCGCTCGATGGTGTCGCCGAGGAATTCCAGGCGAACCGCCAGCTCCTCATAGGCAGGGAAGATCTCGACCACGTCGCCGCGAACTCGATACGTGCCGCGCGCTAAGCTGGCGTCGTTGCGGTCGTACAGAATGCCGTTGAGCTGGCGCAGGACGCGGTCGCGCTTCCGCGTCTCGCCGCGCCGAACGCTGACGACGACGCTGCCGTAGTCCTCGGGCGAGCCCAATCCGTAGATGCAGGAAACGCTGGCGACGATGAGAACATCCCGGCGCGAGAAGAGAGACCGCGTAGCGGACAGCCTCAGCCGGTCGATTTCGTCGTTCCGCGACGAGTCCTTCTCTATGTAGGTATCGGACCGCGCGATATAGGCTTCGGGCTGGTAATAGTCGTAGTAGCTGACGAAGTACTCGACCGCGTTGTCGGGCAGGTAGTCCTTGAACTCGGCGAAAAGTTGGGCCGCCAGGGTCTTGTTGGGCGCGAGGACGAGACTGGGCCGCTGAATCTGCTCGACAACCTTGGCCACGGTGAAGGTCTTGCCGGTCCCGGTCGCGCCCCGCAGCACCTGATGCTTCGATCCCGCGTCGAGGCCGCGCGCCAGAGCTGCGATGGCATCGGGCT
>Ga0302325_10030705_pt1 | contig 11075 bp, 6 predicted proteins | sample Palsa_T0_2_FD_201948 | JGI IMG/M metagenome (GOLD analysis project Ga0302325, IMG submission 201948) | Peat permafrost microbial communities from Stordalen Mire near Abisko, Sweden - Palsa_T0_2 | ecosystem: Environmental > Terrestrial > Soil > Palsa > Peat permafrost | place: Sweden: Abisko...
AATGACCCACATTTGCCCGCCGTAGGGATCCTGCTTGATCGTATATTCCGTCTGGCCGGACGCCAGGGTCGAGCGGTTCGCCAGCAGCATATCGGTCCACCAATGATTCGTCGGAATCGGCAGGCCCTGCAGCGAGGGAGACATGTGAAGGAGATTGTAAAATTGCAGCATCTGATCGGTCGGCAAACCGTAATAGCTGTCCGTCTCCTGATCGGCGGTGGGAACCGAGTTGGCGTAGCTTCCCGCCCCAACCGGTACGGGACTTTGAGCCAGGACCGGCCAGCCGAAGAAAGAGGCCAGCAGCAGGCCGGGAACCAGGCCGTGCCACGCTGAAGAAAATCCCCGCCGGAGAATCTTCAGCTTCGGCACTCGCATAGACATATAGTCTGCCGCCAAAGCGCCTGCAGTGGCAATAAAAAGTCAAGTATCCGGCGCATAGCCATGCATTAATCGACGAAGTTACATCAGGATATTCGTCCGACGCGCCGGCTTTGAATTGCCTGCCCGCCGTATTTGCGCATAGGATGAGCGCCCGGGCGAAATCCGTAGGCGAATTCGCCGGCTTATCTTTTTACTTCATGCGGAGTTAGCTTAGCGGTAGAGCAGGTCCTTTACACGGACAAGGTCGGGGGTTCGATCCCCTCACTCCGCACTCCTTCACGTCATTTGTCCGCGAAGAACCTTGAGAGAATGGAACTGCTCAAATTTTCAAGCCACGCGGAAGCTAGTGGCTGCTGGAAGCGATCGCGATCTGGCTGGTGATGGTCGTGAACACGCTCTTGACCTGGTTGCCCAGGGCGATCAGGACCGCGATTGCCACCACGGAAATAAAGGCGAGAATCAGAGAGTACTCCACGAGAGTCTGCCCCTTCCGGCTTTTCATCCGTCGCAGCGCAATGGTGGCGTTTGAAATAACTTTTTTAATCATTGCTCGTTCACCCCCTTCCCGTGAAAAATCTTCCAAGAGAAAAGAGCACGCGCCTCTTTATGTCTAGCTTTTAAAATGGCCGCGCCTATTTTTTACAAACCATCCGGCGCGTCCGTCTTTGTTATTGCCGTTCCCTTACCCACGATGATAGAGGCTGTCCGTGCGCTCTCTTTTCTTTCCGATCCTGGCCGCGGCGGTGATCGGCTTCGCGCCCGCCCGTGCGAACGAGACGATCGTCCAGGAATTCAGCGGCAGCGGCGCCACCACCACGGGCCTGTTCAAGGTCCAGGACCGGTGGGAGGTGCGCTGGAACGCCCGCCAGGTCGTCAGCGTCGCGGTCATGTCCCCGGACGGGACGATTGTCGCGGGCGCGGCCGGCGTCTTGAGGGGCTCTCTCTTCGTGCCCTTGGGCGGCCGCTATTATTTTAAAATCAGCGACGGGACGGCCGCCTCTCCCTCCGCCTCCGAGCCCGCCGTTTCCTGGCATCTTCAGGTCGTCCAGTTGGGGACCTCGGTTGCGGCCAGCCAGGCGCTCACCGTCTACACGCCTTTTTTTATCTTTCCCGATTCCGCGGTCACCCCGGTCCCGGCGCCGCCGCCTCCGCCCGTGCTGACCGACGAGCAGGCCCGTACCGTGGTGACGATCAAGGGAGACAACGCCCAGGGGGCCGGCTTTCTGATGCGCTCGCCGGAAGGGACCTTCGTGGTCACCCACCTTCATCTCCTCGCGGCCAATCCCAACATCCAGATCTTCACGAGATCGGGCGCGCCGGTCACGACGCTCGCGCTCAAGGGCGCGATTGATCGCGACCTGGCGCTGTTCGCCATTCGGGACGACCACTACAGTTACCTGCCCCTGCCCGCCGATGCCGCCAAAGGCGTCGACGCGGGAGACCAGGTGATCATCCCCGACATCGGCCAGCAGACCGACATCCTGCTCGGCAAACCGGGCAGGATCATCGGCATGAGCGCGGAACGGATCGACTTCGACAACGTCATGGGCCCGGGCAGCAGCGGCGCGCCCGTGATCCACGTCAAAAGCGGGAAAGTCCTCGCCCTGGTCACCGCCGTGAAAAATGTCGACGTCTCCGACGACCTCGCCAAGGCGTGGGCTGCCAATCCGGTGCCGGGCGCGGCGGGCATCATCCCTTATTTCGGTTTGCGGCTCAGCGGCGTTCGCGGCTGGGAAACCTACGACGGGTCGCGCTTCCTCGCCGAAACCCTTTTTCTCAGGCAATTCCACCTGAACACCCGCAGTCTCGACTCTTATCTCAACGGCAAACGACGCCGCGCGCGAAACAACGGCGACGACAACGGCCCTCCGGACAACCGCTACTTTCTCAACAATCCCAAACTGAGCGGCGCCAACGACAACTACAAGCAACTGGCCGGCGATGCCGACCGAAACCAGCGGTTCGAGGCGGCCAACGAATTGCTCTCCGACCTGGAAGGCGTCGCCAATACCGACGTGGACACGCTGCAGGATTGGACCAACCTCTACGCCTACGACCGGGTTTGGGCCCAGCAGGAACTGGCCTACCGCAAGGCGCTCAAAAAAGAACTCGACGACCTGGGCAACAACATCGTGCGGCTCGACAACATCGCGCGGTCGCACTGAAGAACCGCGGCCGTCGCTCTATCTGCTTGCACTTGCCCCGGCGTGGGCGACAATGATCTGTTCATTCACCCTGGAATTCTTCCACACTCATGACCAAGCTTCGCTGGGGAATTATCGGCACCGGAGCCATCGCCCATAAATTCGCCCGGGGCGTTCTTCGCTCGGAAACCGGGGAACTTGCCGCCGTGGCCAGCCGCACCGAAACCAAGGCGGACGAGTTCGCCCGGCTTTATCAGATTCCCCGCGTGCACCCCTCCTACGACGCGCTCCTGGCCGATCCCGGCGTCGATGTCGTCTACATCGCCACGCCTCATCCGCAACATCGGGAATGGACCCTCCGCGCCGCCCAGGCCAAAAAGCACATCCTCTGCGAGAAACCCATGGGCGTCCACCACGACGAAGCCGTGGAAATGTTGCAGGCGGTCTGGGAAAACAGCGTCTTCTTCATGGAGGCCTACATGTACCGGTGCCATCCGCAAATCGTCCGGATGCTCGAGCTGCTCCGCGACGGCGCGATCGGCGACATCCGCGCCATCACGGCCCGTTTCGGCTTCCGCGCCACCTATGATCTGGAAGGCCGCCTTTTCAACCGGACCCTCGGCGGGGGCGGGATTCTCGACGTGGGCGGTTATTGCACGTCCATGGCGCGCCTGATCGCCGGCGCGGCCCAAGGCGCGGTCGCCGAGCCGGAACGGGTCTTCGCCGTCGGCCAGATCGGGCCGGAAAGCGGCGTCGATGAATACGCCGCGGCGCTGCTTCTCTTTCCCGGCGGCATCACGGCCATGCTCTCCTGCGGGCTGCGGTTCCAGCAGGACAACAAGGTGCGCATCGAAGGCACCGGGGGATCGATCATCCTTTCCATGCCCTGGACCGCCAACGTGGATGGCGGCGAATCCCAGATCCTCCTCAAGAAAAACGAGCAGGCGCCCGAGATGATCACCGTCTCTTCCCCGCCGCTCTACGCGCTCGAAGCCGACCTCGTCGCCCGCCACATCGCCCAGGGCCACTGCGAAGCCGCGTGGCCGGCCATGACCTGGGCCGATACCCTCGGCAACATCCGCACGCAGGACCAATGGCGCCGCGCCATGGACGCCACCGGACCCAGTTTCGCCGAGCCGCCGGGAAAGAAAACCCAGCCCCTGCCCTTCTCGACCTGGGAGCAGCGCTTCTCCAAACTTTTCCAGGGCGCGGTCGAAAAATATCAGGAGGGCCATGAAAGGGCCGACGGGCTGGTCGATGAGAAAGGCCGGAAATTTTTGACTTCGATCGGCTACACCGAACAGGAGTTCTTTGATTTCGTGGAGGACTTCGCGAAGGCCGGCGAGCCGACCCTCGACACCGCGCTGAAAATTGCCTCGGTCCGCCGCCACTATTTTCTCAAGGAACAAAATGGGACCTTCACCCCGGACCGCATTTCCATGGACGATCTTCCGGCCAAAGAGGACGCCGTCGACGGCATCGTCTGGCTGCCGCGGCTCATTGCCAAGGCGGAGGCCAAGCTCCGCGGCGAAATGCCCCCCGACCTCATGTACGGCTGCGGCGGAGACCGGAAATTCTTCAAGGCGTACCGCGTCGACCCGGCCGATTTTCTGCAAAAAGTTTGGAGCGCCCAAGGCAACCACGCGGAAGTCGTCGCCTGGGTCAAGGCCAAGTCCTGGACCTAGCCCGGAAGAGATTCGCCCCTCGTTTTGGCCCCGGACGAAGCCAAAATCGATTTAATGGCGATCCAAGTTCGACCGGCCTTCGCCGTCGCGCCCAAAATACCAAAGAGGGTGTCTACCTAATGGATAATCGGTAAGAATCAATATTACGTTTCTTTCATTGCAAAGTAATTTTATCGCTCTAAGACTTGAACCCAACAAAAAAGCCCCACCACCTCTTATTGCCCATGCCCATGAAATCAACGGACTCCCTCATTCGTTCAGTCAAGTCTCTGCAAAAAAGTAAGCCTTTTTCCACCCTTCTTTTCCTTTTCGCCGGCCTGACCCTGCTTCAGGCCAACCCCACCGGCGGGAGCGTCGCGTCCGGCTCCGCCTCGATCTCAGGCACCGGCACCTCGAGCGTCACCATCAACCAGGCGAGCAACATTGCCATCATCAACTGGAACTCCTTTTCCATCGGCCAGGGCGAACTCACCACCTTCCTTCAGCCCAGCCGCAGCAGCGCGGTGCTCAATCGCGTCACCGGCGGGGGCATTTCGAGCATCGACGGTACGCTCAATGCCAACGGCCAGGTCTTTCTCATCAACGGCAACGGGATTTTCGTCGGCAAATCCGGCGTGGTTAACACGGCTGGATTCACCGCCAGCACCGAAGACATTTCCAACAACGATTTTCTCTCCGGCAAATACCAGTTCTCCGGCGACAGCACGGCGGGCGTGCAGAACCTCGGGACGATCAACGCGCTCGGCGGCGATATTTATCTTATCGGCCACACCGTCGACAACGAAGGCGCGCTCAATGCCGCCAGCGGCACGGTCGGCCTGGCCGCCGCCCAAAGCGTCCTCATCCAGCAATCCGGCAGCGAACACGTCTTCGTCGAGCCTTCGCCCACCGCCGTCAGCGACCCCACCGCCACCGCCGTGACCAACAACGGCGCCATCACCGCCGCCGCCGCGGAACTCCGCGCGGCCAACGGCAACATGTACGCCCTGGCCATCAATAACGGCGGCACCATTCGCGCCACCACCGTCGCCAATCAGGGCGGGCACGTCTTTCTCACCTCCGACTCCGGCACCATCGTCAACACCGGCTCCGTCGACGTCTCGGCCACCGCCGCCCAAGGCGCCGGCGGCCAGGTCACCCTGAAAACCAGCGGCACCGTCGTCAACCACGGCCAGATCATCGCTCACGGCGGCCAGGGCGGCACCGGCGGCACGGTCGATCTCTCCGGCGGGGTGGTCGATTTCGCCGGCGGAGTCAACCTGACCACCCCCGGCGGCACGACCGGAAACCTGCTGCTCGATCCCTCCTCGATCACGATCGACAACAACACGAACGCCAACGGAACCATCACCACCACGGGCACCACAACCACCTACACCCCCGCGCCGAACTTCGTCGGCTCGGAGCTCTTCACCGGTACGCTGGAGGCGCAATTGGCCATCGCCAACGTCATCGTCAACGGCGTCAACAACGTCACCGTCGCCAACGCCATCACCTGGGGCGACGCCACGGCCTCCACCAGCGGCATGGAATTCGCCAACTCGCTCACGCTGCAAACCACGGCCAAAGGCGGCACCATTGTCATCGACGCCCCCATCACCGGACTGGTGACGCCCATTGGAACGCCCATGGCCCCGAGCACCTTGTCCAAGGCGACGCTGATCCTCGACGCCTTCGACAACGGCTTCATCACCACCGGCACCGCCGGCACGATCGACGTGGATAATTTCATCCTCAAAAACGGCTTCTGGCAGCAAATCGTCTCCAACCTCGCGCCGACCAAGACCGCTCCCGGTTATATTCCGGTCGTTGACGGCCTGCCGGCCTTCAACGTCACGAACGACTTTCAACTCCTCAACACCTCCACCTTCGAACGCTTCGCCGGTGGAAACGGACTGCTCCCCACGACCCGGGCGCCGGGCAACAGCCCCTACCAGATCGTCGATATCTTTGGGCTCCAGGGAATCGGCTCCCCTTCCGACACGCTTCTCGGCAAGGATTACATCCTCGATAATGACATCAATTACAATGGCACCGACGTCACCAACACGACGGTCAATTGGAACGGCGGCGACGGCACCGACGGCGGCGCGGGCTGGGTACCCATCGGCGAAGGAGGAACGACCGTCAAACCCTTCACCGGCGTCTTCAACGGCAATGGCTTTGTCATCGGCGGCTTTTATTATTATCGCCCGGAAGATAATCTTACCGGACTCTTTGCCGAAGTATCGGGCACGGTCGAGAATGTCGGCCTGGATATCGTGGGCACCCAGGGTATCGGCATCGGCGCAGCCTTGGTGGGACGACTCAACTCGGGCGGGCTTGTCGACAACAGCGTCGCCACGGCCGGCAACCTCGCTGGAGAACCTGCGGGACCCGCCGATCCGAGCACCGGCACGACCGCCAATCAAAGTGATCTGCCCCAAAGCAGTCTCGGTGTCAGCGCTGCCGCGGCAGGATTGATAGGTGAAACCATGAAGGGCTCCACCGTGATCGATTGCGATAGCGATATTGTCTATACACTTCTGGGCGGTAACGGAATCCAGGGCTTGATCGGGTTCGCCGGTTTGGTCGGCGTCAACTACGGCACCATTATCGACTCCGCCACTTCCGGCAGCGGATCGACCGCGGTCAGCGTTATGGCCGTGGCCGGTGGGAGCACCTCCGTTCAGAATAACAGCATCTCCCTGGGCGGCCTGGTCGGAACGAATTTCGGCACCATCGACGGTTGCGATTCGGTCGGCACGGTAACGGCGGTCGGCGGGACCGGCGACGCCAGCATCCTCAGCGGCACCGGTAATTTTTACATTGGCGGCCTCGTTGGCGTCAACTACGGCACCATCGATGGCTCGATCCGCATCAAGGTCTCAGGCCACTATGTGACCGAAACCTACCAGTCCTTCACCACCGACGATGTCACCGGCCCGGTCGGCGGCGATGTCGAGGGCGGTACGGGAAGTTATTACGTCGGCGGCTTTGTCGGCGGCAATTACGGAACCATTAATGATGCCTACAGTGCGCCGACCATCACCGGGGTGACCGGGACCGGGCTGGGCGTGGTCACGGGCAACGGCAACCTGGATGGTCCCGGGGCCGACGCCGGCGCGCTCGGCGACTACGCCGTGGGGGGATTTGCCGGCGGCAACTTTGGCAAAATCAACAAATGCGGGACGGAGGACACCGTCGTTTCAAATGGCAACATCGCCGGCATCGCCAACGTCACGACCACGACAAAAGGCGTGACCACGACGGCTCCGGCGACCGTGAGCTTCTCCAATCCGCTCGCCATGGACAGCATCTTTGTTGGCGGTTTTGTGGGCCTCAACGGCGCCCGGTCCTCCATCACCAACAGTTTCAGCGACACCGCGGACCAGACGATCAACTTCACCCTCGATCCCCTCATCCCGCCGACCGTCGCGCCTCTCGGCGACACCTTCACCCTGAGCAGCCTGGCCGGCAATAACGATCCGCTGGTCTCCAGCACCGGGCTGATCACCGGGGGCAATGGGTTTTACATCGTCGGCGGTTTCGCCGGAGGAAACTACGGCAGGATCCTCACCTCCTACAGCACGGGAGACGTCCTCGCCACCGGCACCACGACGCAAAGCAACAGCTTCTATGTCGCCGGATTCTCAGGCGTTAACTCGGGCACCATCGAGGACGACTTCGCCACTGGAAACGCCACCAGCGTCACCTCCACCGTGACGCCCAATAATCAGACCGGCGTCGTCGGCGGATTGGTCGCCCAGAATAATAAGGGCGGGTCCATCGGCGAGACCTACAGCCTCGGAACGGTCACGGGAGGAACCACCCGCGGAGGCCTGGTCGGGGTCAGTATCGGCTCGGTCAGCCATTCCTTCTGGGATGTGAGCAACAACGGCGTCCTGCTTTACAGCGCGGGCGGCGCCGGGGCCCTCGCCGAAACCACCGCGGCCATGCAAGCCGACACCGCGGATCTTTCCACCAGCATCTACGCCCACGCCAAGTGGAACTTCAAGACCATCTGGGTCGTTACCGGCACTCCCGGATTCCCCACGCTCCAGAACGTTCCCTGATGAAATCGCCGCGGGAACCATCCGGTTTCCCGCGGCGAACCTCTCAACGGGGAGAACCCCTTTCATCCGTGGATGAATCCCGGTCCCGCGCTTTGAATCCGTAAAGCCCGACAAACCGCGCGATCACGATGGTGTTGTAGAAAAGACCCACCATCGCCTCCATCACCGCCAGCATGCGCACCTCCGCGCCCCGGGGAACGATGTCGCCGTAGCCGGTCGTGGTCAGCGTCGTGTAACTGAAGTAAAGCCAGTCGCCGACCGTGAGCCGTGGCGTCGTTGAGGAAACAAACGCGTCGGGACGGTGGGTCAACACCCTCACCTGCTCCACGAAGGCATAGAGGCCCGTCCACACCATCCCCAGCAGCAGATAACCGCACACCGCCGCGCACAACACCTCGATGTTGATATGAACCGCCCGGACCATCCATCGGGCCAGCAGGAAGAAAATGGCCAGAAGCAGGACCATGAAGAGCAGGGGCGCCAGCAGGCTCAGGCCGGCAAAAAGCCCGCTGCCGGGTGTCGCGATGCTGAGCACCAGCCAAATCAGCGTCAGCGCGGTCAGCAGCCAGAGGGACACTTTCCGTTCCGCCGTTCCGAAAATAACCGCGAGAAAAGCCCCCGACGTCAGCGGCGTGATTGCGTTGTCCTGCCGATCGTAAACCTCCGGAATCGGGCTGATCAGCAGCAGCGCCGCCATGCCGATGAGGAGCAGCCTCCACTTATGCTCCCGGGTCCAGGTCCACGATGAAAAGTTCATACCCCGGGAGACTAAACGAGTCGCGCCCGCAAAGACGAGCCTCGCCATTGCTGGTCACCCTGCGCTGGGTTCTAGATCGGCTGCTTGAGACGCGACTCGCTCCACCACTTGGAGAGCCGGGCCTCGGGAACGGCCGGAATGGCCAGCCCCGCCTCGGCGTAGTGCGAGGTGTCGTTGAACAGCGTCAGCCGCGTGCGCGTCAGGTCCTTGAAATCGACGATGTTCAGCGCGGCGGGACTTTGGTCGAGATTATCCCGGTAGCGGCGCGGATCGAACCCGAGCAGCGAACTCAGCAGCAGCCGGATCGTCGCCTTGTGGGACACCACCAGAATATTCCCCCCCGGATGGGCCCGCACCAACTCGATCAGCGTGGGCAACGCACGCGCGGTCACCGCCAGGCCGCTCTCGCCGCCGGTCGGGGCGAAGGTGTAGGGGTCCTTCTCCCATTCCGCCGCCTCCTCCGGGTAACGTTCGTCGACTTCCTCACGGGTCATCTGTTCCCAATGGCCGTGGGAAATCTCCCTCAGCCCTTCCTTCTGCCACACTTCCAACCCGTGCGGCTCCGCCAAAATTCGCGCTGTCTCCACCGTCCGGTCCATCGGCGACGCGTAAACCGCGGTGATCGGCTCGCCCCGCAAACGGGCCGCCAACCGGCCGGCCTGACAGCGGCCTTCATCGGAAAGCTGAACATTCGTCGCCCCGGCAAATCGATCTTCCGCGCTCAGGACCGTGGCGCCGTGCCGAATGAGAAAAACGCGCGTGGGGGCTTGGGTCATATCGGAGAGAAGATTCTTGCCGCAACATACACCCATTTCGCCGGGAGGCGAGACCGCTCAATGACTCTGCGAGGACGTGCCGCCGCTCGTGCCGCCACCACCGTACCCCGAACCTCCGCTCGAACTCCCGCTCGAGGCCGGTCGCCCGCCGCCCTCCGCAGGCGAAGAAGCAGCGGGAGCCGAGGGCCTCTCGTAGGTGTGGGATTCCGACCCGCCGCCCGCGGCCGGTGCGGTCGAATGCTGCTGGGACGACGACGGCCCCGACGAATAGACCGCGCCTGGACTATAAACGCGGGACGGCTGTCCTTCACCGGTCTGAGGGTAGGTCCGCACTGTCGGCGTCGGGGCGAACCCCGGGGTCGAGGATGCGCCGGGCGACGTCGTGAACGTGCGCGACGGGGCCGCCGCCTGCCTCGCTACCGGCTTGAGGGAAGTCAACGGCACCTGAAGAAGCGGCTTCACCGACGCGCTGTCCGTGACCACTTTCGCGCTGGCGGGAGCGTGATCCTGCGCGATGCGCGCCTGCTGCACCTGCGCCTCGGTGGCGGGCGCCGGCGTCAGACGCGCATTCACCGCGAGCGGCCGCGTGATGTCGGTGCCGCGATTGATCTTCGCCTGCCCGATCGATCCCGCCACCCGGGACGGTTGCGCCGTCGCGCCGGGACGAACTTGCGGCGCGTAGACCGCTAGCGAAGTCGCCGTCAACGTGCCGCCTCCCCCCGGTTGATTCGTGCGCACCAGGCTCACCTTCTGGACCGGCGTCTGGGAAGCCGCGTTGACCTGGGCCAGCTGCGGACCGCCCACCGTCACATGATGAAAGCGCCCGGCCCCGGCCGCCGCGCCGCCATTCCTCGTGACGTTGATGTTGGTCAGGTTCGTCGTGCGATTGATGATCGAAAAGTTATCGCCCCGGTTGTGGTAATAGCCGCGGTAATGCCGGTAACCGAGGCAGTTCACCGGCAGGAAAATGTAGCACCCCGCGCCAATGCCGTAGAAGTCGTCGCAATCCCCGCCGATATGGAAGCCGACGCCGTACTCCGAGCTGTCGTCGAAGTAATCGACGCCCACAAAGCTGTCGGGCGGCAAGGGCGCCCACCCGCAATAGCCGTCGCCGTAACGCCAGCTCACCCACGCCGGCGCCCAGGTATAACCCGGCACCCAAACCCAGCCGGTTCCGTCGAGATTGACCCATCGCCCATAATGATAGGTGGCCCAGCCCCACGACTCATCGGAAACCCAGGTCCAGCCGTCGTCGGTGTAAACCCAATGGCCCTCCG
>Ga0302325_10030708_pt1 | contig 11074 bp, 7 predicted proteins | sample Palsa_T0_2_FD_201948 | JGI IMG/M metagenome (GOLD analysis project Ga0302325, IMG submission 201948) | Peat permafrost microbial communities from Stordalen Mire near Abisko, Sweden - Palsa_T0_2 | ecosystem: Environmental > Terrestrial > Soil > Palsa > Peat permafrost | place: Sweden: Abisko...
ACATCCGTCGGGACGCATCCTTTCGGGAGCGGACTGGCTGGGGCGCAAGGATTCGAACCTTGATAGTCAGATCCAAAGTCTGACGTCCTGCCGTTAGACGACGCCCCAGGACAGCGAGGGTCCCGCTCCCCCGTCGCGCGGGCGAGCATATGGGCTTCGCGGGCAGCGGCAAACGACGGAATGCGGCCGGGCCCCAGAAAGGCTGCGGCGGCCAGCCGCTCAGATGTCCAGGTTCTGCACGTCGAGGGCGTTCTTCTCGATGAACTCCCGCCGGGGTTCCACCGCCTCGCCCATCAGCAGGGCGAAGATGTCGTCGGACTCCACCGCGTCCTCCACCCGGACTTGCAGCAAGGTCCGGGTCTCGGGATTCATGGTCGTGTCCCAGAGTTGCTCGGGATTCATCTCTCCGAGGCCCTTGAAGCGCTGGATGGAGAGTCCCCGCGAGGCATCGGCCCGCACTGCGCTCAGCACTTCCTGCACGCTCTTGGCAGATGCCTCGCTCTCCTCGAACTGCACCCGGTACGAGGGCTGACCCACTGGCTTGGAAAGCGGCTGGCCCTGCCCGGCTTGGGCGAAGACCTCCCGGAGCGCCAAGAGCTCGGCGTATTCAGGGCTGGTGAGGAAGGCGTGGTCGACCACCGTCTCTCGGGGGCTGCCATTCATCTCGGTGCGGAAAACCAGTTTCTTTGCCTGGTGCTCGGGGTCATCCTTGCGAAACGTCTTCAGGTGCCCGAGCACGTCCGGCGTCCGCTCGCGCATCCAGGCGTGCATCGCCTCCACCTGGGAGGCCAGGGCGTCGATGTCCAGCAGCGTCGTCTCGTCGATGCGCGCAGCCTGCACCAGGGCATCCAGGACCCGTGGGTCCCGGCGACGGCTGAGCTTCGCCAGCCGGTCCTGGTAGGTGGCCACCCGCTCCAGGAAGTCGCGGAGTGCCGGGCCCTTCAATTCCACGCCAGAGGGCGTCTGGACCACCGCGCGCTCGATGGCAATCCGCAACAGGTACTCGTCGAGACTCCGCTGCTCCTTGAGGAAGAGCTCCTTCTTCCCGCGCGTGACTTTGTAGAGCGGTGGTTGGGCGATGTAGAGGTAGCCCTTGGCGATGAGCTCGGGCATCTGACGGTAGAAGAACGTCAGCAGCAGGGTGCGGATGTGGCTCCCGTCCACGTCGGCGTCGGTCATGAGGATGATGCGGTGGTAGCGGACGCCGGCCGGGTCGTAGTCCTCACGTCCGATGCCAGTCCCGAGCGCGGTGATGAGCGCAACAATCTCCCCGCTGGTCAGCATCTTCTCGAAGCGGGCCTTCTCCACGTTCAGGATTTTGCCCTTGAGCGGAAGGATGGCCTGGTTGCGGCGGTCGCGGCCCTGTTTCGCCGAGCCTCCGGCGGAGTCTCCCTCGACGATGTAGAGCTCTGATTCGGACGGGTCCTTGCTCTGGCAGTCGGCGAGCTTGCCGGGGAGCCCCAGGCCATCAAGCGCCCCCTTGCGTCGCACCGTCTCTCGAGCCTTCCGGGCCGCGATGCGGCCCCGGGTGGCATCGCCAATCTTGGCCAGGATTTTTCGGGCCGCGCCGGGGTTCTCGGCGAGAAAATTCCCCAGGCTCTCGTTCACCATCTGCTCGACCAGCCCCTTGAGCTCCGAGTTGCCCAGCTTGGTCTTGGTCTGCCCTTCAAACTGCGGGTTGGCCAGCTTCACGCTGATGACGGCCGCCAGCCCCTCCCGGGCGTCTTCCCCGGTCGGCGTCTCCTTGAAGTCCTTCCACACGCCTCCGCGCTCGGCGTAGGCGTTGATGCTGCGGGTGAGCGCGCTCTTGAAACCCACCAGGTGGCTGCCACCCTCGTGGGTGTTGATGTTGTTGGCGAAGGTGTAGATGCGCTCGTCGTACCCGTCGTTCCATTGCATGGCGATTTCGAGGGCTACGTCGTCCTTGACCGCCTTGAAGAAAATGGGCGGGTGAAGAGTCTCCTTCGACTTGTTGAGGTACTCGACGAAGGAGACGATGCCTCCGTCGAACTGGAAGGAATGATTCTTGCTCGTGCGCTCGTCGGTGATGGTGATGGTCAGACCGGCGTTGAGAAAAGCGAGCTCCCGCAAGCGCTGGCTGAGCGTGTCGAAGCTGACGTCGGTGGTCTCGAAGATGGTGGCGTCCGGCTTGAACCACACCGTGGTGCCCCGTCCATCGGTGACACCAATCTCCGTGACCTGCTGCTGAGGGACTCCGCGCGCGTACTTCTGCTCGTACACCTTGCCGTTGCGTTGAATCTCAAGCCGCAACCACTCCGAGAGCGCATTCACACAAGACACGCCCACGCCGTGCAATCCGCCGGAGACCTTGTACGCGGAGTTCTCGAACTTGCCGCCGGCATGGAGCTTGGTCATCACCACGTCGACGGTGTCCATTCCGGAGACGGTGGGGTGCGGGCCGACGGGAATCCCCCGGCCGTTGTCCTTGACGCTGACGCTGCCGTCGACGTGAATGGTCACCACCAGGGTGGTGCAGAAGCCGCCGAGCGCCTCGTCCACCGCGTTGTCCACCACTTCGTAAACGAGGTGGTGCAGCCCGTAGACGGACGTGTCGCCGATGTACATGCTGGGGCGCTTCCGCACCGCCTCCAGCCCTTCCAACACCGTAATCGACGAGGCGCCGTACTCCGCCTGTCCAGAGGTCGTCGAGGCCTCGGCAGCGGATTTCGAGATACCGTTCAAGGAGCTTGTTTCCTAACACGCGACCCCGGGTGCTACAAGGCCATGGCTGGGTCGTAACGCACCGAAATGTTTAAGGAATTTGGCCTTCACGCCCAGGCCAGTCAGGCATCTCCGGGAGGTCTCGGTGCGCGTTCTTCGAGGGCTCGAACCAGGTCCTGGAATGCCTCGGGCGAGCCGATCAAGAGCTCGGCAATGAGGAGCTGACCATCGGGTCGCAGCTCGAGCACGAGCCGCTTCCAGGGGCGTCGCTGGATGCGTGTGACACCAAGGTGCGTCCAGGGAATGTGGAGGCTGCGTGGTCCCCACGGCCGAGAGACGTCCAGGCCCGCCGTGTCCAGCCGGATGCCGAAGTCAGCCCGCGGTCGCAGCCGCACCCAACCCACGCCGAACCCCACCGCCAGGACGCCCAGCACCAAGGCCCGGAGAATGCCGAGGCGCTCCGCCCCGCGAAGGCCAGAAGCTAGCGCCCATGCCGAGAGCACCACGGCCAGCGAGGCTGCGGCCACCAGTGCGCGGCGTAGGCCACGGGGACGAAAGGCGAAGAACCGGGCACTCACGGGGGCCGGCGGACTCTAACCGGTTGGGCCATCCGCTGGAACGATGCTGCCTTGCTCCACCTTGAGCCAGCGTGTGTCTGGCCCTGCCGCTGCACGCACCAGCGAGGGCTCGGTGGTGGTGAGCAGCACCTGGGCACCGGACCCGGAGAGGTAGCCCATCAAGAAGGCGTTGCGCTCGGGGTCAAGCTCGCTGGAAACGTCGTCGAGCAGCAGAAGCGGAAAGCGGCCCAACGAAGCACGAAGGTTTTCGATTTCGGCGATTTTCCATCCCAGCACCAGGGCCCGGGCCTGACCCTGCGAAGCAAACGCACGCGCCGGATGACCCTCGAGCCCAATCTCCAAGTCATCGGCATGCGGACCGACCGAGGTGAAGCCCCGCTCCTGGTCGCGCGCCAACCGGGCACGAAGCGCACGGCGCAAGGCCTCGGCCAGCGCCGGAGCTTCGGCATGGGCGAAATCAAGCTCCAGGTGAGCCGGGGTGTAGGCGTAGCGCGCGCCCGACAGCTTCGCGATGGAGGCCACGGTGGCCTCGGCCCGTGGTGCCAGCTCGTCAAGCAAGTGACGCCGGAGGAGAAGGATTTGGCTCCCCGCCTCGATGAGAGTTTCGTCGTAGGCCGCGAGGTAGTCGAGCGCGGCCCCGTCTTTGAGAAGACGGTTTCGACTGCGCAGCGCGCGCTGGTTGGCGCGCGACGCCCGCAGGAAGCCTGGGAAGCGGTTGAAGACAGCTCGGTCGAGAAGCATCCGGCGCTCCTCGGGAGCCCCTTTCACCACCGCCAGGTCATCGGGGGTGAAAGCCACCACAGAGACGCCGCCGAAATACTCCTCGAGGGAGCGGGTGGGCTTGCCGTCCACGGCCGCCTGGCGGAGGCCCGCCTGCACCTCGACGGAAATCTCCCGCGTGGCCCCCCCCAGCGCGAAGTGGCCCGTGACGCGGGCGATTGCGTGCTCGAAGCGAACCAGCTCCGCCAGCCGGGCAGCCCGAAGCGACTTGAGGGTGCAGAGGAAGTACACCGCCTCGAGCAGGTTGGTCTTCCCCTGCCCGTTCCGGCCCACCAACACCGTCGCGTGCGGGGAGGGCGCGAGCTCCACCCGCGCGAGGTTGCGAAAGTCCTGCAGCTGAAGACGCTGGAGAAGCAACCGGCCCCTCTGCAGGGCTCAGACGCGCATCGGCATGACCACGGCCGTGTAGCTGCGGTCACCAGGGGCGTGGAGAACGCCGGGGCTGTGCTCGTCCCCGAGCTCTAGCACCACCTCATCGTCCTCAAGCGCACTGAGCACATCGGAGAGATAACGCGCGTTGAAGCCGATGGTGATTTCGGCTCCCGTGAAGGCCACTTCCAGGTCGTCCTTGGCCTCCCCGAGGTCTGGATTCTGCGAGGTGAGCCGGAGCTGATTCTCGGTCAGGGAGAGCTTCACCGCGTTCGACTTATCCACAGAAAGGAGTGCCGTCCTGCGAAGTGCGTCGAGAAAGCGCACCCGGTTGAGCTGCACTTTCCTGTCTCCCTCCTTGGGGATGACACGCTGGTACTCGGGGAATTGGCCGTCGATGAGCCGCATCACCATCATCAGGCCCTCTTTTCGAAAGAGCGCCGAATTCATGGCGAACCCAAGCTGGCACTTAGCCTCCGGCGCTTCTTCGAGCAGCCGCTTGAGCTCGAGAAGCCCCTTGCGCGGGATGATGACGCCCCCCTTGAGCTTGAAGTCGCCCGCCAGCGTCCGCTCGACAAGGGCCAATCGGTGGCCGTCGGTGGCGACCATCCGCACTTTCTCGCCTGCATGAGGCTCGAAGAAGACCCCGTTGAGGATGTACCGGGTCTCGTCGGTGGAGATGGCGAAGGACGTCTTTCGAATCATTTCCAGCAGCACCTCGCCACTGACACTCACCGATGGAGCGTCGTCGTCGCGCGGCAACTTCGGGTACTCATCGGGCGACATCCCCACAATCTTGAAGTGCGCTGAGCCGCTCACAATCTCCGCATAGTGGTTAGGAAGCTTGCGGATGATGATTTGCTGCTCCGGAACATTCTGGGCAATGTCGAGCAGAGTGCGGGCCGCGACGGTGATGGCCCCCTGCTTGGTCACCTCGGCTGGGTGCTCGCTTACTAGCCCTACATCGAGGTCGAAGGCGGTGACCTGAACCGACGTCTTGGTTGCCGTGATGAGAACATTGGAGAGAATGGGCATCGTCGTCTTGCGCTCAACGATGCCCAGTGCCCGATGCAGGGCCCGCTTGAGCTCGTCCGCCGTGATGCGGAATTCCATGGCCGTCCTGACTCCCTCTCCCGTCGTCGTGTAGCGCTCGAATGCAGGGCCCGTCAACGAAAGGGAATGCCCGTGCTCCCAGCAACATGCCGTTTGTCTCCGACAGTCCGCAGGAGAAACGCACGAGCTTGGCCGGAAGCTGTTTGCGTGTTTACCCCCCAGGGCTCAGCCGGCGATTGCTTTGGTGGTGTCTGGCAACGGCTGTCTCTTGCGCCCGGGGGTTGACAACTCGCCATTATGTGAGAATCACTCGCAAATTCAATGCGGGTTCCCCTTCTGGTGGTGGCCGGCGTGGCGCTGGGGCTCGCGAGCTGTGCATCCCTGCCGCAACCCATGCCGGCAGACGTATTGCGCGCTCAACTGGCTTACCCGGATGCAACACTTGCTTCTCTCGGGGATGCTCGAAAAACGTATGTCCGAATCTGCAGCGGCTGCCACGCCTTGCACTTGCCGAAGGAGTTTCCCGTGGCGCGATGGCCGTCTCTTGTCGAGGAGATGGTGACTGTCCAGAAGGTGAAGCTGTCCTTGGAGCAACGTCAGCAGATTGAGGAGTTTCTCATCGTCATGGCAGAGGCAAGAGACGCTTCAGCGAGGTGAGACGAATCCCGGGCAGTAATGCGGTCGGTGGATGTCCCAGCGAACTGGCCCACGAGTACTTCTCTTTATAGAAGGTATGGATCAACTAGCAGCGGCAGTAGAACCCGTGGAAGCTGTGGATAAACGCTGCAAACGGCTGACTTTCTTACTGATTTAGCCCCTTTGTCCTGTGGGCTCGGAGGAGGGCTTCTGGGCCGAGAAGAAGCCACCCAGGCAAAGGGAGGAGCCGTGGCGCCAGGTGTCGGGTGGAAACAGGGGGCCTCCCCACACGAAGTCCCACAGGTGTCACTTCAGTGACAGCGATAAGGCATGGGCTGCAGGGGTCGTAAGTTGCCAACAAGTTGACCCTCGGGCTGGCACGCCCGGGGGCCTGTGGGCCGCGGGGGGTTGACGGCACCTTCCCTGGGTTGTCTCAGAGAACGCCGAGCTTTGCCTCGAGCTCGTCGAGTTCCTTGCGAAGAACGGCATCCATTTCTCGGACGCGCTCCACTTTGCGAACCGAGGAAATGACGGTGGAGTGGTCCTTGTTGAAGCGCGCGGCGATCTCCGGAAAGGAGCTCCGCGTCAGCCGGCGTGCGAGGTACATCGCCACTTGTCGAGCATGGGCCAGGTGCTTGGTTCGACGGTCGGCGCGAAGGTCCTCGACCGCCACCTTGTAGTAGCGCGCTGTCTCTCGCTGAATCTGCTCGATGTCCACCGGCCGGTGCGCGGGCAGGATGTCTCGGAGCACTTGGGCTGCGAATTCCTCGGTGATGGGCTGGCCGGTGAGGCTGTGCACCGCGGAGATTTTTACCAGGGCGCCCTCCAGCTCTCGCACGTTCTTCTGCACGTGACGGGCGATGAAGTGGCAGACGTTGTCTGGGAGCTCGAAGCCCTCCAGCTCGCCCTTCTTCTTGAGGATGGCGATGCGCGTCTCGTAGTTGGGCTCCTGGATGTCGGTGATGAGCCCCTGGGTGAACCGGCTGCGGAGTCGCTCCTCGAGCCCGGGGATTTCCGCCGGCACCGTGTCCGAGGTCAGGACCATCGCTTTGGACATCTCGTGTAATGCGTTGAATGTGTAAAAAAACTCTTTCTGGGTTTCTTCTTTTTTCCCGAGAAACTGGATGTCGTCGACCAAGAGGACATCACATTCTTCCCGGAATTTCCTCCGGAAGTCGGACATCCGGTGATCCCGGACGCTCTCCACGAACTCGTTCGTGAATTCCTCCGACGAGAGGTAGACGATGTGGGCCGCCGGGTTCCGGCCGAAGATGGCATTGCCCACTGCATGCAAGAGGTGGGTTTTTCCGAGCCCGGTGCCACCGTAGATGAAGAGGGGGTTGTAGGCCCGGCCGGGGCTCTCGGCCACGGCAGAGGCAGCCGCTGCGGGGAGCTGGTTGCTCTCGGCCACGACGTAGTTGGTGAAGGTGAAGCGGTCATTGAGGCGGGGGGGGCGCACTGTGGTGGCAGCGCTCTCGTGCACCGCGGGCAGCGTGCCCTCGGGCCCCCCTGGCTCCACGACTTCGTAAGCCACGCCGGTGGGGCTTCCCACGAGGCGCAGCAGGGCCTCCTCCAGCAGCGGGCGGTAGTGGTCATCGACCCAGTCGCGGAAGAAGCGGTCGGGGACGCCGAGGACCAGCTGGCCGTCGCGCAAGGCGACAGGCTGCATCCGCTCGAGCCAGGTCAGCGCGTAGCTCTTGCCGTCCTCGCGGAGCATGCTCAGGGCGCGTGCCCAGAGGTGCTGAGCACTAGGAGCGCTGGTTGACTTCTCCGCAGGAGCTGACAAGGGGGGGTGCCTCGGTCCCGGTTGGGCAGGGCCGGGAGTTGTACGATCGCCTGAAGCCGACGGGGCGAGAAAAAAACTGAAGTCGGTGGGAAGGGTGGGTCCGATTCGGTCGGGCCTCGTTGACTCGCAGCACTCCTTTGCGTTAAGGCGCGCCGCCTCCCGAAGGGACGGAGCAGGACCTTGCCCAAGCGTACGTACCAGCCCTCCAAGCTGCGGAGAAACCGCACCCACGGTTTCCGCAAGCGTAACTCCACCAAGGCCGGGCGTGCCGTGCTCAAGCGCCGGCGCGCGAAGGGCCGGAAGCGGCTCGCCGCCTCCGCGCCCAAGAAGTAGTCCCCCGGGGGCGCGCCTGGCTCGCGCGGATGCCACCGAGGGATTTCCCCGTTCGGCGCGCATCCGCAAGCGCGCCGACTTTCTTCGCGTGCAGCAGCGGGGCAAGAAGGTGTCCGTGGGCCCGCTGGTGGGCCTCATCCTAAAGGCGTCCGGCCCCTCGGCTCGGCTCGGCCTGACCGTCTCCAGCAAGGTGGGAAATGCTGTCGTTCGAGCACGGGTGAAGCGGCAGCTCCGGGAAGTGTTTCGGCGGCGTCGGCACCGCTGTCCGCCCGTGGAGTTGGTGGTCATCGCTCGACCGGCTGCTCGCGAAGCATCCTCCGCGGAACTGGTTGCGGCTTTCGGCGCGCTGCTCTCCTCGTTAGAGAGGCTTTCTCCTTGAAGCTCGTGGCTCACCTTCTGGCGCTCCCCATCCACCTCTACCGGTGGTTGGTGTCGCCGCTTCTGCCTCGCGCCTGCCGCTTCTACCCCTCGTGCTCGGCCTATGCGCTCCAGTCGCTGCACGTGCACGGCCCCATTCGTGGCAGCTGGCTCGCGCTCCGTCGCCTCGGTCGCTGCCATCCCCTCAACCCTGGTGGCGTGGACTTGGTACCGCCCGCCGCGGGAAGGACATGACCTGACGTGGAGAACGATTCTCAGAAGCGGTTGATGCTGGCGCTGATCGCCAGCTTCGGCCTCACCGCGGTCTACATGCTCATGGGCGGTGGCGCCGCCAAGTCACCGCCGCCAGCGCCGGCCACGGGCGTGGCGTCCCCGGTGGTGGCCCAGGTCGAGCCCCCGGCCGGAGTCCAGTCGTCGCCGAGTGTCACGGTTTCCCAACCACCGAACGCACTGCCCTCACGGACATTGCAGGTTGAACGCACCGAGGTGCACTACGCCCTGTCCGCCGACGGCGCGGGCCTCACCTCGGCCATCCTGCAGGGTCCCAAAATGCGGGAGGTCCGTCGGCTGACCGTTGCCGAGGGCTTCGCGCTGCTCATCGGCAAGGAGGTGGCGCCCGCACCGCAGATGAATCTCGCCGAGCCGGTGGTGGGTCAGCCGCTCCCCTTGTCCATTTCGGTTTCCGGTGGTGCTCCGGTTCCAGCCGACCTCCGCTACGCTGTGGCGCAAGAAGCTCCCGACGCGGTCACCTTCGTCGGCCGGACTGCGGACTGGGAGGTGACCAAGCGCTTCGCCTTCAGCCCGGATGGTTTCGAGGTCAACGTCACCGTTGACTTGAGAAACCTCTCCCCGCATCCGCTCGCTGGCGAGCTGGGCATCCACGAGGCGCGGGCCATCGACCCGTTGCACGAAGAGAAGCCGAGCATGTTCGGCGGCGTGGGAAACCTCTCCGATGCCGTCTGCCTGGTGAACGACAAGCTGCAAAAGCTTTCCCCGTCCGACAAGCCCGAGAGCAAGGACCTGCCGGGGCAGCTGTCCTTCGCCGGTGTCAACCAGCAGTACTTTCTCTCGGCGGTGTTCCCCGTCGGAGAAGCCAGGCAGGGCCGCTGCGTCATCGCTGCCAGCCCGGTGGCCCGGCAGACGACTGCGTGGTTCCCCTTCCAGGTGCCGCCCGGGGGCACGGTGACGCAGAGTTTCGGCGCTTTCCTAGGGCCGAAGGACAGCGAGCTGCTGACCTCGGTGCCCGTGCTTGCTGCCAACCGCGGCGGAAGCATCTGGTCGCCCCGGCTCGAGCGTTCCGTGGACTTCGGCATCTGGGCAGTCATCTGCAAGCTGATGCTCGTCGTCCTGCGTTTCTTCCACGGGATGGTGGGGAACTGGGGCGTGGCCATCATCCTGCTGACGGTGGTGGTGAAGGTGCTGCTGCTGCCCTTGACGCACCGGATGATGGTCAGCCAGGAGAAGATGAAGAAGCTGCAGCCCAAGCTGGAGGCGCTCAAGGCGAAGCATCCGAACGACCGCGAGAAGCAGCAGCAAGAGACGATGCGCGTCTACCAGGAGGCGGGCGTCAATCCGTTCGGGAGTTGCCTGATGCTGCTCGTCCAGCTGCCCATCTGGGCGGCGCTCTTCACCACGCTGCGCAACAACTTCGAAATCTACCGGGAGCCGTTTCTCCACCATTTCCTGCCAGACCTGACATTCAAGGATCCCACCTACATCCTTCCGGTGCTGCTGGGGGTGTCGCAAATCATCACCGGGCTCCTGCAGCCGATGGCGATGGATGCGGCACAGCAGCGGATCATGATCTGGTTCATGCCCATCTTTTTCACCGGGATCATGCTCAACTACCCGGCCGGCCTCTTGCTCTACATCTTCACCAACAACGTGCTCACCGTCGCGCAGACCTACTCCCTGAAGAAATGGCTGCAGCGGGTTCCACCCGCCCCCCCGGAGAAGCGCAAGTGACCGAGCCGGCGGAGGCGCCCGCGGCAGCGGACGCCCGCGCGGCGCAGGCAGCCGGTGTGCTCCGGGAGCTGCTGCGACTGGCGGACGTGCCGGCAACGCTGGACGTCAAGGACGCCGCCGACGGAGGCATCAGCATTGCCCTGGTGTTGGGCGTCGAGCTACCTGGCGTGGCGCTCGGCCGCCGCGGCACCTTCGTAGACGCGCTTCAATTCCTCGTGAACAAGCTCACCCACCGCCCGGGAAGCGAGCGCCGCTGGGTGTCGCTCGGGCTCGGAGAACATCCGGCGCCGCGCATCCCGCGCCCGCCGCGCGTGCCGACGGAGGGCAACGGGACCGCCCGTCCCCTCCCGCCCGCCCGCGCGGTCCCCGTTCCACCCGTGGTGCCGCTAGCGCCCGAGGAAGTCCCCGTCCGTGCGGCACGTCCCACTGGTTTTGAGGAGGCCGTCGTCGAAGTGCGCGAGGACCCCGAGCTGACGCTGGCGGCGCGTGCGCTGGCCCAGGCCTCGGTGCTCAC
>Ga0302325_10030709_pt1 | contig 11074 bp, 8 predicted proteins | sample Palsa_T0_2_FD_201948 | JGI IMG/M metagenome (GOLD analysis project Ga0302325, IMG submission 201948) | Peat permafrost microbial communities from Stordalen Mire near Abisko, Sweden - Palsa_T0_2 | ecosystem: Environmental > Terrestrial > Soil > Palsa > Peat permafrost | place: Sweden: Abisko...
CTTCTTCTATCTGGTGCATGAACTGGAGAGCACGTTAGCTTGCTACCGCTACGATGGAGTATCCGGAGTTGTGGGTGAGCCGGCGCAACGGCTGTCATGGCAAGAATCTCATGGCATCAAGACTCTTGCGCTGCATCCGTCGGGGCGCGCGCTTTACACCTCACATGAAAACCCAAACGCGGTAAAAGTGTGGCGCGTTGACGCGGAGCGGGGTAAGGTTTCACTCGCCATGGAAGTTCCGCTGGGAGCGGGTAGAGCGACGCAAATGATCGCCGCATCGGATGGGAAGAGCGTCTATTTCGTTAGCGCCGCGACAGGGTTGATTCACGAGGTGATCGCGGACCCTGCTATAGGTCAGCTGAGCAGGCCAACCAGCGTCGCGATCGTGAACGAGGCGACGAGCATGGCGCTCAGAACGATTTGATTGCGCAAGAGTGCGGCTAATTGGGGATCAACAAGACGTCGGGCTGAGGGCAATTTGGGACTGAACAACAGCCCGTCAGCCGCTTCTAAAGCCGGATCGGACATGGGATTCTTGCGGCATGGCTAAAGAGACCGTGCGCTTCCGTCGAACCTCCTTTCATCCCCGTGGGCCGGCAACACCGGTGGCGAGGACGACTGGAAGTACACTGACATAATGTTAGAACGGGCCTCGATCATGAATCCAACTAAAGAGAGGGAGTAAGTCGATGGGAACGCAGTCCAGAAGAGGTCTTCTCAAGAGCGCAGCCAAAGCAGCCGCGGTCGCAACCGGCAGTACGATCCTTACGGGTAAATCCGAAGCAAAAAAGTTGCCGGTCACGATGGAAAAGAAAGCCCATTCGTGCAAGCCGAATGCGGATAACGCTTCCAGCGCTCCGCCCCTATTTTCGAGTGCCGTCTCCTATGGCAACCTTCTATTTCTCGCTGGAGTTGGCGCGCATTTCGAGGGGACGATTGAGGAGCATACCAAACATGTTCTCGACGAGCTGGAGAAGAACCTCATCTGTGCCGGCTCCTCTATGGATAAGGTTCTCAAGGTCAACGTTTATCTCAACGACATTAAGGACTGGGCCAGAATGAACACAGCGTATGCAGGCCGGTGGGGCACCGTGCCACCCGTCCGCACTACGGTCGCACCCGCAGGCGGCATCCCCGGCAACTCGCTGGTAGAAATCGACCTCATCGCCTACATCTAACCCTGTCCCTTTGCGGTTGACCAGTATGTCGCCAGTGTCTCCCAATACAACGAGTACGCCCTTGCACAACGCATCGATCACGCGCGAGGGCACCGAGCATGACAACCTTTTTACCCGGATTGGTGTGCGTCCGCTGGTGAATGGCCGAGGCACATTCACCATCATCAGCGGATCGCGTTCTCTGCCCGAGGTGAAGCAGGCGATGTACGACGCCTCCTTCTACTTCGTGCATCTTGACGAATTGATGGAGGCTGCCGGCCCGGAACTTGGACAACTTACCGGGGCGGAATGGGGCATCGCCACCACAGGTTGTGAGGCATCCATCACGCTGGCAGTCGTTGCCTGTATTGCCGGCACCGATCCAGAAAAATCTCAGGCGCTGCCCTATATCAAGGGTCGCGACCAGGTCATTATCCCCAGGCATTCCCGCAATACCTATGACTTCGGCGTCCGTATGACAGGGGTTGAAATCGTCGAGGTCGACTCCGCAGAAGAGCTGAGCAGCAAGCTGACCAGCCGCACAGCGATGGTCTACTTGCTGTCGAGCCCGGCAGCGGAGAACGGCCCGCTGAGCATACCAAACGTCTGTGCGCTGGCGAACGAGAAGGGCGTTCCCGTCTTCGTCGACGCTGCGGCCGAGGAGCCTCTTGTTCCTAACATCCACCTGCAGCACGGGGCAGCGCTGGTCGGCTATTCCGGCGGCAAATGCCTGCGCGGCCCCCAGTCTTCCGGCTTGCTCATCGGGCAGAAGGACCTTTGCTGCGCTGCCTATTTTCAAGCTGCGCCGCACCACAACTACGGTCGCGCCTTGAAGTGCAGCAAGGAAGAAACCATGGGCCTGCTGGCTGCGGTACGGCAATGGCATAAGCGCGACCATGCAGCGGAGCAACGTGCGTGGCTTTCATGGCTGCAGTGGATTGAATCGCGCGTCCAGGGTCTGCCCTCGCTAACGACCGAATATCTGCAGCCGGAAGACTTATCGAACCGGTCGCCCCGCCTGCGTATCGACTGGGATGCCAACACACTGAAGATCACCGGCACCGAACTTGCCGCGAGGCTCGATGCGGGCACGCCGCGCATCATCGTCCACGACAGCGCCGGAGTTCGGCCGGCTAACATGGCCAGCTCGCTCATCATCATGCCCTACATGATGGAGGCCGGGGAAGAACGGATCATCGCCGATGCTATCCACCAAGGACTTACCCAGCCTGGACACTATGAAAACCCGGTTCTACCATCCGGCGTTCCAACACAGATCCAGGGATCCTGGGCGGTTGCGGTGCAATACTCCCGCGGCGCGGGCGCACAGCAATTCTCCCTGAAGCAGAACGGGAACGAGATCACGGGCGTTCAACAGGGTGAGATCTATACGGCTACGCTCAAAGGCTCGATTCATGGTAGCCAGATCGAGTTGCGCAGCACCATGGCGGTCAGTGGGTATGCTCTCGAATGGACGTTTCAAGGAATCGCCCAAGGAAACGCTATGGCGGGAACGGTTGATTTGGGAGAGTATGGAAAAGCAACCTGGAACGCCGTTCGGGCTTGAAACAACGATGAGAGTTATCGACCGCAGTAGATATATTTCCTAAAAATCCGTAATCAGGGAATCCATGATGCAGACAATTTTGCGCGGCAGACTATTTCGTTCCTGTGTTGCCCTGGCACTTGCCGCGGGTGTCATCGCTTCTGCCCAGCCGGCTGCGCCGGTGTATGACCTTCTGTTGCGCGGCGGACACGTACTCGACGACAAGAACCACATCGATGCCTTGATGGACGTGGCCATCAAGGATGGCAAGATCGCCAAGGTGGCCGCACACATCGCGCCCAGCACGGCGCTCAAGACAGTCGACGTCAAGGGCCTCTACGTCACGCCGGGATTGATCGATATTCACGTACACGTCTATGCGGGCACGGGGGAGCGCAACTCCTATGCGGGCGACAACAGCGTTCCCCCGGATGGCTTTACCTTTCGGGTTGGAGTAACCACCGTGGTCGACGCGGGCTGCTCCGGCTGGCGGAATTTTGAGGACTTCAAAGACCGCATTATCGATCGCTCGAAGACGCGGGTATTCGCCATGCTGAATATCGTCGGCGCCGGCATGCGCGGCGACCATTACGAGCAAAACACAGCCGACATGGATGGCGCAGCCACCGCTGCGATGGCCCTCAAGTATCCCAACACCATTGTGGGCATCAAGACCGCCCACTTCGCGGGCCCGGAGTGGATACCAGTTGAGCAGGCCGTCATCGCGGGAACCAAGGCCAACATTCCGGTCATGGTCGACTTTGGCGTCGATCGCCCCACGCGCCCCATCTATGACCTGATGACCAAAAAGCTGCGGCCCGGTGACATCTACACCCACATGTATTCAGGGCTTCGTCACGAGCAGGATCCGGTTACCCTGGGCCCGAGCAAGGCCCTGATCGAGGGCCGCAAGCGAGGCATCTACTTCGACGTAGGCCAGGGTGGGGGCAGCTTTAAATGGTCCCTCGCCGTTCCCATGATCAAGGCGGGGTTTATTCCCGATTCCATTTCGACCGATCTCCATGTGACCAGCATGAATGCGGCGATGAAGGATGAGCTCAATGTCGCCGACAAGATCATGGCCATCGGTGTGCCTCTGAAGGACGTGGTCGCTGAGATGACTTCTCATCCGGCGCATGAGATCAAACACGAGGAACTAGGCAATCTATCTGAAGGGTCCATCGCAGACGTCGCCGTGCTTCGTGTAGAAAATGGCAATTTTGGATTTACGGACATGATCAACAAGCGGCTGGACGGCAAACAAAAGCTCCTCTGTGAACTAACGATCAAGGATGGAAAGATCGTCTACGACCTCAACGGCATGAGTACCGAGTTGTGGAACGCGGCAGCCGGTCCCCACGATGCGGAGGCCTACAAATGGACTACGTTTGCGCCGCACACTTCTGCCGCGTCCGCTTCGAAGCCCCGGGAGATGCCGCACTAAAGTAGGTCCAACACCATACTGAACTAATGGGCGGCGTCCCCGTGCCGCTGGATGTACGTCTGCGACGGTTCCTGTGTTACTGTTTAAGTGTGACGATTTCTCCCAACCGCCCGGTATGTTGTAGCCGCGCCTCCTCGGCGCCGGCCAGCTGTTGTTGTTCGCGATAGCTCTCGTAACCGGACTGATCACCAGTACTTTCTCAACATAAATATCTCTTTCAGGGAAACCATACTTGGGCATTGCTATCCATCTACGCCTCGCATCTCGCGCCTGTGCCTCGCAGCGCCTCTTCTGGTCGTGTTGTAGCCGCTAAGCGGTCCCCCGTACGGCGGCTTTCCCTAATCTGCGGAAAACATGTTTCAGGAGTTCTTCTTATGCGTGATTTGCAACCTTTTCTTCGCTATTGCCTGTTCTCTACCCTGCTTGCACTCACCTTCCACGGAACCTGTGTTCGTGCGCAGATGGTGGGCGGCACCATCTCAGGCGACGTCGTAGACTCTGCGGGGGCAGCTGTGGCGCGGGCCGAGGTATTGATCCGCAACGATGAGACCGGCGGCGAACGCAAATTCACCACCGCAGAGGGAGGCTCCTTCTCGGCACCCTCTGTTCCGGTGGGCGTGTATACCGTTTCTGTTTCCAGGGAAGGTTTTGCACCCCTGACCCGGACTGGCATCGGGCTCACTGTAGGACAAAATGTCCAATTACACCTGGCGCTCACGGTTGGCGGCGTGCAAGAGAGCGTTTCCGTAGTCGACACCCCTTCGATCGTAGAAACCTCCACCCTGCAAACACAGGGGCTGGTGGATGAACGGCAGGTGAAAGAGTTGCCGCTGAATGGCCGTAGCTTCGACCAGCTTATCCAGCTAAATCCGGCGTCGGTCAGCTATACCACCCAACGTTCGGGCGGCGTGGGCACATCCAATTCTTCGGTTGGCAACATGTACTCCGTTTCTGGGAGGCGCCCCCAGGACAATCTATTTCTTCTCAACGGAATTGAGTACACGGGCGCCTCGTTGATCAACGTGACCCCGGGTGGCACCAGCGGGCAGCTGCTTGGGGTGGACGCAGTGCGCGAGTTCAACGTAGTCAGCGATACGTATGGCGCAAACTATGGCAAGCGCGCCGGTGCGCAGATTTCAATCATCACCGCGTCGGGCGGAAACAAAGTCCACGGCTCAGTCTACGAGTTTCTGCGCAACAGCGCATTGGACGCGCGCAATTATTTTGACCAGGCACAGATCCCGGAGTTTCAACGAAACAACTTTGGCGCGGCCCTGGGCGGCCCAGTACGCCACGATAAACTGTTCGGGTTTGGCAACTACGAAGGTTACCGTCAACATCTTGGCTTGAGCGCCGTCAGCTTCGTTCCTGACAATGCGTCGCGCGCAGCGGCTGTAGCCACTGTGCGTCCGTTGCTCGCATTATGGCCGGTAGCGAACGGTCCCGAATTGCTCAACCCCAATGGCTCGCAAAGCGGCATCGCGGAAGCCTTCTCCAATCCGCCGCAGCGCGTCCGTGAGGACTTTGGGACGACGCGGGTTGACGACAACCTGACGCAGAACGATCTGCTCTTTGGCGTCTATACGGTGGATGACAGCGACGCCAATACGCCCTCGCAAAACCCGTACTCCACGATCTACGAGCGGCTGCGCGAGCAGGTGGTGAGCGCGCAGGAGCAACATGTCTTCTCTCCTAACCTGCTCAATACCTTCCGTTTCGGATACTCTCGGGCGGCGTATTACTTTACCGGCCAAGCGCCGGATGCAGTGCCGGGCTGGATTGCCGGCAAGCCAGTCGGCGCCATCGTGATCGCGGGTAGCACGGCTTCAAACGGCGCGTCGCAGGTCACGCTCGCGGGTGCGAACACGGGCAGCAACAACCAGGCGGTGCGTAACCTGTTTACCGTGGACGAGCATATCTTCTGGACCCATGGACGACACCAGCTGGAGGTCGGCGTGTGGCTGCAGCGTCTGCAATCCAATGACAACCTGGCGCAAAACCAGTATGGACAGGCGTCGTTCTCAACCCTCAGCAGTTTTCTAAAAGGCAGCGTCGCGACATTTACGATCGTGCCTGCGCCGACAGAACTTGGCTGGCGGTCCCTGTTCGGAGCGGGCTTTATCGAAGACGCGTGGAAGGTGACCCCTCGCCTCGAGCTGCGTGCGGGCTTCCGTTCCGAATCGACAAGCGGTTGGAATGAGGCAAATAGCCGCGCAGCCAACTACGGCTTCACCGATGGCGTCATCAACACGAACCCCACCATCGGCAGCGCAGCTCTCTCCAATAACCGAGCGAAGTTCATGCCGGAGCCGCGCATCGGCCTCGCCTACGACTTGTTTGGGAATGGCAAGACGGCTTTGCGAGGCAGCTTCGGAGTGCATCGTGCGCTGTTGGATGCGCTGGATTACCGTCTTGACCAGACTGCGCCGTTCAACACGACCTTGTCGTTCAGTACCACGACAGTAGACAAGCTCGCCGGCCTGGCGAGTGGGACGGCCGCCGGCAGTGGATTGATCTCTCCCAGCAACGTGCAGCCGGACATCGCCACTCCGACCGTGCTTGCCTGGACATTCAAGGTCGAGCAGCAAATCGCCCCCTCTACCTCGCTTACCATCGGCTATGTTGGTTCCCATGGATACCATCAGATCCTTTCCGAGGATCAGAACACACCGGCAACTGTAGTCTGCCCGTCGCCGGCATGCCCCGCCTCACTGGCAACCGGAACAGTTTTCTATCCGTCCACGACGAAAGCCAACCCCAAGGTGGCCAACACCACCTCCTGGGTTTCGCAGGGGGTCAGCAACTATAACGGCCTCGAGGTCGATGTACGGCGCCAGTTGTCACACGGTTTGCAACTGCGCGGGGTTTACACATTTGCCAGCAATCTGGACGACGGCTCGGCATGGAACACCAGCGTCTCGGCCAATACTCCAGCCTTCGTCATGTATCCGGGGAACCCTGGGCTCGACTATGGGCCGGCGGCTACCAACATCCGCCACGCCGGCGCGATCAATGGCACCTGGGAGTTCCCCCATGGGCTACTGGCAAACCCCTTTGCGAAGCAAGTTGTTGACGGATGGTCGCTGAGCGGCATCGCGACCCTGCAAAGCGGGTTCCCGCTCTCGCCCCAGCTTGGCTATAACCCAACCGGGAATGGAGACACGCGCAATCCTGTGCGGCCGAACCTTGCTCCGGATTTCCATGGCCCGCTTTACGCCAAGACGGTGAAGCAGTGGTTCAACCCCGCCGCCTTCACCGCGCCTTATCCGGGTACCTTCGGGAATGTCGGCCGCGATACGCTCACAGGGCCCGGGTTGTCTGAGCTGGATTTCGCCCTGGCCAAGAGCACCACGATCCATGAGCGGCTTCGAGCGCAGTTCCGGGCGGAGTTCTTTAATGTTCTGAACCATGCCAATTTCACCACGCCGAACCCGGTCGTCTACAGCTCCGGGCCGACGCCGAAGACGCCGACTGCGGAAGCGGCGCCATCTTCGACTGCGGGCGTTGTGAGTGCCACGGCTACGACTTCGCGGCAGATTCAGTTTGGCTTGAAGCTGCTGTTTTAAATGAGGATTTGCTTGCGGCCAATCAAGCAGACAAAGTGAGGACGTCGCAATTGCTGACGGATTTGAAGCGACGATCGAAAGTCACAACTGTGGACTTTGTGTGTGCACCAAATGCCGCCAGATACGAGTCAGTCCAGGCATTCGAGCCGCCCGAAATCTCGTTGCCGGCCCGCCTCCAATATTCGCTGAAGCCGATCTGTTCTGGAACAAAGATTACTCTGGGATCGGCCCGGAGTTGGTCGTAGATGTTCCACGCGCGTGAAGGCTCCAAGACGTCCTCGCCCATGACGTGCTTGTTCGTTAGGAGCCGGAGTAGCGCCAGCTCGGTTATACGATAGAAGGCAATTTGTTCGCTTCCCAGACTCTGGAGCCAGTTTCCCGCTGCCGAATGGTGAACGTGCCGATCAGAGGTGAGCGCGATCCAGACGTTCACATCAGGCAAGTAGATCATCGAAATCAAAATCGGCAAGGTTCAAGGATCCCGGGCTCTTTGAAGGTATCAGCGGCAGACTCATTCGCTTAGGGCTATGAGATGCAGCCGGCTCAACAGCCAGTTCGCGTTCCAGTGCGCTAACAATGAGCTGTTCGACCGAAAAACCCTTCTTGCGCGCCATTTGCTCGCTCAGCTGATAAATGGATTGAGGGAGTTCGATAGTCGTTCGCATACAGAACGCCTCTGCGGCATTATACCGTCGATTCATTTGAATCTAACATCTGTTCACTGTCGTTGCCGAACTACTCTCCAAACAGCAGCTCCGCCTGCCCAGAGCTCCTCTGCCACCGCGTCCCCTGCACACTGGGAAGGTCCGCGCATGAAGTTGCAACGCTATCCGTTTTGAGAACCAGCAAAAATTGTTCTAGAGTTTCGGCTTTCTTGTAGGCTAGCTCTTAACTTTGGTCTGGAGTTAGTCCAATGAAACTGCCAGCACTCGTCCTGCTTTGTGCCCTTCTATTTGCCACCGCGGCGGCCCATGCAGACATCATCGTTCTGCACGATGGCACCAGCTACTCCGGGCACTATGCGGCCCCTGGAGATGGAAAGATCTCGTTCACGGATGACCAGGGCATTCACTATGACATGCCCATTGCGGACGTTCAATCCCTGGTGTTTTCAAATGCCGCAGACCACGTCACACTTCGCAATGGCAAGACCTACTCCGGCCAGCTCAACGGAGCCAGCTCACTTTCGTTCGAAGGCAGCGGCGGCATCGATTATCAGTTTCCTCTACGCGACGTCAGCTCGCTTATCCTGAGCGCCTCCGCAGCTCCGGCGGTTGCCCGCCACATCCCGACGGTGGTCATTCCTGAAGGCACGGATATCACTGTTCTCACATCGGACTCGATACGGTCTGGGCAGGACTCGTCTGGACAGCTTTATCCCGCTACCATCCAGCAGGATGTCTACGGCAGCACTGGCAATGTTGCGATCCCCGCCGGCACGCGGGCCAAGCTGGTGGTGAGGAATGTAACCAGCGGGGGCGCGGTGCACAGCCCGGAACTCGTGCTGGATCTTTACTCAGTTGACATCCATGACGAACAATACCGGGTCGATAGTTCCTCAGTGACGGAAAGTAACAGGAGCGGTCTCGGCGCCAACCGCCGCACAGCGGAATTCTCCGGCGGTGGTGCAGGCATCGGCGCCCTGATGGGGGCGGTGTTTGGGGGAGGCAGAGGCGCCGGTATTGGAGCCCTCGCAGGAGCTGGCGGCGGTGCGCTCACCCAGCTGTTCACCCGGGGCAAAGAAATCAGCGTGCCGGCGGAGACGGCAATGACCTTCCGCCTGGAACGCACCCTCGTAATGCACCCATAGGACAAGTGCCCGCGCGGGTTTCCCCATGCATCCTCAGGATTCGACTCTACAGCCACATGGCGGAGACGAATGCCGCCCTACAGAAACGATTCTGTATGGCAATTGACGAGATGGAACTCGTTGTTCCGGCGCCCGCCGGGTGAATTCCAGACCCAGGGCAAAACGAATGGAAATGGTGTTTTTGACAGAACTCAAGCTAAGATGGGACACTCCCTCAGCAAATTATTTGAAAGTGCCTCGGTAGTTGCCCTTGAGCAACAACAAGCGAACACCTGACAACAGCGGGAGCGTCACTCTGCGCACCCTGGCCAGCCATCTTGGGCTATCGCTCACAACTGTATCCGTCGTAGTGAGCGACTCACCGGCTGCACAAGCGATCCCGCTGGCTACGAGAGAGCGAATCCTCGCAGCCGCCAGCGAGCTTCACTATCGGCCGAATTACTTCGCCCGCTCACTTCGCAAACAGAGGAGCATGTCGGTCGGCGTGGTGGTGGCTGAAATGAGCGAAGGCTACTTCACGCTGGTGATGAACGGCGTGGAAGAGTATCTGCTGGCAGCGAAGTACTTTTACCTGTTGGCGGCACATTACTGGCAGCCTTCCCTGCTCGAAGAGTACCCTAAGATGCTGCTGGAGCGGTCGGTCGACGGTCTGCTGCTGGTGAACACGCCAACGCCGACGCGGGTGCAGGTGCCTATCGTCTCCATATCAGGACACCAGTGCGTGGAAGGCGTAACGAATATACAGCTGAACCACGAGCTGGCGGCTCGTCTCGCACTGAAACACCTCGCCGAGCACGGACACCGAAGGGTTGTGTTCATGAAAGGCCAGGAGGAAACCGTCGACACGGATTATCGCTGGCGGGAGATCCTGGCGACAGCGCGCGCCTGCGGCATGGAGCTTCACCAGGAGCTGCTCATCACGCTGAAGGAGAATAGCTGGTCGCCGGCATTGGGTTATGGCCCAGTGAAGGCTCTGCTCTCACGCACCCGAGACTTTACCGCGCTTTTTGCGTTCAACGACATAGCGGCTTTCGGGGCGATTCGAGCTCTGCATGAAGCAGGGCTGCGGGTACCGGACGACGTGTCTGTGATGGGGTTCGACGACGTGCTAAGCGCGCCCTTCAGCATTCCGAGCCTGACCACCATTCGCCAACCGTTGCGCGAAATGGGCAAGGCCGGCGCGGAGTGTCTGCTCAACCGGATCAACCACCCGAAAACGTCTCACCCCCAGCAGGTGATCATGCAGCCAGAATTAGTGGTCCGGGAATCCACAGGCAGGGCTAAATCCCCATCCGCGACACCCAGGCGAGGCAAGCTGTCTTAACCAGTCCGGTTATCAAACTCAATGCCACAGAGAATGCCGGCCTTCGATTGGGTCCAGTAGCTGGGCTATGAAGTGCTATGCCGCAGATGGTCGAAAACCAAACATGGAGGGCTGCCCAAAGAATGATCTCTTCCGGTCGTTGGGGCTTGCTGGTTCGAGTGGTGCTGACGGTTTCGCTTCTTCCTTGTCGTGCGTTCGGCGTCGACAAGCTGCTCATTGCGAACGGG